>Ga0181516_10001385_pt1 | contig 18613 bp, 14 predicted proteins | sample PEATcosm2014_Bin_25_FD_121104 | JGI IMG/M metagenome (GOLD analysis project Ga0181516, IMG submission 121104) | Peatland microbial communities from MTU Mesocosm Facility, Houghton, MI, USA - PEATcosm2014_Bin01_10_metaG | ecosystem: Environmental > Terrestrial > Soil > Wetlands > Peat | place... | reverse complement strand
GGCCGCCGCGGAACTTCACGCACAGGGCCTCCAGGTAGGCGCGGTCCAGGCCCTCCAGGCCCAGGTCGTCCACCTCGTGCAGGGACAGGCAGGCGTCGGCGATGGGCGAGGTGATCACCCCCTGGCCCTTCACCTCGGCATAGTCCCGGCAGCGCCGCAGCAGCCGGTTGACGATGCGCGGGGTGCCCCGGGAGCGCCGGGCGATGGCCTCCGCCCCTTCGTCGGCCAGTTCCACCCCCAGCACCCGGGCCGAACGGGCGGCGATGATGGCCAGCTCCTGGCGGGTGTAGTACTCCAGCCGGTGGGTGAGCCCGAAGCGGTCGTGCAGGGGCTTGGAGATGAGCCCGGCCCGGGTGGTGGCGCCCACCAGGGTGAACGGCCGCAGGTCCACCTTGAGGGTCTGGGCCGACGGGCCCTGGCCGATGAGGATGTCCAGCTTGCGGTCCTCCATGGCCGAATAGAGCATCTCCTCGATGGGGGCGGCCATGCGGTGGATCTCGTCGATGAACAGGAACTCCCCCTCCTCCAGGTTGGTGAGGATGGCGGCCAGGTCCCCCTTCTTCTCCAGGGCCGGGGCCTGGATCACCTTGCAGTGCGCCCCCATCTCGTTGGCCAGGACGTGGGCCAGGGTGGTCTTGCCCAGTCCCGGCGGGCCGAACAGCAGCACGTGGTCCAGCACCTCCTTGCGGCCCAGGGCGGCCTGGAGCGCGATCTGCAGCCGGGCCTTGACCTTCTCCTGGCCGATGTACTCCGGCAGGGTCTGGGGCCGCAGGGAGTACTCGAACGTCTCATCGCGCGCCGCAGGATCAAGATCCGGATTCCGTTGCTGTTCCATGGCCTCATTGTCCTCATACCGCCTGGGTCCTGTCCACTGGACTCCATGTCCGGGCTCCGCCCGGGCATGGAGTGGGGGTGTGGGGGGACGTAGAGCGAGCTTTGCTCGCGGGCGGTCCCCCCACAGGTATCGCTGTTACCCGGTATACTGGCTGGGGCTGTGGCGCGCCGCGGCTCCGGGTTGGGAGCAGCCGTGCCGGAGAAGACCACCATCGCCATCAGGGACCGCCACGGGTTCGAGCGTTCGGTGCCCGCCGTGGGCTCCATGGTCCTGGGGCGCCAGGCCCAGTGCGACGTGGTGCTGCCGGACGGCATGGTCAGCCGGACCCACCTGCGGCTGCAGCGCTGCGAGGACGGCTGGTGGGCCGAGGACCTGGATTCCGCCCACGGCACCTTCCTGGGCGAGCAGCGGATCACCGGGCTGCGCTGGGAGCCGGGCAGCACCCTGCGCCTGGCCGACGGCGCCTATTTCCTGACCCTCAAGACCGAAGTCCCCCCCTCCGCTTCCGAGGTCAACCTCCAGGCGATCCTCCAGACCGCCACCCTGCTCACCGGCGAGGTGGAGCTGGACGAGCTCCTGGAGCGCACCCTGGACCGGCTCCTGGGCCTGTCCGGCACCGACCGGGGCTTCATCATGCTGCCCGAGCAGGGCGAGCTGGTGGTCAAGGTCCAGCGCAACCTGGGTCCCGGCCAGCTGGCCGAGGACATCCAGCTGTCCCTGTCCAGCGTGCGCCAGGTGTTCGAGCAGGGCGAGCCGGTGTGGATCCGCAACTCGGCCTCCAACGAGCTCCGGTCCCAGGAGTCGGTGCGGGACCTGCAGCTGGAGACCATCCTCTGCCTGCCCATGATGGTCCAGGGCGAGCGCATCGGCGTGCTCTACCTGGACAGCCGCCGGGCCTGCGGCGAGGTGGACCGGGTCACCTTCGAGGCCATCGTCTCCCTGTGCGCCATCGCCATCGAGCGCACCCGGCTGGCGGAGGCCAGCCTGGCCAACCAGGTGCTGGCCCGGGTCGGCCAGGTGGCCGGCGCCATCATCCACGACTTCAAGAACGGCCTGTTCGTCATCGCCGGCCACGCCCAGCTGCTGGGGCTCACCGCCGCCGACGCCAGCACCCGGCACCACGTGGCCCAGATCCTGTCGGCCGCCGACCGCCTGGGCCAGATGAGCATGGACATCCTGGACTACGCCAAGATCCGCGAACCCCGGTGCGAGACGGTGGAACTGGCCAGGTTCCTGGAGGCCCAGGCGGAACCCCTGCAGCCCCGGGCCCAGGAGGCGGACGTGACCCTGGTCTGCCAGGGCCCCCCCTGCCAGGCCTGCCTGGACCCGCACCGCTTCAACCGGGTGATCGAGAACCTCCTGGCCAACGCCCTGGACGCCCTGGCCGGCGAGGAGGGCGGCCGGGTCACCCTGCAGTGGGCCCCCGCGGCCGACGGCGGCGTGGAGATCCAGGTGATCGACAACGGCAAGGGCATCCCGCGGAAGATCCAGAAGCGGATCTTCGAGCCCTTCTTCAGCTTCGGCAAGGCCAAGGGCACCGGCCTGGGCATGGCCACGGTGAAGCGGATCATGGACGAGCACAAGGGCACCGTGGAGGTGGCCAGCGAAGAGGGGCAGGGCACCACCATCACCCTCCGGCTGCCGGGTCCCGCCGCCACGGGCACCGCCGAGGTGCCGGTGCCGGGGGAGGCGCCCCATGAGTGAAGACCGGGCCATGCGGGTGGGCCAGGGGTTCGACGTGCACCGCTTCGTGCCCGTCCCCGACGGCGGGCCGCTGGTGCTCATGGGCTGCCCCGTGCCCCACGACCGCGGGCTGCTGGGCCACAGCGACGCGGACGTGATGCTGCACGCGCTCATGGACGCCCTGCTGGGGGCGGCGGGCCTGGGCGACATCGGCCAGCACTTCCCCGACACCGACCCGGCCTACCGGGGCGCCGATTCCGCCGTGCTGCTGGAAGCGGTCATGGCAAGCCTGGGCGCCGGGGGCTGGGCCGTGGTCAACGCCGACGTCTGCCTCATCGGCGAGCGGCCCAAGCTCAGCCCGCACCGGGAGGCCATGCGCCGGCGCATCGCCCCCATCCTCGGCATCGCCCCAACCGAACTCAACGTGAAGGCCACCACCACCGAGCACCTGGGCTTCACCGGCCGCGGCGAGGGCCTGGCCGCCCAGGCCGTGGTCCTCCTGCGGCGGGACTAGTCTTACGGGTTCCGGACTTCCGGCCTGTGCGTTTTCCGGAAAGCGTGCGGGGCAGGCTTTCCGGAAACGTAGCGGCGAGTGAGTCCGCGCATGACCCGCCTGCACCCGGCGATAACCCACGCGGAACAGCTGGCAACCCGGAATTTCCTCTCCGGGACATGCTAATTACTCTTTGCTTGGCCGAATTTAGGGTAAAATCCTTGGTTGGATTCCCAAACAACAAAATCATATCCAATGGAGGTGGACGAAGAAACTGAGATTCATTTCTCTTCTTTCCCCCTAACCCGATCCCTGCCCAGGACCGTCATGACGATGGTCGGCAGGGCTTTAGTCCTCGCAAGGAGTGAGCATGAAAAGGTACTTCCCATCCGTCGCACCCGCGCTAACGGCCATTTGCCTCCTCTTACTGGGGTCTGGGATGGAAGCCAAGGCGCCCCAGGTCGTCAAGATCGCGACCCAAAGTCCCCTGTCGGGCTCCATGTCGGTCATTGGGGTCGATATCAAGGGCGGAGTGCAACTCGCCATCGAGCAGCTGTCCGGGCCGCTCACCAGGCTGGGGTTCAAGATCATGCTGTCCCCCTACGACGACCAGGGCAATCCGGACACCGGTGTGGCCAATGCCAAGGCCATCGTCTCCGATCCCGATGTGCTGGGCATCATCGGCCACTACAATTCAGGCGTCCAGATCCCTTCTTCCGAGGAATACCACCAAGCCAACCTGGCCAATATCTCCCCTGCCAACTCCAACCCGAAGGTCACCGACCGGGGCTACAAGGAGGTGAGCCGGGTGTGCGGCCGGGATGACGTGCAGGGTGCGGTCGGCGCCCAGTTCGCCAAGAGCAAGGGCATCAAGACGGTCTATGTCATCCATGACAAGACCGCCTACGGCCAGGGCATCGCGGAATACTTCAAGAAGGTGTCCGAAAGCACGGGCATCAAGGTGGCGGGTTTCACCGGAACCGAAGAGAAGTCCAACTTCGACGCGATCCTCTCGCCCATCATTGCCGCCAAACCCGATTGCATCTATTTCGGGGGCATCTTCGACCAGGGTTCGGTGCTGTTCAAGCAGGCCAGGCAGAAGGGCTACCTGGGCATGTGCCTGTCCGACGACGCCTTCGACGACCCTGAATCGATCAAGATCGGCGGCGACACCCTGCTGAAGGGGGGCGGGACGTTCTACTCCACCCTCTGCGGACCGGCTGCCATGTATCCGAACTGCTCCAAGTTCGTGCACGATTTCAAGGCCAAGTTCGGCAACCAGCCGCATTCGTACGCCTCCCAGGCGTATGACGCCACCGCCATGATGCTGAAGGCCATCGAGCAGGCCGCCCTGGCCAACGGCGGCAAAGTGCCTGAAAGAGAGGATGTCGCCAAGGCTGTGCGCGCCCTCCAGGGATTCAAAGGCATCACCAGCACCATCACCTTCGACTGGAAGGGCGATCCCACCGTAGCCAGGTACTTCGTCGTCCAGGTCACCGCCAAGGATCCCACCCAGTGGGAAGGCAACAAGGTCATCCAGGCCCTGGACATCAAGGCCCCGTAGGATCTTGCCCACACGCTTGCGCAACGAGGCGCGCCAATGCGCGTCTCGTTGCGCAACCGGACAGGGCGCAGATCCGGAACCCGGACGCTACGCGTTGCCCTGAATCGGCGAGGACGAGATGCTGATCTTCTTGGGCTGGACCTCGGGGACCTTGGGCAGGGTGAGGGTGAGGACTCCGTCCTTCAGGTCCGCCTTGATGGAACTGGCGTCCACCCCTTCGGGCAGGTTGAAGGAGCGGCAGAAACAGCCGAAGGAACGCTCCATGGCGAAGACGTTCTCGTTGTCCCGCTTGGCCGAGCATTCCCGCTTGCCGGTGACGGTCAGCCGGTTGCCGGTGAGGTTGAGGTCCAGGTCCTCCTGCCGGATGCCCGGCAGGTCCGCCTCGAACAGGTAGGCCTCGGGCAGCTCCCGGATATCGAACGAGGGGGTGAAGTTCGACTGGAGGTCGAGGTTGAAGTCCAGGTCCCGGAAGGGATCCCAGCGCATGAAGTTGCGCATCAGGGCGAAGGGCTCCATGCCGGGGGCCATGGGCACGGGCATGGGCGTGTGGAGGGTGCGGGGTTCGCGGTGCTGGATGAGGTTCATGGTCGCTGCTCCTGGAAGGGGGCAGGGCCAGCCTGTCCCGGGAGCCCGCGTGCCGCCTGAGCGTCCGTGCCGGTTCCGAGGGAGGAGGTCCCCGCCGCAGCAGGAATGCTTCCGGCGGCCCGAAGGTGCCGCCCTCCCTGCGCGATTTCGTTCCGGTCAGCGTTCCGGGGCGCTGTCCAGCCAGCTGAGCGCCAGCTCCCGCAGGGCCTCGGGCCGGTTGCGCTCCGGGTCCTCCAGCACCGCCTCCAGGAGGGACTGCTGCAGCCGGCCCAGCCAGGGCCCGCCCTTGCGGCCGGCCAGGTCCATGAGGGCCCGGCCGTCCAGGGCCAGGGCCTGGATCGACAGGGGCGGGCGCGCTGCGGCCAGGGCCTCGAGCCGGGCCACCATGGCCAGGTGGGTGGCCCGGAACGGTTCCAGGCCGAAGCCCTTCCCGGCCTGGTCGGCCAGGCGGAACCGGGCCCAGCGCTCCAGGGGCAGGTCGTCCTCCAGCAGCCGCTTCAGGAACCGGCGGCAGGCGGCGTCGCCCCAGTCCGGGCCGGGGTGGGTGCCGTGGTGGCGCACCAGGGCGGTCACCCGGCGGGTGAGGGCATGGCTGGCCCGGATGCGGGTGAGGATGGCCTGGGCCAGGGCCACGGAGCGGGCCTCGTGCCCGTAGAAGTGGACCTCCCCCTGGGCGTCCACGGAGCGGGCCGGGGGCTTGCCGGAATCATGCAACAGGGCCGCCCACCTGAACTCCGGTTCGGCCGGCGCGCTGCGCACCACCGCCAGGGTATGCTCCCAGACCGCATAGCGGTGGTGGCGGTTCTGGGTGCAGCCGAGCATGGGGCGGAGCTCGGGCAGCCAGAGGTCCAGGAGGCCGGTGGCGGCCAGCGCCCCCAGCCCCAGGGCCGGTTCCGGGCCGCAGATCAGCTTGGTCAGCTCCACGAAGGCCCGCTCCACGGCCACCTTGCCGGCCACCTCCAGGCGCGGGGGGATGGCCGCGAGGGTGCCGGGGTCGATATGGAAGCCCAGCTGGGCGGCGAACCGGCAGGCCCGGAGGCAGCGCAGGCCGTCCTCGCTGAACCGCGTCAGCGGATCGCCCACGGCCCGGATCACGCCGGCCGCCAGGTCCCGGCGGCCGCCGTGGGGGTCCACCAGGGCCGCCAGCCAGTCCTCGTCCTCCAGGGCCGCCGCCGGCACCGCCATGGCGTTGATGGTGAAGTCCCGCCGGGCCAGGTCCTGCTCCAGGGACACGCCCAGGGTGACCGATTCCGGCCGGCGGCCGTCCAGGTACGCGCCGTCCCCGCGGAAGGTGGTGATCTCGAACGGCTGGCCCGCCTCCATGACCGTGACCGTGCCGTGCTGGAGCCCGGTGGGGATCACCCGCAGGCCCGCGGCCTCGGCCCGGGCCATCACCGTTTCGGGCAGCAGGGCCGTGGCCAGGTCCCAGTCCCCGCCGGGGCGGCCCAGCAACCGGTCCCGCACCGCGCCGCCCACCACCGCCAGCTGGGCATCGGACCCCAGGGCCTGGACGATGCGTTGCAGGATCGGGTTCATCGGCTTCCTTTGCGGGTCAGGGCGCGGCGGGTCGGGCCGGCAGACTCCATGCTAGTGTGCCGATCCGGGAATCCCATCAACAATCGGGCGATCAATGGGGCAGGTGCCGCGGCGCCTCGCCCACCTGGGCCTTCAGGGCCGAGATGCGCTCGGCCACGATGTCGGCGGCGATGCGCTCCACCTGCAGGGTCAGCCAGTCGCAGGTGGGGCTGCCGGGACGGTAGTCGGCGGGGCCGAAATGGTCGATGCGCCCGTCCCGGCGCAGGCGGTCCACCTGCTTCAGGCTGGCGGGATTGGCCGGGTCGTAGACCGCGTAGCCGATTCCGTGGTTGTGGCGCATGACCGCGAAGGCCGGCACGTCCGAGGGGCCGTCGGCGATGTAGATCATGTGCTGGAAGGGCACCCGCCGGTCCTCCTGGCGCATGGTGGCGTTCACCTGGATGCTGGGGTTGGTGTTGCTGCCCTTGTTGATCTCGAACAGCGCCCGGGTCTTGCTGGTGTTGTCGTAGGCCACGGCGATCTGGGAGACGTCCTGCACCGGGAACAGCGGCTCGCCGCGGCCGGCCGCGGCGGCGTCCAGGTCCAGGGTGGCGTCCGCGTCGAACCCCGGCCCCGGGGGCGATTCCAGGAATTCCGAGGCCCAGACCCCGTTCACGGACGGGAAGATGGCCGAGCCCTCGATCATGGCCCGCAGGCCGGTGGAGACGATGTAGTGCTCCAGGCGGATCTCGAAGCGCTGGGCCTCCGGGTCGCTCTCCAGGCGCGTGCGGATGTCCTGGAAGAAGCCGGGCAGGCCCGGGTGGAAGCGGATCCGGGCGCCCAGCTCCCGCAGCCGGGCATTGGTGAGCCCCGGCATGCGCCCGTGCTGGACATAGGTGAGCAGATGGTTCAGGTAGGCGGTGTCCGGGTGCACGGTCACCCCCTGCCGGGCGAAATAGGCGGGCAGGGCGTTCACTTCCCGCCAGAAGGCGGCGTCGTCGATGTTGTAGCTGGCGAAGATGGGGTCCTGCATGTAGCCGGGGATGAGGGTCTTGTCGAAATCCCAGACCAGGGCGATGACGTTCTGCGGATGGAGGGGGGTGGTCACGGGACTCCCGGCGGGGAAAGGGTTCCCCCTGATCTTACGTCCGGCGATGGCAGAATGGTCCCATGGAACGCCACTACTTCGACGCCAACGCCAGCACGCCGCCGCTGCCCCGGGTGGTGGCGGCCATGGCCCGGGCCATGGCCGAGGACTGGGGCAACCCCACCAGCACCCACCGGGAGGGCCAGCGGGCCCGGCACCTGCTGGAGGAGGCGCGCCGGGCCCTGGCCGCCAGCCTGGGGGTGCCGCCGGCCCAGCTGGTGTTCTGCGCCAGCGCCACCGAGGCCCTGCACCTGCTGCTCCGGGGCCTGCGTCCCGCCCTGGGGGACCGGCCGGCCCTGGTGTTCCCGGGCGAGCACAGCGCCTGCCTGAACCCCCTCCGGGACTGGACCGGGGTGCGCTGGATGCCCGGGGACCCCGCCGGGGCCGCCACCGTGGTGCAGATGGCCGCCAGCAACGAGACCGGGATCCTCTACGACATGCCCCCGCTGCCGGCGGTGCGGATCAAGGACGCCGCCCAGGCCTGGGGCAAGGTGCCGGTGGACCTGGGCGACTGCGACGCGGCGGTGCTCTCGGGGCACAAGATCGGCGGCCCCCGGGGCGCGGCGGTGCTGTGGATGCGGCCCGGGCTGCCCTGGACCGCGGTCATGGAGGGGCCCCAGGAGCGCCGCCGGCGCGGCGGCACCGAGGACCTGGCGGCGATCCTGGGCCTGGCCGAGGCGGTGGCCGCCCTGCCCGGGCGGATCGCGGCCAACGGGCGGCTGGCCCCGCTCCGGGACGCCCTGGAGGCGGAGGTGCTGTCCTGGTCCCCGGACTACCAGGCCATCGGCCGGGACCGGCCCCGGCTGCCCAACACCAGCGCGCTGCTGCTGCGCGGCCACACCGGCGAGAGCGTGCAGATCGCCCTGGACCTGGCGGGCTTCGCCGTGTCCACCGGTTCCGCCTGCCACAGCGGGGCGGTGCGGCCCAGCCACGCCATCACCACCCTGGGCTTCACCGAGCCGGAGGCGCGCTCGGTGCTGCGGGTGTCCATGCTGCCTGACACCCCGCCGCAGGCGGTGGCGGCCCTGGCGGCGGCCCTGAAGAAGATCCTGAAAATCTGACTATTCTAGGGTGATGGAACCTGTCGCCTGGCCCTATCCCGTTCTGCGCCTCAAACCGGGGAAGGAGGCCCTGCTGTCCAAGGGGCACCCCTGGGTCTATTCCGGGGCCCTGGCCGGGCCGGTGCCGGCGCCGGTGGTGCGCCTGGCGGATGCCGAAGGCCGGGTGCTGGCGGTGGGCACCGCCTCGGCCACGAACCCCCTGGCGGTGCGGCTGTTCCGCCATGGCGAGCTGCCGCTGGACCCGGCCTTCTTCCAGGCCCGCCTGGAGCGGGCGGTGGCGGGGCGGCGCCTGCTGGGGCTGGACGGCCCGGAGGCGGGGTGCCGCTGGGTGTTCGGCGAAGGGGACCTCCTGCCCGGCCTGGTGGTGGACCGCTACGGGCCGGCCCTGGTGGTCCAGGTGGGCACGGCCGGGCTGGAGGCCCTGCGCGAACTCTGGTGGCCGCCGCTGGCGGAGCTGGCCCGGGCCGCGGGCATCACCGTGTTCGTGGAGCGCAGCCAGGGCGGCCGGAAAGAGGAGGGCCTGGACCCGGTGAACCGTCTGCTCAGGGGCTCCCTGGCGGGCCCCGTGGTCATCCGGGAAGGGGCGGCGCGCCTCTCGGTGGACCTGCTCAAGGGCCAGAAGACCGGCTTCTTCCTGGACCAGCGGGAGCACCGGCTGACCCTGGGCCGCATCTCCGGCGGCTGCCGGGTGCTCAACGCCTTCGGCTACACCGGCGGCTTCTCCATCCACGCCGGCCTGGGCGGCGCGGCGAGCGTCGCCACCCTGGACATCTCCGGGGCGGCCCTGGACCAGGCCGAGGCCGACTGGGCCCGCAACGGGCTGGACCCCGCCCGGCACCAGCGGCTCCAGGGCGACGCCTTCGATCTCCTGCGCCAGCTGGAGCCCGGGACCTGGGACCGGGTGGTGGTGGACCCGCCCGCCTTCGCCAAGCAGCGCAAGGACCTGGACAAGGCGTTCAAGGCCTACAAGGACGTGTTCCGGCTGGGGGCCCGGGCCACCGCCCCCGGCGGGGTCCTGGGCTGCTTCTCCTGCTCCCAGCACCTGGACCGGCCCCGGTTCCAGGAGGTGGTGTGGACCGCCCTGCTGGAGGCCGGGCGGGAAGCCCAGGTACTGGCCCACCTGGGCCAGCCCATGGACCACCCCTATGCCCTGAACCACCCCGAAGGCTCGTACCTCAAGGGGCTTTGGCTGCGGATGATTTGAGGGACGGGTTCCCACACTGGTTCGTTGCTGGTTCGGCGTGCATGGCACGCCTCACTTCAGCAACGGAACGGCGGGGAGGGGTATGGGGGCAAGGGGTTTTTGCGAGGAGGTCCAAGCGACAATCCCATCGGGGGAATCAGCGCGAATTTTGATGGGGCGGGGGGCAGTGTTGATACTTTCTTTAGGTGCCAGGGACGAACCTTGCCGTTGCGCCGACGGACCATGGGGTCCATGGCGGTCGGGCAAGGAGAAGCTTCGTGGCCAAGCGTTCGGATCTAGAGAAAGAACCTCCCCGGCGCGGCGTGGGCTCGCGCCAGCGGGCCGTGGCGCCGCACGGGTTCCAGGGCGGGGATGTGGCGCCCGGAAACAATGATCCGCACGGCGCGCCGGCGAAGGCGCTGCTGAAGGGGTGGGGCAGGGCCAGCGGGCCGCGCAGGGAACGCCGGGGGCCGGGACGGCCCTCACCCTTCGCCGGACTGCGGCTGGGGCCGAAGCCCGGCGGCATGATCGTCATGAAGTTCGGCGGCAGCTCGGTGGCGGATGCCGCCTGCATGCGCGAGGTGGCGGCGCTGGTGGCCGGGCAGCTGCCCGGCGCGCCGCTGGTGGTGCTCTCGGCCACCGCCCGCACCACCGACACCCTGATCGAGGCGGCCCGCTGCGCCGAGCGCGGCGAGCTGGAGGAAGCCCTGGACCGGCACCGGAGCCTCATGGCGCGCCACCGGGGCATCGCCGCGGACCTGTTCCCGGAGGGGCTGCCCGAGGCCCTGGACTTCGCCCTGGCGGAGCTGGACGCGGAACTGGACCTGCGGCTGCGGGGCGTGGCCATGCTGGGCGAACTGAGCCTGCGCAGCCTGGACGCCATCGCCAGCGTCGGCGAGCGGCTCTCCTCCCGCCTCCTGGCCAGCCTCATGGCGGCCCCATGGGTGGACGCCCGCACCGTGGTGCGCACCGACGCCGTCTTCGGCTGCGCCCGGCCCCTGGCCAAGGACCTGGCGGCCCTGGCCCGGAAGCACCTGGCCCCGCTGCTGGGGCCCGGCCGGGCGGTGGTCACCCAGGGCTTCATCGGCGCCACCGCCGACGGGATCACCACCACCCTGGGCCGGGGCGGCAGCGACTACAGCGCGGCCCTGCTGGGGGCCGCCCTGGGCGCCCGGGACATCCAGATCTGGACCGACGTGGAGGGCGTGCTCACCTGCGACCCGCGGATCGTGCCCCAGGCCCGGAACATCGCCGAGCTGAGCTTCAACGAGGCGGCGGAACTGGCGGCCTTCGGCGCCAAGGTGCTGCACCCCGCCACCATCCAGCCGGCGGTGGCCTCCGGCATCCCGGTCACCGTGCGCTCCACCCGGCATCCCCAGGGCCGGTTCACCACCATCACCGGCCAGGTGCGCACCGGCCGGCCGGTCACCGCCCTGGCCCAGCGGGGGCCGGTCACCCTGCTCACGGTCAGCTCCGGCACCCAGCTGGACCCCAGCGGCTTCCTGGCCATGGCCAACCTGTTCCAGGTGTTCGCCCGGCACCGCACCAGCGTCGATCTCATCGCCGCCGCCGAGGCCAGCGTCTCCTTCACGGTGGCGGACGGCGAGCCCCTGGAGGCCCTGCTGGAGGACCTGTCCGGGTTCGGCGCCGTGGGCATCCACCGGGACCGCACGATCGTCTCCGTGGTGGGCGAGCGCCTGCGGCTCACCCCCGGAGTGACCGGCCGCTGCTTCGGCGCCCTGGGCCAGATCAACGTCGAGCTGATCAGCATGGGCGCCAACGAGATCAACCTGAGCTTCGTGGTGCGCCGTGAGGACGCCGACCCGGCGCTGCGGGCGCTGCACGCCGCCCTCATCGAGCACCCGGCGGCCGAGTCCGAGGCCGTTCCCGGGATGCGCCAACCCCATCGCCCCCTGCCGCAGCAGCCGCTCAGAACTGGAACCCCATGGAGATCAGCAGCGACCTGAGCTGGGTGTCCCAGTCGTTCCGGGACCGGGGCCGGCCCAGGATGCGGTCGAGGTCGGCGGCATATTCGATCTTGAGCGGCACCCCGAACTTGACGACCAGGCCCAGCCCGAGCGCGGTGCGGAACGGCGGGAACGCGGCCGCCGGGGTGCCGTTCCCCGCCTGCCGGGCCCGCTCGGCGGCGGACAACCGGGCCAGGCTCTGGTACACCTGCCCGGAGTCCACGAACACTTCGCCCCAGACTTTCGGCCCGAGGATCGGGAACCGGTAGTCCAGGTTGACCAGGGCCAGGCCCTGGCCACCCAGCGGCGTGGCGTAGTGGATCGGCTGGCGGTCGCGGCCGAGGATCTGGGCGCCGTCGGGGCCGCGCAGGGGGACCTGGGCCTGGGCTCCCAGGGCGTCGGGCTGCACGCCCCGGAAGCTGAACGGGCCGCCGGCGAAGAAGCGCTCCGAAAGGGGCAGACCTTCGGCCGAGGCGGCGGTGGGTTTGGCGAGGCCCAGCCGCAGCCCCAGCGACAGCACCCCGGCCCTGGCCTTGGCGCCCACCGGCCAGGTCCACTGGTTGCGCAGGTCCAGCTTGACGAAACTGCTGTTGGGGCTGGTGCGGAAGAGCTGGTTGGCGAACTCCACCCGGGCCAGCGAATACATGCCGCTGGTGGGGTCCAGGGGATGGTCCCGGGTATCCCGGGCCACCTGGGCGAAGGGCGCCGAGATGACCGTGTGGGCGGGGTACCGGGCCACCTGGGACAGTTCCTCGGCGGTGATGTCCGCCAGGGCCGAGGCCACGTCCACCCGTTCCCAGCGGTAGCCCAGCAGGCAGGACACCCGGGGGCTCAGGCTCCACTGCAGGGAGCTGGTCAGGCGCCGCCGGCGCAGGGCGTAGAGATCCTGCAGTTCCTGGATGTAGGCCCCTTCGGCGCGGAACTGGGTTCGGTCCGGCAGCCAGGCCAGGCCCCCGGGGGCGAACCAGGGATCGGTGTAGCCCACCGTGAAGGCGTCCACGGAGCGGTTGTAGGTGCCGGTGGGGAACATCCGGGCCAGGGTCGGGTTGCGGATGGTGCCGTTGCCGGCGCGGATGCCGTAGTCGAGGGAGCGGCCCATGCCGCCCAGGTTGAGCTGGCGCAGCGCGAGCCCAACGTGGTAGCCCTGGTTGATGTCGTAGCCGAAGGAACTGGTGATGGCATAGGGGGGCCGCTCCACCAGACTCAGCTTGAGGTCGCCTTCCTGCCAGGGCACCGGCGCGCCAGCCCCGGCGGCCTCCCCTTCCGCCGCCAGGCTGCCCAGGTCCACCCGCTGGAAGGTGCCCAGGCAGCCCAGCCGGGCCTGGGCCCGGGACAGCTGCTCCAGGGCCAGGGGTGAACCGGGCCGGGGGGTCTCCCGCAGCACGGCCCTGGCCCGGGTGCGGTCGCCGCCCTGCACCACCAGCCGCCGGACGGTCTCCTGGGGCTGGGCCGGCACTTCGATGCGGATCCCGGCGACACCGTCGGCCGGCTCCAGGCGCAGCCGCGCCAGGGGCCGGACCAGGCCCAGGGCCGGGAGCCGGTCCTGCTTGAGCGCGGTGAACACCCTGGCCACATCGCCCTTGTCCAGGGGCAGCGGCCGGTCCAGGGTGAAGGTGACGACCATGGGGCCGGCCCCGGCCTGGGCGCAGGTCAGCACCCCCCGCAGGCCGGCCAGGGGCTGGCGGTCGCTGGCGTAGGTGCGGCTCTGCTCCGAGGCGGTCAGCAGCACCGCCCGGTCGGAGCAGATGAGCGGCAGGCATTCGCCCAGGCCCCAGGGGTCGCCGAAGCCGCCCGGCGGGAGGTCCAGCCGCAGCCAGCGCAGCAGGCGCCGGGGCCCTTCGCGGATCTGGAACACCAGCTCGGTCCGGCCCCCCTCGCGCACCAGCCGGCGGCTCAGGGCAACCCCTGGGTAGCCGCGGTTCTGGTAGTGGGTTTTCACCCGGGCTTCCACGGCGTCCAGCAGGCCGGGGGTCGCCCTGGGCGGGCCGAGTCCCGCCGCGCCCCCGGGCAGGCCGGCGATGCGGACCAGTTCCGCCTGGTCGAAGCCCTCGTTGCCCTCGAAGCGCACCTGGTCCACCCGGGTCCGTTGGCCCTTGGCGAGGGTGTAGGTGATGGTCACCTCCTGGTCCGCCGGCGGGCCGGCGCGGGTCACCGCCCGGTGGTGCCCGGCCCGGGCGTCCAGGTAGCCCTGGGACCGGAAATGGCGGACCAGGCGGCGGTCGCCTTCCTCCAGCAGCTCCGGGCTGTAGCGGTCGGCCCGGGCCAGGGGGACCAGCTGCCCGAGCGAGGTCCAGAGGCCGAGGCGGTCCCCGGCCACCGCCAGGCGCACCCTGGGCCCGGGAAAGACGGTGAGGCGCACGGTGCCCTCCCCGTCCCAGGCGGACTCGATCCGGGCCTCGTAGCGCCGGTGGCCCAGGAACAGCTTGCGCAGGTTCCGGTGGGCCGCCGCCTGGACGGCCGGGCTCCAGCGGGTGCTTCCGGGCACCAGCCCGGCGGCCGCGAGGAGCTCCTGCTGGCGGTAGGGCGCGGGGTTGCCGGCCAGGGCCACCCGGCGCACCAGGGCGCCCACCCCCGTGGTCACCGTGATGATGACGATCTCGTCGCTTTCCGCCCGGGCCCAGGCGACCTTGGCTTCGGGGTAGCCGGCCTCCACCAGCCGCCCCTGGAGGTCCCGGCTCCAGGCGGCCAGCCTCCGCTCGCCCGGGCGCATGCCCTGGCGCAGGCCGCGGACCAGCTTCCTGACCCAGGGCAGCCGGGCATCCCCCGCCCACTCCAGGCGCCGGATGGCGGGCCAGGGATCCAGCCGCACCCGGGCCCCGCCCGGTCCCGGCGCCAGCTGCCCGTCCACCGCCCGGAACCGGTCGGTGAGGCGGATGGCGGCCAGGGCGGTCTGGAACGCCGCCTCGGTGACCGGCGCCTCCAGGTCCAGCCCCGCGGCCATCCGGGCAAAGACCACGTCATCCTCGCTCCCGCCCTGGAAGTCCAGCCGGGTGGCCGCCGGTTCCACCGCCCAGCCGGGCAAGCACAGGCACAGCACCGGCGCGGCCCGAAGCAGGCGCGGCATCCGCGCTGCCGCTACATAGGGGTACTGCCTGCGGTATTCAAACCTGACGCCCGGTCCACCCATCGCCCAAGGGTGTCCGCTCCGCGCCCATGGTTCCCGAAAACCCAGGCTCCGCCCGGGGACCCCGCCGAAGGCGGGGCCCGGGGTGCCTATGCTCACGGCGCGCTCAAGCTGGGGTTCCGCGCACTGCGCTAGTTCAGATTCTTGAAGTCGCCGCGCTGGTAGTACTCGGAGGCGAAGATCGTGGTGTTCAGGTTCTTGCGGGTGACGGTGACGATCTCGGTGGGGTTGGCCGCCACTTCGATCATGCCGTTGTTGTAGGTCTGGGTGCTGGCCGGGGTGGCGTGCTTGAGGTAGGTGACGGCGACGCCAATGGCGTCCGTGACCAGGGAACGGACATCCTTCAGCACGGTCATGGACTGCTTGCCGTCGATGATGTACTGGATCGAGGCCTTGCCGGCGTCCTGGCCGGTGATGATGTAGCGCTTCACGTCCTTGTCCCGGAGGCAGGCGTCGGCGATGGCCCGCGCCGTGTCGTCATTGGGGCCGAGGATGAACAGGTTGCCTTTGGCCGCCCTGGGGGCCGAGGCCAGGTTGGACTGGGCCAGGGCCTTGGCATCGTTGGCGCTCCAGTTGGTGGCCACCTGGCCAATGATCCGGCCCTCCTCCTCCCGGCTCAGCCTGGCCTTGCCCTTGAGCGCCACGGCCGCGCTGGAGTTCTGCACCACGAACGTGCCGTCGGCGATCCGGGGCTGCAGGATGTTCCAGGCGCCCTGGAAGAACAGGAAGGCGTTGTTGTCGCCGGGATCTCCAGCATAAAGGTAGAGATTGTTACCCTTGCCTTTGGCTCTCTGGGCCAGGTAGCGGCCCCATGCGGCGCCCACCTGGACCGAATCGAACGTCACGTAGTAGTCGACGTTGGGCGAGTCGCGGATCAGCCGGTCGTAGGCGATGACCTTGATCCCGTGGTCGTGGGCCTCGTCGGCGGCCGCGGCCGCGGCGGAGCCGTCCACCGGGCAGATGATCAGGATGCTGATGCCCTCCTTGATCAGCTTCTCGACATTGGCCTTCTCCACGGCCGGTTCGCCCTGGCTGAACAGGATCTCGATGTTGTAGCCGGCCGCCTTGAGGGCCTGGAACCGGACCTCGTCCTGGAGCCAGCGCGACTGGTCCTTGGTGGGCAGGACGATGCCTACCGCCACGTTGCCGGCGGAAACCGGCGCGGACGAGGCGGCAAGAAGCAGAGCGGACAACAGGATGGGTGCGCGCATCAGCATGGATTTCCTCCCGGGAAGGGAACCGTGGCGGTTCATTGGCTGCGCCGGACGAAAAGAACCTCGAGCCCAGTGCTGGACTGGCGAAGGATCTGGAAAGTTACCCCGGCGCTGTTGCGGATTTTACCAGTACGAGCGTACGCCCTTCCCTTGGCCAATTCAAGGGCCGGATGGAGATTCGCGATTCCGGCGACTCCCTACTCGTCCAGGTGGGAAAACCTCGCGTCCAGCAGGTGGGACGGCTTGAGGTTCTTCATGGCCTTGAGCATGGAGAACTTGAGGTCGGGGATGGTCTCCCGCAGCTGGGCCACCAGCGCCTTCACCTGGGCCCGGCGGGACTCCAGCACCGACGCGCCGCACAGGGGGCAGCCGCAGGGCACGATGGGATAGCCTTTCAGCCAGGCCAGGCGGCGCAGGTCCTCCTCCTCGCAGGTGCCCAGGGGCCGGATCACCGTGTTGTCCCCGTCGTCGCTGGTGAGCTTGAGCGGCATGGTGGAGAGCCGCCCGCCGAAGAACTGGTTGAGCAGCAGGGTCTCGATCAGGTCGTCCAGGTGGTGGCCCAGGGCGATCTTGTTGAACCCGTGTTGCCGGGCGTGGGAATAGAGCACCCCGCGGCGGAACCGGGAGCACATGGCGCAGGGGGTGACCTCGGGCCGCTTGCGCACCATGGTGTCGATGGGCGCCGCCAGGACCTGGTGCGGGATGCCCTTGCGCTCGCACACTTCGGCGATGCGGTCGGGGTTGTAGCTGGGGAATCCGGGGTCGATGGTCACCCCGTGCAGTTCGAAGCTGATGGGCGCCCGCCGGCGCAGGGATTCCAGCACATCCAGCAGGGCCCAGGAGTCCTTGCCGCCGCTCAGGCCCACTAGGATCCGGTCACCGTCCGCCACCAGGCCGAACTCGTGGATGCAGACCCCCACCCGCCGGCGGATCCGCTCCTCCAGCTTGGGCAGCTCCAGCCGCTCCGCGTCGGTGGGCGGCAGGGCGAGGCTGGGGAGGGCGCAGGGATTGCTCAATCCAGTGCCGCGCACCGCTTGCGCTGGCCGGAGTCCAGCTGCTCCTGGACCGAGCGGGTGTATTCCGGGCAGGTGCAGGTGGGACAGCTGTTGCTGTGGCTCTCCACGCACAGGTCGGCCAGGGTGATGGTGTCCATGAACAGGGTGATCTGGTTGGAAAGCTGTTTCCACAGCAGTTCGTTCATCTTCACATCGGCCCGGAGGGCCGACTTGGCCGAGTCCGGATCCGATCGGGCCGCGGCGTAGAAGCTGCTGTCGGTGAGCCGCAGCACGTCGCCCACGGTGACCTGGTTGCAGGGGCGGGTGATGATGTAGCCGCCCTTGGGGCCGCGCACGCTGGCCACGATGCCGGCCTTCTTGAGCCGGTTGAAGATCTGTTCCAGGAAGGGCAGGCTGAGATCCTGGCGCTGGGCGATGAGGTGGAGGGGCACCGGCTGGCCGTGGCTGAAGTGGGCCAGGTCGAACAGGGCTTGCATGGAATACCGGCCGCGCGCGGAGATCTTCAAGGGGTCCATCCTGTCGAGACAGTCTTTAATATAGTGTTCCTGATTGAACCGGTCAAGATTTTGCAAGTCCAGGGACCGGCAAGGTGGGGGTTTTTTCAACAAGTGCGTGAAAAATGCTTTCCGCCCGGTAAAACCCTTGGCCCGGTCGACGCACCTTGAGGGTGACCCATCAGGATCGGGAGGGCAGGGTATGCCGCGGGGCCAGGAAAAGCAGTCGAGGATCGTGTCGGGGATGCTGGGGAGCGGTCCGCCGCCGGCGGGGTTCCCGCCGGGCGTGCCGGCCGGGCTGGCCGTGCCCACGGAGGCCGAGACCCGCTCGGCGGTGGAGCGGGAGGTGACCGCCTTCGCCCAGGCCTGGTTCGCCGGCGATGCGCACGCCATGACCCGCTGCCTGCACCCGGATTTCGTGAACCGGCTGCTGGGGGTGGAAGCCGGGGTCCGCCGGGGGGATGCCCCTGGCCTCCAGGGCTTCGACGGCCTGGATGACCTCAAGCTGCTGGACGATCTGGTGCAGGGCGTGGTGGGGCTGCAGGGCCGGCTCGGCCCGAAGACGGCGCCGGAGCGGCGCAGCCTGGGGGTGCGGGTGCTGGACGTGCGCGCCCGCTCCGCCAGCGCCGTGGCGGAACTGGCGGGGTGGGTGCTGCACGTGCACCTGGCCCGGGGCGCGGGCCGGTGGAGCATCGTCAACGCCATGTGGGAGATGCCAGCCTAGGCTCCTAG
>Ga0181516_10001384_pt1 | contig 18616 bp, 19 predicted proteins | sample PEATcosm2014_Bin_25_FD_121104 | JGI IMG/M metagenome (GOLD analysis project Ga0181516, IMG submission 121104) | Peatland microbial communities from MTU Mesocosm Facility, Houghton, MI, USA - PEATcosm2014_Bin01_10_metaG | ecosystem: Environmental > Terrestrial > Soil > Wetlands > Peat | place... | reverse complement strand
GCGGGAGTAGTTCAGTGGTAGAACGTCAGCTTCCCAAGCTGAATGTCGCCGGTTCGATCCCGGTCTCCCGCTCCATAAGAATCAGCAGTTTACAGTTATCGGCTTCAATCTGTGTTCCGTTTGTGCTCCGATTGCATCACAAACGGAGTTGCACCTCCTTAAAGTTCATGACGCGGCGTACAGGTTTGGCCGCTTCTTTGGGTTTGAACAGCAGCAGCGCCGGATTACGCGCGACGAGACCTTCCGCGACGGCCATGTCAAAAATCTGCTTCGTATCCCCACGGAGATGATCGACCGTCGAGAACGAAAGACCAGCCTGCGTCATTTCGTCTAGCACATCCTGCAATTGATCGCGCCGGAAGGACGACAATTCCAGTGCTCCCAAATGATCGACGAGATGAATGGACACCCTGTTCATGTTGTTCACCCGCGTCGAGGCTTTCCATTTTGGGGGCTGTAGTAGGGAAAGTAAACCTCGGCCACGAAATCGCCGAAACAGTTTCCTTCGATAACTCTCTATGAATCGAGTCGACGGTCGAGCGCACCTCTGGTTGGAGGAACTGCATTTAAACGTTGGCTCTCGTCGAGGCCTGCGAGCGTCGCATCATGCCCTGAACACCCTTGACATAACCTTCTGCCAGGGTTGCGTTGGTGCGCAGGATGACTTAGAACGTCAGCCTCGGCAGTTCCAGTTCCTCAGCCAGTTCGTGCAGAACGCGCTTCCTGAAGTTGCTCGGATCCATCGGGCCGCCGAAACGGTCTCGGAATATGAACGCGTTCGGCGAGACATCCTTGCCTTTCTTTCTGAGGTCCTCTCGGCATTCCACCACCTTCTTGGCCAGCACTTCCGCGATTGGGACCTGCGATGGCTGCTGTTAGTCCGATATTTTGGAAGAAGTTCAGTATTTTGACGTCTGCAATCAGGGCATATGGCGCGGTCGTGAAGTCATGGTTTGCTCGGCGGTCATAGCGCCAATCACAAATACGAAGAAGCCTAAGAGCGGATACTTCAGCAACCGCTAGGGAATATCCACCCGTTTGGGGAGACGCAAATTGCATCTGAAGATTCTTCTGCCGGGCATCCAAGGGTGTTATGAAAGGGTTTTCTGCTTACCTCTTCTGTTTGGCGAAAAAGAAGAGTCTCGGTCACGCTATAGAAATATTGCCGGCACTGCCGTGTCATAAGGCTGGAGTTCAGCAGAACGGCAAGGGTAGAGTTTCTTGAGCAGAGAGCGAGCTGGCAGGAAGCGCAGAGTCGCGGTGGAATGCGGACTATTCCGCTTTGGACGGGTGCGCGGCGGAGTACCCCGGCGGGAGTTTGGGTTCTGGTAATCCAAAATGACCGTCGGGCCTGCTGGCATCGTAGGAGCCTGCTGCGCCCCGTTGTGATTCGTTACTCTTCGTTACACATCTTTACAAGCGGGACGGCTACGGAGCCCGTCTGAACAGTTAACAGTCGATTTTGAGCTTTACTCGCCGCGAAGGTTGCTTCGCGGTCTGTGTAAGCTCTACAGCACGATGCGCAAAAAAATCGAAAGCTTTTTGTGTGGCGGAGGGAACACAGGATGAGGCACATGATGGCTCGGCTTCAAGGAATGATCTTGGGACTGGTGGTGGGCGCATGGCTTGCGGCAATGTATTCGGCGGGCGCCCAGGAACCGCCTCCCCGTCCTCCAGATGGCATGGAAATGCCTCCTCCCGATATGCCCAGGATGGATGTGGATAAGGAACTCGCTCGAATGACAAAACGGTACGGGCTCTCCGAGAGCCAGAGGGCCCAGATACGGTCCGTTCTGGTGGACGTAAAGGCAAAAATGGATGATTTATCCAAGGATTCCTCGACCGACTTCGGTGAACAGATGCAAAGGATGCGAGCGATCCGTGAAAAGCAAACATCGCGAATTTCCGCAATCCTATCGGACGAGCAGCGCGCGAAGTATCAGAAGGACACGGAACGGCAGGCGCGCGATCAGGACGGCGGCCCACCGGATGGCCTACCTCCACCCCCTCCGTCCGGAGATCAGGGTGGCGGACCGCCTCTTCCGCAAGGGAGTTGAGTGTCGGTGCGTGCTCAGAAGAAACCGAATGCGATTTGCCTGTATTCGATCGGCAGATATAGCTCGATTGGCCGACTCGTCTACTATCCGCGAGTGATGTCAGTTTCGAAAGATTCGTACGGCCAATGTGCTCTGAGCAATCCAGTAACGCGTTTGTGGACAGAATGATTCAGTGGTATGGGCTTGGATGCGATGCACGTATCCAGAGTGAGAGCGTCCTTTTTTGGCAAGGGGGTGACTGTGAATCCGCATATGTATTCAGCCAACAGAGCAGCTGATCCCGAGGAGAATCTATCCGAAGAACTGGATCAGTTGAGAGAGGATCGGTCCGATGCGATACGGCTTGAAATGACGCGAGCCCTGTATCCTTACGTGCTGTTGAGATTCTTGCCCTGTTCTGAAGCCGCGGAAAAGCCGGTGGCTCTCGCCGCCATATTTCATCAGAACATTGTCCCACTTGTCATGATCCGCCATGACTGGCAAACAGGACTCGATGCTAATGACCGCGAATACTTGATCGAATTCATGGATGAGTGGACGAGAACGCCTCCCAACCGAGTGCTCGCTCTGTTTCGGCAACTCGAGTGCCTCTCGATTGGCCCGATTAGAGCGACAGTTTCCGGTATAGCCACAGCAGAAGCGCTGGAGCATCTGATGTACGCGGTTCTAGGACACGCAGGCGCTCCCCGCCGGTGGACGATGTGAGCCGAACAGAACGGATTTGGAATTCCACCTGCCGTCGAACACGAAAATAGCCGCATCCAGGTCCGGGGTGCCGTAGATTGGGCAGCGGCCGGAGAAACATTCGCGGTGAGCGTGGGATAACTCATATCACCCTGGCACTGAGTTTTCAAGCGGACGCTGCTGCGAGGGCTAGTTGCGGCTAGAACTGCGATACCGATTTTTTAGCGGAAGCAAACAGAGGTTGTCATTGATGAGCTTTTCCAGGCGTATCTCTTTAGCAGTCTCGGCCGGCCTACTTCTAACGCTGTCCATCCTCTGCGCGAGCCAGAGCGCATGGGCTGACTCAGCAAGCGGATATTACAAAAGAGCCCGCGCAGCGGAAGACCGGAACGATGAAATCGCTGCGTACGAGGCATACAAGAAGGCCTACGATCTGAAACCTGGAGAAATCAAGTACCGCACAACCTACGAGCGAGTTCGCGTCGCTGCCTCAACCGAATACGTATCGCTGGGAGAGAAGCTCGCTTCAAAGGATAATCTTCCTTCTGCTCTTGCGTCCTTTCTGAAGGCCTTGGACATCAATCCCGGTAACGAACTAGCGGAAGCGGACGTCCGGAAAATACAAAACGAGCTTCACCAGAAGAATCAACAGGACGAGGGAAGTGCCGGCGCTCCGCATGGGGCCACGAATCCTGCGTCTCCTGTCAGTCTGGACATTCCCGCAGATGTGCCGCTCACGTTGCACATGAGCGAAGACAGCAAGGTTGTCTACCAAGCCGTGGGCAAGGGTGCGGGCATCAATGTGCTCTTCGATCCGGACTATACGTCGAAGCGCATTGAGGTTGATCTGAAGGACGTGACGGCCATTGAGGCGCTGGGCATCATTTGTGAGATTTCTGACACATTTTGGAAGCCTGTTACCCACAATTCGATTTTCGTGGCACAGGATACCCGCGTTAAACGACAGGAACTGAGCCAGCAGGCTGTCCAGATATTCTATTTGAAGAATGTCTCCCAACTGACTGACTTCACCGATATCCAAACGGCTCTCCGCAACGTGCTTCCGGCAGCAAAGCTCTTCGGAGTGGCCAGCCAGAACGCCATTATTATGCGCGGCACGCCTGATGAGCTTATGTTGGCGAAGCTGCTGATCGCGGGCCTCGACCAGCCTAAGCCAGAAGTGTTGGTAGATATTACCGTGATGGAGGTAAGCCGCGATAAAATCCGGGAGATTGGCCTCTCTCCTCCAACTTCGCTGACGGTCAGTTCAGGATCGTCGCAGACGCTGAACCAGATCGGCAGGAGTTCGTCCTACAGCATCTCAGTTGGAACGGCCGCAGTTCAGTTCCTGCTCACGGATTCAGATACGCGCATTCTCCAGAGCCCCCGCCTCCGCGCTGTGGATGGCCAAAAGGCGACGCTCAAACTCGGGGAAAAACTGCCCGTGGCAACCGGAACATACACTTTAGCCACCTCCTCAACATCTGCGGCAGCGGAGACCCAGTTCCAGTATCTGGACGTAGGCGTAAATGTCGAGATGACTCCGACTATCCACAGTGACCGGGACGTGACGCTGAAGCTGAGTGTGGAAGTCTCCTCCGAATCGGGGACCGAGACTATTGACGATGTGGATGAGCCCATCATCAGCCAAGAGAAGGCGGAGCAGACAATTCGATTGAAAGAGGGCGAAACAAGCATTCTTGCGGGCCTGGTAAAGAAATCGGTAAGCCAAACGGTAAGCGGATGGCCGGGTTTTGGGCAGATTCCTTTAATGAAGTATTTCTTCACGACGCAAAAACACGAAGTTGACGATGATGAGTTGGTCTTCATGATCGTTCCTCATATCATCCGCGCTCCGGAATCCGACCCAGACACAACGCGCCAGATTGACACTGGAACGGATAAGGCAGTCCAAGTTCGGGAGGTTTCTGCAGCACAGGATTCATCAAGGGGGGATCACAGGTGAGTCATGCATGCACGCAGTTCGGAAGCAACAATCGGGGAGGGTCGAACAGAAGAGGGAAATCCAGGCCGATAAGCGATGCGCAAGAAACAATGTCCTGGATTGGCTTTGTGCGCGGTAGCTGTGCTCAGAACGCGTGACCGCAGTTGGAGACTCGTCGATGAAGCAAAAGCGGGTTCGGGCAAGGCAAGATGGCGGACCGGTACGGCTTAGTCTCGCCGCGCAGAGGTTTTCGGCTGTCGTCGAGACCCACAGGCCGCAAATCTTCCGCTTTTTGCTGGCCTCGTTTCGCGACGCGGATCTGGCCGAGACGCTGACTCAGGAATGCTTCCTGAAGGCGTACCGCAGCTGGTTGAGCTTCCGTGGCGAGTCGAGTGCGATGACTTGGCTGATGCGCATCGCCATCAACCTGCAGAAAGACCACTGGCGAAACCGCCGGATTCAGTTCTGGCGACAGACATCCACCAATGCGGTGAATCTGGACCGGGCCAGCGAGTGGTTGTCCAGCGGTGAGAGTTCGCCCGAAGAGCAACTCGCGGCCCGCGAGCAGGTGGAACACGTCTGGAGAGCGGTCGACAAACTCAGCGAGCGGCAGCGAACGGTCTTTCTGTTGCGCTTTGTGGAAGAGCTGGAGTTGAGTGAAATTGCGCAAGCCGCCGGCCTGGAGGTGGGTGCAGTAAAGGCGCACCTTTCACGGGCGCTGCTGAAAGTGCGCTCGGCGTTGCGAGGAAGATGATGGGCTCTGAATCGGAAATAGGGGAAATATGGTTGACAGACAGATATCGAGGCTGGTGCTGGTTGCGGCTGTAACGATTGCGGCTGGTGCATTCGCGCAACAGGCAGCCCCTGCTGCATCGGTCGCGACTATTCCTGGCCCCGCTTTGGACTCGACGACGCAGGATCCGGCCCTTCAGACCGCGGATCCGCCCAGAAAGAGCATGAAGGATGCTGAAGGGACTGTTCCTATCGAACTTGCACCGGACAACACACGCCACAGCTTCCACTTGCGCTTGGATGAGCAGAGCCTGATCCGGCACGTGATGAATGCGTATGGCATTCAGGCGTCGATGGATGCATCGGTAAAGAGCCAGATTGTAAACTTCGATGCCGATGACCTGGACTTTAAGGAAGCATCGAGCATGATGAAACTTGCAACAGATACCTTTCTTGTGCCACTCGATTCATTGCGTGTGCTAGCAGCCGCCGATACCAAGGAGAACCGCATGAAATATGAGCTGCAGGTGATGGAGACTATTGCTTTCCCGGGACTCAGCGCAAGTGAACTGAACGATATGCAGAACCTCGCGCACAACGTATTCGGGGCGGAGCGCAGCGCCATCGAGGCAGGCCAAAACAAGATGACCGTTCGTGCTCCTAGTGCTGAGCTTGAGGCAATGAACCAGGCTTGCGTGGAGCTGCTTGCCGGGAAAAGCGAGCTAAAGCTCGATGTCGGAGTTTATGAGGTCGACCAGAGCAAGAGCCCGAATGCCGGCGTGGTACTGCCAAGCTCAGCAACCTTGTTCAACGCGAAATCGGAAATCAACAGCATCATCGCAAACAATTCCACCCTCGTAGATCAGATCATTTCCAGTGGTCTGGCGAGCGCAGGCGACTACACGGCAATCCTGGCGATACTGCTTGCCTCAGGAGAGCTGTCGGGGACGGTCTTCAACAGTTCTTTCGTGCTATTCGGCGGCGGATGGACCGAGACGGGTGCGGAATGGAACACGACAACCGCCAATTTGCTGCTGAGCTCGTCCGATGTCAGATCGCTCAACCAAACTCAGCTGCTTGTTCTCGATCAGGAGGAAGCGACTTTTCGCAGTGGCAAGCGGTATCCGATCATGGCTTCGAGTTATACAGGCCTGACAAGCAGTTCGTCATCGACTTCCTCCAAGGTCACGACTCCGCAGGTCAAATACGAGGATCTGGGACTGACGCTCAAAGTGAAGCCGCATATCGAAGGGGAGGAGAAAGTCACCTTGGATCTGAATCTGAAGTTGGAATCTCTGGCTGGCTCGACCATTAATGACATTCCGGTGCTTGCGAACCGGCAGTATACAAGTGTCGTCTCCCTACGGCTTGGAGAAAGTGCACTGGTGGTCAGCGCCATGTCAAAAGAGGATTCATCAGCAATCACCGGAATTCCCGGATTGAGCGAGATGCCCGGTCTTCACAATTCAACGGATTGGCAGGACACAACGGACAGTCTGGAGCTGGTAATTCTGGTCACTCCGCATATCGTTCGGCTGACTCACCGGGAGCCGGCCGGCGCGATGTTGCTTCTGCCGCTTCACTGAGTTCAGTCGAATTGGCAGAAGACGCATGGTACTCCGTTACATATCGTTACCTTTCTTTACAAGCGGAAATGATTTGGAATCCGTCTGACCTGTGTAGTCCCTGCAAGCCTGCGAAAAAGGAAGTGAGGCACAATGCGTATGAGGATGATTCCATCTTTGGCCCGGCTAGCTCTCATGGCTTTATTTCCAGGTTGCGCTCTCGTGCTGGCGCAGACGGTCACCGATCGCGTGACCCGGGAGATCGATTCGCAATCTGTTGTTTCTCTTTCGGGAAGCGTGAACCCGCATGCCGCCGCGAAATACGACATTGGACATGAAACTGGAGGTACCAAGATCAGCGGCATCACCATGTATTTCAGGCCTTCCGCGGAGCAGAAGGCGGAGCTCGACACACTGGTAAAGGCGCAACAAACGCCCGGCTCCTCGTATTATCACAAGTGGCTTTCTCCGGAAGAGTTCGCCGGCCGCTTTGGCTTGAGCGACAACGATCTCGCGAGGGTCCGAAGCTGGCTTGAACAGCAGGGATTTTCTGTCGACCGCGTGGCCAACGGCCACAACAGCATCAGCTTCTCCGGAACGGCTACGCAGGTCGAATCGGCCTTTCAGACGGAGATCCATAACTACAAAATCAATAATCAAACTCATTTCGCCAACGCGACACCGATATCGGTGCCCTCGGCTCTCTCGGGCATTGTCCAATCCGTGCGCAATCTCGATGATTTCCGGCCAAAGCCACATGTACGGTTTCGGTCGGCACAATCGAGCAAGGTAAGTCCGAATTTCACGTCCAGCCAATCCGGCAACCATTACCTGACGCCCAAAGATGTCGCGACGATCTACGACATCAATTCGACCTATAACTCGGGCTACACGGGAAGCGGGCAGTCGGTCGCAGTTGTAGGTCAATCGAAGATCGTGGTATCGGACATCGAGAACTTCCAGAGCGCGGCTGGGCTTACCGTAAAGGATCCGACGCTGGTTTTGGTACCCAACTCCGGAACTGCGGCGGTTTCTTCTGGTGATGAGGCCGAGTCGGATCTCGATCTTGAGTATTCCGGCGGAATCGCCAAAGGCGCGACGGTCTACCTGGTGTACGTCGGAAATAATTCCAACTACAGTGTGTGGGACTCACTCCAATACGCAGTCGATACCAAAATTGCGCCAATCATCAGCATGAGCTACGGCGGATGCGAACCGGATCTCAGTTCCAGCGACTACTCGACACTGGAGTCCATTCTGGAACAAGGGGCCAGCCAGGGGCAGAGTGTAATTGTGTCCTCGGGCGACTCGGGGTCGACGGCGTGTTACGCCGACCTTACCAGCAACACGACTCCCACCGCGCAAGAGATGGAACTGGCTGTCAACTACCCGGCCAGCAGCGCGTATGTAACTGGTCTGGGTGGAACCGAATTCCCATCGGCGGATGTGTCCTCCTCGAATACAACCTATTGGGATTCGGCCAGCGGCAGCGATGGGGTCAGTTCCGCCCTGTCTTATATCCCAGAGCAGGTCTGGAACGACGATAGTTCCACAGTGGGCTCAACAGATGGCGCCGAATACGCGCTCTCATCGGGAGGCGGAGGGACGAGCACCCTGACTGCGAGGCCCAGTTGGCAAACTGGAGTGACTGGCATTCCCTCAGGCAGTTATCGGCTGGTGCCGGATATTTCTCTTGATTCTTCGCCCAACAATGCCGGCTATCTCTATTGCTCCAGCGATTCCACCGCAACCGGCATTACCGGCAGTTGCTCGAACGGTTTCCGTGATTCCAGCAACGTGTACTTGACCGTGGCTGGAGGCACCAGCTTCGCTGCGCCCATCTTTGCGGGAATGCTCGCCCTCATCAATCAGAAGGAGAATTCGACGGGGCAGGGCCTGATCAACTCAACCCTGTATTCGTTGGCGTCCAATTCCACAACTTACGCATCTGCCTTTCACGACATCACCAGCGGCAGCAACGAATGCACTGCAGGATCCAGCTACTGCTCATCGGCAGGACAATCCGAGTACCCAGCCACGACCGGCTATGACGAGGCCAGCGGCCTCGGTTCGGTTGATCTCTACAACCTGCTCAACGCGTGGCCGTCAGGTTCCACCACGTCTCTGGATGCCACTACAACCTCTCTCTCTGCTGCAAGCAGCACACCCTCCTCCGGCGCAAGCGATGTTATCACCATAACGGTGGCTCCGGAATCGAGTTCCGTCACCACAACCCCGACGGGAACCCTGACCGTCACGGTCGATGGCGCCACCGAAACATCGTCTCTTGCGCTGTCGAGCGGCTCGGCCACATACACCTTCTCTTCCACTACGTCCGGATCGCACGTCATCACAGCGACGTATTCGGGAAACTCGACATTTGCGGTTTCCACCGGAACGACTACAGTCACCATCGGCTCAACTTCCGGTACCGGCTCCGGCGGTTCGGGCTCGACCACCGTGACCGTAACCCCTTCAGGCGGCTACACCGGAACCGTGGACTTTTCACTGTCCACCTCCAGTACATATATCCAGAATTACGCCTGCTTTGACATCTCGAACGCTACAGTCAGCGGCACAAGTGCGGTAAATGAAACGTTGACACTCTATACCGGCACAGCAGACTGCTCCAGTGCTTCAGTCAAAAGCGGGAAGGTCCACGCCTTCCACAGCGTCAAAACCGGCAGGAATTCCTCCGACTCCATGCTTCCTATGACGACGCCGGCTTTTGGTTCCATGGGATTACTGCTGGCGGGCATTTTTGGCTGGCGTTTCCGCCGAGTCCGCGGCCTCTCGTGCATGCTGGCTTTCTTGGCTTTGGGTTTTGTCCTCTCCGGCTGCGGCGGATCAACCTCCGGTTCGTCTTCCAAAGGCTTTTCTCTGTCTATCTCGCCTTCGAGCGTCACCGTTTCCGCGGGGACATCGGGCATTCCGACAGGCAGTTACACGCTGACGATCAATGGCGAAGACAGCTCGGACTCAAGCCTGGCTACCTCCGCCACCATGACCCTTGTTGTTGACTGACCTCTCAGGCTCGTAATGGGGGGAATGGGCGGGTGCATCCCGGCAAGTCACTCAGACCGCCTTGGCGTACGAGCCCAGCAAGGTGGAACGGATTCGCAGATAGCGGCAGTTCGAGTTCCAGCGAGCCGAAATATGGGGGGTACGCGGCAACGCTGGATAGGGGCGATACAGATGCGATTCCAGTATCGCCGTTTGGGTCATCCATTCTTCGCTCGGAGAATGGATGACCATTTTTCCCAGACCGGCTCGTGCGCACCCCAGTACGCACGTGCCCGGCGTTGAAATCGAGGGATGTTCACGATTCAAAGGTCTGGAAGTTACGCACTTGATTCCTTGGAGGGTAATCGACGATGAAGTGCTGCTTTAAGGACTGTCAGCGGCAGGGCGAGGCCATTCAAGAGTTCGATCTAAATGTTTGTGAAGAATGTCTTGAGGAATTGGAACGCCTCATCTTGGTGAAATATCGAGAAATGCAAGAAGAGGAGGACCGCCTACTGTATAACAACGTAACAACCAGCCGCGGAATTAATTAGGCAACTCCCAATGATTATTGCCGAGCGTCCCTCGACAGGAGACGATCTTGCGGTCTTTCGGTACCGGCCTGCATTATCTTGACTATTATCCGGTAAGGTTTCAGAGACCCATACCGCGAATCGGCGCGCAGATGGGGCGACGAACAAACGATCAACCAGCCGGATTTGCGGTTCGAAGTCCTTGTCCGTGGTTATCACTACCCTCGATTAGAGGAAGTTGTAAACGAACCGTTGTACCACCGCCGGCGCGATTGTAGGCGCGCAATTCTCCATGGTGAAGTTTCACGGCACGCTCTGCAATCGCAAGGCCGACGCCGAACCCTCCGGTTCCCGCACTGCGTGCGCGGTCCACGCGATAGAAGGGCTGAAAGATAGAGCGGAGCTCGCTCTCTGGAATCCCGGGTCCGCGATCGCTGATTTCGAGCACGGCCACACCGCCCTTTTCTTCCGGTTCAGCGGATAGCCGGATTTCCACTTCAGAACTCTCTTCGGTGTACCGGATGGCGTTGCGCAAGATATTCTCAATGGCCCGATAGAGCAGTTCACTCTTCCCGAGAATTATGCATTCCGCGCCGGCGTGAAACGAAATTGTGCACTGGCGTTGCCGGGCTTCGTACCCGGCGTCCGGAATCATCTGGTGGATCATTTCATTCAGCAGTACGGGCCCAAGGTTATCTACTTGGTTCATTGCTTCCATCGATGAGAGCGTAAGAAGCTGGCCGATCAACTTGCTGAGTCTCTCGGTTTCTCGTTCGATACGGCCCAGGTGCGTCTCGATCTCCGAGTCGGGGTCTGCGTCTTCACGAGCCAGTTCCAAGGCGACATTGAGGCGAGCCAGAGGTGAGCGCAACTCATGCGAAACATCTCGGAGCAAGAGCTGCTGCGCACCCACAAGCGACTCGAGCCTGTCGGCCATGTGGTTAAAATCATGTACCAGCGCCTGAAACTCGTCTCCTCGAAAAAACCTGGACTTTGACGCAGGTTCGGCTACGCGCGTTCTCAAGTTTCCTTGCGCCAATTCACGTGCCGCCCTCCGCAGCTTGACCAATGGCCGTGTGAACAGCAGCACAAGCGCAAATGTTGTTGCGCCGCCTACTGCGATTGCCACCGGAAGCTGCGGAAATGCGAAGCGCAGAAAATCTGGATTCGGACCATGTCCTTCGGGAGCGTTTGGCCGGGCAAGCAGAAATACATAGTTCTTGTTTGTGGCGGAAGTGACCGGCACGCTCCAAACATATTGCTGTCCCATTTGTCTGCCGACGATGTGGTCCTGGAATTGAATCCCGTCTCTACTTCCACCGGCCAGATCGGGCACCCCAGGACAGAGATTGCTCCCCGCCGCGCCGGTGAGAGCAATGGTTTGTCCGTGGGTCGCGGCATACGTTTTGAGGGAGCCACATCCACCGGCCTCGAAAGCGTCCACTCTCTCTCTTGCCTGGTTGCGCAGGCTGCTGAATAGCGAATCCATCAGTACATCTGGCCGGGGAAAGCGGTGCTGTACGATCAATGCGGTAGAGATGATGAAAATCAGACTCTGCGCAATCCAGAAAATTACGAATATCTTGAAAAAGAGGCCGCGCATCGCTCATTCCTTTGCTTCCGCAAGATTCCTGTGAATGGTTAATTGATACCCCGCTCCGCGAATTGTTTTTACCCGGTCCTCGTGGGAACTGCCCTCGGCGAGTTTCTTTCGCAGCCGGCTTAAGTGCATATCCAGGCTGCGATCGAGCGGGTTGAACTTCCGCCCAAGAATTTCTTCCGCTAACTCCTCGCGTGCGATGACTTTCCCAGGAGAATGCATCAAAACCTCCAGAAGCGCGAACTCCACGCCTGTCAGTTCAACGTTCCTACCATTCTGAATGACAGTGCGCGCTGCCGCGTCAAGCTCCAAATCGTCGACACGCAGAAGGGTATGCCCATTCGGTGTTCCGGCCGCAGCCGTCCTTCGCAGAATCGCGCGCATCCTGGCTAATAGTTCCCGCGGATTAAACGGCTTGGGCAAATAATCGTCGGCTCCAATCTCCAACCCCACGATGCGGTCTACGTCATCCCCGCGCGCTGTCAGCATCAGCACGTTCAGAGCCGAGTCCGCGCGTAACTTCCTCAGGATTTCGAAGCCGTCAATACCTGGAAGCATTACATCGAGAAGGACGAGGGAGTAACGGCGCTCAAGCGCCGCCTTGAGGCCCATATCGCCTCGGTGTATTGCGGAGACACGAAAGCCATACTTTTCAAGGTAGTCCCTCAGCATCGAGCAGAGTTCAACGTCGTCGTCAATGAGCAGAACGTCTTCCAAACTGCCCTCCTATCTTTCTAAGCTTACGCCGATGCCTTCAAGAGATCTCGCGAGAAATGTAACAAAGCGTAAAGGTGCCGTGACAATTCTTTACTTAGCATTACCGAATAAGACCGCACGGTGCAAGGTCCTGACGTCTCCTGAATATGGCTCCTACGTGTAGCTGGAGGAATCAGGCGATCCATGCTTAGAAAATTCCACTTGTTGCTTTTTATCGCCGCCATCGTACATGCGTCTCCTGCGAAGGCCCAGACACTGAACGGGAGTATCCACGGAACCGTTGCCGACCCCACTGGAGCCATGATTCCCTTCGCCGCAATTGTGCTCTCCAATGAAAGCGGTGCCGTGAAAACAGTGGTTTCCGGCAGCGACGGCACTTTTGTGGTCGATCATGTGATTCCGGGACGGTATTCGCTCATTATCACTGCTCCCGGCTTTGCACCTGCCACGATACACGGTGTGGAGGTTTTCAGTGGCAAGTCGACCGTCGATCGGATCAAGCTGCAATTACCGGTCGAACAGCAGCAAGTTCAGGTAAGCGATGAGGGTCCGAGCGTCAATACCGGCGCCGGCAGCAACGCCAGCGCGATTGTAATCAAGGGAAAAGATCTCGATGCACTCTCTGACGATCCGGATGAGTTGCAGAACGAACTGAATGCTCTCGCTGGACCGTCGGCAGGCCCGAATGGCGGACAGATTTACATTGACGGATTCACTGGCGGGCAACTCCCTCCGAAATCCTCCATTCGCGAGATACGGATTAACCAGAATCCATTTTCGTCGCAATACGACAAACTGGGCTACGGACGGATCGAGATTCTTACAAAACCGGGAACCGACAAGTTCCACGGCATGTTCATGGCCAACGGCAACGATTCCGCTTTCAATTCGCTTAACCCGTTCGTGACCGAAGAGCCGGCGTACCACAGCACTTTTCTGTCCGGCAATGCCAGTGGAGCGCTGAGCAAGAGCGCATCTTGGTTTGGCAATGTCTTCCGCCGCGACAACCAGTCCAACTCCATCGTGAATGCGGAGCTTCTGGATGCCAGCGGCAGCCTATTTAACTACACGGCGGCCGTCGCCAACCCGCAATCGCGGCTCGATGTCAGCCCGCGTTTCGACTTTCAACTCCACAACAACAACACGTTGACCGTTCGCTACATGTTTGATCGGCAGGTGGAGACCAATGACGGGGTTTCGGGGTTTTCGCAGGAAACCCAAGCTTACAATGTTTCCAATTACGAGAACACCCTGCAGCTGAGCGACACGCAGGTGCTTAGCGCCAACATGATCAACGAAACGCGCTTTCAATACATGGGTGACCGCGACAGCCAGGTTGCGCAGGACAACGATTCGACGGTTACCGTGCCGGGATCTTTTACCGGCGGCGGCAACAGCACAGGTACGGTGCGCGACAACCAGGAACACTACGAACTGCAGAACAACACCATGCTGACCAAGGGCGCGCACACCATCGACTTCGGCGGGAAGCTGCGCTTTACCCACGATGCAAGTTATTCAAACTCCGGCTTCAACGGCACCTATACTTATGCTTGCCTTGTGGCGACGAGCAATTGCGTCGCCAACACTTACGCGTCACATAACCCCGCTCAGTACACCGTCACCGCGGGCAATGCCGCGGCAACCGTCAATTACTTCGACCTCGGCATGTATTTCCAGGACGATGTGAAGGTGAGAACCAATCTCACCGTGAGCTACGGCCTGCGCTACGAAACGCAGGACTGGATAGGCGATCATGGCGGTTGGGCGCCGCGTTTTTCGTTTGCCTGGGCTCCCGGTGGCCGGGCGAACAGCCAGCCGAAGACCGTGGTCCGGGGAGGCTATGGCTGGTTTTACGATCGCTTTGCCGAAAGCAACGTGCTCCAGAGCATCCGCCAGAACGGGGTGAACCAGCAAACGTATGTGGTTAACGACCCAGGCTTCTGCGAGAACTCGACAAACTGCAATGCCGCGCCATCGGCATCGGCCCTGGCATCGCTCAGCACAGCGGCTCCCACCATTTATCAAATTGATCCGCACTTCAAGGCATCGATCAACATGCAGGCGGCCCTGGGCATGGAGCATCAGTTCGGCAAGCTTGCGACCGTATCTGCCACGTTTATCAATTCGCGGGGCGTACACCAGTATTTGAGCAACAATATCAACGCCTACCTGCCCGGAACGTACGCTATTGACACCGGCACGGGCACGCGGCCCAACGGAATCAACGAAAACATCTATCAGTTCCAGTCTGGCGGAGTCTATAACCAGAATCAACTCATGGTCAATTACACTGTGCGGGCCAAGCGTGTTTCCTTCTTCGGCTTCTACATGTTGAACTTTGCCAAGGCCGATACTTTCGGCGCAACTTATTTTCCCTCCAACCAATTCGATCCTGGTGCCGACTATGGCCGAGCCAACTTCGACGTGCGCAATCGCTTCCTGCTGGGCGGTAACATTCAGGCCCCCTACCGAGTGTCCGTGAGCCCCATGCTTGTGGCCGATTCCGGTCAGCCCTTCAACATCACGATAGGCCAGGATTTGAATGGCGATAACCAGTTCAATGACCGGCCTGCATTTGCAGCTTCCAGTAGCACTAGAACCATCCAAACCAGCTACGGAACTTTCGACCTCGACCCGGGATGGAACCAATCGCGCATTCCCTATAACTACGGCAATGGGCCATCGCAATTGAGCATGAACTTGCGGATCAGCAAATCCATTGGGATAGGGCCGAAGATGACGGAGGGATCGGCTGGACCCGCGGGTGGCCCAGGCGGTCCCGGCGGGCCTGGCGGCGGTCCGCCTCCGGGCGGCGGACCCGGTGGCGGAGGCGGTGGCCTTGGTCCTGGCGGTTTAAGCGGAAATGGCGGCCCGCCGCGGCTTGATCAAGCCGTCCCTCGGCGCTATTCCCTGACCTTTGCGGCAATGGGCAGGAACATTTTCAACAATGTAAACTTGGCGCAGCCGGTCGGAGTTCTCGAGTCGCCGCTGTTCGGAAAATCGACTGCCCTGGCCGGAGGATTCTTTTCATCCGCCGCGTCCAATCGCAGTATCGATTTGCAGGCGAGCTTCAATTTCTAGACGGGCAGCCTGTCGAGTTTGTTATCTCCCCAGATGGCGTCATCGCTGTTGCCTCCAGCATCGGAAGGTAGCTCATAATGCCGGAGTTCCGGTGCGCGAAATCACGTTTACCTAACCCTTTCATCCGTTTTCCAAACAGAGTTTTGTCGTCCTCAGCGAGCATGAGCATTATGGAACTTTACACCTGCTTGTTCGCGATTCCGATGGAACGACGCATCCATTTCCAGGTTGGATGGCTTCCTCACGGGCTGCTGGAATGGAGATGGTTTCAATTCCGCGTCTCCCCGTTGCCCGTCTTTTCGAATTGCGGATATTTCTGGACCAGAACATGATTGGCTTGCCCTCAGCGGAACAAGTTTCAGCAGGAGGAGGCAAGCATGGAGAGGTGGAGGGATCGCCAGACAAACCTGTTCGAGAGGTCGCCCGAGACAGCCGCGCTGCCGGAGGCGCTGCGGCAAAAGGCGCTATTGTTGCTCGGGTCGTTGTTGACCGAAGCGCCGGCAATGCAAAACGGAAACGAGAAGCTCGATCGATCACGGGAGGGCGGCCATGACCAAGATCACTGCTGAACACTTGGGCCGGAGCGCCTTTGTGTACGCGGCAATCGAGGCATTGCCGATCGGCGGCGATCCTCTTTACTTCAAGGCCGCCAGCTTCCGCGCCCGCTCAAAGACGGCGAGGAACATAGGCCGGGTGAGCTTGCCAGTGTTGGTATTCTGCAACGAGGGATGATAGCTGGTAATAACGAATAGGCCACTGGGAAGTTTGTACTCGGCGCCGTGTGCAAAAGTAAACCCGGAGCGCGCCGGCAAATTCTGCGTTCTCTGCGCGTGGGCCAGCAACCCGTCGAACGCAATTCGGCCCAGGCACACGACCACGCGCAAATTCTTCAGCAAGCGGAACTCTTCGTCGAGCCACGGGGCGCAATTGCGGAGTTCCTCGGGCGAAGGCTTGTTGGCAGGCGGAGCGCAGCGAGCAACTGAGGTGATCCACAAGTCCTTGAGCTCCATTCCGTCGTCGCGTGAGACAGCAGTGGCCTCGGAAGCAAAGCCGGCCTCGTGGAGTACAGGAAACAGAAAGTCGCCCGACCCGTCGCCAGTAAAGGGCCGCCCGGTGCGGTTGGAGCCGTGTGCACCGGGCGCGAGTCCGAGCGCCAGAACGCGCGCCTGCTTATCGCCGAAGGAGGGTACAGGCTTGCCCCAGTATTCCCAGTCGATATAGGCGCGGCGGCGCGTTCGGGCAACTTCGGCGCAATAGTCGCGGAGGCGAGGGCAACGTTCGCAACCAACGATCTGAGCATTCAGGGCTTCCAGGGATAGGGCATCGCCGGCCATAAGGAAATTCTACGGCGCAGCGCCCTCGGGTGTGGCAAACTTGGGGGCGGAGGAAAAGCAGCGATGAAACCCGCGAAACTGTTGTTGCTGGCCGGTGATTTTGTTGAGGACTACGAGATCATGGTTCCTTTCCAGGCCTTGCAGATGGTGGGCCATTCAGTGGACGCGGTTTGTCCCGGAAAGAAGAAGGGCGAGATCGTGCGGACCGCCATTCACGACTTCGAGGGCGACCAGACCTACACTGAGAAGCGCGGCCACAATTTCACGTTGAACGCAACCTTCGACGAGATTGACGTCGGGACGTACGACGGGCTGGTGATTCCGGGCGGCCGGGCTCCGGAGTATCTGCGCCTGAACCCGAAGGTGCTCGACATCGTGCGCCACTTCGCCAAGGCCAACAAACCCATAGCGGCGCTTTGCCACGGGCCACAACTTCTGGCGGCGGCCGGAGTGTTGAAGGGCCGCAAGGTCAACTCGTATCCGGCCTGCGCGCCGGAGGTGGAACTGGCCGGCGGGACGTTTGTGACTGTGGACTTTTCAGATGCGGTGGTGGATGGCAAGCTGGTCACGGGGCCAGCCTGGACGGCGCATCCCAAGTGGCTGGCTCGTTTCCTCGAAGTGCTTGAGGCGCACTTGGCGGGTTAAGATGCACTGGCCGGCATGAGCGCTCGAAGCAAGCGAGCCTATGACATACTGAATCTGTCATTGCGATCCCAGCCAGGGCCGGAGCAGATTCGCATGTCGGGCAATGCCAATCCTGAATTTTTGCGCCGCGCTATCAGCCTGGCCACGGAGAATGTGGTTACAGGGAGGGGCGGGCCATTTGCAGCCGTCATTGTGCGCGACGGAAAGATTGTGGGCGAGGGCGTGAACACGGTGACCTCCTCGCACGACCCAACGGCGCACGGCGAGGTGAATGCCATCCGCGCGGCGGCCAAGGCGCTGGGCACGTTTATGCTGGCGGGGTGCGAACTCTACACCAGCTGCGAGCCTTGCCCCATGTGCCTGGCGGCGGCATACTGGGCTCGAATCGACGCCATCTACTACGGGGCCAGCGCTGCCGATGCGGCTCGCGCCGGCTTCGACGATGCATTCCTCTACGAAGAACTGCGCAAGGACCACGATGCGCGATCGATCCCTTCCACGCAATTGCTTGGCGACGAGGCCTGGGCGAGCTTCGCGGCGTGGAATGCGTCGCCGGGAAAGATCGAGTACTGAACAGCCGGTTTTCAGTTTTGAGCTAGGGCCTGTTAACACTACCTGGGCGGGCATCGTTGCGAGCGCAAATCCGGCCAGACGAAGGCGAGCCCGAAGGCTGTGGCGGGCCCACCGTCAAGGGCGAGAATGAAGTATGGCCGAATT
>Ga0181516_10001383_pt1 | contig 18639 bp, 17 predicted proteins | sample PEATcosm2014_Bin_25_FD_121104 | JGI IMG/M metagenome (GOLD analysis project Ga0181516, IMG submission 121104) | Peatland microbial communities from MTU Mesocosm Facility, Houghton, MI, USA - PEATcosm2014_Bin01_10_metaG | ecosystem: Environmental > Terrestrial > Soil > Wetlands > Peat | place... | reverse complement strand
GATGATTGGCGGGTTAGTGCAGACCCTGCGCTCGGGGCAGACGAACAGCCTGCCCTTCCTGGGGAACATACCGCTACTAGGAGACTTGGCGAAAACCGACGCGACCAACAACACGCGCACGGAACTCCTGATAACCGTGTCGGCTCACATCATCCCCTAAGATGACGCCATCAAGGCCGATCAGTCCGTTTTCGCCGGTGAACCGACGACCGCAAGAGGTAGTAACGCTGCCGGCTGTGGCGTCGGCGGCACTGCAAAAAGACGCCCCAAAGCCCGCCGAGACACCGAAGCCGGAGAAAGCCAACGGCTCCGGCTCTGAGCCTCTCGAAACTAAGACGCCGTCGACGGTCCTCACGATGCCCGCGACTCCGAAGGATTCGGCAAAGAAGGCGGTGCATGACCCTTTCTGGCTCGGAACTCGTCTAGCGGAGCTAAAGAAGCTCACGGCCGGGCAGCTCGAGACGGCAATTGCGATGTATCGGACGCATCCGAGGGAAGGATTTGCGAGCGCACTGGAACGGCTTTCATTTTGCAGCCAGGGGCAGATTGCGCGGCTCTTGGCAGAGAAGCACGGTCTGGAGTACGTCGATATCCCCCGTCGAGGCATAGCGGCCGTCGTGGTGCAGAAGTTGAGGCAAGTGCGGGCGACGCATCATATTGTTGTTCCCTACAAGGAGGAACCTGGCCGGATAACGGTCGCGGTCGCGGACCCGACGAGGTACACGGCCTTAGACGGCAAGCGGGATTTCCCGAATGTGGCCGTTAAATTGGTCGTTGCGGCCAAGGGGGATATTTTGGCGGCGATCACGGATGCGTACACAACGACTCCGGAGGACCAGACCCCAAAGCAGATCCTGGAAGAGATCATAGCTTGGGCTGCGACGGACGAGGTTTCGGACATCCACATTGAGCCGAGGCCGGATGCGGTCGTTGTTCGGCGGCGGCGCAACGGGCGGCTCCACTACCATGCGGGGTACGGGGTGGATCTCCGGCAGGGTTTGGTGCAGGCGGTGAAGCTCCTCGCAAAGTTGGACATTGGGGCATCTGCGCTGCCGCTCGACGGGAAGGGAAGCTACAAGGCGGGAGCGACAACATTCAACCTGCGGATTTCCACCATGCCCACGCTCCACGGCGAAAAGGCGGTGATTCGGCTTCAGAACGAAACGAAGAATCTTCGGAGCCTGACGGAGCTTGGATTGGAGAAGGAGCAGATTGAATTGCTTGTGCAATACGCGGCGAGGCCGGACGGCGTCATGTTCATAACGGGCCCCACCGGCTCGGGGAAGACGACGCTCCTTTACGCACTCATGGCGGTGTCAGCCGGACCCGATGAAGCCGTCATTACGATCGAGGACCCGGTTGAATACACCGTGACCGATTACGCGCAATCGGCGGTGGAGGCCGCACAAGGGCGCACATTTGGGCTGCTGCTGCGCGCGGCGGTCCGGCAGGATCCCGATGTAATCCTTGTCGGCGAGGTGCGCGACAGGGAGACCGCGGAAATTGCGATCCATAGCGCACAGACCGGGCACCGCGTATTTACGACGCTTCATGCGGTGAGTGCGCCGGCGGCGGTTGGGCGCCTTACCGAGATGGGCGTGGAGCCGTATCTGATCACGGGCGCGGTGAAGGCCGTCGTGGGCACGCGCCTCGTGAGAACGCTTTGCTCGTGCTCAGAGCCGGTGATCGAGCCGCGTCTTTCATTCATCGTGAAAGAATATGGCGAAGGGGATTACCGCGAACCCTGCGGCTGCGAGCTGTGCAAGCAAACAGGGTTCAAGGGCCAGACGCTAATCGCCGAAATTTACCCCCTGGATAAGCCGGGGACGGCGGAGCTCATCCTGAAGAAGACGCCGACCGAGCAATTCACGGCGCATATGCGCCAATTCGGCCGCTCGATGTACGAGCACGGAATGGAGAAGGCCCGAGCGGGCATTTCAACAATCGAGGAAATACTCGCGGCAGTTTCCAGTTAGAAAACCCATACCACATAGGAATACGAAACATGAAAATGAACGATAGACGGGGAAACTCAGCGGGCTTCACGCTGATCGAAATTATGGCAGCCGCGGCAATAGCCGCTGCGTCGATCGCGGCCATCGTGGTCGCGACCGTCAAAGCGCAGCACCGTTCGGCCATAAGGGATGTGCCCACGTTGGTGCAGCAGATACAGACGGCACTCGTTACCTATACGCAGAAGGTCGGCGGGTCGGCGTACCCTCCGATCACAAATGCGCCGGCGACCTCCTCGATTCCGACGACAGGGGCGTTGCTCGGAGCGGCAGCGCCTGCAACCGTGTCGGCGGCGGCGACCATTGACAACGTGCTGCTAACGGAGGGCGTGCTGGAGAAGGCGATCCATCTGGCGATTGGATCGGCGAATAACACACCGGCCGGCGCCGGCACAGCCCCTCTTCTTTGGAACACGACGACGAACACGTTTTACTGCAACCCGGATGCAGTGCCGAACCAGGATTTTACGTTGGTCCCGAGGGTCATCTGCTCGCTGTCCACGACAAACGTACCAGGAACCGATGGGACAAACTATTACACTGCTAATTCCGGCACGTCTCTCCCTGCGAACACCCGCGTCGTAACCCTCGTTATCCCCGGAGTATCAGCGACCGACGCGGCCGATTGCGCGAATTTCGTCAACAATACAAGCACGGCGCTCTCCTCAGCGGCAAACACCTTGGGGCGCGTGACGTATGCCGCGCCGAACGCGGCCGGCCAGGTTACGCTCTATTGCCTGGTGGCGACCTACTAAGTCCGCCATGAGCGCTGCCGTCCCCGTTCTTCTCTGGAACAATAGCGTTGCTACCCTCGGTAGCCCGCTCACACCGCTGCGCGAATTCAGAGATCGCGGGGACGGCCTCAGGGCGTTCAGGGAGTCGATCGAGCAAATGGAGCCGCAACCGGCGGCCATCCGGATCCTTTACGCGTCGCCAAGCCTGAGCCAAGTGACGACGACTTGCACGAAGGGCTCCCGGGCAGACGTAAGGGATGGCCTAAGCGCGGACTACCCAGTCTTAAGCAAACCCGAGACCTCCTGGGCGGCGCACAAGGTCCTAATGCAGCCAGGAGGGGGCGAGGCCTCGACGATCCTTTATATCGAGGAATCCGACTCGTTGCCGCTCCTGCGGGCAATGCTGGAAGAGATCAATGTCCGCCTGGAAGGCGTCTTCCCGATCCTGACAGCGCTGGAAGCATTGCCGGCGATCGGCAACAAGCCGCAGGGGGCGGTAGCGCTCCTGCATAGCGACGCCGGTGGCATGGTTTATTCGGCAACAAGCGGCGGGGATCGGATCGTCCATGTCTTCCAAACGGCCGCGAGCGGCAAGGAGATCAGCGAGAAACTGGCGGACGCTTTTGCCGCTTCGCCGGCTGACAAACACGGTAACTTTCTTGTGCTGGATGTAAGCTCCACTCCGCTAACGATGGAGGGAGGGGACGGGGTGAAGCCCAAGGAGATCACGTTGGACGATCTCCTGAATGCAACCACCACCCTGGATGCAAAGGGCCTGTGCAACCTGCTGCCTCCGACTAGCAGGGTTTCGGTGGACCTGATCCTTTATGCGGCGAGCGTCGTAGTGCTCATTTTGGCCGTGCTTGGGTGGCACAATTACGTTGCAGAGCTGCAGGCGAGCGAGAGCAACCTGGCGGCGCAGAAGGCCGAACAGACGCGTTTAGAAACCCAGAATAAGCAGTTTGTCGCGAACAAGGAGCGCACGGAGGCCGCAGAAGCCGTCTTGTCGGCCGCATCGGTAGCAGCGGCGCATAAATGGAAGTTTCTTAACGCACTAAACCAGGCCCGGCCGGTGCCCATTTCGATCCGCTCGGTGACGATGACCGAACGCACCTGGGCGGTGTCTGGCTACATTCATGAGGGGCTGCAGGACCCGACAAATGGTCCCTATCAAATTTTTCTTAAGAACCTGAGTGCGGGTGATGATTGGACGCTGGACCCAGCGATCAAATCGGCGGTTCAAAAATCACCCGACTTCACAATTACGGGAGTCTTCAAATGAAACCCGCAAAACGTAGACGGCTTGGGGCGATCATCACGCTATCGCTGGCCATGACAGGCCTGGGGGCTGCTTATGTGGCACCGTTTGTCCATCCGGCGGTTATCGGGCGCGACAACCCGGTGCTAATCGAGCTTCGGCGCAAGAATAGCGATCTCCAGGGATTCACCGCCCAGCGCGAGAAAGACACGGAGGGGCGCCTCGCGTTCTATCGTCGCCAGAATTGGTCCGAGAACGGATTCAAGCTTTGGGCCGATACGAATGTCAGGGGGACGGCAGGCTGGATCTTGAACGATTTGGGGCCTGCGGACCAAAAGCATGTTACAGGCCGCCGTTATGCGATGCAGCGGCCTAACGCGACGGCGGACGATTGGCCCGCGATCGCGAGGCTTCTGCAGACGATGGAAAGCGCGCCTTGCGTCTCAGTGGTGTCGGTGACGCTGACGGTGGGCGAGGGGATCGTCGGTTCCCAGCACTTCAGTCAATGCCTCCTGATCGGGGTCTTCTATTTCTCCGGGGACGATGCAAAGGCCGACTAAGACCATGAGCACCGACGATGAGTCACCCGACGAGCTGCGGCCGGAGGCTGGCGTAAAACGCCTTAACAAAAAGCCGCTCATAATCCTAGCCGGTGTGTTGACGGTCATTATCGTTCTCCTGACGGAAGGGGTGATGTCACGCGGCTCGCACTCGAGGGGATCGAGCGCGGGCGGTGACGAAAAACACCGGGCGTCGGATAAGGAGGCTGCTGCGGACGTTAAGAAGGACGCGCCAAAAGCGGGTCCGATTCCGGAACGCCCGCCGAAAATGGCTAATCAATCCGATAGCGGCCTAATTGCTGCTGCTCCCGGGAGCGACAGGCTAGATATCCCGATAGGCCCTCAAACCCCGAGCCGAAGCGATAAGGAGGAAATGGAGTCGGTAAGGAAGGAAACCATGCGCAGTACGGCGCTAACGGCCGTCACAAACGTGGCTACATTCGACGCGGTGGCCGAACCCCAGGCAAAACCGGGGGTGACCTCGGGAGGTTCTCCGGCACCGGGCACTGCAAGTGAATTGAAAACAACGGCGGCGACACCGGGAGCCATTCCCGACCAGGACCCGAACCTTCAGGCGCGAAAGGAAGCCTTTGCGACGACGGAGAAAGATACCGGCTACTTGTCGGCGCAGAAGCAACACCCGATCAGCCGTTTTGAGATCAAATCCGGGACGATCATCCCCGCGATAATGATTTCGGGGATCAACAGTGACCTGCCCGGAGAGATCATCGCCCACGTCTCGCAAAATGTGTACGACTCGGCGACCGGGGAGTTTTTGCTGATCCCGCAAGGCACAAAGCTAGTCGGCGTGTACGATAGCCATATCGCGATTGGTCAGGAGCGGGTACAGGTGGCTTGGACGCGGCTAAACTATCCGGATAGCTCAACGCTCGATCTAGGGAACATGCCGGGCGCCGATCAAGCCGGGTACGGTGGGTTTCACGATCAAGTGAACAACCATTTCTGGAAAATCTTCGGCGATACCTTGATGCTGAGCCTTCTTTCCGCCGGGGCGCAGCTATCCCAGCCGCAGACAACCTCGGCGACAGGGGTTCCCACGGCCAGCCAAACGGTGGCGGCGAGCATGGGTCAGCAATTCGCTGCGACGGGCACCGAAATTACCAAGCGCAATATGCAGATTCAGCCGACCCTAGAAATCCGTCCTGGTTACCAGTTCAACGTGATGGTCGCAAAGGATGTCATCCTGGAGCCGTACACCGAGAAATAGAATTTATGCTAACACCCACAAGAGCTGAATTGGCCGGAAGCGAGAATGAGATCGTATCTTACACGAACTCTACGGCACCGAGCATTACCGTTATCTTCAAAACCCAACGGAGGATGATGTGGCCGATCCACCTCCTGGGGCTCGTTGAATACCGCCCAAAGAATTTCGATGACGAGGCGATCACCGATCGGAGATGGGAGTGCCTCCGGATGGCGATGGGGGAGGAGTTGGCAATAATTTACGGGTTTAACCTGGTGCCGGTTCACAAGGGGCTTGCGGAAGGCCAGGGGTGCGTCCTGACGGAAGCCGGGGAGCGTTACGTGGCCCTCGGCAAAAAAGGCGAGGCGATCATTGCGAGGATCGAGGTAAAGGCGCTCCGGGAAGAGGAGGAACCGAAGGAGGTCGACCACGTCAAGGACCGCGAACCGCTGGGCGCGCGCACTTGAATCGCAAAGCGGCAACAGGCTTTGTGGGGCTCCCTGAGGAGGAGCAAACATCCCGGGGGCAAAGCCGTTTTGTCGCGTGGGTCGTCGGATATGGTTTGGCCCTCTTTTGCACGGCGAATGTCGCCTTGACGCAGTATCTCGCGCGCGCCTTCGACTATGACGAGCGCTTAGGATCCCCGTTATTGGGCCATGTCTATCTGCCGTGGGCGTGGCGCCAGTGGAAGGATGCGCTGTTTTGGGAGCACAAGGCACGTTTTGCAGGGGCTTTCTTGCTTGTCGGCGGCAGCGCCATCGGAGCCGCGCTCGTGGGCTTTTACATAATATCGTTCTTCATCCGCCGGGCGAAACCCGTGAGCCGATTGCATGGCTCGGCGCATTGGGCTACAGCCGAAGAGATCCGTGCAAGCGGGCTCTTGCCGCGCGAGGGTCAAAAAGGGGCGGGGGTATACGTCGGAGGGTGGGCGGACCTAAATGGGACGACGCGCTACCTGCGGCACAACGGCCCGGAGCATGTCTTCGCGTTTGCGCCGACCCGCTCCGGCAAGGGGATCGGCCTCGTGCTCCCCACACTTCTGACGTGGGAGCACAGCGCGGTGGTGTACGATCTGAAGGCTGAGAATTGGGCGCTCACGGCCGGGTGGCGCAAGAAGGCCGGTCAGAGGGTCTTAAAATTCGACCCCCTCGACTCGGATAACAATAGCGCCAGGTACAACCCGCTTGCCGAAGTGAGACTTGGGACCGCACATGAGGTGGCCGACGTGCAAAACATCGTTCAGATGATAATCGACCCCGACGGGAAAGGGATCCGGGAGCATTGGGACAAGACCAGCCTCATGTTCCTGGTGGGCGTCGTCATCTACGTCATGTACCGGGCAAAAGGGGAGGGCAGGGTAGGGTCGCTCCGGGATATTGCGCCGACGCTGACGAGCGAGGGCGGCATCGATCGCCTCTATACCGACATGAAAAATAACATGGTCGACAACGGAAAGCGCCACGTCGTGGTCGCGAGTTCGGCGATCGACATGATGGAGAAAGAGGAGAGGGAGCGTGGGAGCGTCCTTTCGACGGCAAAAACCTTCTTCATGCTCTACGCGGATCCGGTGGTGTCGGCGAATGTGGCCGAGAGTGATTTCCGGATCGCGGATCTTATGAGGCATGAGGACCCGGTGACTCTTTACATTGTGGTGGACCCATCGAACAAGGACCGGCTAAAGCCGCTCGTGAGGCTCCTGATTACCCAGATTGTGCGGGGTCTCACGCCAAGGATGGAATTTAAGAACGGTATAGCGGTGGCGACGTACAAGCACCGGCTCCTTCTCCTCCTCGATGAATTTCCGGCGCTTGGGAAGCTGCCCATTTTCGAGGAGGCGTTGGCGCACTTCGCTGGGTATGGGCTCAAGGCCTATTTGATCGCGCAAGATTTATCGCAATTGACGGCGGCATACGGGCAACACGAGGCGATCGTGTCGAACTGCCACATAAAAGTGGCCTACGCGCCGAACCGCATAGAGACGGCGGAGCTGCTCTCGAAGATGACTGGGACGGCGACCGTGGTAAAAAGGGTGGTCGGAACGTCGGGCAAACGCTTCAGCTTCGTTCTAAGCCAGGTGAACGAGACGATTCAGGAATTCTCGCGCCCGCTGCTGACTCCGGATGAGTGCATGCGGTTGCCTGGGCCGGAAAAGGACGAGGGCGGCATGGTGACCAAGGCCGGGGATATGCTCGTTTTCGCGGCAGGCCGGGCCCCGATCTACGGCCGCCAGATTCTCTACTTCAAGGATCCGACGTTTTCGGCTCGCTCGAAGCTTAGCGCACCGCTTGCGAGCGATCGTCTGTAAGAGGAACGCCAGCGTATGCCGCGAATTGACCGCAATGGGCTCCGTTTGGTGCTGGTGACCCTCGGATGCGCCGGCGTCCTGGTCAGCCTGGCCTGGGCGGTAGGTTTGCGGTGGAATAGAACGGCGTCGTACCCGATCGGTCTGTACCGCCTATCGAAAGGCGAATGGAGGCGAGGCGACCTGGTGCTGATCGACGTCGTTGCCGATCGTGAAGCTTTTAAGCTAGCGGAAAGGCGGGGCTATGTCCGCGAGGTGGATGGGAAGGACGCAGTGATCCGGCTCATCAAACGAGTCGTCGCTGTCGAAGGTGACCGCGTGGACGTATCGGCAAAGGTCGCTGTCAATGGCCGCGAGCTCGTCAATAGCCTGGTGCGAAAGGTCGATTCAGGCGGACGGCCGCTGCCGCATGAGGCGATCGGGGGCTTGGTTCGGCCTGGCGAGGTATGGGTGATGTCGGAATTCAGCGACCGGAGCTTCGATTCGAGGTATTTCGGGGCTGTGCCGACGGCCTTTATCGAAGGTCGCTTAAAACCCGTTCTCACATGGTAGCGGCGATTCGGGCCCAAAGGCTACTAATCCTAGGGGGCGCTGTCGTTGGGATCCTGGCCTGGATCGGCCCATACCCTGCAATAGCACTCGCACTCCTTATGCCGTCGTTGTGGGCAGCGGCGGAGTCGCGCTGGGTCGCAGGCCTCGCTGTCCTCGGCTACCAACTTGGGGCGACGTGGGGGCTGCCTGGCGGCGTGATGACCTTTTACGGGACATTCCTGGCCCTCGGGGTGCTCCTGTGGGTGTTGGCGGCGCTAGTCGTGGCGGCTACCTGGGCCTCTTTTTGGAAGCCGACAAAGGCAACGCGGCCGTGGTGGATGACGTTTCCTCTGATCGTAACGGCCCTCCCGCCGATAGGGGTCCTCGGCTGGGTACACCCGATAAACGCCGCTGGAGCCCTGTTTCCCGGCTGGGGGTGGCTGGGTATTGGTGGGGCGGTGTTCGTGGCTGTAGGGCTGGCTATCGTGCCCAAAGGGTGGTTGGCCATTAGCCCCTTGGTGCTGGTTATGTGGGCTGGCCTGGCCGAGAGGCCGGCTAAAAGTCTCCCCGGGTGGCAAGGGTTGGACACGAAAGAGCCTTTTGGACACGGGGAGGTCGATTCTGGCCGGGAACTAAGGCGGGCGCTGGCGCTACCCAAGCTCGCTGCGGCAACCCCCGGCCGGGTGATCGTCCTCCCCGAATCAATCGGCGGGCTGTGGTTTGAGGTACCGGAGACGTTTTGGAAGGAAGGACTGGTCTCAAGTGGCGATAAAACGGTGCTCCTGGGTGCTGAGATAGGGGAGGGGGACGGTCGATCGGCGAACATTCTTCTTTCCGTGAACCGGACGAGTTCAAAGGTCATTTATCGGCAGAGAATGCCTGTGCCGCTAACCATGTGGCGGCCGTGGGCGAGTGCCGGGACGCACGCCTATTGGTTTGAAAACCCCGTGGTGGACGTAGCCGGCGAGAGCGCGGCCGTGCTCATCTGTTACGAGCAAGTGATCGTGTGGCCCATCTTGTTCTCAATGGCAGCTCGGCCGACGGTTGTAGTCGCGATTGCAAACGACTGGTGGGCCGGACGCTCAACTATCCCCGGGATCCAAAGAAATTGCGTCCTAGCCTGGTGCCGACTTTTCGGGGCGCCGTTGGTGACAGCGACTAACACCTAAGGAATGCCGGCCTACGACTACAAAAACCATCTGTGGAGAGAAGGAGGGGAGGGGACGAAGCTACTGATGGAGCAGCTTTCGGAAACACTCAGACTCCTCCGCGGGGAGAAAGGGGCCGAATATGCAGCGCTTCTTGGCGTAAAGCCGGGGGAACTCCAGAGTTTCATCGCAAGCCTCGAAAAACAAGCAAGCGATCTCGCAACAATCCAGTGCCGATCCACTTTCTATTTCCAATAGATTTAGTTCACCGTCTTAAAAACGGTCAGCTTGAAGACCCCACCGAACAAATGTAACACCACAATATCCAGCCTCGTTTTTACCTTGTGGAAACGACAAATGCCAAGGTCGCAAGGTTGGTTAATGAATGTGCAATTATCGAAACTGCCGGTGGCCGCCGTGCGGTAACGATCATGGGCGAGAGCAAAATCGGATCGTTCAAATGAACTCCCGGGCTCACGGATGGCGTGGGTCCAGAATTTGCGGGAACTGCTACAACCACCGCAAAGAGTAATCCCAGAGAAAAGCACCGCATGGGTAGCAAGAGCAGAGGTAGAAGAAAGGCTGGAACTCCGCAACAACAACGGATCCGATCATAAGACAACCGATCTGAGAATCAGTTCGATAACTTCGACCCCGTAAACTCGCCTCCACTGTCAGAATTTCTAGATTACGTGACGTGGATTTCTATCTCCTCGATAACAATCTTCTGCGAACTGCTACAAAGTCACCGGGCAACCTAGTGCTTGGGCGACTCATCCCACAATTGCGCGCGCGCGGTTTCGATTTTGGAGAAACTGGAACCGTTGTGCGAATCACGCCTTTCGGCCTCTTGGAAGCCTTAGGCATCCGCATTCACAAGCCGCCTCAAAGGACCGTCACCGTCGGTGATCCCAAATTGGTCTACAAGGAACTGTTCGAACACGCTCTCGTCTATTTTCAGGCGCTCCCGGAACTCCAACCAGACCACCTAAGAAAGAAATATGATGAACAGATTCTCTTTCTCGATCCGCAGGCGCGTCCACTTTTCGACATCTGCGTCTCCGGCTTTTTTAAACGTGACGCAAATCTCACGTCGCTGCTTGCGACGTTTCTCGCGCAGGACGCCTTTTTGAATTATCCGTTCTCGCTTACCGATTTTCGAGCCATGCTAAAAATAATGGCGTCATGGTACTTCATCGACGAACCACCAGAGGCTCCGGCAAGCCGTTTTCGAGTGAGCGTCAGAATGCATTATCTCATTAAAGCGATGAACCCGGAATCCCCGCCACCGGAGAGCTTTGTTAAGGCGTTGAGGCTCAAGAACGATCGCGATTATCTCGACACAGATATCATTCAAGAGCTTACCTACGGCTTTCCGTTCAAGGGAAATCGCCGTCGGGTAATCGCTCTGACCTGCGATGATGCCGAGACAGTTGAAATTCGAGCACGGCATCACCGAAATATGGGCCATGCTTTGGCTGACAGGCTCTTCCAATCGGACCCCATAACTCGACAAGCCGCTCGCTCCTTTCTCGATCACCCTGGAGGTCTAATCATCCAAGTCGCTGAGGATGGAAATGTTCTCAAGTGCGTCGATCTGAAGATGAGTTTTGCTGATGATCTTCGGGGGCATGCTTAGTCGAATGTCCGGTCCAAGCCATGGACACGTGCAAATCATACGGGTGTGTTTGCAAAAGCGGTCCCTTTATTGGACAGGAATCCCGAAGATCTCTGACCCCTCGTCGCGTTGCCGAATCCTTCCGAGCATCTTGCGCCTTATACGAATCCCGTTTAGGTAACCAGCTCACCCCATGATTATCTCAAGCGTCAAGGAACTGAACGATACAAAGGCCAAGGTCGCCCGCCTCGAGCAGGCCCTGGCTAAGGAACTGGCCTCCCTTCCATCCGACTACGGCTTCGAATCCCTCAAGGAATTCGTGGCCGCCATCAAGGCCGCCGGCGGCGGTGGCAAAAGGGCCGGGCGGCCCAAGGAGCCCACGGCGCCCAAGACCCGCAAGCGTGCCAAGATCACCGATTCTATTCGTGCGAAGGTCGGCAAGTTGGTGAAAGCCAAGCAGACCGGATCACAGATCGCCAAGGCGCTGGGGATTTCGCTGCCAAGCGTTCAAAACATCAAGAAGGCCCTCGGACTCGTCAGAGAATCTAAGAAACCTGCGCGCAAGCCCACGATCAGCCGAACTCCAGCCAAGCTCGCTGCCGCTCCCAAGCTCCCGAAGAAGCACGTATCGCCAAAGAAGGCCGCTGCTCCCGAATCAAAGGCAAGCCAAGTATCAGATGCGGCCACGCCGGTACCTTCGACCTGATTCCGGCCATTGCTTCGTTGGGGACCTTCGATGTTGAGCGGCGGTGAGAACTGCAAGGTCGATAGATAGCGTTACTCTGCTCTTTTAAGACAGTCTCTGGCTCTCCTAGAGCATCTACAGGAAAAGCGTTGACGGGCGCCTCCTAGAGCGTCTAGGAGAAGTGAATGTCCAAGGAAAAATCCGACCTGCTCCACGGAACACTCGATTTGTTGATCCTGAAAGCGCTGTCTCCCGGACCGACACACGGCTTTGGCGTGTCGGTCCTCATCCGGAGAATTTCCTGCGAGGTGCTGCAGGTCGAGCAGGGTTCGCTCTACCCGGCGCTCTATCGCCTAGAGGCCGAAGGATGGATCAAATCCGAATGGGGCGTCTCGGATAACAACCGGAGGGCGAGGTTTTATGAGCTGACGGGCGCAGGCCGAAAGCAGCTCAAGGCCGAGACGGATAGCTGGCAGCGAGTTTCTTTAGCCATAAACATGGTCCTAAGTCATGCGTGACCGACCCCAAGTCGCTGCCTCTATCCGGCGCCTGTTCAGGAGGGTAGCGTCGGTATCTACTAGCCGGCGCGCGGACGCCGCCATGTCGGAGGAGATGCGCATCCACATCGAACTCCAGGCCGAGGAATACATTAAAGAGGGAATGGCACCGGCTGCGGCGGCCGATCGGGCGAAGAGGGAATTCGGTCACTTGGACGGCGTGCAGGAGACCTGCCGGGACGAGAGGGGATTCCCCTGGGTGGCTCAGCTGGTCCAGGACCTGAGATATGGGATCCGCATGCTGGCTCGTTCGCCGGGATTCACCTGCGTCGCTGTCCTGACGCTTGCCCTGGGGATCGGCGTCAACGCGGGCATTTTCAGTCTGATGGACGAGATATTAGTCAAGCAGCTGCCCGTAAGGGATCCCTCCAGTCTCATTCTATTCCGCTGGGCCTCACCAAAAGATTTCCCGGTTCCGGTAAATGGCTCCTTCGAGCCGGATTCGGCGACGAAGCTCATGACTTGCTCCTCGTTTTCGACGCCCGTGTTCGAGCGGTTCAAGGCAGAGGGTCGTCCGCTGGACGGTGTCTGCGCCTTTTGCGGATTTTCGAGGATCACCGTCGTCGCCAATGGCAGCGCGGAGTCGGTCGAGCAGGGCGAACTGGTTTCTGGCGACTACTTCGGGCTCCTCGGTGTCCCTCCCGAAACGGGCCGGGTGATCGAGAAGGACGACGACCGCCCGGGCGCACCAGCCGTGGCCATGATATCCTACCGCTACTGGCTTCGGCGCTTCGGCGCGGATCCCTCGGTCGTGGGGAAGATGGTCACGGTGAATGGAATGCCCGTCACGATCGTCGGCGTGACCGCGAGCCGATTCTCGGGCACCCTCGAGGTGGGCGACCGTCCGGATGTGTACCTGCCGCTTTCCTTGTCGCCTGGCATGGGTCAGCAGAGTCTCGGCGAGGCGGGTAACACGTCCACGCTCTGGTGGCTGCAGATCATGGCACGGCTACAGCCTGGCGTCTCGTGGGCGCAGGCGAGCGCGGGGCTTACGGGCATACTCAGGCAGTGCGCGACGGAGTCCTTGGCAGCCCTCGGCGCACAGGTGCCGCCCTCCCAGGGCCGTGACTTGGTTCTTATCGCGAGCCCGGGAGGACAAGGACTGACGGAGATCAGGAACCAATATAGAGGCCAGTTGGCGATTCTCGTAGCGCTCGGGGGAGCCATACTCGCGATCGCGTGCGCCAATATTGCCAATCTCCTGCTCGCCCGCGGCATGGCGCGCCAACGCGAGATAGGGGTCCGGTTGGCGATGGGGGCGAGCCGCGGTAGGATCATCAGGCAGCTTTTCGCCGAGAGCGCGCTCCTGTCGGTCATCGGGGGCAGCCTGGCGGTGCCCTTCGCCCTCTGGACCGAGAACGCCCTCATCGTGATGCATCCCGACATCGAGGGCCATTCCCTCCAACTCCACGCGGGACTGGATGGTCGCGTTTTCGCCATGGCCGCAATCATCTCGGTCATAACGGCGCTTGTATTCGGGCTTGCGCCCGCTCTCCGCGCAAGCTCGGTCGACGTCACGGCCGAGTTCCAAGGGGGTACCAACAATCGCGGTAGTGGCACGCGGTCAAGGCTCAGCAAAGTGTTCCTTGTCGTCCAGATCGCGCTTTCGCTCGTGCTCCTTGTGGGTGCCGGGCTACTCGCGAGGACCCTTCGTAATCTCGGCCATGTGGACATCGGATTCAAGCGCGAGAATATCATTCTCTTCGAAATGGATCCGAATCCCTCGGGCGCGGACTTCGACGCAGCGGAGACGGTCAACCGCGATGTCGCCGAACGGCTGCGGTCCGTGCCAGGGGTGATATCGGCGACCTTCTCTAAAGTGTCGCTTCTGTCTGGGAGGGGCTGGAACGCCATGCTCCGGGCGAAGGGTGGCACTCAGTCCCCTTCGGAATTCAAGCCGACGATGCTGAATGCAGTGGGTCCCGGCTTCTTCTCAACATATGGGATACCCATCATCCGTGGCCGCGAGCTCGAGGCCCGGGACGAGGGGGCAAAGACCGTGGCGGTCATCAACCAGACGATGGCCAGGGATTGCTTCGGGGATGCGGACCCGGTGGGCCGGTACCTTGAGCAGGAGTACATGCCGGGACGCTGGTATCCCATCGAGGTCGTCGGCGTAGCACGCGACGCGGGATACGACGGCCTGAGGAGGGGGTCGCCGCCGACCGCCTACTTTGGATTCGGCTGGACGAAGAGCATGGCTTCGGCCGAGGCGACCTTCGCCGTCCGGGTCTCGGGAAATCCCTCCGCCGTGGCGCCCCTGCTGGGGGCGTCGATCCGGCAGGCCTACCCGCTGCTTCCACTCACCAACCTAAGGACGCAGGCGAGCCAGATCGAAAGCCTTTCGGCCAACGAACGCATGTTCGCGCGGCTGAGCCTCATGTTCAGCCTCCTCGGGCTTGGCCTCGTTTGCCTGGGCCTCTATGGGCTCATGTCCTATTCAGTCCTTCGGAGGGCCTCCGAAATTGGGCTTCGCATGGCGCTTGGGGCGGCGCCGCGCTCAATGATCTGGATGGTGCTCCGCGAATGCCTCCTTGTCGTTGCAATCGGGGTGGCCATCGGGCTGGCCGGCGCGTTTGCAGCCGTTCGGCTTATCGCGAGCCTCCTCTACGGGCTTTCCGCGACGGACCCCATGACTTTCGTGGGCGGCGTCCTCTTGCTTCTTGCTGTCGGCCTTGTCTCGGGATGGATCCCAGCTCGGCGCGCAGCGAAGCTCGACCCGATGGCTGCGCTCCGTTGCGATTGACGCTCAGTGAGCGAGGCGAGGGCGGTATCGGCTCTTTTCACTACTTAACATAATATAGATTGTGCGTAACTGATTATCAGCCAATGGGTTGCAACTGGCTTGATGCGTTTGCCACGAATCTAGCCCATGGCGAGCGGAGGAAGAGTTTCAAAAAGCCTTGTCGGAATGTGAAGGGACGCCGCAACGCTGGGACAATGAATTGCCGCGAAAAATCATTTCAGGCGGGCAAACCGGCGCCGATCGGGGCGCCTTGGACTTCACAATCGCGCACGGCATCGAGCACGGCGGGACTTCACCCCTATCCTTGGCGAACGATCCCGGCGCTTCGAATGCCAATATCCGCGGCAGCGAGCTCTGCATTCTGATATTCGACTTCGAATTTACCCACGCTAAGAACGTTCTGCACGATTCGGCGAATCATGTGCGTCTCTCGCAATTGCTTTGGAATTGAACACGGTTTGTGGAGCGAGAGTTTGAATCGACGCTCTCGACACAGCTCGCACACCAGGTAGGCTCGCCGGGTGCCTCCAGATGCTCCAGATCCCAAGGCAACAGACGTACCAGCGCTCATTTTCGGCCAATTCATTTCTAAGCTTCAAGAGGCCAAGCTGCCGTCGGAAGTGGTCGCTCGTCTAAACGAGACGCTCCTTGTCGATCATGCATTTACCGAAGCCTCGCTCCGCAGCGCCATCTTCGGTGGTCAAGACGAGCCATGATTCTCGTCGACTCCATCAATATCAGAGAGTTTCGCGGCATCCGCGATTTGACCCTCGACTTCAAGGGTAAGACCTTTGCGGTTTGTGGGCCGAATGGAACCGGGAAGAGCGGCGTAGTTGACGCTTTGGAATTCGCTCTCACTGGCACAGTCTCGAGGTTATCTGGCGAGGGCAAAGGTGAGGTTTCAGTCAGACAGCACGGTCCGCACGTTGATTATCGCAATAATCCAGACAAGGCCCGTGTAAAGGTAACACTGACCATTCCAAGCTTGGCCAAGACGGTCACCGTTGAGCGCAGCGTCAAGACCCCGGCCACGGCCCGCGTCATCCCTAGTGAGCCAGCCATTCTTGCCATCCTTAGGGAGGTGCAGGAGCACCCTGAATTTGTTCTTTCACGCCGTGAACTGATTCGTTACGTCCTCGCCACCCCCGGCGACCGTGCCCGTGAAGTGCAGGTGCTACTACATCTCGACCGTGTCGAGCAGGTTCGCGTCGGCCTGCAGAAGATTGCCAATAGCGTCGAGAGACAGATTCCGCTCCTAACAGGCCAAACCAAGACTGCCACAGATAATTTGTTGCGCGCACTTGGAATCACCGAGCTAACCACTGAGAACCTCCTCGCGGTTGTGAACGCCCAGCGGATCATCCTCGGGTTGCCGTCCCAGATTGAGCTCACCGCGACCAGTTCCCTGAAAGATGGTCTCGCCGCTCAGGCCGCTGCTAGAGCGCTGACAATCCCAAAAGCGCAAGCTCAAGCAGACATCAAGGCAGCCCGCGACGCACTGGACGAAATTGCCGGCGCGTCAATCGGGGCCACCGCGGCAGAAGTCAGCAAAGAAGTCGTTGCCCTAGCAGCGGAGCCGGTAAGCGCCACATCCGTTAGTACAGAGAACTTCCTCGCCACGGGCCTAGCTCTGATTGAAGGCGAAATGTGCCCGTTCTGTGACACTTCGTGGAACCCTGAGGCGCTCCGAGCGCGAGTGCAGGCAAAAATCGAGCAGTTAAAGGGCGCGGCTCGCAAAAGGAAGGCCATCGAAAAGAAGCTCAGTCCAATCCAATCCTCACTCGCGAAAGCAAAGGCTGCACTTGAGACCCTTCTCCGCTACGCCGCTGTTGCCAAGCCCCAGATTGTTATGCACGCAGCGTCAGATTTTGCCGAAGGCTGTCATGCTGCCAGCCAGACATTAGCCGCCTTCACTTCTCTTGGCGACATGCGTACCATTTTGGACGCATTGCCAAGAGTGCCACAACCCGTACGCGATGCCATCGCAGAGTTGAATGCCGTCGTCCTAGCCCTTCCGGAGCCAAACAAGCAGGACGCAGCTCGAGAATTCTTAACCGTCGCTCAGGAACGCTTGGATGTGTGGCGCGAGGCAAAGCGAAGACAGAAGACCGCAACCGACCAGGCACAGAGAGCGCGGCAAATATCGGACCTCTACAATGCCACCAGTGATAGCGTGCTTTCAGGTCTGTATGCCCAGGTCCAGAAGGACTTTGCAGCACTCTACAGGTACATAAATCGAAGCGACGAGCAGGCCTTCGGCGCCAAGCTTGTGCCATCGATGGGCAAGCTCGGATTCGACGTAGATTTTTATGGGCGTGGTTATTTTCCCCCGGGTGCCTATCACAGCGAGGGCCACCAGGACAGCATGGGGCTTTGCCTGTATCTGGCGCTCATGCGACACCTGCAAGGGCCCGCATTCACAATCGCAGTTCTCGATGACGTCCTAATGTCAGTCGATACAGGCCATCGGCGCGAGGTTTGCGCACTCCTTAAGAAGGAGTTCCCAAATACTCAGTTCATTATTACAACGCATGACCCGGTCTGGCTGCGGCACATGAAAACGGTGGGCTTGGTTGGCGGCAAGAATGGAGTCCAATTCCGGACTTGGAACGTCGATCGTGGTCCGATGCCGTGGCTCGACCGCGACGTCTGGGCCGAAATCGACGGACATATGCAGCACAATGATGTCCGGGCTGCCGCAGCGCTCCTTCGCCACTATCTGGAATATACAGCCTCTGAGCTTTGCCACTTCCTTCGCGCGCCCGTCGAATTCCGATCTGACGGACAATACCAACTCGGTGAACTCCTGCCTGCTGCCGCCGCCCATCTGCGAAAGCTCTACCGGAGGGCCAAAGGCGTTGCCGATGCATGGAAACAGCCTGATACCGCTGCGGTGCTGGAGGCACGCGAGGTCGAATTTGGAAAACTAGTTGCCACCTCTCAACTGGAGAATTGGCAGGTCAATGCCGCCGTCCATTTCAACGCATGGGAGAACCTTACAAAGGACGACTTTGCTCCGGTAGCCAAAGCTTACCGCGATCTTGTTGCTGGGTTCGCATGCCCGATTTGTGGCGATTATCTTCATGTTTCCCCAGACCGAGAGACGGCCGAGGTCTTGCGCTGCGATTGCGGAAAGACCATGATCAATCTACTCAAGAAGGGTGCCTAACTCGGTTGCTGGAACCGGTGCAATTCGTCGTGCAAACCAACGGATCGAGGAAGTCCACTTGGAGAAGGAGATGCTAGAGGCAGTCTCTCCCACACATGAAACATGTGGAAGT
>Ga0181516_10001382_pt1 | contig 18659 bp, 19 predicted proteins | sample PEATcosm2014_Bin_25_FD_121104 | JGI IMG/M metagenome (GOLD analysis project Ga0181516, IMG submission 121104) | Peatland microbial communities from MTU Mesocosm Facility, Houghton, MI, USA - PEATcosm2014_Bin01_10_metaG | ecosystem: Environmental > Terrestrial > Soil > Wetlands > Peat | place... | reverse complement strand
CCGCCCCGACCGCAGCAGCCCAAGCCGACCCAGCTCCGACCGTCCCCGCCCCGTGGGCCGCAGTTCCGGCCGCGCCGGCAGCCGTCCCGCTCGCGGCAGCTCGGGCCTTTCGCGCCCCTTCACCACCAGTTCCGGCAAGCCACGGGCCGGCGGCGCGCGCCCCAACAACAAGTCCGCATGGAAACCCAAGCCTGCCTTCGGAGGCGAATCCACCGGCAAGCCCGCCTCCGGCTCCAAGCCGTCTTACCCCTCCAGATCCAAGCCCGGCGGATTCAAATCCCGTCCCGGCGGCGCATCCAAACCTGGCGCAGGTTCGCGTGGCAAATCCTCAGGCTCGTCCCGCTCGGGTCCCGGCCCGAAACGTCCCGGCGGCAAGCCCTCCGGCAAGCCTCCACGCGACAAAAAGCGCGGCTGACAATTCGCCCCGCATCCCGCCGCCGTCGTCGACAAAGCGCCGCACGTTTCGTGCTACACTCGCCTTCCTCCGTCTTCACGCATTCAGATTGGGAGAAGCCCGATATGGCCAACACCCTTGGCGCCGACATCCTGATTCAGGCGCCCGACCCTGCCGCCGCCGCCTCGTTCTACGTGGACCAGCTTGGCTTCGAGATCACCGCCGAGGATCCCGGCATGATCAGCCTCCACGGCAAGCACATCAACCTCTTCATTGAACGCGGCCCCGCTCTCGGCCCCGTCCTCGAGGTCACAGTCGACAGCGTCGAAGCTGCCCGCCGCCGCCTCATCGCCAGAGGATGCAAAGTCGTCAAAGATGAGCCCGACTTTCCCCGCACCTACGTGCAAGACCCCTTCGGCCTCATCTACAACCTCACATCCCGGGGTGCGTGAGCTGATTCGCTCTCGGCACCAGGTCCATATAAACACTGCGCGGCATCGTGGTCTGCCAGTGGTTGGTGGCCCGCGCATACAAGATCACCGCAAAAAAGATATACGCCACAATCCCCGTCACCACCAGCGGCCCCAGCGCACGCTGTCTCCAGCGCATCGCCGGCGTCGCGGCCCGCCTCGGCGGCAGGGCAAACTGCAGCGCATCCTGCGACGAACACGCCGCCACGCATGCCATGCACGCATTGCACTCAACTGAGCGAATCTGCACCAGCTCATCCACCTTGAGCCCCGCCGGGCACGCGCGCGCACATTTTCCGCAGTCGATGCACGCCTCCGCATCCCGCCGGATCTTCACCGGGCTCAGCAGCGAAGCAAGCCCCATCAGCGCGCCATAAGGGCACAGATAGCGGCACCACAGGTTCTGCACCACCATCGACCCCACCATCAGCAGACCAATCACCACCGCCGCCGTCAGCCCCATATCGCGGAAAAAATTCAGCATCTTCACATCGGCCAGCAGCCCATACGGCGTGTCCATAAATCCCTGCAGCGCCTCCGCCGACATCGCGCCGATCGCGAATACAAAAAATCCCAGCAGCAGATATTTCAACCCGCGCAGAGGAACATCGATCCAGCGTGGCAGCCTCGGATTCCGCCCCAGCACCTTGCGTCCAAGCTTCCAGAGAAACTCTGACAGCGTCCCCACCGGGCACAGCCACGCGCAAAATGCCTTCTTCAGCAGAAGACTCATCAGCAAAAATGCTGCCAGCAAAAACATCGCCGCCGGATGAACCACCGGCACGTGTCCCGTGAAAAGGAAGTACTTCACATTCATGAGCCCGGCGATCGGCAGCCACCCCTCCACTCCCGCCGGCCGGCTCACATAGAGCGCGTTGCCGCCATGCTCAAAATAGCGCACCCACACATAAAACTGGATCCCCAGCCAGCCGTTCAGCACCACAAACGCCCCCTGCACCCAGTGCCTGATTCGCTGCGAACGGTCCGGCGTCGTTCGCCGCACCTGCCGCTTCTTTTTGCTCGCGGCTTCCATCCCCGGTGCAGTCTGCGTGGCCATGTTTCCTCGGTCCCCTCAGGGTCGAGCCTAGTCAACGGCACAAGGGCACGCAGCGGCATGGATCACAGCAGTCCGTCCGCCACCTCCCTGCCTTCGCGGCCAGCATTCGCGGCCCGCACTCGCAAAAAAAGCCCCCGCCCGCAATGCCTGTTACCAAATCGCTGCGGTAGCATCAGATTGTTATGAGCATTGAAAAAGCTACATTCGGCGCCGGCTGCTTCTGGGGAGTGGAAGCTGCCTTTGCCGCCATCCCCGGCGTCACCGCGACCGCCGTGGGCTATGAGGGCGGCCAGCTTGACCGGCCCACCTACAAAGACGTCTGCACCGACCGCACCGGCCACGCCGAAGTGGTCGAGCTCGACTTCGACCCCGCTGTCGTCAGCTACGACCAGATCCTCGACGCCTTCTTCGCCCTTCACGACCCCACCACGCTCAACCGCCAGGGGCCCGACTGGGGCTCGCAATACCGCTCCGCGATCTTCTTCCACTCGCCCGAGCGGGAGGCCGCAGCCAAAGCCAAGATCGAGAAGCTCACCGCCGAGGGCCGCTTCAAGCCCAAACGCATCGTCACCGTGGTCGAGCCCGCGCAAACCTTCTGGCGCGCCGAAGAATATCACCAGAAGTATTTAGAGAAACGCGGCCAGGCCAGCTGCCACATCTGACGCTTCTCTAGCCGCTCAATTCAGGTGTGCGACCCGATCAGCCCCGCGCCCTATTTTCCCCGCCTCATGCCGACGGCGGAAGCGCGTTGCACATCGCCAGCGCCAGCAGTGGATACACCGTTCCGCTATAGGTGATGAATTGCCACCCGTCGCGGTTCAGCGAGCGCGTCCACCAGCGGCCCGACGATCTCTGATTGGCCAGCAGCCACGCCACGCCCCGCCGAATGCGTTTGTCGCTCGCAGGCACGCCTGCTTTGCGCAGGGCAATGATCGCAAGCCCCGTCATGTGCCCATCGCTCGGCGGATTCGTAAACTCCGCCTCAGCTCTCAGCTTCTCCGCTCGGTTGCCCTTGCCCCACTCTTCCGGTTGGGCAAACTCGCGAATCGACCATCCGCCATCGGCCCTCTGATGTTTTAGAATCATCTCCACCAGCTCGCTCTTCTGCTTTGCATCGAGCAGCCCCGGCAGCTCCGTCGACGCCCAAAGCAGATCCGTGCGGTCATAATCTCCCTGCATCTTGCGCTGCGCCCGCAGATACGATTCGAGCAGCTCGATCTTTGCCTCCACCGGCTTGCCGCGCTGCAGCGCGAGCCAGCCCGGCGCGTTGCCAATCGCTCTCGCCGCGACCGTCGCCAGTTGATACCGGCTCGACTCAAGCGGCGGATTGTTATCGTCGCTGATCGTCCAGTCTCCATCGGCTCGCTGCACTTTGAACATGGAATCGAGCGCCTGCGCTGTCTCCGGCGACAGGTGATGCGTGATGTGCGCATCCCAGATCGCCAACCCCGCCGCAACATACACTGCCTCCGTTGAATCCCATTCCGGTTTGCGTTCGGATGCCAGCTCCTCTCGCAGCCTCGTCACAAAAAAGTCGCGCAGTGCGGTTTGCGGCGGTCCAAACTGCGCCGTCAGCAGCGGACGCACCACCATATAAGAGCCATTCGTGTGGCATGCAACGCACTTCCATTCGCTCGTCCATGCCTCCGCGCCTCGCTCCATATAATCGAGCGCCAGCTTTGGCGTGAAGGGAATTGCAGGCTCCTCTGCGGACGGTCTCAGATACGTCGCGTCTTTCGAGTGGTACTGATAGAGAAACGGAACCGGCCACAACGCCCCAGCGGCCGCACGATGCAATTCCAACGAAACCGCGTGGCCGTCGTTGGTCCACTGGCCATCGATCAAGGTGCCGTCGGCGTTGACTTCTGCGTCGTAGACGACCGCGCCGCCGTTGAGCGTGAGTTTGAGCCTGTCGCCGTTGACGACCAGGGAATCGACGTGGGCGCCGTTGTGCAGAAACTCCACATCGCATGCCGGCGCGTCCCAGCTGCCATCGGCCTTCTTCGCGATTTGAATCGCGACGCGATGCTGATCGATGCCCGCAGGCAGCGTTCCCTGCCACGTCGCAGCGATATCCTGCGCGCGCACCAGCGCCGCCGCAGCGAAGATACAAAAACACACGGCGAAGCCGCAGAAACTGAGGATTCGCATTTTCATCTTTAACCGTCTTGGAATCAAGATCTCCACCGGCATCCCAACCCTACAAAACCTACCACAGAATCTGGGTGCCCCGTCCTGGCTTTGCTAAGGCGGGATGGATGCGAATCTCCAGTCGTGCCGGGCGGTCCACCCGCGAAGTGCGTCCATTCCCTGAAACAGGGTTGTTTGTTGGGAAGGGAGCGTGGGCGGGGTAGCCGCGAAGTGGGTCGAGGCCCACGAAACTGACGACCTCTTCAAGAGAGGCTTCGGCCCCGGGCACTCAGCCTCAGGTCTCGCCCTGCGTAGCAGACGTCATCGTTAAGCGGGCATCTCGCAGGAACCTTGAAGCCGTCTCTGGAGGTTACGGGCTTGTCCGGGGACCCTGCGCCGGTGTGTTCCCCATGGCTGCCAGGTCCGGCAGTTTTCGCGCGTCAATCGACGCATCGGCTGCGCTGGCCTGCTCCTTCCATCGTTGAGCATTCACACCCATCACTAGGAGCCACAGGAACACTAATCCTTCCAACAGGAGGGCTGAGGCCAGATTGAGAGGGGACAGACGATTCTCGAGCTGCGGCCACAGGTAGGGAAGCCAACAGAAACCCGCGATCGCCATCAGCACGCCCAGAATGCGAGGCACAAAGGTCGACCTGAAAATGAGGTAGCCGATCAGGATGCAATCGAGTCCGTAAATACCCATACCGACGTTCACGCCGCGAGGCTGAATCTGAAGAAGCTCAAAGACGAGTCCCACGAGGTTCAAGATCGCTGCGAGCAAAGACAGGCTTCTGTTCACCGGTCTAAAAATGTCATAGAGCAGCAGCGGCACGGCGATCATTCCCGAGATCTCGATGAAGCCCACAACGAAGTCCGCCGTGAAACTCAACCTGCCGCGCAAGAAGAACTCGGTGAACGCTGCCGTGACTAACACGAGCGTAAGAATGAGACCGGCAATCCGGGCCTTCAAACGCGGCGATGTCTCTCGAAACCGTTTCATCAGCGCAGCTCCGTTCATGTTGTTTCCTCCTTATGCGCGTCATTGAATCAAGTGCATGGGAAACAGTACGATTCGCCGGAATAGCCGCGAATCAGCGAGACGTTCCGGCTCCGATAGCAGTCCGATGCACGACGTGGCCGCTTGCCAGGGCGAGCAGCCTGCCATTCCTTTCACGGTGAATGCGCCGATAGCCCGTTGAATGGACAATATTGCTCACAATTGCGTGTAAAGTGCCAAAATTCGCGGGCACGAGCCTCCGGCCCGTCGTCCCCGATGGCCAAGCTAACGGCTAAAAGCTAATAGCTAAGGCCTGATGCGAAGCGCATCTGGCCGCACCGCAAGCGCATCGCGCTTCGCGGGCCCTGAGCTAGCGCCTAGGACCTGGCCTCTCAAATTCTTGTCAATAGGCAAATCGAAAAATACTTTGCAACCCCTTTGTTTTCATCGCAAAATAGTTGATCGATTTTGCGTATTAATTATCTCGATTAGCGCACAATAGAGAAGTAGTCAAAAACAGCCAAGGGCATGGGAACCAATCCCATGCCCTTTTGCTTTTCAGGAGCGGACAGATGCAGGGAGCGCCCACAACACGGCTCGCCGCTTTTGTTTTTCACTGTCCACTGATTTCTGATCTCTGACATCTGATCTCTGATCTCTGGTCTCTGATCTCTGATCTCTGATCTCCGATCTCTGACATCTGATCTCTGATCTCTGACATCTGATCTCTGATCTCTGATCTCTGTCTGCTGCTTCACATGAAAGGAGTGAAAATGACACTTTCGTTAAACCTTCGCCAAAACCGGCCGGTCTCCGAAGCTTTCACTGATCCTAAAAGAGTTATCCAAAGCGCGTGTACACACCCCTCCCCTACCCTCTTCGCTCCCTCTTCGCCGCGTTCGCTCCAGTTTCAGGGCAGTTCCGCATTACGCGAAGCGCAGTTGGCCCCACCGCAGGTGCCCTGGGCGGCCAGTCCCCGCAGGTGCACACCGCTAACTCCGCTAGCTCCGCTAACACCGCTGGGGTTAACCCTGTATCCCTGTATGCCGGCTGCACACAAACCCAGTCGCACCACCACTTGCCGCACCCAAACTACCAAGTTAGGAACGACATTTTTTCCTGTATTCCTGTACGATCCGCCGCGCCGAACGCCTCGGAACTAATGCCTGTTCGCCGCGTCCCGCGCCAGCGCCCAAGCCTTGATGAACTTCCAGTGCACATAGACGGAGTGGTTGATGTGCAGCAGCAGTCCTTCGCGCCCATCGAGAAACCCGAGCCGGAAAATGTAGTTGTAGACAAACGTCGCCACCGGGTTCAGCACAGCGTTCCACACAAACGCGGGCAGGCTGCGGCTGGTTCGGCCCTGCGCCACCAGCAACAGCGCAATCTCCGCGCTGTAGCGGTTCATATGTTCGAGATAAATCGCCAGCGTGGGATAGGAGTAGTGAAGCATGTGGTGTTTGAGCGTGCCCCTTGGCCCTTGAAACTGCGGCGTCGAATGCGGGCCCACGCCCTCACTCAATCGCGCCGCGCCGCGTCGGAACAGCCGCAGCTTGTGATCGGGATAGAAGCCTCCGTGCCGGATCCAGCGGCCAAAGTAGAGGTTCAACCGAGGAATCCAGTAGGCGCCGAACTTTGGCTCGCCCTCAAGCACTCCGCGTATCTCCGCCTGCAGCTCCGGCGTCACCACCTCGTCGGCATCGAGCAGCAGAATCCACTCGCTGGTACACAGATCGAGCGCCACATTTTTTTGTTCGCCGTGGCCTCCAAACACGTGATAGCTGGTCTTGGCGCCAAACGACTTGGCGATTTCGATGGTGCGGTCTTTGGAACCCCCATCGACGACGATAAGTTCGTCGGCCCAGCGCACACTTTCAAGCGTGCGTGGCAGATTCTTCTCCTCGTTCATGGCGATCGTCGCCACCGACAACGTCTTTCTCATCGAGGGAAGGATAAATCAGCGCGCTCCCTGCGAGGCGTAAAGCCGCCACAGCAGATGAGCGACAATTCGAAGCAGTTAGCGAAGCAGGCGCGGAAGCTCGTATGGCTTGCGATCGTAAATCCAGGCCGGGGCCTTGATCCTGTGCCCCGCCGTGCACTCGAGATCGCGCCAGTCCCAGCTCGCCGCAAACTCCTTGGCTCTTTCGCCGATAAGCTCGTCTTCGGTGGTGAGAAACAGCGGCAGAGGAAACGTGCAAGTCTCTTCTTCGCACTTCAACCAGTCCACCAGGGCGGTCTTGCCATTGGGCGCCACATCGACGAGCTTGTTGCGCGTGTCAAATCCATAGCAGCCACGGAACAAAGAGAACCCTGCCACGTGGGCGCAGGCGCCGCACACCGCGCCGATCGAGCGCGCTTCAATTTTGCGCAAGAAAGGACCGGCGAATGCCATGCCCATTTTGTCGTGAGGCAGCAGAATCTGCTCGCCACAGTTCTGGCAATAGAAGCGGCAGTGCTGCGTTGGCGGCAGCAGCGATCCCTTCAGTTCGATCCGGATTGGTTCTGGGGGCGCGTCCGGCGTTGCCGCTGTTGTTGCGTCGGTTTGTTTTGAATGGAAATGGCGCCCACGTATAGATGGGAATAGGAGCACGTGTCCGCTTTCGTCGCGCAGAAACTTCATGGCCGTTTCCTCAACCGCTCTCGAGCTTCGCAGAAAATTTCGCTGCGAGTGTAGCCCCTGTTGTCGACATCGAACAGATCCATCAGGGATAAAGAGCATCTCCCTCGATTACCTTCGTCGCGGAACGCTCTTTTTACCCAACTCCGCTACTTACAATCTTTGCTCTTTTGTCGAAGGTGGAAATGCCACTTAGGCGTTAATTACTGCATGTTACTCAATGATGTTACTTAGTGCGAAGATTCCGGCAGCTTTTTGGTTACTCGCGTTACTTAAGGGAATTACTTTTCTTGATCTGAAGTAATCAACAATCGAAAGGTGGGCCGGCCGTGTGCTGGCTATACAAAGACGACGAGGCACAGGCGATGAAAGTTCTACTTCTCGGTGCAACGGGCATGAGAGGCCATGCGAAAGACATTCGCGCTACCGCAGAGTTGGCCGTCGCGCCCGGTCCTGCCTAACCCTCTTATCTGGAAGCTTCAGACCGTCGCAATTCGCGCTCGACGAGTCTCACAGCGGCCATGGTACATTGAGATTCCACGGGGGGCGTTATGGCGGCCGAGGTTCAGCTACCGGGCAGTGGCGAAACGATCGAACTGCAACAGCAGGTCGCTCGCCTGCAGGCGTTGCTTGAGGCTTCGCGCCAGGTTCACTCCACCATTCGCGAAGACGAAGTACTCGAGCAAACACTGCGCATCGTGGTCCGTGAATTGGAGATGGCGGGAGCCGCATTCCCTGAAGTGGGTCTGGCTTACGGCAACGTCAAGGATTTGAATCTGGGCAGCGGCAGCGGCTCATCAATGCCGATCTATCTCCTTCAGGATCGCGAAGGGAATCGGATGGCGGAGTTGGTGGTTGCGCCACCCGATGGCCGCGAACTCACAATTTACGAGGCGGACTTTCTCGAAGGACTGACGCTGCAGGCCGCAGTCGCGCTTGAAAACGCCCGCAATCACGAGCGCAACCTGCAATGGGCCCGTGTTCAGCAGGATATGGACGCGGCGCGCAACATCCAGCGCTCGCTGCTGCCGCAGACACTGCCCGACATTCCCGGTTACTCGGTCGCTTTTCGGTCGGTCACCTGCTATGAGGTTGGGGGCGACTACCTTGACATCGTGGAACAGCCCGATGGCAGCCTGCTGATGGCCGTGGCAGACGTTGCCGGCAAGGGCCTCGCCTCGGCACTGATGTCCACTACTTTCCGATCCGCCTTTCGCGCCACCGCCCTTACCGGTCTGCCCCTCGACGAGCTGGCAGCCCGCATGAATCAGCATCACTGGGCGGAGGGCGAAGAGGCGCGACGCCGCTATGTCACCGCGATTTTCATGCGTCTCGACCCCCAAAGCGGCGAAATCGAAGTGGTTAACGCCGGTCACAATCCGGGCTTCCTGCAGCAAACAGGAGGCGACGTGATCCAGTTCGAGTCGACCGGCACGCCACTCGGCCTGCTCCCCGGAATGCGCTACTCGAGCCAGAAATGCGGGTTCACGCCGGGGACGAAGCTGCTTTTCTACACCGACGGGCTGACCGAGGTGTTCTGCGGCGATGAAGAATTTGGTCCGGAAAGGCTTTTGGATGTGTTTTGTAAGTGCCGGACGGGCAAAGCGGATGATATTCTCGGAGCATTGTGGACAGCCATAGGTGAGTTTTCGCAGGGCAGCCCGCAGGGTGATGATATGACGGCCCTGGCGCTCTGGCGTGAACCGAAGTGCGCGATGGAGACGAAGCAATCATGAAGACCACCAGCGTTGAGGTACGGCTGCCGTCGCGAATGGGCTACGAAAAAGTGGCCATGAGCACTGCTGCCGCCGTCGCCAAGCTGATGGGCTTCAAAGAGGATCGCGTCGAGGACTTGAAGACTGCGGTCGCCGAAGCGTGCATCAATGCCATCGAACACGGCAATCTATTGAACGAAGGACTGTCTGTTGGTGTGGTCTTGTCGTCAGTCGACGATGCACTTGAGGTCAAGGTGATCGACGACGGCAAAGGATTGAAGAATCTGCCGCCCAAGCCGGATATTGACAAGAAAATTCATGGCGAAGAAGACCCTCGCGGTATGGGAATGTTTCTGATCCAGGCCTTGGTTGACGAGGCTGAATGGGTTAAGGGATCGAACGGCAAGAGCAGTTATGTCCGGCTGGTCATTCGCCTGGACAAAGAGGCAGACTAAAAATTGAAAACGGAGACACGAGATCGTGCAGACTGAAACGAAAGCGCGCGTCGACCAGCTCACTTCCCCGGCCGGACACCCGGTCACAGTTCTCCGCTATGAAGGAGATATCGCTTCCACATCGAAAGACGCGGTGCTTGGCACCTACCAGGCGCTGCCCAAGCAAACCTCCAAGTTGGTGCTGCTCGACTTCACCAAGGTCGACTACATCAACTCAAGCGGAATCGCGCTCGTAATTCAGATGCTGATTGAGGCGGCCAACTCCGGGCAGAAGGTCTACGCGTTTGGCCTGTCGCCGCACTTCACCAAGGTCTTCACAATGGTCGGCATCACAAAGTATGCAGGCCTGTTCGCCGGTCAGACCGAAGCGCTCGCGGCGCTATAACGGCATTAGGTCCCAGAGTCTCCATCTCTTTTTCCTTTCAATGGGCCAGGTCCGCGCCCAATTCGGACCTGCTCGCTTCTGTCGCAGTAAGCTTTGAAACTCACCCCGGTATAATCGCTGCAAATTCACAAGCGAGATGCGGCGTTGGTGTTGAAGGGTGAGGGTTTGCGGAAAAACGGAATGGGGCGGATCGATGTTGCACGGCTTGGCTTGTCAGCCGAGGATGTGCGCACGCTGCGGGCGCTGAAAACGCCGGCGAAGATTCAGAAATTCATCGACGCGCTCGATTATCAGTACGCGGACACGGCCCGGTCGCCCATGCGCGTGCTGCGAGAGCGCAAAGGGCATTGCATGGAGGGTGCTCTGGTGGCAGCCGCGGCGCTGCGCATCAACGGGCATCTGCCGCTGCTGATGGACCTGGAAGGCGTGCGCGACGACGATCATGTGGTCGCGCTCTATCGCGAGCGTGGCCTGTGGGGCGGCGTGGCAAAGTCGAATTTCGCGGGGCTGCGTTTTCGCGCACCAGTGTATCGGACGTTGCGCGAGCTGGCGATGAGTTACTTTGAGCATTACTACAATCTGCGCGGAGAGCGGACACTGCGTTCCTATTCGGTGCCGGTGAATCTGGCGCGCCTGGATGGCAAGAGCTGGATGACCAGCGAGGAAGACGTGTGGTGCGTGCCGGAGTTGCTCATCGCCGCGAGGCATTACGCGCTCTTTCCCGATAAGGTGGCACGGACGCTGCCGAGGCTCGATCGGCGCAGCTTTGAGGCGGGCATGTACGGCTGGGTGAAGCACTGAGGCTCCGGGCAGGCGGCGGGTCGATCGGTCTTCGGGCAATGGACAGCTCTAGCGCGGTGCGCGCGTAAAATTACGTGCATGGAACTCGAAGCGATTCAGGCGGCGCTGCGGGAAGCTGGTCACGACGGCTGGCTCTTCTATGACCATCATCATCGCGATCCGATTGGCGAGAGCATTCTGGGGCTCGACCCGACGGCGCACATCACGCGTCGCTGGTACTACTTTGTGCCGGCCGAGGGCGAGCCACGCAAGCTGATGCACCGCATCGAGCAGGCCCGGTTGGATGCGCTGCCCGGGACTAAGGGCGTGTATTCCAGCTGGCAGGAGTTGGGATCGGGACTCGAAGCGATGCTGGCCAACGCTCGCAGGATTGCCATGCAGTATTCGCCTAACAACGAAATCATGTATGTGTCGATGGTCGACGCGGGCACTGTGGAATTGTTGCGCGGCATGGGCAAGCGGATTGTGAGTTCGGCGGATCTGGTGAGCCAGTTTGAAGCGGTGCTGAGCGAGAAGCAGGTCGCGAGCCACGCGGTCGCGCAGAAGGACATTGACGATCTTCTCGCGGAAGGCTGGAAGGAGATCGCGCGCAGGGTGCGGCCCGCATCAGGGAAGAAGGGAAGGACATACACCGAGTTTGAGCACGTGCAGTGGCTCTCGAATGCGATGCGCCGCATGGGGTTGGTATGGGAGAACGGGCCCAATGTGAGCGTGAATGCCAACAGCTCCGATTCGCACTATGAGCCCACCATCGACAACACGGCGACCATCAAGGATGGGGATTTTGTGCTCATCGACATTTGGGGCCGCACCAACGAGACCGACAGCGTCTACTACGACATTACGTGGACGGGCGTCGTGGGCCGCGAGCCTACGGAACGGGAGCAGCTTGTATTTGAGACCGTGCGCAACGCGCGGGACGCGGCGATCGCAACGGTGGAAACGGCGTTTGCGCAGGGACGGGCGATTCGTGGGTACGAGGCAGATGATGCAGCGAGGAAGGTCATTCGCGCGGCAGGATTTGCGGAGTTCTTCACCCATCGCACGGGACACAATATCGCGCACGCGATTCACGGGCCGGGCGCGAACCTCGACGATTTTGAAACGCACGACGAGCGCCGCATTCTGGCGAACACCTGTTTCTCAGTCGAGCCGGGGATTTATCTGCCGGAGTTTGGGGTGCGCAGCGAGATTGACATGATGACCTCGGCGGAGAAAGCGTGGGTAACGGGGGCGATGCAGCGGGAGTTGGTGAGGATCTAGCACCTCGCGGACGAAGACCTGTCACCGGGGACCTCGGGACGAATCCGACGACGCGCTTGCTCTTGCCCAATCTGCCAGCTATTCTGCGCGCAAGAGGTTCCTTATGGCTGACACCGCTTCCTTTCCCTATGAAACACGCCTCAATGTTTTGCGCGGCCCGCTCGAAGTCATCGACTTGAACGCGATTGAAGATGCCGGGAACTACAAATGGTTTAACCAGACGCTGTGCAAGGTCAACGACTCGGTGGTACGCGTCGGAATGATCGAAGGCGAATATCACTGGCACAAGCACGATGAAGACGATGAGTTTTTCTACGTGGTCGACGGTGCGCTGCTTATCGATCTCAAGGAGCGCACGGTGGAACTCAAGCCGGGGCAGGGGATGGTGGTCCCGCGCGGCGTGGAGCATCGCACGAGAGCGTTGCGGCGCACGGCGATTCTGATGGTCGAGAACGCCGGAATCATTCCCACAGGAAACTGACCGACGGCTTCAGACGCGGCCCGGTGCGATATAGTCGAAGAGGCATGGCAGGCACGCAGAACAACGCCGCTGCGGCGGCAAAGAGCACACAACAGGGCTTTGTCTATCTCCCTTTGATTGCAGGCTGGCTGGTTCCCGGCGCAGGGCACTTTCTTGTCCGCAAGTGGGGACGTGGCGCGCTGCTCGGCCTCTCCATCCTGAGCATGTTTATCCTGGGCATCGCTATGCAGGGCAAGGTCTATGCGCACGCCGGCGACATTCTCGACATGCTGGGCCTGGCGGGCGACCTGGGCAACGGGCTGCTCTACATCGTGGGCCGGGCGCTGGGGCTTGGCGCGGACTCAGTGCAGGTGACCACGGCCGACTATGGCACGCGCTTTATCGTCGTTGCCGGGCTGCTCAACGTGATCGCAGCCGTTGACGCGCACAATCTGCGCACCGGGAGGAAGCCCTCCTGATGTTTTCGCCTTCTCATTTCACGGCGGTCGTGCTGTTTGCGCTTTTCGCGTCGGTGGTCTTTGGCATCACCATGCGCGAGACGCCGGCGCGGATGGTTCGTTACGGCGCCTATTGCTTCGTGCTGTTTGTAGGCTCGGCCATTGTGCTGAGTTGGGCGATGTACTTCATCGCGCGTTGAGCCGCCTCTGCAAAGTTGATGATTTCCGGATCGCGATGAGGCGTTCACGCGTTCTCGTAGCGCTGCCACACGGCGGCGTCGAACATGTGGTGGCGCTCGTACCCTTCGCTTTTGTATAGCTCGATCGCGTCGATGTTGGCCTCGGTCACGGTGAGCGAAATCTCTCTCACACCCTGCCGCATAAAGTTGCTGGCAGCCAGGGCCAGAAGGGTTCGCGCAATGCCCATGCGGCGATAACCCGGATGCACGCAAAGCTGGGTGATGTGGCCACTTTGGGGGCTGACGCGCGAGCCCAGCACCAGCGCCACCAGCTCGCGGCTGGCACGGGTGACGACGACGTGTGAGGCCATGGACGAAAACGCTCCGCACCCCGCATAGCGCACGATGTTATGGAGAAAACGCAGCGACCCGCTGACCGAGTGGTACTGATCGTTGATGAGGCTGTCTGGATGGCCGCGATAGGCCTCCGAGATCAGGTGAGCGGCAGGATTGAGATCTTCGTCGCGCCAGGCGCGCAGCTCGAGATCCGGGGGCAAGCTCGAGTGCGCGTTGTAGACCATGCGGTTCTCAAGCTGCTGCACCATAAAGAGGCGATGAAACAGCCGAAAACCTGCGTTTTGAAACAGGCGCGCGTGGACGCCGGCAGGATGCAGCAATAGTTGCGACTCTATGCGATCGACTTGCGGCGAGTTGAGCAGCGTCTCAAGCAGGTGCTGCAGCAAGGTCTCTTCGATTTCATGCGCCGGTCCGGCTGACCCGTCGGTGGGCGCCGGCACCTCAGGGCTGAGCCCCGGCATCGCGAAGACGTCGCCGATCACCGCTTTGCTCTCTTCATAGACGCAAAAGGCGTAGCCCGTGACCTGGCCGGACTCGAGCGCTGCATAGCCCGGCAGCATGTGGCTGTCAATATATTGCATAAGGAGCTTCGACGAGGCGCGATAGTCCCAGTGCAGCCGCTCCATCCATAGGTCGCCCTCTGCTTCGAGCACGGGCCGGAGCATCGGCGCGGCGAAGTGACGGAGGTCGAGAATCTCGATGGAAACGTCGGATGCCATGGCTTAATCGTGGGTGGAACCGCGGTCGGACCGCAAATGTCGCTCTGCAGCCGAGCGCCCAGCTTACGCTGATGCACGCAACGGCTTTCGGTCACTGTGACATGAAGCGCCGCATGACCGCAAGTGTGCGAGGGCACTATCTCTGCGGGGTCATGTTGTATCCGGGCTGCGGACCAACGAGATAGACTTCCAGCCCCTGTTCCGGCCAGGTGAAGAGTGGCTCGTATTGCCGGCCTTCCAGATACTCGCCGAGGGCATCCTGGGTGTGCAGATCGGCGCCAGCGCGACCGGTCATGCGCGCCACCAGCACATGCTCCTCGTCGGGCACGCCGGTATCTTCGTAGTTGACCACCTGGTGGTTGCGATAGAAGGCGAGCCCGTACTCCACATCGCGGCGCACACGAAAGACGGCGACAGTCTCATCGGCGGGCACCAAAGTTCCGAGCTTCATTGCCAGCGGCCGTGCGGAATAGGAGCCGTCGAGGAGATGAATGACCCGTTTTGATGCGCGCACTTCGGGAATTCCGAAGAACGGGCCAAACCCATATAAGAAGAAGACCAGGACCACCAGCACGCCCGTGGTAGCCAGCCGCAGGCGGGCCACACCAAAACCGTGCACCACAACCAGAATGAGCAGCGCCGCCCCAATCGACGCGAGCCCGGCGGCAACCAGGGCATGCGCCGGCGGCATGGCCGCACCATGCGCCACAAACCACGGCAGCAGGAATGCGGCCATCGCCATAATCCCGGTGAGCACGGCATGACCCAACAGGATCCAGCGGTTGAGACCGGGGCGCCTGCAGCGGAACAGGTAATCGCCTGTAAGAATCGTGATCGGAGGGATGGAGGGCAGGATGTAGCCGGGAAGCTTGGACTGTGAGAACGAGAAAAAGATGATGGGAATGAGGGCCCAGAGGACCAGAAACTCAGGAAACGCATCGCCCGGCCGGCCGGGTTTGGGCTTGTCGGGCTTGGAGTGACGCAATCGCCACTCGGCCACCGAGGTTTGAATGCCATCGACCAGCGCGCGGATGGCGATCACTGTCCACGGCATCAGGGCCAGCACCACGACGAGAATGTAATACCAGAAGGGCTGCTCGTGCTCGTAGCGATTGGTGGCAAAGCGCTCAAGGTTGTGCTCGAGAAAGAACTCGCGGAAGAAGGTTGGGTTCTGGTGCTGGACCGCGATGAACCAGGGCAGCACGATTGCGAAGTAGAGCGCCACGCCCGGCCACCAGAAAGAACGCCAGATGATCGACCACTCGCGCCGCAGAACCGCGAATGCGGCAATGATCAGGAATGCCAGGAACGGGGCGACCGGTCCCTTGGCCAGTGTGGCCACACCGGTGAAAAAGTAAATGTCGAAGAGCCAGAACTTCGAATCGGTCTCGTACCACGCATACCAGCCCAGCAGCCCGACAGAGAGCGGAGCAGCCATTTGCATGTCGGTGGAGGCGCCGCGCGAGAATCCGATGATGCCCGCGCAAGCCACGGTGATCAGGGCCGCATCGAGATGCCCTCCGCGGCGGAAACGCCGCATATGAAGGTAAATGAGCGCCGCCATGATGAAGGCAAAACTGGCCGAGGGCAGGCGGGCACTCCAGTCGTGGACACCAAAATCCTGAAACACGAACATGGCGCGCCAGTAGTAGAGAGCCGGTTTCTCAAGCCAGGGATGGCCATATAAATAAGGCGTAACACAGGCACTCAACCGCTCTTTGAGGGTGTGAGCCGAGTCGAAGCGGACCAGCATCTCGTGGGCGATCTGCGCGTAACGCGGCTCGTCGGCGCCCACCAAGCCCATGCCGTCGCCGCCCAGCAGGGGCGTGACTCCATAGATGATGAAGAAAACGGCGAAGACCACAAAAACTGAGGCTTCGCAAAAGGTAGCCCAGCTGGGTATTTGCCAGCGCGACCCCTCAGGCGATTCCGGTGAAGGTATATCCAGCGCAGTCTCCACTTGCGAGGGCTCTCCAGCCGACATGGCACTCGAGGAGCCGGGGAACTCCCGTGAACGGTTGATGGTTGCGCCTCAAATGAGGCGGAAGCGCGCGTCACTCTCGGCGCGATTCGACAGGGACAAGGCTAACAGATTCGCGTCGGATCAGAGGCCCGGGCGCCGGTCAGTCCGGCTACCAGGGGCCGCAGCACGCCCAGGATCTCGTCGAGCGCCCGGTTGAGCGGTCCCTCAAGCGTGCAACCGGCGGCATTGTCGTGGCCGCCGCCGCCCAGTTGCTGCGCGATGGCCGCCACGTTGATCTTACCCTTGCTTCTCAGGCTTACCTGAATACCGATCTCGGGTAGCTCGCGCAGAAAGACCGCAGCCTCGACATCGGCGACGGACAGGGCATAATTCACAATGCCTTCACAATCTTCGTCAGCGGCGCAGGTGCGCATCATGTCTTCGTGCGTGACCCACAGCCAGCTCAGCCGGCCCTCGCGGCGCAGGTTGCCGAGCGCCGTGCCCAGTAACAACAGCTTTGACATCGGAGTCGAGAAGTAGGTCTCTTGCGCAATGCGTACCGGGTTGGCTCCGGCCTTTACTAGTTCCTCGGCCAGTGCAAAGGTCGAGGCACGAAGGGTGCCAAACAGAAATCCGCCGGTATCGGTGAGGAGGGTCGTATAGAGGCAGGTCGCCATTTCGGGTGTGACGGCGGCGCCTGCAGCGATGACCAGTCGATGCACGAGTTGACCGACGCTCGCTGCGTCGCGGTCGATCCAGTTGAGCCCGCCCCACGGCCGGCCGCTCGCGTGGTGGTCGATATTGACGATGAAAAGCGGCTCCATCCCGCGCAGTCGTGTGCGCTCCACGCTGTCGCACTCCAGCAGAATCGCCGCGTCATAGGGCCCGTGCACGCGCATCATGGTGCGAATGCTGTCGGCGCCGGGCAGTTTGCGATAGACCGCGGGGATGCGGTCGGCCGTGACCAAGTCGGCGCGTTTGCCCATCTGCTTGAGCAGCATGCCCATGGCGAGGACGCTGCCCACGGCGTCGCCGTCGGGCCGCGAATGGCTGCACACCAGGAACCGTTCTCCCTCGCGAATTACTTTGAGAATGGAATCGATTGCGGGCGCGGAGTCGGGCACTCCAGAGAACTCCCCGACAATGCGATGGGAATGACTCATGCGGGCCTATTCGACCGGGGCCTTTTGCCGCTTGCGGCTGCGATCCATCAATTCCTCGATCCTTGCCTGGAATCGTCCTGACCGGTCAGCGAAGAAACTCAGGTCAGGCACGTGCGCCACGCCCATCCGCTCTTTGAGCTCAAAGCGAATGTAGCCCTTGGCGGCCTCGAGCCCGGCGACCGTCTCTTCCTCGGCCTTGGCAATGTCGGGCACTGCAGAGTCAACGGCCACATACACGCGCGCCGATTTGCCCCCGGGGTTCAGCAGGACTTCAGTTACATAGCAGAAGGCAATGCGCGGGTCAGAGAGCTCGCCCTCGATCATCGCGCCAATCTCCAGGCGCAGCGTCTCGGCTACGCGGTCTTGGTGATGTTTTCGTCCTCTGTGTTCTGGCATCGTGTTTCTAAACCCCAGCTAAACTTTTAAGCATATCAGAGGGAATTCCGCAGGATGCGACCGTCAGGAGGCCGGAGTAAGACCGCACAAACGATAGAGTCTCGCGTCGAGTCCAGCCGAATTTGCCTCGATGCGGCACATCAACAGGAGAAATTAGGACTTGACCGCCATCAAGGATGCGTATAATCCACGCACTGGAGAAGGTGATCCATGTGTTTCTCAGCGACAGCGAACTTTGTTGGAAGCGGCGTCCTAGGAACCGTCGGCTTGGTCACCTTGACCAAGGTGAAGCATCGGCGTGAATTGCTTTTTGCGGCGCTGCCTTTCCTTTTCGCCGTTCACCAGTTCATCGAGGGATTTGTCTGGCTCGGATTGGATGGGACTCTTTCGCCTACGGCGACGCACAACATGGGCGCGGCCTACATGCTGTATGCGCAGGGGCTTTTGCCGTTCCTATTGCCATTGAGCGTCCTGCTCTTTGAGCCGGATGGCAGCAGCCGAAGACGCATGCTGCCTTTTCTCGTGATCGGCGTAGCAACTGGGCTCTATATCTTATGGGCGCTCGTAGCGTATCCAACCCAGATTTACATACGGCAAAACAGTATTGTCTATATCAACGACGCGACCAACAATCTGGCTGTTGCCATTTTGTATCTCATTGCAACTTGCGGCTCGCT
>Ga0181516_10001381_pt1 | contig 18672 bp, 13 predicted proteins | sample PEATcosm2014_Bin_25_FD_121104 | JGI IMG/M metagenome (GOLD analysis project Ga0181516, IMG submission 121104) | Peatland microbial communities from MTU Mesocosm Facility, Houghton, MI, USA - PEATcosm2014_Bin01_10_metaG | ecosystem: Environmental > Terrestrial > Soil > Wetlands > Peat | place... | reverse complement strand
GATCCTGTTTGCTCAACTCGACATGCACACGATGGTAGCTAGGCATACCTCCAATCTCTGACACTCAACGCACGCTGCCAAGTACCTGATGAGGTTCATCTTCATACGGTCGGAGACCTAGTGTGGAATGAATTGCAGCTGGTTCGCTGTTCCTTTTTGGACAGGTGTCGGCTTCGGGCTCTCTGAAGACTGATACTGTGCTGGCAGTGTGATCGGAAGCAGGGCGAGACACAACTTCGGTGATGGCTATTCTTGAATCGCCTGAAGACGATCGGAAAGAGGCCAACGTGCTTTTACAAACTCTGCTTCGGTTCTGGCACAGAATCGTTTCAAGTCCTTGCGGAATGACCTGCGATGAAGATCGGCCTGGAAGGAGCCGCGGGGCTTTTACAATAGAGTCAATGGCGCAGACTCTCATTTCGCTGGAGCATGGCCAGCCAAAGGGCCGCATACTTGAAGCGGTGCGCCCCTTGCGGCTTTGGCACCTGTTGAGCCTCGACGCGCCTACCGTCGCGGTAGCATGGTCTCTGGGCTTTGCTAACGCGGCAAGGGTGCAGTTGCCGGCATGGGTTCCAGTGCTTCTTGCCCTCGTAACATGGGCCGTCTATATAAGTGACCGTCTTCTGGACGCTCAATCCGCATTTCGTTTTGAGCAGATCCAGCACCTCCGGACGCGCCATCACTACCACTGGCAGCACCGGCGTGTTTTTATTGCTCTTGCTCTCGCAGTCGCTTGCAGTGCCGTTTGGATCGTCGTCTCCTTCATGCCGAGCGGGGCGCGTGAGCGCAACATGTTACTTGCCCTGGCAAGCGCGATCTATTTCTCCAGCGTCCATGCGCCGACTGGACGCCGACGATTACTTCCTAAGGAGTTGTTGGTAGCTATCTTGTTCACACTCGGTTGTGCGCTTCCTGTCATAGGACGAAGCACCGCCATCTCACCTGCGTTTGTCGCAGCGTGTGTCTTCTTCGCTGGTTTGGCCTGGCTCAACTGCCATGCGATCGAGCGCTGGGAATCTATGGGGCCGAGTTGTTTAGCCCCTCGGATCCGCTTCGCGGCAAGCCTGCTTACTGCGTCCGGTCTGCTTGGCGCTATCGCTCTTTTAGTGGTCGATTCCCGTGAATCGGCCCTGATTGGAGCGGGAGCCGCCAGCGCTGCTCTACTCGGCCTGCTCGACGTTTTCCGCGGTCGCATGACCCCTTTGACTCTGCGTTCCGCCGCCGACCTGGTCCTGCTTACACCCCTGGTCTTGCTGCTCCGATGAATCCGCCTCCCAATTTCAACCGGCTTGCCCTTCTTTACCGTTGGATGGAGATGGTCAGTTTCGGTCCTTGGCTCATGCGCTGCCGGTGCGCCTTCCTCGATGAATGCTGCTCGGCGCGCCGCGGACTCGCGCTGGGAGACGGCGACGGCCGTTTTGCGGCGCGCCTGCTGAGTGAAAACGCAGCCATACAAATCGAAGCCGTAGACGCAAGTCCAGACATGCTTAAGGCACTTGTCCACCGGGCGCGCCCGCATGCAAAGCGTGTTCGCACCCACGTTGCCGACATGCGCGTCTGGCAGCCCGAGGAGCTTCCCTACGACTTGATAATTTCGCACTTTTCTTTGGACTGCCTAACAACTTCAGAGGTTGAGTTGCTAGCGGGCGCCCTGGCTCGCGCGGTCTCTCCCGGCTCATTGTGGGTAGTCTCAGAGTTCGCGATTCCTGCAAACTTGTATGGCTGGCTGGTCGCGCGACCGACAGTCGCGGTCCTCTATCGTGCTTTTGGGTGGTTCACTGGCCTCCAAGTCCGCAGTCTTCCCGACCATTCCACTGCACTTCGGCAAGCGGGTTTCACCTTGGAGAAGCGCCGATATTGGCTAGGGGGGCTATTAACTAGTGAGCTTTGGTCCGTATGCGGTGAGCGGGATTGATCGAGCAACCTCGGGGCGCTCATGTTTCTTGATTCGCGATTCCATCAATCGCGCAGGAAAACATTCAGAAGCGACTTGCGGACGCGGATACGGGTGTCGTATTCAATAAAACCGAGTTTGCGAAAGCGGTTCATGAAGGCGTTCACGCGAGGCCGTGTGCTGCCAATCATGTTTGCCAAGGCCTCCTGTGAGATTGGTGGGATCAGCGTTTCGTCTGCTTCCGGTTGGCTGTACTCTGCCATCATCAGAAGCAAGCGCGCCAAGCGCTTTTCAGCTCGATTAAAGAGCTGATCGACCAAGTCCGCCTGTACCTTCAGGGTGCACGTGAGCAGAAACGAAGAAAACAAGCTTGAAAAGGACGGCTCCTCCTGCATGACCCGCAGAAACTCTGGCCTCGCAATTCGCAATGCGGAACATGAGGTGAAGGCAGTGGCGTTGGTGACGCGGAACCCCTGGTTGGCCTCCATGGCCTTCTCGCCGAAGAAGTCCCCCGCCGAGACCAGCCGGATCGTGGCTTCCTTTCCGGCAGAGGAGATCACCGTAATCCGCACACGCCCCTTGCGCAGGTAGAAGATGCAGTCGGCGGGATCCCCTTGGGAAAAGAAGACTTGCGATCTTTCCAGATGGACGATCTTCCGCCCGTTTCCGGCGGTTGCCAGATACGTGTCAACGTCAAATCCGGTTCTGCTATCCATGGTCTTTGACAGGTTCCGTTCTCGCCGCGGTTCCGACGGAAACATACTGAAAACACACAGGTTTACTCATTATAGACAAGGATCGCATCCCTGGTAGCAAGCAGTTGGCCGCAAAAACAATCCCCGCTGTTCCAAAAGGAACATGCATTGCGAAGTCCTTTGGTCCAAGATTCTTAGCAGGCTGGGTGGTCTCTTGCGGCACCCAGGCAAGAGGACTGCTTACAAACAATCGCGCCGCTGGTTTTTGGCACCGAATCGAGGGCTTGCGGCCTCAACCGCAGTTTTCCTGATCGACCTATGCCCCAACCATTGTGCCGTGCGACGGTCTGCCTGCTAGATTGGCGCGCGGCGGAATACTGGGGAATTCGGCCAAGTCACCGGAAGATGCTAAAGCGTTACCCAAGGAGTAATTCATTGGATCGACGGAATCGCCTTCTCATTCCTGTAGTGCTTGTTCTTGCCACGTTCTCTGTTGCGGGCTGCAAAAAAAAGACGGCCCCGCTCGCCCCAACCGCTGCGGCGCCCGCGGTAGTTGTCCCGGCTCCCACTGCGCAGATCACCGCTTCTCCCACTGCGATCACTGCTGGTGATCAGGTTGTCATCAGGTGGACCAGCTCCGACGCCACCAGTGCCACAATTGACGGGTTTGGCGAAGTGCCCACCCAGGGCGTAAAGACTCTCAAGCCCACCGAGTCCGTCACCTACCATTTGGAGGTCAAGGGCGCTGGGGGTAAGGCGGACGCAAGTGTTCGCGTCACGGTGAATCCTCCGCCAGTGGTGGCCGTTCCCAAGAATTCCATGACGATGGAAGAGATGGAAGCGGCGTTCAAGGCCAGGGTGGAAGACATCTTCTTTGACTACGACAAGTACGCGGTGCGGGCCGATGCGAATGCTGTGCTGGCTCAGGACGCCAAGTATCTGCTAGCCAATCCCACCACCAAGATCCTCATTGGCGGCTATTGCGACGAGCGCGGATCCAATGACTACAATCTTGCACTGGGCCAGAAGCGCGCAGACTCCGCAAAGAAAGCTTTGACAGATGCCGGAATAGCTGCCAGCCGAATTCGCGTGATCAGCTACGGCAAGGAAAAGCCCTTCTGCTCTGAATCAACTGAGGCATGCTGGCAGAAGAACCGTCGTGCAGGGTTCTCTTTGGACCGCTAAAATCGATCCGGAACACAACCGGGTTTGGCTAAGAAAGAAGACAGGCTTTGAGTGCAGATTACTCCAAGGCGCATCTCCAATGCGCCTTGGAATGTCCGTACTATTCGGTGCCTTTGGTACGTTGTCGGGCGCGGAAACTCGCCTGCCTTGTTGCGAGATCGTCGTGTACCGATTCGCAATCGGAAATGTTGGCATTCCGCGATCTGAATTTATCCATAGCCGAAAAATGTGGCGTTAGACCTGACCGAACGGGATCGACGAAGATAGTCAAGGTCCTCAGGCGATTGCGGCGGATGCAGCGGCCGAGCTCTGGGTAGCACTGGCTACCCGCTCATTCCCAACCCTTGTGCAGAGAGACGCCGTGAGGAAAGAATGAAGCGGGGCGCAATCGAAAAATAAAAAGATGGAAGGGCTTAGATCCATTTCGCATTGCGTTTTTTCCGGTCTATAATCCGTAGGAGCGATGAACTTTCGTTTGCTCCCCAAGATTGAATTGCATCTTCATCTCGACTGCTCGCTCAGTTATCGAGCCGTGTCGGCACTTGCCCCGCATGTGACGCGTGAAGAATATGAGCGAGACTATATCGCGCCACGAAAATGCACCAATTTGGCCGATTTTCTTAACCGTGCGCCAAAGGGATTCCAACTCATGCAGACAGAGGAATCTCTTCGGTTAGTGATAGAAGATCTGTTTGAGCAGCTTGTTGCAGATGGAGTTATCTACGCGGAAATCCGGTTTGCTCCCTTGTTGCATACATCGGATGGTCTGACGTCCGCAAGTGTTGTGAGGATTGTCGAGGCTGCGACCGAACGGATGATTCGCGGCAGTGGCGTTGAAGTTCGCTTGATTCTCTGTACCCTGCGTCATTTTGCAGAAGCTCAAAGTCTGGAAACAGCACGTCTCGTCCATGAATTCCAAGGCAGCCTTGTAGTCGGTCTTGATCTCGCAGCAGACGAGGCTGGTTTTCCGTTGGATGCGCATCTGAGCGCTTATCGGTATGCGCGAGAGCGTGGCCTGTATCGCACGGCACATGCAGGTGAGGCTTGCGGACCGCAGAGCGTTTGGGAGACCCTGCATCTTTTGCAGCCCAATCGGATCGGTCACGGAACCCGCAGTATAGAGGATCGTAAGCTGATCGAACATCTCAAGCGCGAGCAGATACATTTAGAAATCTGTCCCTCCTCCAACGTGCAAATTATCCCCTCGATAGCTGAATGGGAAGATCACCCGGTTGATCGGCTGTACCGCGCTGGCGTATCCCTGAACATCAATACTGACACCCGCATGTTGACCCCGGTGACGCTAACCACCGAGTACGAGAACCTGGCTCGTATATTCGGATGGGGACCGGAAGAACTCTTGCGAACGAATCTTATGGGAGTCGATGCCGCGTTTATCGACGAAGCCACAAAAGAGCAACTGAGAGCGCGTCTATTACACGGCTTCACCTCAGAATTGGACACGCGCTCGGCAAACCATGTGCGCTGATCGGGGGGCATCCGATTGCGAGCCAGCTCTACAGAACCAGAGCATACGAGCCGATGGCGGTTGTGAGCGCAATTCTGCCGCTTGGGATAAGTACTTTGATTGCGGGGGGCGCCCCCGCCCGACTAGCAGTGCCGATTGATCCGATGCGAGCGCTGCGAATCCAATAGTACAACTCTCTGAAGATCTGCGGAAAGCATTCTCGATTGAATGCGAGATTGCCCAAGCACGTTTTGACGGTGTTCGGCCCAGGACACGTGCATTGACCCGTTACTTTCAACCGAACTCATGCGAGGGGCAGATCTGCGGAAGCTGGGCGATTTCCCGGTATTGATATTGATGTGCGATAGTGGTGGGCAAGGCATGCTCTTCCGCACAACATTCAGCAACAAGGAGCTCTTGATGAACCGTCGTCAGTTCGCAGCTTGTTCTCTGGCCGCAACCGCAGGCGTTGCACTCAATCCCTGGCGTAGTTATGCCGCCGGTCCACTCTCTGCAAGTCAGACGCCAGGGTCTGTATCGGAATCGCTAATCGAAGAAGCGCGATTTCCTGAGGGGTTCCTTTGGGGGGTTGCGACAGCTTCCTATCAAAATGAAGGTGCTTGGAACGAAGATGGCAAAGGCGAGTCGATCTGGGACAGATTTACCCATACGCCTGGAAAAGTGAGAGGAGGGGTGACAGGTGACGTCGCCTGCGATCAGTATCACCTCTATCCGCAAGACATCGCACTCGCTAAAAGCCTTCATCAGAAAAGTTATCGATTTTCAATTTCCTGGCCAAGAATTCAGCCAACAGGAATCGGTGCTCCAAACATGAAGGGACTGGATTACTACAGCCGCTTTGTCGACACCCTTCTCGCGGCGGGAATCCGTCCGTGGTGCACCATGTATCACTGGGATCTTCCTCAAGCTCTTGAAGATCGCGGCGGTTGGCCAAATCGGGACTTAGCCGAATATTTCGCCGACTATGCCGGTATCCTTGCCAAGCACCTCGGGGATCGCATTACGGTTTGGGCGCCCTTTAACATGCCGTGGGCTATTGCCTTCATGGGGTACGCTGCAGGCGCGTTTCCCCCTAGCCGGACAAGCTTCAGCGATTTCCTGAAGGCGGCTCACACTCTTGCACTTGCGCAGGGCGAAGCTCACCGCGCAGTCAAAGCCGTCTCTGCGAAAGCAACGATAGGAAGCGCTTACGAGATGGCCCCCGCGTATCCAAAGACGGACTCGGAGGGTGACCGCGCGGCCGCTGCTCGCTACCACGCCATGAACAATGTCTTCTTCCTGGAAGCAGCCATGAAGGGCCGTTATCCGAAGGCTTTTGTGGGGGAACCGCCGTATGACGTGATGGGCTTCAAGGCAGGCGACGAGAAGCTTCTCTATGCTCCGCTGGACTGGGTCGGTTTTCACTATTACACGCGGCGCATGGTCTCCGACGCCAGCAAGGAACGGTTTGAAAGCGGAGGCAATTTTAGCGGCACCGAGATCGAAAACAATTCGCCGGGCGGACGCGATCCGTACACACGCTTCCGTGCCGCGATGCCTACGGAAGGACCACTTACCGAGGCTGGTCTGGAAGTATGGCCTCGGGGGATTTACGATCTCGTAACTCAAATCTCAAAAGAGTTCAACCATCCCATCATTGAAATCACAGAGAGCGGCTGCGGCTATCTTGACGGCCCAGACGAAGAGGCACATGGCAGTATTCCAGATAGACGCCGGATCCAGTGGTACCGCGAAACGCTGGCGGAACTGGCCCGCGCAATCGCCGACGGAGCCCGGGTCCGCGCCTTCCACGCCTGGACATTACTCGACAACTTCCAATGGGCAGAGGGCTTCACGGAACGATACGGATTGATCTACACAGACTTCCGAAACCAGAAACGCACGATCAAGGACTCGGGACATTGGTACGGTCGGGTTGCAGCCTCGAATCGACTCAATGTGTGAGGCCATCGCGGCAAAATCGACTTTTGGATGATTGGCGACTCAAACGTCGGAGGTTACGGGCGTATCCTCGGCCCCCAGCACGCTAGCAGGGCACGACATTCCAGCAGCAATGGCGACTTGAACGGACCGATCCTGCCTCTGTGCGTGCCGCCTTCGCCTCGAAAGCAAGGTTACTACAATGTATGCATGTCAAAGCTAATTGGCGCAACCCACGGCGATGCATCCAATGAACTAATATCCAGGGAGTTCCCCCCGGCTTTGCCGCATAAGCGCTAACTTGTTTATTGCAGAGGATACTTACTCCAAGCGTCGTCGGGCCCCGGGGCATTACTTGCAAATAACTAGGATGAGAAAACCATCGGGCATCTGAAGCCGAACGAACAGTCGTTGCCTTCCTCTGCGGATTGACAGCGCATTTCGATCGCGAGCCATGGGTGGGTGGAGCACGGGTTGCCTTTAGGAGTTTTCCTTTGATTGAAGCGGGCACTGCCCATTGGCAGAAGCGTCCTCCATTTCGCGTGTGATTCTGAAAAGTAGTTCTTAAGTCTCGGCCGTTTCTTCTATCTTGATTCGCTTTGGTTCCGATGCTGGCTTCGATGCGTCTTTTTGGGACGCGGCGGGCGGCGGAGGAATGCGCGGTGCTAGATCCGGCAGGTTCTCGAAGTGTCGGACCAGCTTTTCGGCCTTCGCCCAGCTGCGCGTATTGGCGCTGCGGCGAATGAACTCACCAGTGTCCATGGTCCCTTGAATCCAATTGGGACACTTGCGCCTGCGCCAAGTAAGGTTCTCTTGTACGCAAGGCGGATGGTGGCGGGTATAAGCGGACAACACAGCGGGCTTCCCGGGGGAGATTCAGGCCCCGCCCCACAACAGGCATGCGGCTCTATTGCGCGTCGATGGTGCGATTCTAAAATTCTACCTGTAAGCTATTGAAAAATAATTGGTGGAGGCGGCGGGAGTCGAACCCGCGTCCGAAATCGCTGTCAGCCAGGAGTATTCATGCTTTGTCCGCTTCCTTTTTGATTCGCCGGGGACGCTCAGAACGGACAAGATGCGCCACAGACTAGTCCGATTAATCTCGCATCTGCCGCCCGGACCGAGCCGCTTTTGCCAGCCTCCTGAATGACGTCCGCTCACAGCCCGAAGGCAAAGCCGTGGAAGACGGCTGCTTATTTAATTAAGCAGCAAGTGGCAGACTGTAGTCGGCAACTTTGTTTTTGCAGGCGATTACGGATGCCCACACTCCGACATGACTCCTAAGCCGCAATCAATCCCGTCGAAACCGTGACGCCCCCATACTGCTGGCCTGTTTCCGAACTGCGGAAACCCGCCTTGGTGCGAGCCGGGCCAACTGGCTCGTGCTGCTATCCCTATTCTACGCCAAATTCGATGCGGCCGCCGGGCGGCGCTTCACCGGTCGGCCTGCTGCCGTTCCGCCTATTGCTGCTCCAGGTCGATGCTCTCGTACTCGCGGCGGTTGATGGCTTCGCGAATCTGGGTGGGTGTCTTGCCTTCCTTGGTCAGGCGGTAGGCAAAGAAGGCTTCCTTGGCGCAGGTGGAGCACTCGGTGCCGTGCAAGCCCTCATAGCAACTGCGCAGGCTGGTGTGCCCAAGCGCGCGGTCGCAGCGGCAATAGCAGGGAAGCTGATAGATGATGTTGCCGATCTGAGCTGCCTGCTTATAGACGTGCACCTGCCAGGGGAAACGGAAGTTCTCGCCAGTCAGTTTCGCGCCCGAGAGAATCGGCGGCAGTGCGCTCACTTTGAGAGGAGCGGAGGGGTGATAGGCGGGAATATCCTCGGCCGGGTTTGACCATTGCGCGTAGCTGACGAGGGTGACGGAAAAGATGGCCAGACCCAGGGCCCAGCGGCTGTTGATCCAATGCTTCATCGCGAATCCCCTTGGTTCCGATTCTAACCCGGAACTGGAAGTACATTGAAGAAGCGAGGACCGCGGAGGATCGGGAAGCAGCGCAGGCCAACCCGAGTGCGGTCAAGATGAGTCGCCACAAAAAAAAGACGGCACGAACGTTTTCTGTTCGTGCCGGGAGGCCAGTGACGCAACTATCTTCCAACTCGAGACTGGCAGGTTCTGCCGTTCCCTTGATGGAATATATACAGCTTACTATAGATTTCGGTTCTGTCAAATACAAAAATCGAAATTATTGAAATCCGTCCCAAATCTCCATCTAAGGGTGGAGAGTGCCTGCGGGTTGTGGCTCAAATCCATCCCCAACACGGTAGGCCGGACTCTGGAGCCTTACCTCTGCATGCATACAAGGCATTTAATTTCAATGGTGGAAGGGGAGATTGCGCCGCTATTTGCGCCGCGCCCATCATGCGTCCCTTTTTCGATCGAGGCCCGAAAGATACTTCCTCCGCTGCTTGGAATGACAAAGAGAGGTCCGGGTGTGTTCTGAAATACGGAAGTTGGAGCCAAAAATCCATAATATGGAATACAAAACTCGTCCTGTGTTTTGACCGGCTCGATGACCTTGCAGACCGCTCTGTCCAGAGCGATGAACACTCCGGACCATTTGTGATACCTTCAACCCGTGAAGGAACGAGTAAACGGGACAGCAGATTCAGGGGCAGGGAAGGGACGCCGCCGATTGCCGGGGTTGCTGCTCAGGGACGGGTTCACGCAGCATCCCTTCGACGCGGAATTCGCGGTGCGCACCAGCGGGCTGGTTGCCGGCCGCCATCTTGAAACTGGCCAGCACAACGACCGCTACAACACCGCCTATTACGCGGTTCCTCCATCGGTCTTGCGGGCGCTGATCGGGCGCTGGAGGCGCAGCCCGCAGATCGCTCCCCTCGACCAATACACCTTCATTGATCTGGGTGCGGGCATGGGACGCGCCGTCATGGTGGCTTCCGAATATCGTTTCCGCCGCGTCATCGGAGTCGAACTGAATCCCACCCTGGCACGCATGGCGCGGCGCAACCTGACTGTTTGGCGCAAGGCAGCGCGGGCCAAGGCGCCCATGAGCATTCGCTGCGCGGACGCCGCGAACTTCACTTTTCCTTCGGGACCCTGCGTCGTTTTCCTGTTCAATCCTTTTGGTGCGCCGGTGCTGCGCAGGGTTTTGGCCTCGGTGGCCCAGGCTTTCGCAGCCCGCGCCGGCCAGCTGGATCTGCTTTACGTCAACCATGAGCACGAAGACGTTTTGAAGCGCCAGGGCGGTTTTTCCAACCTCTTTTCCGGGCAGGTGATGCGGTCCAGGGCCGACGCCATTGCCGACCACTCGATCCTCGCCAATCAGCCGGACGGAGAATACTCCGCGGCGAACTACGAGGATTGTTCCATCTGGCGATGGGTGGGGTCGGCTTCGAAATCCTGAAAGACTTCCGAGGCATGAAAAAGGCCGCACCGGAGATCCCGGGGCGGCCTCTCGCTTTGATTCGGTTATATAGCTACTTCGCCTGTTTGGAAAGCCATGCCTGCAAGTTCGGCTCCTGCAGACTGCGCAGTTCGATGCACCCGCCAATACGCTCAACGGCATGTTGCAGCGCCCTGTCGGAAGCAGCCACCTTGTGAACGGCGAAGAAGCTCTTCACGTCGTCGCGCGCGGCGGCCGAGCAGAAGTTCCCCGTCGATGAAACCAGGTATCCGCCCATGGCCGTGGTCAGTTGCGCCTGCACCTTGTCCCAGTTGTTCTCGATGAACTTCCAGGTCTGCTCGCGAATAGGGTCGTTGCCCATGGCAACCGTGAACTGGAACGCCGCATCCTGATTGCGAACCTTGCCGCCTACTGCGTAGTTCGCGGCACGCTCGGCAAGCGCCGGATCTTCAAACTCGGCCAGCATGCGCAATGCGCTTTCCTGGATCTCGGGATTGGTTGATGTCTCATAGACCTTCTGCATTTGGTCAAAGAGATCGACATCTCCGTTGCGGGCGGCAATCGAAACCGCCGCCTGGCCGAGTGTTGCATCCACCGATGCGGGATCGGCCAGAAACTGCTTGGCTATCGTGCGTGCCTGTGCCAGAACCGTCGGATCCTTGCCATACATGCCAAGCGCGGAGAAGATCTCGGCGCGCAACTCTCGTGTACCGGGCGAGTCGCTGCTGTTCGGAGCGGCCATCTTCGCGTACTCCGGGCTAAACACCGAGCAAATCCATTTGGAAAGCGCGGCCTTTTCGTCCGCAGTCGCCGCGACGCGGGAATAGACCGCCTGGATGCCCTCCGTGGCCGAATGCAGCACCTCTGAATTGGGATCGGACTTCACGGCGGCTACCAGGTCCAGATAGTCGCCGACGCTGGTTGTATTGGCCCGCACCTGTGCCCATTCGTTGCCGATCAGGCTGATCCGCTCCGCCGGCGTTAGACTGGTTTCCACGCCTGCCACCAGAACCTGGTACACGCTGGCCGGATAGGCGCTGCGATAGTAGCCGTTTCCTCCCGCATTCGCGAAGACGCTCCCTGCCGGAACCCTCAGCGATGCGCTCTCGGGCGTCATTACCTGGCAGTCCTGGCCCTTTGCCGTCTTGAAGCAAACCGGAACCGTCCACTTCTGCGCCGGATCTGGCTGAATGCTGGGGCTCAAAAAGAACCGCCTCTGCGCAACCGGAACCCTGCCGCCTGCCGCGATGCCGAATGTGATCAATGGCTCGCCTGGCTGTGCCACCAGGCTCTCCATGATCTTGTCCACCGGCTTGTGGCTATTGGCGGTCTGCGCGCTCCAGAAGTCCTCGGCCGTCGCGTTGCCAAAAAGGTGTTGTGCCAGATAGTTGTGCACCCCCTGCCGGAACGTCTCCGGTCCCAGGTAATTTTCAACGCTCTGCAGCACCGCGCCGGCCTTGCCATAGGCGATGCCGTCGAACATCTGGTTGATCTCGTCGGGCGTATCCGCCTTGGCGCGGATCGAGCGTGTGGTCGGTTGGGCGTCCAGATTGAGCGTGTCGTCTGCCTCCGCCACAATCATCTGTTCGATCTTCCAATCGGGATAAAGGTCTCTCACCGCCTTCATTTCCATCCAGGTGGCAAAGCCCTCGTTGAGCCAGATGTTGTCCCACCACTGCATGGTGACCATGTCGCCGAACCACTGGTGCGCCATCTCGTGAGCCACCACCAGTGCAACTCGCTTCTTCGCGCGGACAGTGGCTGTCTTCTCGTCGATCAGTAAGTCGGTTTCGCGATAGGTGATGGCGCCGAAGTTCTCCATGGCGCCGGCCTCGAAGTCCGGCAGTCCGATCAGGTCCAGTTTTTTCAGCGGGTAGGGAATGCCGAAATAATTGTTGTAGTAGTGCAGAACGCGCTTTGCCACATCCAGGCTGAAGGGCGTCAGCGCCACCTTGTCCGGGGTCGCGCAGACGCGGATCGCCACGCCGTCCGACTCACCCGAAGTGCATTGGAAGTCGCCCACCAGAAACGCCACCAGGTAGGTCGACATCTTCGGCGTGGTCAGGAACGTCACCGTGTGCTTGCCGGCCCCCGGGCCGGGCGTATCGCCTACGATAGGCCCATTCGAAATGGCCGTATCCGCCGCGTCGATGGTCAGAGACACATTGTAGGTCGCCTTCATCGCCGGCTCGTCGAACGAAGGATAGGCCCGCCGCGCGTCGGTGGACTCAAATTGAGTGACTGCATAGTTGCGCCGGTCGGTCTTCGATAGATAAAAGCCGCGTAACTCGCCGTTCAGAATCCCGGTGTATTTGATCGTCAATACAGCTCTGCCCGCAGGAATTGTCCTCGGGAAAGTGAAGGTGGCTTGTTCCTTGGCCGGATCAAGGGAAACCGTAGCAAGCAACCCGACGGGATCCACAATCGCGGAGGGATCGTGCTGCGTGCCGTAAGGAAAAACGACGACCTTCTGGAAGCCGATCTCGATGGCATTCAGTGTGATCGTGTTGGTCGGTTCCTGAACATTTACTTCGATCGTCTCGGTGCCTGAAAACGTGGCAGTCTTCAGGTCCGGCGTCAGCGCGAGCTTGTAGCTGACGGGCAGAACGGTCCGTGGCAAGCGCTGTGCCTGGGCGGAACGGCCAGGAACCAGAAAGAAGCATGCGAGGGTGGCCGTGATTGCCAAAAACGCAGGCGCGGATGGGGCGAAACAACGAAAATTCATGCAGTCCTCGCGGGCTGGGCGAAGTTGTTTCGCCCAGAATTTAAAGTATCCATCTCGATCGGAAGCAAATCTCAGCCAAACTCGGCAGCCGGTCTCCCTATTCCCTATTCCCTATTCCCTATTCCCTATTCCCTGATCCCTGTTCCCTGTTCCCTGTTTCTTGACTCTTCTCCCTGCCCTTCGACAACATGGTTTCGAGAAAAATCAGGCACGCGCCGGTCACCACGGCGGAGTCGGCAATATTGAAGTCCGGCCAGTGATAGCTGAAGATATGGACTTCAATGAAATCGATCACGGAACCGTAAAGAATACGATCGTGAAGGTTGCCGAGCGCGCCGCCCAGGACGAACGCCAGCGCGACTGTAATCAGGGTGAAGCGGTTGCCCAAATAGGTAAGCGCGCACAACACAGCGACCACCAGGCAGCAGCCGAATGTGGTCAGGGTCCAACGCACGATGTTCGGCGAGGCCGAGCCGGCAAACAGCGAAAAGGCCGCGCCGTCGTTGGTCCAATGCGAGATGCGCAAAAAGTGCGGGATCACTGGAATCGCCCCGTACATGGGGATCCGAATCGTGACCCAGTCCTTGGTGAGACGGTCCAGAGTGAGAATCAGCGCCGAAAGCCCCAAGAGCCAAGGAAGCCGCCGGGGCGCGGTCCAGTTCGCGTAAGTGCCAAATGGATTGGTCATTGGGCGACCTCTGCGGGCGGCTCGATCTTCATCTCGGTCAGCGCGTCGCTGCACCGCGTGCACACGTTCTCCCAGATGCCATAGTTCGCAACCTCGGGCATGAAGTTCCAGCAGCGCGCGCACTTCGTGCCGCTGGCGGGCAGCGCGGCAACCCAGAATTCCTGCCCCGTCAACACAGTCGCATTCGAACCCTCTGGAATATCGATATGCGCGGAAAACTCAACGACGTGCACCCTGGATACGTTGATGAATTCTTTCAGGCTGCCCTCATATTTACGCAGCAGGGGAAGCCACTCGCCTTGGACACCAATCTGCAATTCCGCTTCCAGAGCCTTCCCAATCTTCTTCTCTTTGCGAGCCTCTTCAAGAAAGACAAGAGCCTGGTCACGAACATCGAACAACCGGCCCCATTCCTCCAGCAACACCGCCGGATTCTCCGAGAAGATTTCCTCCGGCTTCGGAAACAGCGCCAAATGCACGCTCTTCTCGCGGCCTTCGATCTTGGGCAGATATTCCCACACCTCGTCCGCCGTGAAGCTCATGATCGGCGCAACCAGCCGCACCAGTGTTTCCGTGATTTGCCACAGCACCGTCTGCGCCGAGCGCCGTTCCAGGCTCGAAGGCGCAAAGGTGTACATGCGGTCCTTCAGCACGTCCAGATAAAACGAGCTCAGGTCCACAATCGCGAATTCGTTCACCGCCTGGTACACGCGATGGAACTCGAAGCCCTCGTACCAGCCCAGAATCTTCTCCGTCAGCTCCCGCGTCCGGGCCAGCATATAGCGGTCCAGCGGCAGCAGGTCGCATTCTGCAATGCGGTGCTGCTCGGGATCGAATCCGTTCAGATTTCCCAGCAGGAAGCGAAACGTATTGCGCAGCTTGCGATAAAGCTCCGCGCAACGCGCCATCAGGTTTTCGCTGGCCGCCATGTCCTCGCGGAAGTCCACGCTCGCAACCCATAGGCGCACAATTTCGCCGCCCATGCGGTTGGCAATGTCCACCGGGTCTACGCCGTTGCCCAGAGATTTAGACATAGCCCGGCCCTGTTCGTCCAGCGTCCATCCGGCCGTGGTCACGTGCGAGTAAGGCGCGCAGCCGCGCAGCGCCACGCTGGTCAGCAGCGAGGAGTGGAACCACCCCCTGTGCTGGTCGCCGCCCTCTAGATAAAGGACTTGCGTTCCTTCGCCCTTCTGGAATGCCGTGTACGCTGGTTTCAACTCCTCGTCCGACTCTGCAACCGCAAACCAGCTGGTGCCCGAGTCGAACCACACATCCAGAATGTCGGTTTCCTTGCGAAACTCCGTTCCCCCGCACTCTGCGCAGGCGCATCCGGCGGGCAGCAGATCGGCCACTGCCGTGGTGTCCCACGCTTCGGCCCCGTGCTGTTCGAACATCTCGATGATTCGGCGGTTCAGCGCCGGGTCCATGATCGGCTTCGCGCACTTTTCGCACATAAACACTGCGATCGGAACGCCCCAGATCCTCTGCCGGCTGATGCACCAGTCGGGCCGTGTGGCGATCATGTTGGTGATCCGCTCTTTGCCCCACGCTGGGTCCCACACCACCTTGTCGATCTCTTCGATGGCCAGCTGCCGGAAGGTCTTTTTCTCGCCCTTCGGGTTGTCGATTGGAGTTTCGAGATTAATGAACCACTGCTCCGTCGCCCGATAGATCACCGGCTTGTGGCAGCGCCAGCAGTGTGGATAGGAGTGGTTCAGGTCCGCCGAAGCCAGCAGCGCGCCGCGCTCTTCCAGCATGGCGATGATGATCGGATTGGCCGCCCAAACCTTTTTGCCCTCAAAAGCCGGAGGCGTCGCCAGGTTCCAGGCCGCTGGGTCCACATGAATATGCCCGCCCGCATCCACCCGGCAGACGGGATCGATGTTGTAGCGCACGCCGGTGTAGAAATCGTCCGCGCCGTGCGCAGGCGCGGTATGGACGGCTCCGGTGCCCGTGTCCGAAGTCACATACGTGGCCAGCACGCCCAGGATCGTGCGATCCAGAAACGGATGCTGGAAGGTCGCGTTCTCCAGAACCGCGCCCTTGAACCGCGCCACTTCCGTCACCTGTCCCAACTCGCACGCAGCCGCCACTGCGGCGGCCAGTTCGGCGGCCACAATATTGACTTTCCCGGCTTCCGTCGCCAGCGCCACGTATTCAAAATCGGGATGGAAGGCTACCGCCATCGACGCCGGGAGGGTCCATGGAGTGGTCGTCCAGATGATCGTCGAAACATCGCGCCCGGCCAGTTCCGGGGCCAGCGCCTCGGCCGCCGAGGTCAGCTCGTAGCGCACGTACACCGACGGGCTGGTGTGGTTGTCATACTCCACCTCCGCCTCGGCCAGCGCCGTGCGGTCGTGGATGCACCAGTACACCGGCTTCAGCCCGCGATAGACAAAGCCCTTCTCCAGGAATCCGTAAAAAGCCTCCAGCGTCCGCGCCTCGTAGTCCCGCGACATTGTTTTGTAGGGCTTTTGCCACCGCCCGAAGCAGCCAATGCGCTCAAACTGCGAAGTTTGCAGGTCAACGTACTTCTGTGCGTAGGCGCGGCACGCCTCCAGCACATCGGTCACCGGCATTTCCAGCTTTTTCCTGCCCAGGTGCTCGTCTACCTTGATCTCGATGGGCAAGCCGTGGCAATCGTAGCCCGGCACATAGGGGGCGTCGTACCCCGCCATGGTCTTGCTCTTGACCACAAAGTCCTTCAGGCCCTTGTTCAGCGCGTGGCCCAGGTGGATCGGGCCGTTCGCATAGGGGGGGCCGTCGTGCAGCAGATACGTCGGACGTCCGGCGCAGGCCTTGCGCAGCTCTTCATAAAGACCGAGTTCGGCCCAGTGCTCCAGCCGAAGCGGTTCATTGTGCGGCAGGTTGGCCTTCATGGGGAAGACGGTCTGAGGCAAACTGAGGGTCGCCTTCAACTCCGGCGCTGAGGACATTGCAACTCCCTTTAGGTGGCGTGTGGTGCGAACTTGTCTGGTTCGGAATCGTTCAAAGGTTAGTGTAAATGCAGTAGGGCAATAATTTTTAGGTAACCAGCGCCGCCGCACGCCGTCTATAGGATATGGGAGCCGCGGCCTCGTCGAAATATGAAAGATTGGACCCCGGAGTGCTCGGAGGCGAGACAGGAATGGGGATCGTCGAGCATAATGGATCGACGGGCAGCGAAGCGGAATGGCTTTCGCCTGGGCAGCTTCAGAAAAACGATTCAGCAGCGAATATGGCAAACGACTTCCTGGTACAGTCCGACTCCGAATCCGAAGCCGCCGCGGTCCTCACCGACGGCCATGAACTTGATGCCCTGCTCGGCAGGGCTTTCGAGGAAAAGCCGATTTGGGCCGGTCTTTACGAGAGCTTGCGGGATGTCTTCTTCCCGCCCAAGCTGCCGCCTCTGGAACTCACTTCGACCCCTATCCCCGTGCCCGACCTGATGGCCGTCAAGCCAAATCCCTTGGCCATCTTCATATCCACCAGCTTCAACGTTTTGGTGGTCCTTGCTCTGCTCTATCTTGGTATTACCGCGGTAGTGAACAAGGTAAAGCCCAAGGAAATTATCACTCCCATCGATATCACCAAATTCGACGCTCCCAAGGCAGCGACGGATGCCGGCGGCGGCGGCGGCGCGCACGACAATATGGAAGCCATCAAGGGCAAGATTCCTCCCCGCGCCAAGCCCATGGAAGCGCCCAAGCTCGATCAGCCTCCCGTGCCCACTATCGATGTGCAGAAAGAAATCACCATCCCCGACAACCCCAACCTGGTCAACTTCGGCCAGTCCAGGTCCGCCAATGTCAAGATGGCCTCGTTGGGCAATGGCAGCGGTGGGGGACTGGGCAATGGCAATGGCGCAGGCTATGGCAACGGCTCCGGTGGCAACATCGGTGGCGGCATCGAGCGCATCGGCGGCCGCGTCTCGGCGCCGGTGATCCTGCATGGCCCGGACCCCGAGTTCAGCGACGAAGCGCGCCGCGCCAAGTATCAGGGCATCTGCGTGATCTCGCTCATCGTCGACGCCCAGGGCAACCCGCAGGATATCCGCGTGGCCCGCGTCCTCGGCATGGGCCTCGACGAAAAGGCCATCGAAGCGGTCCGCCAGTACAAGTTCAAGCCTGCCATGAAAGACGGGAAGATCCCCGTCGCCGTCCGCACCAACATCGAGATCAACTTCCACCTGTATTGAGGTTTCCACCGGCTGAGACGAAGGCGGGGCGCTGCGGCGCTCCGTATTTTTGTGCCCTCTTCATCCCGCGGCAGTCTTCCTTGATCAGCGCCGACAGCCTCATTGGCATGCTGCGCGATGAATCCAGGCGTGTCCCAGGCTGCCCATCATCCAGACCCAGGCTGTCCACAGAATCCATAGGGAAGGCACGAAGCGTCGGAACTCGCCTTCACAGGCTGCGAAAAAACTCTATTTGGCCAGGCTTTGTAACAGGGCATGACTTTAGTCGTGCCGATAAAGCCAATAGAATGAGTCGTGGGCTTTAGCCCCTGCCAGCCTCATTCCAGCAATCCACTCGAATTCGGGCCTTTTTCCGCAACCTGTTTAGCTTCCGACGCCAGGTCTAAGCCCTCCGCCTTTCAGGCGGATAGCTTCCAGCAAACGTTCCGTGACTTTTCTGGCTCAGGTGGGGACGGTGGCCTTGGTGGCTGTTGGGAAGCAGATGGAGTTGAATGTGGCTGAATGCCAAACGCGAAGCGTTTCGTGCGGCTTC
>Ga0181516_10001379_pt1 | contig 18683 bp, 19 predicted proteins | sample PEATcosm2014_Bin_25_FD_121104 | JGI IMG/M metagenome (GOLD analysis project Ga0181516, IMG submission 121104) | Peatland microbial communities from MTU Mesocosm Facility, Houghton, MI, USA - PEATcosm2014_Bin01_10_metaG | ecosystem: Environmental > Terrestrial > Soil > Wetlands > Peat | place... | reverse complement strand
TTTTGAAAGGGCACGGCCGGGGTACCCTCTGGGTCGCCGTGCCGCAAAGCTCCAATGAAATCAATGGGCTTTAGCCCCTGAGGGAAAGCCCTACGGTCTACACCATTTCCGAATCTGCTCTAGAGGGCAGACCTCGAAGTCGCCATAGACAGTCCACCCACCCTGTTCGGGCAGACCTTTAGGAAAGGTGAAATGGAGTTCGGGAGCCTCGTTGTCAAGAGTCGGACTATCGTGCCTGAATCCGTATTGATTACTGTAGTTGCCATAAAGATGGTCAGTCCCTAAGGGCCAGAGCCTCGTGGATGGCGTGCCATTGCCAGCAGTGAGTCTGCCATGAACGCGTAAACAAGTTGCGGCGATTTGAGGCGCTTTACACGGATCTTGCCGATACGCTTCCTGCGCCACTCCTTGCGTAGAGGCGAGTATGAGCACAAGAGTAAGTTCTCGAGACATACCCGGCACATTACACCAATTCGCGACGGATTCGCTTGTTTCGAGCGAGTTGTCGCCAACTCGGAAGTTGATGGGTGGTAACTAACAGATTGTCGAGTCTCCTGGTCCGGAAAAAGAGACGCCATGCTCGAGTGCGGGCTTCCCCTCGGTTTTGGCACGGCATCAAGACGATGGTTTGCTCTGAGATTCGCATGCAATATGGTGTCTTTTGTGCTACCATTGAAATGTGATCGAAGTTCGCCAGTATATCGACCGGCTGGGACGGAGTCCGTTTGGCCGATGGTTCGAAAAGCTGGAGGACCAAGTGCAGGCGCGGGTCACGGTTTCTCTCGACAGGCTGGAACGCGGCAACTTTTCCACCGCGAAGGGAATCGGCTCCGGAGTCTTCCAATTGAGGCTGGATTTCGGACCCGGCTATCGAGTTTATTTTGGCAAGGACGGAGAGAGGGTTGTCATTCTGTTGGGGGGCGGTACAAAGAAGCGCCAGCAGAGTGACATCGACGCCGCTCACGTCTTATGGCGAGAGTACAGGGCCCGCAAGAAGGAGGCATGATGCCGCTGACAAAGAGTTTTAACGAGACGGTGAAGGCCAGGATTCAGCAGAGCGCGGCATTTCGTCGGGCGCTTCTGAGGGAGGCTGTCGGCTGCATGATCTCAGGGGATTTGGAGACGGGAAAATCCATTCTTCGCAAGTACATTAACGGGACGATTGGGTTTATTCAACTTGGCGCCGATCTCGGGCGCTCGCCCAAGGTGCTGATGCGCATGCTTGGTCCGAAGGGCAATCCGCAGGCGAGGAGTCTGTTTGAGATTGTGGCGCATCTACAGAAGTTCGAGGGTACGGTACTCGAAGTGGTCGACAGCGCCGCGGCATAGACGGCCGGCATTTCAGCCTGATCTCGCAAAAAAAATCAGTTCCAGCGCTTCTTGTCGTCCTGGTCCTCATCGATCTGCCGGCCGCTGCCGTCGAACCGGACGGTGCGGCCCTGGGACTTCATGTAGACCTCGAACTTGCGCGCGGCGCGGCGGCGTTTCCAGCGGTAGTAGCCGTTGCGCAGCCCAAACCATCTCTCGCTGAACACGAACGAAATCCCGCGCCGCGGCGCCATGCGCACGTAGAGCCAGCCGGCCAGTGCGCCGCCCAGTTGGGCAAACGCGTACATCCTCTGCTGCCCGAAGAGCATGGCTATCGAGATGAGCGCGTAGATGACGACCATGTAGCGGGCCTTGATGCCGATGGTGAAAAACAGCAGGAACTCCGTGTCCCCGTAAAGCGTGCCGATGGCCGCCAACATGCCAAAGATGCCGCCGAAGCAGCCGAACAGCGCAACCAGCGGCAGCGTATAGCCCAGTGTGCCGCTGCAAGCGTAGATCGCCGTTGCGGCCAGTACGGTGCCCACCACGGATACGGCATACAGGCCGTTGACCCACGCCGAGCTGTGCATCTGCTCAAGAAACCCGGCCAGGAACCACAGCGAGAGCAGCTCGAACAGTGTGCCGAGGATGCCGACATGGATGAAGCTGTAAGTAAACGGCTGCCACACCAGGCCGTGGAGAAATGAGGTCGGGTCGAAGGCGAGCAGCCCGAATAGGCTGCCGGCCATGGGCGCGGAGGCCAACTGCAGCAGAAGGAAGGCAAAGTAGGCTGCCAGGTTCACAAACACCAAAGTGCGCGTGGCGCCTCTGAAGTCGGGGAAGGAAAACGGGCTGGAGCCAATCCTGCGCATCGTTCTACTCAGGGTATACGGTTTGGCGGGCAAGTGCCATGGGAAGGCGATTCTGCTTCGAACCGGAAAGTGCAAAGCGGCCGCGAAACTTTACCAGGGTTCTTGCGTCTCTCCTACGCGTGGGCCCATCGGCATTCGGTCCGTGGCGGCATCGCGCGAGGTAACTCAATGGTGTATTCTCCGCCCTGGAGGTTCGGTTGCCGGCTCTTGACCGGGGGCCGGGTTGTCACTAAAACTAGCGTTGTTGTGCGGCAATATGCCTTGATCTTACAATGCGAAATGCCCCGGAAAGAGAGGAGGCCGCCATGCCCAGCTGCCCTGAATGCGAAAATGAATTAGACGTTGAATTGGATGAATTGGAAGAAGGCGATGTAGTCGCCTGCGACGAATGTGGAACTGAGTACGAAGTGGTCGGCGTTGAGCCGCTCGAGTTGGCGCGCGTAGGCGACGAACTCGATGAGGATAACGAACTCTACGAAGAAGAAGAGGAAGAAGAGTGAAGATAGGCCGCACGAGTTTATTGGCAGCGATGGTGTTTGTCGCGCTGGCAACAGGGGTGATATCCATCGGGTCGCGGCATGGGCTGATTGCGCCGCCCGCCGCGCAGGCGCAGAACCTCGGACAGCGCGTTGTGTCAGGCGCCGTGCTCGGCGAGGATTCCGCGCCTCTGGTAGGCGCAACCGTCTTCCTCAAGAACGAGAAGACCAAGGCCATCCGCAGCTATACCTCTACCAACATGGGTCACTATTACTTTGCCCAGGTCAATATGGCGGAAGACTACGAACTTTGGGCGGAGAAGGGCGGCAAAAAGAGCGCGGCCAAGACGGTCAGCTCCTGGGACACGCGCAAGGAGTTTGTCAGCGATTTGAAGCTGAAGTAGCCTTCCGTAAAAGGGAACCACTGAATAGTTCGACCTTTTGAAAGGCCACAACTTCAGTCGCGCCGCAGGTCTGAATGAGTCGATGCTTTGAAAGGCCACAACTTCAGCCGCGCCGCAGGTTGCTGAAAAACTCCCATTGCGGCGCTGTTTTGAAAGGGCACGGCTTCAGCCGTGCCGCAAACGCAATCAAATGAGCGTGGGCTTCAGCCCCTGAGGAATGCTTTCGGGCTCTTGGCTCAGGCTCAGGGCTTTGTCAGAAGTCTGGCCACAACTTCAGTCGCGCCGTAGGTCTGAATGAGTCGATGCTTTGAAAGGCCACAACTTCAGCCGCGCCCAGGTTGCTGAAAAACTCCCATTGCGGCACTGTTTTGAAAGGGCACGGCTTCAGCCGTGCCGCAAACGCAATCAAATGAGCGTGGGCTTCAGCCCCTGAGGAATGCTTTCGGGCTCTTGGCCCGGGCTCAGGGCTTGAGAAGCATGGCCCCAGGCCGCAGACGGCTTCAGCCATCCAGCTTCTTCCCTACCAGCTCATTCAGCAGGACAGGGTTGGCTTGTCCCTTTGAGGCGCGCATCACCTGGCCCACAAAGAAGCCGGCCACCGTCTTCTTGCCGGCGCGGTACTGCTCCACCTGTTTGGGGTTGGCCGCGATCACTTCGTCGATGAGTTTTTCAATCGCTGAAGCATCGGTGATCTGCTCGGGCTTTTCGCGCTCATAGACAGTGCCGAAATCCTCGCCCTTTTCAAAGGCAACATCGAAGAGCTGCTTGAGTTGCCTGGAGCTGATCCTTCCCTCGTCGAGAAGATCGGCGGCCTGCACAATGCCTGCCATCGATAAAGGCGATTGATCCTGTTCGAGACCCAGCGCCTTCAACCGTCCTCCCACTTCGCTCAGCAGGATATTGGCAACACGGCGAGGACTCTTCGCGCCTTTCGCGGCAGCCTCAAAGCGGTCGGCGAACTCGCGCGAGGCGGTCAGGGTATGCGCGTCCATCGGGCTCAGGTCGTACTCGGCGATCATGCGGGCGCGGCGGGCCTCGGGTAGCTCGGGGAGCTTTTTCTTTGTCTCTTCCAGGAAGTCCGCGGAAACAATCAGCGGCGGCAGATCCGGCTCGGGGAAGTAGCGGTAGTCGTGCGCCTGCTCCTTCGACCGCATGGAGTAAGTGCGTCCCTCGTTCGCATCCCACAGGCGCGTTTCCTGAGAGATGCGGCCGCCGGATTCGATGACTTCGATCTGGCGCTCGATCTCGTATTCAAGCGCCGCGCGGACAAAGCGAAAGCTGTTCACGTTCTTCACTTCCACCTTGGTGCCGAATTTGGGCGCGCCTTTAAGACGCACGCTCACGTTTGCGTCGCACCGCAGCGAGCCCTCTTCCATATTGCAGTCCGAGACGCCGGTGTAAAGCAGTATCTCCTTTAGCCGCGTAAGGTACTCGAAGGCCTCATCCGGTGTGCGGATGTCGGGCTCGCTCACAATCTCTGCAAGCGGCGTGCCGCAGCGGTTCAGGTCGAGATAAGTGCGCGTGGCCGAATCGGCAAAGCCGTCGTGGAGGCTCTTGCCGGCATCTTCTTCCATGTGCAGGCGCGTGATGCCGATGCGCTTCGTGGTGCCGTCTGCCGTGGGCACTTCGATCCAGCCATGCTCGGCGATCGGCTTGTCGAATTGCGAGATCTGGTAGCCCTTGGGCAGGTCGGGATAGAAATAGTTCTTGCGCGCAAAGATCGAGCGCTCGCGGACCTCGCAATGCAGGGCCACCGCGGCCAGCGTGGCAAACTCGACGGCCTTGGCGTTGAGCACCGGCAGCGCGCCCGGCAGCCCCAGGCAGACCGGGCAGACGTTGGTGTTGGGCGCGGAGCCGAATCGATTGGCGCACCCGCAGAAGGCCTTGGTGGCCGTGAGCAGTTGCACATGCACTTCGAGTCCGATCACGGGCTCGTACTTGGCCAGGACCTCAGGAGACAAACCGGCAGCGGCGGGCATATTTGAATTTTAGCGCGGGGGAAAGGAAAGGCATCTGAGAGGCGACTGGTTATTCTGTTTCTGAATTCTCGGCTGCGTCATCGGAATCATCCGGAGCAGGGTTGAGGAGACTCACGGTCCGGATGCCGCTGCTTTTCATTAATAAGATTCCCGAACCTGGAATCGCAATAGTACCGCCATCTGCATCCACCCAAGCGGCTTGGGTGAGATAAATCGATGCATCTTCTGCGGCATCTGAGTAATAAAGCAAACTGCCTAGTACGCTCCGGCCGTCCCCTAACTCCACCTGGAGCGGCTGACCTTTGATCGCTTCAGTCTCAAAAACGTCGTTCCAGATCGAATTGCGCGTCGTCCGTTCTGTAAGACGGATTCTCTGAAAAAGTTGATTGCCGTCGAAGCGAATAAATGCAACAGACGCGAGAGCAAAGGCAATGGTAACCACGGCGAGCCACGCCAGCTGTGCCGGCTCCCAAATCACTGTATCATCGCCTTTGCCGGAGAGATCGTGAACAATGTGAAATGGAAGCATTCCGCCATTTATCGGCATATAGCAAACATAGATAACGAAGCTAAAGACCAGTGCTTCAATCACACGTTCGAGATCCGATTGTGAACGGCGGGTTGCCAAGGCTTGGACGATGTAAGCCGCGGAGAATCCTGGAAGCAGAATAAGGAAAACCTGCAATGCGAGAAGCGTGGCCGGCATTGGCAGCGGCTCCTTTCGCTCCCTCTATTGCCTGGGCGAAATGTTCTGGGCCGGCGGCGGAGGAATCTTCACGGGAGGCGGAAGTTTCACCGGCACTCTTGGCGCAGGTTTTACTCCGTCGATTGTACGCACACGTCCGACGTATTTTGAACTTCCTCTTGGCAAGACGTAGCCCATGTCGTTAATTATGGTCCCGTTTGCAGGCAAAGTCTAGCGCTGCATGCGGCTTCAAAGTCCCGCTCTCAGCCTGGCTCCATCTCATTTCTCCTCAAACCGGTACAGCGCGACCTTTTCAATCCGTTCCTGGCGCGGATCGAAGCGCCAACTGACCCCCTGGGCGTTTTCATCGCCATTGAGGCGGCGGCCAGGAACCCATTTGCCGTCTTCGAATGTGCCTTCGTCTACCGCGGCTACGCCCACGTGCGAGGCGGTTTCGGGACGCGGCTTGAAGGTCACCTTGAATCCCTTGCCGGCGCCGAGGAACGCATCCTTGCCGTCCGCCATGATGAGGCCAAAGCCGTTCGATGCCTGGCTGCCGAAGACCTCATCCAGGGTCACGTGCAGCGTGTAACCGTTCATCGTGAAGTCCACCGCATTGTGATCGCGGTCAAGAACAAAGCCGTGCACATCGCCCGCGCTCTGATGTTCGGCGAGCAGCGGGGCAATGTTGGCGATAACGCCGTAGCTGTCGGCCAGCGGGCCCTTATCGCCGGTCTCCGATTCGATGCCGAAGGGCGAAAATCCCATGCCGGCCTCTTCTCCCAGCGCGTAAAACACGTTGGCCGCGCCAGCCGCTTCGCCGCGCGTCTCCGGCATGTAGAGCGGATTGCCGTTGCGATGATAGCGGCGCGCCCACAATTCAAAGCGCGCGTCGTAGAGATCGGGCGAGTAGAAATCGAGCGACGAGCCCGCCGCGCGCCAAACGTCCACGACCCACGGCTCCGGGCATCCGCTGGGGAACTCTCCCGGAGGCGTATTGTCGCCCGCCAGCCAGGTGTTCACGTACATGGGAATGTCGTATTCCGCCTTGCCTGCCTTTGCGACAGCCTGAATGAATCGCCCGTAGTGCCAGGCCATGAAGATCTCATCCGCGCGTTCGCTGTCTCCAAAGATCTCCGCCCACGTGCCGGCGGTCTTGTTGCCGTTCGCGTCCCACAAATCCTTCAGGTCGGGATAGAGCGAGTCGCGATGCGCCGGCAGATACTGCGTCAACTGCGCGGGAACCTCCGAGTCAAATGCCTTGTTGGCGGCGTCGGAGCGGTCGCGCGCGTCGCCCAGAACGCCGACTTCGTTTTCCACCTGCATCATCACGACGGTGTGGTCGCGCGAGTCCACTTCTTTGATGTGCTTCATCAGTGCCGCGAAGGCGCGCGCATCGGCTTCCTGCGTTGCAGTGCCTTGCGGACTCAGAATCTCCACCGGATTGCCTCGTTCGACGACGCGCGGAAAGCGGCGCGGATCCTGCTTGACCCAGACGGGCGCGTAGCTCGACATACCGTTCTTCCACGATGCCAGCCACAGGAAGACGATCTTCTCGTTTTCATGGCGCGCCTGATCGATGAGCCCATCGACAAGCGTGAAATCGTATTTGCCTTCCTTGGGTTCAATCAGCTCCCAACTCAGCGGCGTGACGACAGAATTCAGACCCATGGCTTTGAGTTTTGGCCAGATCGGTTTCATGTATTCCAGGTTCGACGAGGATGAGTTGTGCAGTTCTCCCGAGAGCATCAGGAAAGGCTTGCCGTCCACGATGAGCTGAGTCGCAGCGCCCCGTTTTTCCAGATGCGGCGCGGCGTTCGTCTGCGCGAAGAGGGCACTGGTTCCAAGGCCAGGGAAGAGCAGAAAGATTGGCAACGTGCGGAGAAAGTTTCTCATGACGACAGGAGTGTAGCATGCTGGAATTGTCATGGCCGGCGATGCACCAGCCGTTCCGTTTTGGTGCATGCTTTCAATTCGGTCAAGTTGAACCTTTGCCTTCAGGTTTTGCCATTGTTTTCGCGTTCGGACTGGTCGTAGTGTTGAAGCGTGGCCATCCTCTCTGTCGATCTCGCGTACCGCTGCTGGTCCGATCTGGGGATTGTTGTGCTGGATCGCGCAACCACGCCCCTGGCGCCATTCGACCACAGCCCGCAGGCGCACCCGATCACATGCCGGATTCTTCCTTCGCAGGCTGAGGGCCAGTCCGCCGGGCCGATTGACGCAAATGTGCTGGCGGGACGGCTGAACCATCTATGCGCCGTGCGTGGTATCCGCCTGATGATGCTGGACGGGCCGCAGGCGTGGAAGTCGAAAAACAACGGCTTTGTCCATGCGCGCGTAAGCGAGCGGCAACTGAATACCGCTGCCAAGACAGGGCTGCCCGGCATGGTGAAACCCATCACCTACCGCGCGTTCGCTGAGTTCTGCCTGGATGTGTACGATGCGCTCTGCCGGCGCGGCTGGCGGCGCATGGATACCAGCGAACGCACTGCCGCGTCGCCCGGCTCCAATCCCGCCCGGGTGCTTGTCGAGAGCTATCCCCATGCTGCCTGGAAGTCGCTGGGACTCGCGCCGCTGCCGTCAAAGCGCCGCGCCAAGGTCAGCGATCTGGCAAGCGCCTACGGGGCCTTGCGCGCCCTCATTCCATTTACTGCCGATCGGCCGCCCAACCACGACCAATTGCAGGCCATCGTGGGCGGACTGCCGGGGTTAGCCCTCGACGAGCGAAACACCGCTGCCGTCCGCATTGTCGGCACGCCTCCGCGCCGCGAGGAAGGGCATTGGCGCGAAGGCTTCATTGTGCTGCCGCTGCCTCCGCATCAGCCCCTTGGCGTCCGCTGGCTCGACTGAGCAATTCATCGAGCGTCAAGCCGGCAACCGGCGACATTGCCGAAGAGATCTTCTTGATCGCCGTCATTTCCACGGCTTTCTGCGCAATGTGTCCGGCGCTCACTTCGAGCTCCTTCAAGACATCCAACTCAGACTTTCGAGTCCCGATTTGATGAGTGATTTGGATCACATCAAGCGGTGCTCTCTGACACATCAAGGTCTGTTCAACGGTGGCAACCTGTCCCGTACGAGGTGAATGCCGTGACGGATTCCGATGCCACTCGATGGACGCATCCGGCCGTCATCCTCGTCGCCACGGACTTGAGTGACCTGGACCGGCTGATGCCATTTGCCCTGGAACAGGCGGCTCAAACCGGAGCCCGGCTCATTCTGCTCCATGCCATTGCCACGGCGGCGGCCCTTTCAGTGGATGCCGTGGGCATGCCCTACTACGATCCCTCTGCAGCCCTCGATTTTGCTGAAAATGAACTCAGGCCCTGGTGCGAAGCCGCCCGCCATCGGAACATTCTCTGTGATGGCCTGGTGCGCGAGGGCCAAGCCACGCAGCAGATTGAGACAGCGGCCCGGCAGTTTCAGGCGGATCGAATCCTTCTCGGTACACGGAGCCGGAGCAGGCTAGGCAAGATACTCCTCGGCTCCGTGGCAGAACAAGTGCTGCGCTCGGTCAACCTCCCGGTCATCACCGTGGGACCCGAGGCTCATCTCCTGGTGGAAACTGAAGCAGACAGCGGCCGTGAAGAACGCGTCGTGCTGCATGCCACCACTCTTAGAGAGACCTCTCGCCCGAGCGCGGCGCTTGCCTGCCGAATAGCGGCCAGCCTTGGGGCAAAATTGGTGTTGCTCAATGTATTGCCACCTGCAGACGAAATGATGCGCAGCGGCCAGCCCACCGGTCTTGACTCCGCCGCCATGCGCGAGTTGCGCCTCCTGGCCGAGGAAACCAGCGCCGGCTGTTGCCTCGGCATTGAGCCGCTGGTGGTGCATGGCAACCCCTCCATCGAGATTCTCGCCGAGGCGTCGGAGCGCCGCGCGAATCTGATCGTCCTGGGCGCCACTCATCGCTCGGCCTTTGAGAACCTGACCCGCGACCGTACTGTTTACCAGGTGCTGGCCCACGCGCGCTGCCCGGTCTTGACGATTCGCGAACCCATGACCACGGCCGCCGAAGCCTCAGCGGAGAGCGTTGAGACCCTTCACGGGTGAGGGCTCACGCTGAACCTCACCGCGGATCAGACGTTGGTCGCCGCCTGCTTGTCTTCGCGCGGCTCTGCCAGGTTTTCAAACTGGTCGATCTCAACCTCGCCTTCAGGGAAGATGGCCTTGACCTGGAGCCGGCCACCCATGGCCTGAATGAAGTTGCGCAGGGTCGAAACGTACATATCGGTCCGCTTTTCCATTCGTGACACCGCCCCCTGGTTCACCTCGAGCACCTTGGCCAGGCTGACCTGGGTCAGGTTTCTTGCCTCGCGAAGTTGATAAAGCGTCATCACCGCGGCGGCATTCTCTACCTCGCGGCGAATCCTGGCCTCTACTTCCGGAGAATGTTGTCTACGAATCTCGCTCCACTTTTTGGTCATCGTGTTCACTCTCCAATTTCTTTAAGATGCTGCGCGTAAATTGCGTCTGCCCGCCGTATTGCATCCATATACCAGTTCGCGTGCCCGCCTTTGTCTCCGCCAAGAATCAGGTAGGCATTCCTGCGCGGGTCGAACGCGAAGAGAATGCGGTAGGGACGGCCGAAATGCTGGACCCGCAGCTCCTTCAAATTCGCGTGCCGGGCCCCTTTGAGCGTATCGACGTAAGGGCGTCCGAGTGTGGGTCCGTATTCCTTGAGCATGTCGACCGCACTGTCAACGCTGACACCTTCCTGTTCATCCAGGGAGTCATACCACTCGATAAACTCGTCGCTGACTTCGACTTCCCAAGTCATGATTGTAATATACCTTCAAAGTGATATACCGTCAAGGTCATAGAAAATTGCAAACGGCAAGAGACCAAATCAGGATTGGGAGATGAAACGAAGAAGGTTCTTGCGAGGGGAAACGGAAGCCAGGGAACTACGCCGTCAGCCGTTCCAGCTGATCCGGCTTCACGATCGTCAGGCTGGTGCCCTTGATCGTAATCCAGTTGTCGCGGCGGAACTGGTTCAGCAGGCGCGTCACCGTCTCGCGCGATGTGCCTGCCATATTCGCAATCTCTTCATGGGTGAGCGCCATGGTAAAGCGAATCTCGGGTTTGCCGTTCGCTGTTGAGCGGCCCCAATCCAGAAGCAGCCGGGCCAGGCGTCCCGCAGCCGAGCCGGAAAGCGCCAGACGCTTGGCGTCGTGAAACACGGTGAGGTATTCGCCCGAAAGCGATTGCGCGGCGTGCATGCTGGCAATGCCGTGGCGCCCCAGGAAATCGACAAACTCCTGCTTCCGGACCGTCTTCACCTGGCAAGGTTCAATGGCCTCGGCGGTAACCTCGTGGGGCACGTTCGCCAGCACCGCACTGAGTCCCATCACGTCGCCGGGGCCGGCGATCTTGAGAATCATGGTCTTGCCGTCGCGGGAGGTGGAAGAGATCTTGACCTGGCCGAAGCAGATGACGAATACATTTCGCGCCGCGTCGCCTTCGGTAAACAACTTGGCCCCGCGGGCATGGCTCATCATGATGCCGATCCCGTCGTAATCCGCCAGCGCCTCGGGCGTGAGATTGCAGAACATCCGCAGATGGCGGTGCTCACAATTCAAGCAATCTTCCGGGGGGTGATGGGTATGAATCGAAGCCATACTTGTTCCGAAGTGACTAAATGAAGTATAGCGCAGATTCCCAACGGCCCTGGCAGGGATTTTCTGTCAACCTGCGTGACCTCGAGCGAGAGCCCCCAGGCCCGGAAATCGGTGCTTCATTCCAGGGTCGGCTGGGCCGGCTCAGCTCCGCTGGCGCGTTGCCGAACCTGCACCGTGCGATTCAGGCAGCAGGAGAGATAAGCCCTTGAAACCTCGCGGGCCAGCTCCTCCAGCAGCCGCATCCGCAACGGCGGAAAGCTCTCAAATACCTGAATCAGAGATTCGATTGGAAGCAGCAGCATCGATCCGGGAGTCTGCGCGCTGAGCGTGTAGGTGTGGCGCCCGTCTCCCAATGCAGCCGCAAGCTCCACCAGGTCCCCTGTCCGCGCCGGACCCAGCGTCAGCCGCGTCTTCAGCCTCTCTGCTCTTCGCAAAAACAACCCTGAAACCACTACGTACAGCCCCTTGCAGGTGCCGTCCTGGCGAAACACAACCTCGCCGGCATCGAAATCGATGCACTGCGCCGCGCCGTTCAGCAGATTCCCAGTCTCCGGCGGGCACTCCAACAGCTCCGCCAGTGGATGCGCCGCGACAGCCTCCATTCGCTCGGATTTTGCCTCAACCGGCATGTTTTCAAGTTCCATTTTCACTCCCCGGCGCCCTGTCCTGCGGCGAACGGCTCCTGCCATCCTGGTGTGGACCGGTCCTTGGTGAGCGCGTTTCGCGCTGCGGATGTGCGATGAACCATGTTCCATATCCGGCCAATCGCTTCTGCTGCAATCAATCCAGAATAGCAGTCGTTTCAATGAGATGAGGCGGGCAATCTGTTTTCCCTGTCTGTCGCCCGTCAATCGCCAGGCTGCGGGGCCTGCGCGTGCTTGCCGCTAAACGGTTTCCACGGGAATCGAAACTTCACAATCCACTCCGCCGGCCGCGGTTCCCGGCGGAACGCACAATACGGGTACCCGGGAACGGGCCAGTAGTGCGAATGCAGTCCCATGCGGTCCCGGTGTCTGGCTGGTTCGCTTTACCCCGGCTACAAGGATGCTTGGATGAAATTGCGCAATCGCTTGGGCCAATGCGTCAGCCGGATTGCCGTCTTTCACGATGCAGCGCACCGGAAATTCCCCGCTGGTCTTTATGCCAAACTCTTCCAATGTGGTCGCGCAGGGATTCAGAAACGCTGAAGCCTCAGCCGCGGTGCGCGCATGAATCACTAGCAGAGGCCGTTTGAAGGTGGTTGCAAGCGAATAAGCGGTAGCCACTGCCGCCGTCGTCGCCTCGTTCCGCTCCATGGCCAGCATTACCGGTCCGCCTGGAGTGGGCCGAAACGCACCCGCGTTCCAGTCCGCGGCCACGGCCAGCACCGCGCACGGCGCCAGCCGAACCAATTGTTCGGCGATCGCGCCTACAATCACAGGTCCGGCGCCTGCCATTCCCTTGGTGCCGATCACGATCAGTCCAGCCTCGTACTGCCGCGCCACATCCACAAGCATCTGCGCCACGGCGCCTTGGCGAATCTCCGAATGGCTGTGAATTCCCTCGCGGAACAGGTCGGCGGCCAGCTTGTCAAGAACCTCGCGCGCCCCCTCCGTCAAGCCTCTCCGCACCCGGCCCGGAACAGCCTCGACATCCGCATATTCCAGCGGATCAAGCCCGTGCGCCAGAACAATCCGCGCGCCATAGTGCGCCGCCAGTTTCCGTGCGTATTCCAGAGCCGCTTCCGACTGGCCATTCAAGTCCGTGGCTACCACGATCGTCTTCAAGCCGCCGGCAAAACTCATGGATGCCTCCTGACGCAAGGGCGCGTCTTTCCGTTCAAACCCACTGGACTCCGAGTCTGCGCTCCGCGCATGGGTGCAGGCAGTGACCCCATTCACCCCCCTTTGTGACTGTTATCACAGGACTTGGCCTACAACCGGTCAATTTTGATCAACATTTGTCCTGCCTTGGCCCTGCAGGACGTGAAACCCGCGGCATGCCTCCGGTCTCGCTGGAGGAATCGCCACAGCGATGGATTGCCGATGGCGCTCCCGTCAGGGCTCGCTCATTTAAGATGGGCTCGTCTCCGGGGGGACCAATCCTTGAAAATGACGTTCAAGATGGTGATTCTCGCCCTGTTCTCGGTCGCATTCCAATTCGGGCTTGCCATCCTCGGCTGGGACGGGTTTGCGGCCTTCTTCTCCCACCCGCCCCTGGTTGCCTTGGGAATTGTGACGCTCGTGCTGACAGTTGCCTCCCTCTTTTCCAGCGGAAACCTGAGCTCGGGCGAACACGAAGACCGAGGAAACCGCTGGGTTCTTGCCGCATTTAGCGTGATTGCCATCCTGGTTGCCTACCTGCCGGCTTACACCGACCGCAAGGGCATTCTTGTCATCGATGGAGATACAACGCGCTGGATCGGTATCGCACTTTACTTTTGCGGCGGCGCGCTGCGGCTCTGGCCCGTCTTTGTGCTTGGCAGGCGATTCAGCGGACTGGTCGCCATCCAGCCCGGTCACACGCTTATGACCACCGGCATCTACAGCCAGATCCGCAATCCCAGCTATCTGGGGTTGCTCATCTGCACGCTGGGATGGGCCCTTGCCTTTCGTTCCGGGGTTGGCATGCTGCTTGCGGTGTCGATGCTCTTTCCGCTGGTAGGCCGCATGAACGCCGAGGAGAGGCTGTTGCGCGAGCACTTTGGCAGCGAGTATGACGCCTATTGCGCGCGCACCCGGCGCCTGATCCCGGGCATCTACTAGCGCGATAGCGTCGGCACGACCGAAGCCGCACACCTTCAAAGCGTGCGCACTCCTTCAAGCGCTTTCTATTTCCTGTTCCCTGATCCAAGATCCAAGATCCAAGATCCAAGATCCCTGTTCCCTGCTCCAAGATCCCTGATCCCTGTTCCCTGATCTCTGTTCTCTGATCTCTGACCCCGATCCCTGCTTTTCCCCTACTGCAACACCACCTGGTCGCCTTCCTTCAGCCCGCTGACAATCTCGGTGACTGCGCCGTTCGACAGGCCAACCTTGACCGGAATTTTCCGCCATCCTTCTTTCTCCCGCTTGTCCGGAATTTGAACGGATGCGTTTTTCTGGCCGTCGTAGGTGACCGCGTTTTCCGGCACTGTCAGCACGCCTTTGTGCTCGTCCAGCAGAATCTCCGCGTTGGCCGTCATGTTGGCCTTCAGTTCGCCCCCGGGATTGTTGATGGAGACGCGGACTTCGAATGTCGTTACGTTATCTTTCTCCACGCCCATCGGCGCAATTTTGGTTACCTTTCCGTAGAACAGGCGATCGCGGAAACTCTCCACTTTGATGCGCGCCGGCTGGCCCATGTAGACGTGGGCAATGTCAGCCTCGTCCACCTTGCCCTGCACATAAACTGAGGTGGTGTCGCCTTCGGTCATTACCAGCGTGGCCGTCGAGCCAAGAACCAGGATCGAGCTGACAGCATCGCCTATCTCCACGTCGCGCGAAAGAATCACGCCATCCATCGGAGCCTGAATCGTCGTGTAGCCAAGCTGTTCTTCAAGTTGTTTCAGGCTGGCCTGGCTCTGCATCACCTGCGCCCGCGCCTGCTTCAGTTTGGCTGAATCCACGCCGATTTGCGCCTTCGAACTATCCCGCCGTGTGAGCGCGGCCAGGTAGTCCTTGTTGGCGTCGTCCAGCGCCTGCCGGCTCACGATCCCTTCCTTCTGCATCTCCATGTTTCGATCGAGCGTAGCCTTGTACATGGGCAGGTCCGGCGCTGCCGCGTTCACCTTGTCCTGCTCGATATTGGCCTGCAAAGTGGACACATTGGCCTCCGCCGAGGCAAGTTGGGCGCGCTGCGCTTCCACTTGCGCCTGAATCTCTTCCTGGTCCAACTGCGCCAGTTGCTGGCCCTTCTTCACCACGTAGTTGATGTCTACGTAGAGCTTCTCCACGATTCCCGAGGCCTTGCTTTTCACCTCGACCTCGGTGATGGGCTGAATCTTGCCCGTAGCCACCACGGAGCGTGCTACGTCGCCGCGTGTCACCTTGGCCATCTTGTTGGGATCGATGGTCGTGCCCCTTACCAGTTTCGCAAGCCCGGCAGCCGAAACCAGCACCACCAGAGCTGCACCAAGGCTCAGCCAAATCCAGAATTTCCTGCTCTTTCGCGACGCGGCCACAAAGCCTCCGTAACAAAAACGAAATGCGCCCCACCTTGGCCGGCGCCAGGTTACCAGTGACGCGATGAATAATACTTAAGACGGCGTCTGCGCATCGCGGTCACTGTCAGCTTTCTACGAAACTAACCATCTGATAGTTCCGCGCATTGATTTTGTGACCAACGTCACGGGAACTGGGAGCAACGTGCACGCGTATCTCCATCCAACGCACGTGATTAGCGTCTAAACACCATGCAGAACTTCTCAGATACGCTCGGTCAGGTCATGCGCGCCATGATGGCCAACAAGTTGCGGACCTTTCTGACCATGTTCGGCATTGCCTGGGGAGTGGGTTCTCTGCTGGTTCTGGTGGGCCTGGGAGAGGGATTCCGGTCCGGGCAGCATCGCAACCTCTCCACCTTCGGCAACGATGTCGTCATGATGTGGAACGGCACCATCCCCGCCGTCGCCAACCAGCATACCGGCATGCGCCCCTATCAGCTCACCCTTCGCGACGAGGCCGACCTGCGCAGCCTCCCCCAGTTCCGCGCCGTCACCGCCATGCTCAACCGCGGCGACCTCTATGCCGTCAGCGCCTTCTCCAACACCTCCGGCCAGGTCATGGGCATCGAGCCCAACTACTCCGAGGTTCGCTTTGTCCCCATGGACGAAGGTCGCTTCATCGATGCGAACGATGTTCTGGAGCACCGCCGCGTCGTCGTCCTCGGACTCAAATCGGCCCAGTTGCTCTTTCCCGGCCGCCCGATCCTCGGCGAAACCATCACCATCAACGACATCTCCTTCCGCGTTATTGGCAAGGTCGGCTCCATCTCCCGCGGCAACAACGACTCCGACAACCAGAAGTTCTACATTCCGCTTACCACCATGCAGGAACTCTTCGCCATGAAGGGCGAAAACATCGCCCGCGACGCCGTCTCCTCCATCCAGTACCAGCCCACGCTCAAGGGAGACACATCCGAGGCCAGTCCAACCGCCCATCACGTCATCGCCCGGAACCACGGCTTCGATCCCTCCCTCAAGGACGCATTTGAAGAGTTCGACACCATCCAGGAAGAGCACATGATCGGCGCCATCTTCAACGCCATGGACGTTTTTCTGGGAGGTGTCGGCGTGGTTACGCTGGGCCTCGGCGCCGTAGGCATCATCAACATCATGCTCGTCTCGGTCAACGAGCGCACCCGCGAAATCGGCATCCTCAAAGCCATTGGCGCAACCCGCGGCGCCATCCTCGCCCAGTTCTTCTGGGAAGGCATTTTTCTTACCGGCATCAGCGGCCTGATTGGCATTGTCCTCTCCGGCGGGTTCATGTTTCTTCTCGATCGCTTTTTTACCGGCAAGGTCCCCGGCTTCGATCCCCCGCAGCTCGTTCCCTGGTCTGCTGCCCTGGCCATCGGTTCGCTGACCCTCTGCGGCATCGCCGCCGGCCTTTACCCGGCCAGCAAAGCCGCCGCCCTCGACCCCATCGAAGCCCTGCGCAAGGAGTGAGAAAACCAGGCAACGATGTACCGGGAACTACGAACTGCTAACTACGAACTAAGAACTACGAACTACGAACTGAGAACCAACGCATGCTTAAAGACATTCTCGCCCAGGCCTGGGAAGCCATGGTCTTCAACCGCCGCCGCACCGCCATCACCATGATCGGCATGGCCTGGGGCATTGCCACGGTTGTGCTGCTGCTGGCCTATGGGGCGGGCTTCTCCCGAGCCATCGTGAACATCTTTGCCCAGTGGGGCGTCAACCACATGGAGGTTTATGGCGGCCGCACCTCCGAGCAGGCCGGCGCCGACAAAGCCGGCGTCCGCGTCCGCCTTAAGCAGGAAGACGCCGATCGCATCTGGAATTCGGTCCCCGGCATCACCTCCATCACTCCCGTCATGTTCCAGGACGCCACGGTCCAGAACGACCTGCACACCTACACCTGGTCGGTGAACGGAGTGCGCCCGGAAGGCCTCGATATCCTTGTCCTCGACCCCGAAGAAGGCCGCCTGTTCAACGGTCAGGAAGAGCGGCAGCGCGCCCACGTCTGCGTCATCGGCAGCGATGCCAAAACCAAGCTCTTCTCCGGGGGATACGCAATCGGAGAAACCATCCGCCTCAACGGCATCATGTTCACCATCGTCGGCGTTCTGCGCGGCAAGATGGTCGAAGGCGAGAACAACATCAACACCGCCGTCTGGATCCCCTTCTCGACCATGGGCGATCTCAAGGACACCACCTACCTGGACGGCATCTGGTTCAACTATCGCGGCGACAACGAGCTCGTCGAGAAGAACCTCCGCAACACGCTCGGCGCAGCCCATCACTTTCGCCCTTCCGATCATCGCGCCATCTTCGTGGCCAACCTGCAGAGTCAGCTCCATCAGTTCAGCATCGTCTCCATCGCTCTCCAGGTCCTGCTCTCTCTGGTCGGCGCGCTCACCCTCGGCATCGCCGGCATCGGCCTCATGAACATCATGCTGGTCTCCGTGCAGCAGCGCACCCGCGAAATCGGCATCGAAAAGGCACTGGGCGCGCGTCGGCACCAGATTCTCATCCAGTTCCTTGCCGAGGCTCTGGCCATTACCGCCATGGGAGGCGCTGCCGGCATCGCCCTGGCCTATCTGGTCTCCGCCCTGGTTGGCCGCATCACGTTTTACAGCGCCCTGGCAAAAAACGCCGAAAATGCCGACATCCACCTGCTGATTTCACCCACCTCGGTAATTGTGGCCACGGTGATTCTTGCCATTACGGGCCTGGTAAGCGGCATGATCCCGGCCATCCGCGCCGCCAATCTGGACCCCATCGAGGCGTTGCGTTACGAGTAGCGATCCGCCAGCAGGGGCGTCAGTTTAAAGGGTGCCGGCTTTACTTGAAGGATACGGGCTTTACAGGCTGCGGAAAAACTCGCTCGGGCGGTAGGCCGGGGTTTTAACCCCGGTATAAGTCGCACGGAATTAAGGAGGCCTCCAGGCCCTGAGGTATGCTTTTCGGGCCCTTCATTCGAATCCAGGCCTTTTTCCCGCAGCCTGTTTTAGCCCGTACAAAAATTCCAGCAAGACTACTGCGGGCTTTACAGGCTGCGGAAAAACTCTCTCGGGCGGTAGGCCGGGGTTTTAACCCCGGTATAAGTCGCACGGAATTAAGGAGGCCTTCAGGCCCTGAGGTATGCTTTTCGGGCCCTTCATTCGAATCCAGGCCTTTTTTCCGCAGCCTGT
>Ga0181516_10001378_pt1 | contig 18706 bp, 19 predicted proteins | sample PEATcosm2014_Bin_25_FD_121104 | JGI IMG/M metagenome (GOLD analysis project Ga0181516, IMG submission 121104) | Peatland microbial communities from MTU Mesocosm Facility, Houghton, MI, USA - PEATcosm2014_Bin01_10_metaG | ecosystem: Environmental > Terrestrial > Soil > Wetlands > Peat | place... | reverse complement strand
TCGCAGGTCATCGCCAAATATCTCGACGAGGAATTTGAGCTGGGCCTGTTCCCGAACAAATGGTGCGACGTGCAGTCCATTCTCTGGCGCAACATCGAGAATGAAATCGAAGGCGCGGCATTCCGGCTCAACGACATTTACTGGATGGAAAATGTGCCGGCGAAAGAACAGCTTCAGTTTTTGAGGTTCAAGGAGCGGAAATTCGGCCGCGGGTGCATTGACCAGTGGCGCAAAGACCAGAAGTCCTGGCTCAAGCAGCTTGAGGAACGGCTGCTGCCGTTTGAAATGATGCTGACGCATTTGCCGTTCATTCTCGACGAACGCCCGCGCTTTGTGGATTTCGATTTGTTCGGGATGCTTGAAAACTTTCTTTATTCCGGCCATTATCATCTGCCCAAGCGCCACAAACAGATTCAGCAATGGCATCGCCGGATGAAAACCGCCAGACACACCGACTTTACCGCGTGAAAAATTACATTCTCGACACCAACGTCCTCCTTCACGATCCCAACTCCCTTTTGAGCTTCGTGGACAACCACGTCCTGATTCCCATCGAAGTTATCGAGGAGATTGACCGCTTCAAGCGCGAGTCCAACGATCTGGGTCAGAACGCGCGCAGCGTGTCGCGGATGCTCGACGGTTTTCGTGGCACCGGCAGCTTGAGCGAGGGCGTGGACCTGCCCAACGGCGGCAAACTCAAGATCGCCTTTTACAAAAACGGCCATTCCGGCAACGGCGAAGTTGCTTTCAACGGCAACACCGTGGACAACCGGATTCTGCTGCTCGCGGCCAGTATCCAGAAGACGCAGCCGAAGAATGCGACGATTCTCGTCAGCAAGGACATCAACCTGCGGATCAAGGCCGACGCGCTCGGGTTGCAGGCGGAGGATTACGAGACCGACCGGGTGTTCATCACCGACCTTTATACCGGGATGATGGAAATCGCTGTCAGCTCCGCCAAAATCGCCGAGTTCCGCGCCAAGAGCGAGCTGGCACTAGACGACGGGGGAAAATATTTTCCGAACGAATACTGCACGCTCACCGATGAATCGAACACCAAGAAGGCCGCGCTTGCCAAGGTGGACGCGACCGGCACAAAATTTGTTCCCATCATTGACTGCCGCGACGGCGTCTGGGGCATCAAGCCGCGCAACCGCGAACAGCATTTCGCGCTCGACGCCTTGCTCGACGACCGCATCAAGCTGGTCACGCTCATGGGCAAGGCCGGCACGGGCAAGACGCTGCTCGCGATGGCCGCCGGATTGAAGCGCGTCGTGAACGACCGCGAATTCCGCCGGCTCGTCGTGGCCCGCCCGACCATTTCGATGGGCAAGGAACTCGGTTTTCTGCCCGGCTCGCTCGAGGAGAAGCTCGCGCCGTGGATGCAGCCGATTCACGACGCGCTGGAAATGTTGAGCGACCTCAACATGGGCCACGACCACCGCCGCAGCGGCGACCTCATGCGGTCCGGCAGCATCGTCGTCGAGGCGTTGAGCTACATCCGCGGCCGCAGCATCGCCAACCAGTTCATGGTCATTGACGAGGCGCAAAACCTGACGCCGCTGGAGGTCAAGACCATCGTCACGCGCGTCGGCAGCGGCACGAAAATCGTCTTCACCGGTGACCCGTATCAGATTGACAATCCCTACGTGGATTCATCCTCGAACGGCTTCAATTACGTCGTCAGCAAATTCCGCGACCAGGCCATCGCCGCGCACATCGAATTGCAGAAGGGCGAGCGCTCCGAACTGGCGGAATTGGCGGCGAACATTTTGTGATTTTTCGGAGTTGACAAATGGCCGTTGCGGTCGAAATTCTTAAGAAAGCTGGAATGGGCGCGGAACCAGGCGTCTTCAGCGGGAAAGGCGATGATATGATCTCAAACGAAAGACCTTCACCGTTCGGTGGGCGGCCTTATCAAGGCCAACCCCGGCCACCGTCAAACGAAGACACGCTCAAGTCCGAGAAGATTCAAATCGAGCGCAAAACCTTCGTCCTCACGCTCAAGGAAAATCCGCGCGGCCGGTTCCTGCGCATCACCGAGGACGTCGGCGGGCGGCGCGACACCATCATCATTCCAAGCACTGGTTTGGAGGATTTCAAAAAGCTGCTGGACGAAATGGTGAAGGCGGCGAATGAAATTCCGGCGAAGAATACTTAACCACAAAGACACCAAGCCACAAAAGTATTTAAAATGAATTCTTAATGACTTGGTGACTTTGTGGTTGGTTTGGATTTGGCCCCGCCTCTTTTCGGCTTCACCTGTTTCGCGTCGCCCCAGAGGCTTTCCAGATCGTAGCGCTCGCGCACATCCGCGCGCATGACGTGGACAATCACGTCAAAGAAATCCATCACCACCCACGCGCCATGGATCGAACCGTCCGTGCGCAACGGGCGCACGCCATGATCCTCGCGAAGCTGGCTGGTGATTTCATCCACGATGGCGCGCAGGTGCGGCTCGCTCGTGCCGGATGCGATGATAAAATAGTCCGTCACCGACGACAATTTCCGCACGTCGAGGATGACAATGTTCTCCGCCTTTTTGTTGTCCGCGAAGTCGCGGCAAAGCTGGGCAAGTTTCTTTGAATCCATCTGCGTAAAGTGTGCGCCGCCCCCGCTCAAAGATAAAGCCGATTGTTGCGGATAGCCTCGGCCACGGCGGGCGGCACCAGCAATTCGATGGGCAAACCCGCCTTTACCCGCGCCCGGATTTGCGACGAGGAAATTTCAATTGGAAAGCCCTTCAAAATCCGACCTCGAAACGGTTTCGGAAAAATCAGGTTTGGAGTTCCGCCTTCAGGCGGACCGGACCGGCTAAAGCCGGAACTCCAAACGCAATCGCCCGGACGTGGAATCGCGATGAACTCCGCCAGCCTTGCCATCTCGTTCGCTTCGCGCCATCCGTTGAGCTTCGCCACATTGTCGGCGCCGATGAGATAAAACAATTCCGCTCCCGGAAATTTCTTCTCGTAATCGCGCAGCGTGTCAACGGTGTAGGAAACTCCGCCGCGCCGGATTTCCTGGTCGTCAATCTCACAATTCATCCGGCCCGCGAGCGCGAGCCGGAGCAGTTGCAGCCGGACGGCGGCGGGCGCGGGCCAGCTGTCCGGTTTGAACGGCGATTGCGCCGCCGGAATTAAAAACAGCCGATCAAGTCCAAGTTCTTCAATCGCCGCCTGTGCGACCAGCAGGTGGCCGAGGTGAACCGGGTCAAACGAGCCGCCGTAAATGCCGATTTTAAGTTCAGAGTTCACAGTTCAGGGTTCAGAGTTGCAAAAAGCGGTTTGATTTCCAACACTGAACTCTGAACGCTGAACTGTGAACCGTCATTGTCATAATTGCGGCGAGCCTTGGACTCTTTCCGGCCAGCCCGGTCGCGGCGAGACGTGCATGAAATGCCGGGCCGACCTGCGGGTCTGCCTGAACTGCGCGCACCACGACCCGCGCGTGGCCCAGCAATGCCGCGAGCGCCGGGCCGAGCCGGTGCTGGAAAAGCACGTCGGCAACTTCTGCGAATATTTTGAATTTGCCAGCCGGGTCTGGACACTAAAATCGAAAACCAACCAACGCGAAGCCGCCGCGCGCGAGCATTTGAAAAAATTGTTTGGCGATTGAAATCACGGCAGGGCCTCGCGGTGCATCAAATCCTTCGGGTCGGTGACGTCGAAATGTTGTTCATACATTTCGACGATCACCGCGTTGGGTTTTTCACGTTCAATGCGCGCGGTGTCCAGGTCATATTGCCAGAGGTAGGTGACTTTGGCGAAATTGTAGCCTAGAAACCCCTCCAGCGCGTTGCCGAATGAGTCTCGAAAAACAATCAAGCTGCCGGAAGCCTGTGCGTTGGTGGTGAAAGCCGGGGCTTCGTAAGCCAGGTCGAGCGGGTTCGCGGTCATTTGCAGCGGCGGCAGGCCGACCTTGGGCGTGAACACAACGGCGTTGCTCTCGGTGGCGCTGGTCCCCAGATAAGTCGTCTCGTTGCCACCCGGCCTTAATACTTTTTTTTGCTCAAACGCATCCAGCGGCAACGAGGTCAGCCCGGGCAACTGGCACGCGAGCGCCTTGATGATTTCCTGATAGCCGATGAAGCTGCCGAAAAGATTCCAGTGGGTGTCAGTTTTGAAATACGTCGGCGCGGTCCGCCGCGCGGCCCGCAACGGCCCGCGCAAATCCAGCACTTCGACTGTTGAGTGCGCCTTCATATAGGCGACGAACTGGTCAATCTTTGTTGCCGGGTGTGTCTGAGGCATCCATGAGGGCAGCTCGTCGGGATAAACGGACGCCTTGTCCGGCGCGACGACAAAGAGAAATTTTATGTCGCGCTGCGCGAGCCAGTCGCGGCGGCGTTCGAGCAAGTCTTGCCAGTCGCGCAATTGCTCTGGCGTGAACTGTAGCGCGCCGCATTGGTGTTCCACCATCTGGTCGCCAGCAAAAAAGAACCAGCCATCGCGCCCGATGAGGGTGCCGTGAGTGCTAAAGTCGTGGAACAGTTTCCATTTTAGTTTGTTATTCCAAGACACTAGTAGTTTGCGACAGCCAAAGTGGTCGCTGAAATACGCATCCAAGCCGGCTAGATATTTTCTCAAACCGTCCACGCCCGACGTGAGTTTGGGAAAAGCGGCAAGCAACCGCTTTTCAGTTGGCTGACGCGCGTGGTCAAAATGAAAAAATGTGTCAACCGTCGGCAGCCAGATGAACACCATGAACAAACCGATGAGAATGCGATTCGTCCAGCGCGTCAGAACAGGATTGGCGGCGGCTTGAGTCATGGCTCCTTAAAACCGGAAATAAATGAACGGATTATAAGTGCCGCCGGCCAGCCAGGCGGATGAGACCAGCAGCAAGGTGACGATCAGCGCGATTTCCAGTGTTGCGCCGATAATTTCCAAGGCGGAACGCCCCGCTTGTGGTGTCGCAGCCGCCAACCGCACGCATCGCAATTTGATCCAGCCCCACAGCGGTCCGCTGAACGGAATGCCGAACGCGATGGCCCATAGCACCTGATTATCGGCGTAACGCGCAAGCGGCTGCACGGCGGGCGCGTGACCAAGACCCGCCAGCGCCGTGAAGAACATTTTCGCGCCGCCAAAGGTATTCGCGCGGAACAGCACCCAGCCCATCATCACCACAAAAATCGCGTAGGCGTGCCGCAGAGGACGCGGCCATTTTCCCAGTGCCGCGCCAAAACGCGTCCGTTCCAGCACGAGAAACACGCCGTGGTAAAGTCCCCACGCCACAAATGTCCAGCTCGCGCCGTGCCACAGGCCGCACAGGAAAAAAACGATGACGAGGTTCATCCGGTTGCGCGCCTCGGAAACGCGGTTGCCGCCGAGCGGGATATAAAGGTAATCGCGAAACCAGCTCGACAGCGAAATGTGCCAGCGCCGCCAGAATTCCCGGATGGATTGGGAGATGTAGGGGAATTGGAAATTTTCGATGAAGGTGAACCCGAACATTTTTCCCAGCCCCACCGCCATGTCCGAGTAGCCGGAGAAATCAAAGTAGATTTGCAGTGTGTAGCACAGCACGCCGAACCACGCCACCGCTGGCTGTAATTCGTTCGCCGGCAGCGAAAAAATCTGGTCTGCCGGCACGGCCACCGCATTGGCGATAATCATTTTTTTTGCGAGTCCACCGACAAAACGGCGCACTCCCTCGGCAAACAAATCGCGGGTCATCGTGCGTTGCTGCAATTGCGGCGCGATGCCGCTCCAGCGCAGAATCGGCCCGGCAATCAGTTGCGGGAAAAAGAAAATGTAAAGCGCCACGTCCTTCGGGTCGGTCGTCGCGCGCCATTTGCGCCGGTAAATGTCAATGACGTAGGACAGTGCGTGAAAGGTGAAGAACGAGATGCCGATGGGCAGCGGAACGTGCGAGGCGTTCACCGGCGGCAGGCCGAGTCCGCCGCGAATGAAGTTCACCGTGCTGACGGCGAGATTCGCGTATTTGAAAAACGCCAGCAACCCGATGTTGAAGAAGATCGCGACGGCCACGGCGAGCTTGCGGCTGGCCGGCTCTTCGCTGCGGTCCACCCACAGGCCGAGCAGGTAATTCACCACGGTGGACGCCAGCAGGAGCAGGATGAAGCCGACCTCGCCCCACGCGTAAAACGCCAGACTCACCAGCAGCAGCCAGAAATTCCTCGTCCGCACGCCCGGCAGCACGGCATACACCGTCAGCACGACGGGCAGGAACAGGAACAGGAACAATGGCGAACTGAAAACCATGCTTGAACTCCGCTTATTCCAAGGCTAACGGGGGCTGATTGCAATGAAAATTTCTGACCAGAAACAGTCTGTGTGCGGCGAAATTTTATTTTCCAACTATGATTTGCCGCCGGCTCCGCTAAACTCCGCGCGTGAAAGTCAGCGGATTCACCTTTTTACGGAACGGGCAAAGGCTGGGCTATCCGTTTGCCGAGTCCATCCGCTCCATTTTGCCGATTGTGGATGAATTCGTCATTGCGCTCGGCCTGTGCGACGATGATACGGAAAATCTGGTGCGCTCCATCGGCGACCCGAAAATCCGCATCATCCCGACGCAGTGGAACGAGCGCATCCAACCTGGCTACAGCGTCAACGGATTCGTTTATGGCCAGCAGAAATCCGTCGCGCTGTTCAACTGCACCGGCGACTGGGCGTTTTATCTGGAAGCCGACGAGGTGGTTCACGAAAATGATCTGCCGAAAATCCGCGCAGCGATGGAGAAGCATCTGGCCGACCCGCGGGTCGAGGCGCTAATTTTTGATTATCTGCATTTCTACGGCAACGCGAACACAGTCGTCTGGTCGCCGGGCTGGTATCGCAGTGAGGTGCGCATCATCCGCAATACCATTCCGTCGTGGTCGAGCGAGGCGCTGTTTTTCAACGTGGTGACGGCGCATAAAAAATCGCGCTATCCGCGCGCGGCGCACAGCGGCGCGACGATTTATCATTACGGCTGGGTGCGTAGCGAGGCGCAGATGAATTTGAAAGCTGCGGCGGTTCACAAGTATTGGGAGGCGAAGCCGGCGGCGAAGGTGGATTATTCAAAAATTGATCCGCAGGCGCTGAAACCTTTCATCGGCGAACATCCGGAAATTGTCCGGGACTGGCTGCCGAAGGCTGATGGATTGTTTCAAGCCGATCCGAACCACCAATTGACTTCGCGCGAGAAAAAGCACCGGCTGATGATGAAGCTGGAAAAAATGTTTGGCATGCAATTCAGCAAGAAACATTACCGGCTGGTGCGGTGAAAATCATTGAGGCGCCGCCAGGTGCCGATCCAAACCCTGCTCGCATCGGGTGTGCTTTTCCAGAATAGCCTTCGCCAGCAATTCGTCGTTGCTGGCAAGTTCGTCGCGGCTGACGGGTGGATGCCAGAGGTGATAACACAGTGCATGGCCGCGCAAGTCCAAGCGGCGCACGCCGGAATTCGTCAGGCGGACGGCCAGTTCAGAATCTTCGCGACCCCAGCCGACAAACGCCTCATTGTAGCCGTTAACGCGGACAAGGTCGTCGCGCCAGATGGCGAGATTGCAACCGCGAATGCCGCGCAGGCGGTTTTTGATTTTGCGAATGGCAAACGGCCAGCGGAAGGAATTCTTCAGGCCGGAAATCTGATTTTGAAAAACAGCGCGTCGGCGGTCGGCGAGAAAATCATTTTGGCCGAACCACGCGGCGGCCTTTTCCTCGATGAGAGCGCGATGGCCTTGCACAAAAAATCCGCGTTTCGCGGCGGCGCGATGGTCGGCAATGAAATCCGGATGAGGAATCGTGTCGCCGTCGAGAAAAACCAGGTAATCGCCACGCGACGAGGCGATCGCCCGATTCAAAATGCGCGCGCGACGGAAGCCTTGATGTTCCTGCCGGACGTGCTCGCAGCGGATAGATTGTTCCACGCGCCATTGCTCAAACACAGATTTGGTTTCGTCCGCCGAGCCGTCGTCGGCCAAAAGGACTTCCTCCGGCAATGAACCTTGCCGCGCCACAGCGTTGAGCACCCGGCCAAGATAATCCGGCTGATTGAAGGTGTTGATGACCAGCGTGAGCGCGAAGGCACTGCCCATACGTCAGGATGGTTGCTTGCGGTCAGGTTGTTCCGAAGGCGGCCGGTTCTGCAGTTCCCAGAGGCAGGCATATTTCAGAAACGTGTAATAACCATGAAGGCCGGCGAGGATGAAGCCGGGCATGCCGTCGCGGAATCCCTGCTGGATGATGTATTTCCTGAAAATGCCCGCGATCGGCGCGCCCACCAGATTCAGCACGGTGGCGCGCTGGCCGGCGTCAAATTTTCTCCGGGCCATCAGCGCGGTGTAACGGTCGGTTTTGCGGGCGGCCACCGCCAGCGTGGGCCAGGGATGCTGCCAGATGAAATTGCGGAAATATCCGATCGTGCCGTCGCAATCGAAACCTTCATGCACCAGATCGTCGCGGTAGCGGAGTTTGCGCCGGTCAAAAACCTGCGGCTGCCGGTAATCGGGATACATCCCGCCGAAGCGAACCGGCTTGCCCAGAAATGTGTTCCGGCGCGGGACGTGATAGGCGTCGAATTTTGGGTCAACCAGGGTTTCACGCACTTCGGCGGCAAATTCAGGCGTGGCGCGCTCGTCGGTGTCAATGCTGACGACCCAATCGTGCGAGAGCAGATCGAGCGCCTGGTTGCGAATCCGACCGAACCGGGTGAACGGCACGTTGACATGGCGCACGCCGAATTCCGCGCAAACCGCCGCCGACCGGTCCGTGCTGAAGGAGTCCACGTAAAGGATTTCGTCCGCCCATTTGACCGTGGGCAGCAACTCGCGCAGGTTGGCTTCCTCGTTGTAGCCGATGATGTAGAGTGAAACGGGCCGGCTCATTCAAGATTTTGTTTTTTGGGCCACCACAAGCAATTGTTCGCTGAACAGGAGCGCGGGGTGCGACAGCCAGCGGTTCAAGTCCTTTTCCCCGTCCAGAAATGGTCCCGTCCCGTTCAGGTTTCGATCCAAGGTCAACCGGCAGCTCAACCAAATCAAGGGATAAAAAATCCCCAGCAGCGCGGTCTTGATGGGTTTGACCCGCGTGGACCGCAGTTCCCGGACGCGTAATCCCGCCTGATTCAAAAGCGCGTGAGCCAGCGGAAAGTCCACCGGCGTGATGTGGTAGGCGTAACGCTCGTCGTATTTCATATCCCAACCGAGCCGCCGCCGGATGAGCTTGTGCTTGCCGGTGAAAAAAAACTGGAGCCGGGAATGCAGCCGGAAAATGTTCGGCGTGGTGAAAAGCAAATGGCCGCCCGGTTTCAGAACCCTCCCGGCTTCGCGAATCACCGTTCCGTGCCATTCCAGATGCTCCAGCACTTCCGAAAGAATGACCACTTGAAAACTCGCGTCTTCGAACGGCAGCGGCTTGTGCAAATCAACGCCCGAAACGACGGGCACGTTCGCCAGACCCTTCCGGTCTTCCACGATGTAATCGTCAGCCCGGTAATGCGTGCCTTGAACCTCGCATCCGAGCGCCTTGAGCCGGTTGAGAATCTCCGCCTCGCCGCAGCTCAAGTCCAGCACGCGCAAGCGGGGAAAGTCCGGCAGTTCTTTGACTGCGGCCACGACGGCATCCACAACAAATGACTGCGGCATAAATGGGCGGCCAGCCTGTCACAGAAGTTGCGGCAAGTCAAAATCTCACTGAACGGACTCATGCGAACGAGCCGTTTCCTTCTTGTGAAGCGCGCGCCGTTCGCGGCGGCGGCGCAAAAACATCTGCAACTTGCGGAACGGCAGGCCAAGATACATTTTCCGAACCAGCTCCAACCGCTCTCGCCACGAACTCATTTTGAACGGATGTTCCTTGGGCACATACCAGTTGTTGAGCGTTGTGCGCTTGACCAGTTTGTAGCCCCGGCGCTTGAGGAAGCGGTGTTTGGCCAGATCTCGCACACCATCTTCGATCAAGATCAACGAAGGCTTATATTTCTCGAAATTGAAGCCGTGCATGACTTCAATTTCATGTCCTTCCACGTCCAATGAAACAAAGTCTATGCGCGAAACGCCGGCGGCCTGCAACACCGAATCCAAAGTGGTAATCCGCACGCGTTCGGCACCGACATAATTGATTCCATGCGAATCGCGCTGTGGTTTCAAAGTAGCGTTGCCGTCATATTCGGTGAGGATGAGATCCGCTTCCCCCTCACTGCCCGGAGAACTGCAAGCCACCTGAAAGACTTGCGACCGGGGTCGGGCGGGTCGTAGTTTTCCGCAGAGCGAGGCCTGTGGTTCCACCAAGACGCCTCGCCATCCGTTTTGCTCCAACAGCCAGGTCTGTGAACCCGCCACCGGGTCATTCGCGCCGACTTCCGCAAAAACGCCGTCGCGCCTCTGGCCGAAAAACTTCCAGACCAGCTCTTTCTCCTCAGCCTCCGGGTTGACGTGTGCGTTCATGAATTTTTGGATTCTATTTCAAGTTCCCACAGATTGTAAAACGGATTGCGCGGCAGAAATCAGATCGTCCGTGGAAATTTTCCCGAGATGTGTTGCGTCGTGTTCGTTCGCGCCAACGACGACGCGATATTTATCACCGGCGGGAACCCATTCGCGCCAGCCCGGGTTCGGCCAGAACCACGCGACAACCGGGGTCTGCGTCATTACCGCGAGGTGGAGCGTGCCGGTGTCGCCACAAAAATGGATGGCGCTGTGCTGGATGACGGCGGCAATCTGCGTGAGGTTCACATTGCCGTCGAAAACACGCCACGGCTTTTGCGGAAGCAACGCGAGCAGCTCCGCCATTTTTTCCCGTTCGCGCTCCGTCGGGGCGCAGGACAACACCAGCTTTTTTCCAGGGAAATGTTCCGCCAGCGCGACGAGGAACTTCACAAGCTGCGCCGGCGACAGTTCCTTGTAATCGGCGGTAGTGAACGGGCTGATATGGAAATACGTTCCGACATCGGTCCCTGAAATTTCCGCCGCGCGCAGATTTTCAGCGGGGATTTCGACGTGAAATTCCGGCTGTGAGAAAGGGAAACCAGCCTTCGCAAGGCTGCGGCATTTCAGAAAATAAACCGGCTCGGCCGCGGGCGGACATTCGACGCGCGCGGTGAACATCCGCCGCCAGAACCACGGGCCGCCGTCGTCCGGCACGCGGCCCAGGCGTTCCCGCGCACCGCTCAAAAATGAAAGCCAGCTTGAGCGGTCGGAGCCGTTGAGATTGATGAGCACGTCGAACTTTTCACGACGGAGGCGCGAAATCATCTGCCAATTTTCAAGCAAGGTTGCGTGGTGCGGGTAGCGCATATAACCCCAAACACGATCCACCCATGGCACACAGTCCATGAATGACGTGATGTGGTCAGCAACGGCGACGTGCAGCTCCGCTTGCGGATATGCCTGTCGAACCATCCACAGCGCCGGCAATAAATGGACCGTGTCGCCCAGAAAGCCGAGGTCAAGGACCATGACTTTCCCCGCGCCGCGCGTGCGCTGGAGAAAATTTTCAGGATCGGAAGCTGCCATTGAGAAAAGTCTAGCGTGACCGGCAGGCCGGACAAGTTTGAACCGCGAGTCGTGGGGAATCTGATTGACAAAAATAACGCGGAAAATTGTTGCTCCAACGATGTCAACCACCGATGGCAAGGCGATTTTTGCGCCGCCGGAGCGACATTCTAATCTTCCGAAAAGGAAGCCCCAGAAACATTTTATGAAATAATTTCAGCCGTTCCCTCCATGTGGTCATGTGGAACGGCTGCCGTTTTGAGACATACCAGTTGTTGACACCCGTTCGCTTCACCACGCGATGGCCATGCCGCACGAGATAACGATGCACGCCAAGTTGTTGCAAGTGATCCTCTATCAACAACACCGACGGGTGGTGCCGTGTCAGGTCGAAGCCGCGCAAGACCTGCAATTCCAAGCCTTCAACATCAATGGACACAAAGTCACGTTTTGGATTGTCCGCCTCTGCCGGGATTTCATTCAGCGTTCGCACTTCCACTTCTTCCATCCGGTCAACGACGACACCGGCGTTCAAACGCAGCCCCGACAAACCGTCATTGCCCGCCGCCACATTTAACTGCGCCCGGCCACGCTGCTCCGGCGCGCCGAGGGCGCATTGGAAAACCCGGCTGCCGGGACGTTGCTGGCGCAACAATTCGCAGTTCCTGGTGATCGGCTCCACCAAAACACCCCTCCACCCGCGTTGCTCAAACACTACAGAACGCTGCACACTCCTCTTCCGATTCAACTCAATAAGCTTGGAATACCGCGGTGATACGACTAGATTTAATTCCGTGACGAACGACCGCCTTCGTTTGCTTTACCTGACTTACGCTTTTCCACCGGGCGTGATCGAACGGTTTCCTTCATTGAATCCCTCAGGCCATGCAACGGAGACCCGCATGACGCAAGCGCTATCGCGGCTGGCCGAGGTTTCAACGGTCGGCATGCTGGCGCGCGAAATTTTCGGCAAATTGGAACCAAGGGATGATTCCATCGGCTTGGAACATGAACTTCTGCTTTGGGATAGAAGGCCTGAACTTTGGCATCGCTGGAACTCGTGGCGCCAGTTGCGTCGCTTCTATCTTGAGAAAACCGCCCGACATGGCATGCCCGGTGTTGTTTTGGTGAAGAATCCGGGGCCGGCATACGGCTGTTTTGTGCGCTGGCTGCGACGGCAACATCCCCGTCCGTTAATCGTATTGCTGCTCGCCGACGCCGGGACACTGGGACAAAAAATCCCACTTGCCAAACGACTGCGTTATGCATTCAAGCCGATGGTAACATTGGACGAGGACAAGGTCATCCTATGGTTTGATGCCTGTATTTCATTCAGCTTCGACACGCGGCGCTATTTTGACCCGCGTGGGGTGCCGTGGATGTGGATGCCTTCGGCCTCCAATTTCCGCTACGACCCGCCGCCGGCAAACTCCGCACAAACCGGGCCGATTCGATTTGGTTATTTTGGGCAATTGGCGGAGCGCACCACCGTTCTTCCAATGGTCCAGGGATTCCTCGATGCCAATGTGCCGGGGACGCTGCATGTTTGCGGGTATGGCAAATTATCAAATGTTCTGAAGGAACTTGCCGGACGCCATTCGAGTTTTCATTTTGACGGTCTTTTGGCAAAACAATCTGATTGTCCGGCTTGGGCGCAGAAGGTTGATGTTCTCATCAACCCGCGGCTCCCCATTCAAGGTCTTGAAAACAGTTTCCCGTCGAAAATTTTCGACTTTGGCATGACGGGCAAGGCCATCCTTTCCACCCGCACTGGCGGTGTGGATAAAGTGCTTGGCGAGGAAGGCATCTACCTTGAAACGGAAGACTTCGATAACTCATTGCGCCGAAAATTGCGCGAGGTTGCGGCGATGGACCGCACCGAACTCCAACGTCGAGGCACAGCCATCCGCAACCGGATTCTCCGGGAGTTCACTTGGGACGAACAGGCGCGACGTATGATTGAATTCCTGACCAGAATTGTGAGGAAGCGCCCGGAGTCCGGTGTTGGCGGCGGCTAATGCGGGTAACCTTGATTTGCCGCGCCTCGTTCCATATTCTTTCGCGCAATCATGCGACCCTTGAAATCTATCGCTGTTTTTGGCCTCGGCAAACTTGGCGCCTGCATCGCGTCCACCCTGGCTGCGCGCGGTTTTCAAGTTGTGGGAGTGGACGTGGATGCGGAGAAGGTCCGGCGCGTCAACGCCTGCGAGCCGCCGGTTGAAGAACCGCTGCTGGGCGAAACGATGCGTGAAGGGCGCAGCCGCCTGCGAGCCACGACCGACGTGCGCGAGGCGCAAGACACAGACGCCTCATTCTATATTCCGCCTTCCCCCAGCCTGCTGGACGGCAGTTTTTCGTGTGAATTTCTGTTGCGAGCGATGCAGTCCATGGCGCGGGTGATTCGTAATGCAAACAAACCGGGGCATCTCTTTGTGGTCAATTCGACCACCACTCCGGGAACCATGAAAAGCATCATTCTGCCGGCGCTGGAACACGAGCTGGGATGGAGTTGCGGACATGAATTTGGCCTGTGTTACAATCCAGAATTCATCGCGTTGGGAAATGTCATCCGCGGCTTGCTTGAGCCGGACCTCATTCTCATCGGCGAGTCGGACACGGCGAGCGGCGAACGACTGGCTGCTTTGTATCAACGTTACAACACCAACCAGCCGGAGATAGCGCGCATGTCGCTGACCAGCGCAGAATTGGCGAAGATTTCGGTGAACAGCTTTGTCACGATGAAAATCAGTTTCACCAACCAGCTCCGCCTCATCGCGGAAAAATTTCCGGATGCAAACATCCACGACATTCTGGCGGCGGTCGGAGTTGACACGCGGATTGGCGCCAAATATCTGCGGGCGGGGTTGAGTTATGGCGGCCCATGTTTTCCCCGGGACAATCGCCTGGTCGCTTATGTGGCACGACAGCACGGCGCAGAGGCGCCTTTGGCTGAAGCCACGGACCGCATGAATGAAGCCGTCAAACAGGCGCTCTTCAACCAGGTGCTTTCATTGGTCGGACCGGGCGACACAGTCGCGGTTCTGGGCATGGCCTACCGTCCCAATACTTACATCGTCGAGGAATCCGCCGGTTTGTATCTGGCGCAGCATTTGAAGCAGCACGGTTGTCGATTGCTCGTTCACGATTACCAAGCCAAGCCCGGCAACAGCCCGAGCCTGATTGAATTCGAAAATGTGGACACGCCCGACGAATTATTGACACAACCGAAAATCAAGGTCGTTGTCATTTGCTGCCCTTGGCCACAGTATCAAAATCTCAAACTTCCTTCCGGCGCAAAGCTGATTGATCCTTGGGGATTGCAACGGAATGTCTGACCCGAAATGCACCTTTCCGAATTTTGGGTCGCACTGATGATGCTGATTCCCATTAGGCTGACGGCGTGGTTCCATTTGCGGTCCAGATCGAATTCCCGGCTATCTGTTTTTGAAGTTGGTAGTCATTTCCCACAAGCAATTCCGACTTGGCCGGATATTTTGGCATATAATCCTCCGTGATGATAATGCGCGGACGCCAGCGGACAAAATCCAGCCCTTGCAGAACCTCCAGGTCCATGCACTCTGCATCTATTGTCAGCAGGCCAAAATCTTGTGGAATTTGTTGCGCGGCCAGAACATCAGTCAAACGCTCAACCCGCACCATCATCGTGCCCTTGGTGCGCGTTTTCAAAAGTTCCGGATCGTCCGACAATGTGGAAGTGCTGGGCGCCTCGCCGTCATCACCAATATACAAAGGAAAAGTCCCGGGGTTTTCAGCACACGCGAGATTCAGGCACGTCGCTTTGGGTCTGGAGTGGTGAAGCTTTTGCAGCTTGGCAAAAACTTTCGGGTGCGGCTCCACGAGGATTGACCGCCAGCCGCGCGCGACGAAAGGGAATGAATTTGAGCCGTAAAAACCGTCGTTCGCCCCGACATCCACCACAATGCGGGGAAAATCTGGCGTCATCAACCGGCACAGCGCGACAAACTCCCCGTGATGGGTGGTGTCGCGCCACAGCCAGTATTTCACAAATTGCCGCAAGTTCATGCGGCCAGTCTTGGACGCCGGCATGACAGTGTCAAGGTGAAGTCCCCAATCTGTTTTATTTCGTTGGATATTTCAAATTAGCCTTGTTGGCGCGGCTTTTTCCGCTTTTAATATCCGCAATCTAAATATTCAAAAATGCCGAATACTGGCGGGCCCGCTGACAATACCAAAACAAACGCTCAAGCATCCGGTCCACTCATTACAGTGGCCATTTGCACGCACAATCGCGCGGCCTTTTTGGAAAAGGCCGTTCGTAGTGTCCTGCGGCAAATAACCGGCGACACGGAACTTTTGATCATAGACAACGCCTCGATTGATGACACGCCGGCGGTGGCCGCGCAACTGGCCGCGGCCAATCCCTGCGTGAAAGTTTTCCGGGAGGAGGAATTGGGATTGAGCGCAGCGCGCAACGCCGCACTGAAGCAGGCATGCGGGGAATTTGTGCTTTTCATGGATGACGATGCGACGGCTAAACCGGACTGGCTGGCGGCTTATCAGCGTTTTCTGTCCGCGCCGCCTTCGGAAAAAATCGCGGCGGTTGGCGGCGCCGTGTTTAGTGAATTTGAAATCGCCCCGCCGAAATGGGCCAGCTCGGATTCAACTTTCAATCCCGGCGATTCGCCGAAGCGTCTTTCCTACGGTGGCAGTCTGTTTGGCGGCAACATTGCCTACCGTCGGGAAACAGCGCTTGCGGCCGGGATGTTTGACACGCAGTTGGGGCGGAAAGGCGGGGGAAGGATGAGCCGTGAAGAAAGCGATTTGAACATCCGTTTGCAGGACGCGGGCCACGAAATCTGGTGGCTGCCCGGCGCGGCGATCCTGCATTTCGTGCCGGTCAGCCGCATGAAATTCCGCGAGATAATGCGCGGGCGGCTTGCCGAGGGACGCTCCATTGCCATTCAACGATTGAAAGCGCGCCGCAGCGGCTGGGATCGCGAATCATACCGGGTGGCGCGAATCATTGCCGCGCCGTTTCATGCGCTGATCCATTTGCTGGCCGCATTGATCGCGCTGCCGCGAAGTTATTCAAAAGCCGCCGAGCATTTGTTGCAAGCGTGCCGTAATTGCGGCATTGCCATGGAGATGCTTGTCCAGTTCAAGGTGAGCTAATCATTTGGTCGCCGACGCGCATGAAAATTCTTTACGTGCCGCTGGAATATGCAACGTGGAAAGTGGCGCAATATTGGTCGTATCCGGAAGGACTTGGATTGGAAGAGGGTTTTGCGGGCAGTGGCGTGGAATGTTTCGTCCTGCCGGGTTTGATTTGGACGCAGTTTTATGCGCCGGAGACGTTTTTGGATCACGCCCGGCGGCTTTTCGCGAAGATGCGGTTCGATGCGGTTTGGCTGACAATTCCTCATGTTGGATACGATCCTAATTTTTTGGAATGGGTGAAGGAAGTGGCGCCAGTGCGGGTCGGATATTTCGTTGAAAGCATGGAGCCGTATTGGGACGCAAATCCCTCGGAGGCTTCAAAGCGCAAGCGGAAAAGCGCGCTGGCTTCGCTCCCATATCTGACTCACGGCTTGGTTTGGGATGAAGCGGACATCGCTGTGCTCAAAGCACGCGGCATCCCGGCGATGTGGTGTCCGGTGCATGTGCCGGAAAGGTTCGTCAAAACCAGACCCGCCGCCGGATCTTCCTCGACCGCGCTGTTTTTTGGCGCGGCGTATGGCGAGCGGATTCGATACCTCAACGATCCGGCCTTGTCCGGATTGCTCGTGCGTCCCGATCATTCGCTCGAACATGAGACGCAGCATCCGCAAATTTTTGATGCGTTAAACATCGAAGTGATGCGCCAACTGGCGGCGCAGGACGTTTGGAATCCGGGACTGATGGTTAAAAGATTGAACCGGCGGTTATGGTGGTTGTTGCGGCGCCCATTCAAGAACTGGCGGAAAGCAGAAACGCCTGATGGCATTGCGCCTCAACTCGAATCTCTTGCGGGTCAGGACATCAACCGATTGCTGGCCGGATACATGGAACGGTTCCGCGCGTGCCGCCATAAGAATTTTGAGCTTTGGCTGGACACAATCGCGCAAGGCTTCGCGATGGTCAATCTGCCGCAAGCCGGTTTCGGCTATGGTCCGCGCGTCGTGGAAACCATGGCTGTTGGCCGTCCCGTGCTCGCCCATCGCGTGCCGAACCGCCCGCAAATGGAGGAGTTGTTCCAGAACGGACGCGAGATTCTTCTGTATGACAGTCCGGAGGAGCTTGCCGGGCAAATCCGCTGTTTGCAAAATGACTCCAACTTGCGCGACCGCCTTGTGAATCAAGCGCACGGCAAGCTGCTGCAATTTCACACTACGGAAAAGCGCGTGAGTCAGGCATTGAGCTGGATGGAAACAGGACAGACTCCTGATTTTCACCGGACTGCCGGAAATTGAAGAATATGCGCAGAGAAAAACTATATCGCCTGGTGGAAGCGGCAAAATTTTGGGCTGACTGGAAACATCGCGCTCCGGCAAACCCGGCTGCGTTGACCTTTTGCATCGCGCACTTTAACTCGCCGGAGTTTCTCGACGCCACCTTGCATTCCATCCGCCGTTTTCATCCCGACGCGCGGGTCATCGTGGCGGACGCCAGTTCGGAATGGCGCGAATATCTGGCGGCAAAGTCCGTCTGCCGCCGGCATCGCGCCGAATTGCATCCTTTGGCCACGCGGCACCGGCACACCGGATTGTTGAATTACATGTTCCGGCGGATACGCAGCCGCGTCGCGATTTTCCTCGACCAGGATTGTTTGTTGCTGGACAGCCTCGATCCACTCGTCCAACAAATCCAATCCGGGAAGGTCCTTGCCGGTCCCCGCGACGAATTCAAATTCACGCATCCCGGCTTTTGCGCGCGCTTTCCAAAACTCGCGGGACAGCTCTTGAGAAATCGTCCGGAGTTTGTTCACGCCAGCCTGATGGTGATGGACGCGCCGCGCGTTCGCCGGTGGTCGGCCAAGCCTTTCAACTGGCGGGCCGACTGGGGCAAGCATCCGTTGGAGCGTTACTACGGTTTGACTGAACTGGTCAGGCGCAACCAACCGGATGGCGTGCTGATGCTGGACGGCAGACACACCGGCTACGGGTTCGGACAGATATACCTCTTCAATGACCGTCCGATGGCGTATCATCAATGGTATAGCGGCCAGGTCTATGGGCAAACCGGCATGGTGGATGGGAACGACCCCGACTGGCAGCGCGCCGAGATGAAGCGGTTCCTGGATGA
>Ga0181516_10001377_pt1 | contig 18728 bp, 20 predicted proteins | sample PEATcosm2014_Bin_25_FD_121104 | JGI IMG/M metagenome (GOLD analysis project Ga0181516, IMG submission 121104) | Peatland microbial communities from MTU Mesocosm Facility, Houghton, MI, USA - PEATcosm2014_Bin01_10_metaG | ecosystem: Environmental > Terrestrial > Soil > Wetlands > Peat | place... | reverse complement strand
CGGCTGGGTCGAGCTTGAAGACGGTGCCTCCGCCGCTTGCGCCGCCCGCAAGTGTGGTTCCATAAAGATTACCTGCAGCGTCCCGGATGGGTGCTGCTCGAGGACTATCTCCATCCGCGTAGTTGTTGGTGGAACAGCAGAAGTTGTAAAGGACCGAGTAATTATCGGATGGGTCGACCATGAAGAGGTTGCCTCCACCGTCCTCGCCGTTGCTTTCTGTGGTGCCATAGAGATTGCCGGTCGCGTCCTGAAAAAGGCCAGCATCCGGGGTCGCTCCGTCCCCGGAGGTTGAGGCAAAGCTGTGGAGGACGGTCTCATTGTTGCTGATATCCAGTTTGAAGACGGTGCCTGCGAGGTTTGCCCCGCCATTGACCGTGGTGCCATAGAGGTTGCCGGGCGCGTCCCGGATGAGGGCGGCAAGGGGGGTGCCTCCGTCCGCGCAGTTGGCAACGGAGCAAAAGTTGTAAAGAACGGTCTCGTTGCCGCTGGGGTCGAGTTTGAAAACGATACCTTGGTAGTTGGCCCCGTCGTCTTCGGTTGTGCCGTAGAGGTTGCCCGATGGGTCGAGGATCACGCCTCCATTGGGACCAGCGCCGTCGGCGCAGCCTGGGTAAGGTGTCGAAACCGGGACGGAGCAAAAGTTGTAGAGCACACTAAACTGTGCCGCCGCGGGCAGAGCAAAGGTGAGGGTCAGCAACACGGGCAAGAAAGCCAGTCGAATCTTCATAAATGATCCTTTCCGAGGCGGTCTCGGTTTCGAGTCAGGCGACCTATGTGGGCGCCCAGGGCAGACGGGCGGTTTCTGCGGCCATCTGATTTCGGTACGCCACAAAAGTGGATATCCAATGCAGGCCAATCTCATGATGCGGCTACACTTGCATAGCCTTTAGCGATCCGAGCACCTGCGTTGCGACAGAAGACATGGGACAGAGATTGCGGTCGCTTCGACTCCGCTTCTCCACTCTGAAGGACACCGTTGCGGGGTGCAATTGATTGGGTTCGGATGAATCATTCAGATTGCGTAGCTACTTTTGCGGTCAGCGGTCGAAGAACGTCCCGTTATGAGTAACACCGCGGCCTGTGTGGAACAAGACAGCTATCTATGAGAGAGAATGGCAGTTTAATGTTGCAAGAAGTTGTCCGGTGTCGAGTTGTAATCAACCTGCAGAGGAGTTCCCGATTGTTCTGCTTGTGGCTATCCGATTTGTTTTCACATCATATTTCGCCGTTCCCGTAATGCGCCTGTACGATCGCGGGCTGATGGTATTCGGATGTGCGATGCCTGCGATGACTGGCGACAACGAGGCTGGTATGGATGGGTTGGAGATGTTCGAGATAAACTGTTCGCCGCTGCGATCGAAGGAATGCACGGAGGTGCGGAGACGAAGCCCACTGCGCGCACAGCCGCTGGAATGGAGGTTGTGAATCGCTACCCAAGGCGTTGGCAGCCATAGTAGCGGGCACGGTCGACGTCGATCGGGTTCAGATCGCGTTTACATCTGAAATAGACCGCTCTGACTGGTTCTGCGGGAGGGCAACTGAAAGTAGCTCTCGCAAAAAGTGTTTTGAGAAGGACACCAGAGAATCCCGGTGCAATAATGAGCTTCATTGCCGATTGACGTATCGCCGTAGTGCAACCCAGGGACCTCACTTCATGGGAGTTCGCCAAGCTTATGGATCGCGATACCATTCAAGACCAGATCAATAGGATACTGCGGAGTAACAGTTTTGCTGACAAGAGCCAACTCAAGCGGCTGCTGAAAGTTTTGCTCTGCAACATCGACTCCCAGGTTACATTGAAGCCAGACCGGGTGATCAAGGAACTGTGGCCAGAGGATGCGGCGGCAAAGCATTCCACGGACGTCGCCACAGAAATGAACAGATTGCGAAGGGCCCTAAAAGCCTACTACGCATTAGAAGGCGCGACCGACCCGATCGTGATTCGCCTTCCAAACCGTTCAACGCCGGGATCGGGAGGCTTGAAAGAGAGACAATGGATCACTTGGGAGGCACGCGAACTCCTTGAAGGCGCGCCTACTGCCCTTGAAGGCGCGCCTACTGCCCCAGAGCCCCTCGATATTCTACTCCGAGTGCCTTCGGTCGAGCGCCTGACCCCGCCAGCGTTGCCTGCTGCGATTCCGCAAGCAAAATCGTATGCAGGCTGGAAGGTCTGGGCCGCAATTGGCTTGCTTGTAATTGCAGTCTGTGCAGCCACTGCGGCGGCATTTATCTCCGGCGATCGCCGGCCTCAATTGGCGCGCATGGACGGAACGACGCTGACCATTTTGAATGCGGAAGGACAGGAGCTATGGCACAAGAGCTTTCCTGACGGCCTCTGGCACGAGTATTACGGACCGGGGTTCCAAGAACCGGGCCTCGTACCCCGAATTTGGTTCGGCGATCTCCAGGGAACTGGCCACACGAACGTTCTGCTGTTGTACCACCCCGCCACCAATCCCTTGAGCCACTCGACGATTTTGATCTGCTATTCAGACAGAGGGAAAGAGCAGTGGCGATGGACTCCTGGCAGAGTTCTACCAGAATTGAATGGGAGCCCTGCCTTATTCACCACGATTGGGTTTGGCGTTTTAAAGGCAAAGATGGGCGAGTCGCGGCGCATCGTTGTGTCAAGCCGGCATGATATCTACTATCCGCATCAAATTGCCATCGTCAATGCCAACGGAAAGACGGTTTCCGAGTATTGGCATTCGGGGCACCTGGAACATCTAACACTAGCAAGCCTGGACGGAGGTAGGAGCGAGCAGATTCTGTCCACCGGCATCAGCAACGGCTACCATGAGGCGACCTTGATCGTGCTCGACCCAGACCGTGTATCGGGCGCATCCACTGAGGCTGCTCGGCCCGAGATTCAACTGCACGGTCTGGGAGTTGCCCACGAAAGGCTCCGTCTGTTATTCCCACGAAGTGATTTGAATCGGGACCTGAGCGTCTACAACGAAGGCGGAGAGATGACGGTTAATCAGGGCAGGATTCGTTTCCCGGTCCGGGAGTGTATGCAACGTCCCAGTTGCTATATCTGGTATGAACTCGATGGGGACTTCAGGCTGCGATCTGCTACCGCGGATGATCAGTTTCGGAATGCGCACAAGGAATTCTACTTGAAAACCAAAACCAGCCATTCTTTCACCGAACAGGAAGAAAGCGAATTCCAGAAGGTCCGCTGTCTTGCGGGCTGCCAGACTGAATATGTACCTTCTCTGGTGCCCTGAATCCTCATCCCGCATGTTCACGGCGTGATTCTCGGGAAAAAGCCTTCCCATCCACCGAAAACATTCGAGTCAGTCAGGCGTCTGCGCAGACTCCGTGTCAAACCATGACTCCAGAACGAAACCAACAAACAAGGGTTCGGTGCAGGGGCATTTCAGAGGAATACTCGCAGCTGGGCTGCGGTGACTGCGCCAGTTCATATCAAGTTCATATCAACTTCACACGGCACCGTTGAAACTACACAATCCCATGCTAGATTTGCGTTGCGCCAAGATTCGAAAATTTTCGAGCATCAATAAATCGTCCGATCAAGTTGTGTGAGGTTGCGACGGCGCTTTTCTGCGACTTCTAATTACAGGAAAGTAACGCAATGATCGACAAGTTCCAGCGAGGCGGAAAATGGACGGCGAAATCCCACGTGGATTGGGCGGTCAAGGCAGCCGTAGTCTTCTGAGTCTCGCAACCTGCATCCGCAGTGCTACTTCGGGAGGAGAATCTACTTCGATTCCCGAGCTGACAGTTCAACGACGAGGGAGAGATTCATGTTTGCAGGCACGCCAGTTTCGCATCTGCGGGTTCTGCTCATTTCAGGACTCATTGCGGCAACGTTATTATCGGTTCGTCAGATGGCGAGCGCCCAGGAAAGTGCTGCAAACGAATGGACATGGATGGGCGGGAGCAACTCGTTCGACAAGGCTGGGGCATATGGAACGCTGGGCACGTCGGCAGCCGGAAACGTCCCGGGTGGCCGCTATTCGGCATCGAGTTGGACCGATAGCAACGGCCATCTTTGGCTCTTCGGAGGCTTTGGCGTGGATGGCTCCAGTATCTTTGGCAACCTGAACGACCTCTGGGAGTTCAATCCCGCCACAAGCGAATGGATCTGGAAGGGCGGAAGCAGTAGCACGAACTGCGGCTCAATATCGGGTCAACCAAACTATTGTGGCCAGCCCGGTGTTTACGGCACTTTGAATACGCCAGCCCCTGGAAATGTACCTGGGGCGCGGACGGGCGCATCAAGTTGGACCGACACAAGTGGCGATCTCTGGCTGTTTGGGGGCAACGGCTTCGATGCCAATAGAGATACCAACTATCTAAACGACCTGTGGAAGTTCAATCCTTCCACGAACCAATGGACGTGGATGGGCGGAAGTAACACGATTCCGGTAAACGGTGAAGGCCAACCCGGAGTGTACGGCACGTTGGGAACGCCTGCTGCCGGAAATATTCCTGGGGCCCGGACGGGGGCAGCGAGCTGGACCGACAACAGCGGTCATTTCTGGCTCTTTGGGGGAAGCAGCATAGAACCCGCAAACTTTCGCGAACTGAACGACCTTTGGGAGTTCGACCCTACCACGAACCAATGGACCTGGATGGGCGGAAGCAACACGATTCCGGGAACCGGCGAAGGCCAACCCGGAGTGTACGGTACGTTGGGGACTCCAGCAGCTGGAAACGTCCCTGGAGGCCGCAGTACCGCTGTAAGTTGGACCGACAGCAGCGGTAATCTCTGGCTTTTTGGGGGCTTAGGCGTGGATGCCAGCGGGAATTATGGCTCTCTCAACGATCTCTGGGCGTTTAATCCTTCCACCAACGAATGGACCTGGATGGGCGGAGGCAACAAGGTACCCTGCATCCCTGAGAATGGGTGCACCGGCAATCCCGGAGTCTATGGCACGTTGGGCGTGCCCGCCACCGGAAACATCCCTGGAGGCCGCGCCTACACTACGAGCTGGACCGACAGCGGCGGCAATTTCTGGCTTTTTGGGGGCGATGGATTCGATGCCAACCCCGGAGAATTAGGCTATCTCAACGACCTTTGGGAATTCAATCCTTCGACGAACGAATGGGCGTGGATGGGCGGCAGCAGCACGGCCGGTCAGCCAGGAGTTTACGGCACGTTGGGATCGCCTGCAGCCGGAAATATCCCCGGAGGCCGCGCCTACGCTTCGAGTTGGTCCGACGGCAACGGCCACCTATGGCTCTTTGGGGGCGATCTCTATGGCGGGATCTACGGGGATATTTACCTCAACGACATATGGGAGTATCAGCCTTCCGTACCTGCGAAGACGACGCCCACAGTCACAGTGACTCCGTTGACTTCAAGCATCACGACAGCGCAGTCGCTTTCTGTGACGGTAGCCGTTAACGGCACACCCGCACCCACTGGCTCCGTTACGCTGACCGGGGGCGGATTTACTTCCGTGGCGACGACTCTGACGAGCGGCACCGCAACGATCAACATTCCCGCCGGATCGCTGGCCACGGGTACGGACACGCTGACTGCTACTTACGTGCCCGACTCCAATAGTTCCTCGACCTACAACAGCGCCTCGGGAACTTCCTCGGCAGTAACCGTGTCACAGGCGAAGACGACGCCCACAGTCACAGTGACGCCGTTGGCCTCAAGCATCACGACAGCGCAGTCGCTTTCTGTGACGGTAGCCGTTAACGGCACACCCGCACCCACTGGCTCCGTTACGCTGACCGGGGGCGGATTTACTTCCGTGGCGACGACTCTGGCGAGCGGCACCGCAACGATCAACATTCCCGCCGGATCGCTGGCCGTGGGCAGCGACACGCTGACGGCCAGCTATACGCCAGACACCAACAGTTCTTCTACGTACAACAGTGCCACTGGAACATCTTCGGCTGTGACAGTGACTGCTCCGGCGAAGACCGTGCCGACAGTTATTGTGACGCTATCGGCTTCGAGCATCACAACGGCTCAGCCCCTGTCCGTTACGGTTGCAGTAAGTGGCGGAACAGGCAATCCAACGCCGACTGGCTCGCTCATTCTGACTGGGGGCGGCTACACTTCCGCGACGACGACTCTGACGAGCGGCACTGCGACGATCAGCATTCCCGCCGGATCGCTGGCCGTGGGCAACGACACACTGACGGTTACCTACACGCCCGACTCCGGTAGCTCCCCAACTTACAACAGCGCCGTGGGCACTTCGTCGGCCGTGACGGTAACCCAAGCTAAGACGAGCCCCATAGTGACGGTAACGCCTGCTTCGTCGAGTATTACGACGGCCCAGCCGCTTTCGGTGACGGTGGCCGTCAGTGGCACTCCGACGCCAACTGGCTTGGTAATTCTGACAGGGGGCGGATATACCTCCGCGACGACGACTCTGACGAGCGGCACCGCATCGATCAACATTCCCGCGGGGTCTCTGGCCGTGGGCAGCGACACGTTGACGGCCACCTACACGCCCGACTCCGGTAGCTCTTCTACCTACAATAGCGCCATGGGGACTTCGTCGGCCGTGACGGTAACCGCAGTTACAACTGCTCCGGTACCGATCACCAGCGGCATCTCGCCCGCGTATGCCGACGCGGGAGGCGCGGCCTTCACCTTAACGGTAACCGGATCGGGATTTACAACAGGCTCGACGGTCTACTGGGGCACTTCGGCCCTCACCACAACGTATGTGGGCGCAACACAACTGACGGCGCAAGTTCCAGCGACCGACATTGTCACTGGGGGAATCACCGCCGCAATCTCGGTGATAACTCCAAGTCCAGGCGGCGGCACCTCCAACTCTTTCCAGTTTGAAGTTGATTCCGCCTCCGGCTCAACAACCGGGCCCCAATTCTCTTCCGTGACGCAGACCGTAACAGCCGGATCTTCGGCCAGCTATCCTGTCACTCTTCCTTCCGCTGTGGAGAGCGCCTCAGTAACTTGCCTGAATCTGCCTGCGGGAGCGAGTTGCAGCTACTCCTCGACAACCAATGTGGTGACGATTACGACCTCTTCGACAACTCCAGTCGGAACCTACCAGATCACCGTAGTGTTCTTAGAGACCGAGTCCGGCGCAGCATCGGCAGGCATTCTGCTGCCCATCCTGTTGCTTCCACTCGTAGTGTTGAGGAAGAGACTGGCTGCACGGGGCATCTGGACGGGGGTTTGCATGGGGATGATCCTGGTGATTGCAACGGCATTCAGCACCGGCTGCGGGGGCGGCGGGTCCTCCAGTTCTGGCTCCACCACACCACCACCCGCCACGCACCAGGTGACCAGTTCAGGAGCAGTCAACCTGACGGTGCAGTAAGACGATTTTGAGAATTCAGCACTTTGACTGAATTCCGCGCATTGGAAAGCAGAGGAGGACGCTGGCGCCTCGTTGGTTGGATCTGCCAAGTTGACCGCTGCTTTCTCGCAATACTCACTGGGGGATGCATCAAAATCGTTCGTCAACGTAGTTTGCACCCTTGGTGGGTGATGGATTTGCGGCAAGTATCCTTACTCGAAATCGTTTCAGCAATGGGCAGAGATCTGAAAAGGGGAGATTTCGATTGACGTGGCATCTCTCCGGGAAGTGAAAAGATGAACGACTCAGTTAAACTCGCGATTATGGCCCGCTGTTACGGACCGGCATGGAAGGCTATGGCCGTTTTGGCGCTGATGTGTGTTGCAATCACCCATTCGTTTGCGCTAGGAAAGAATAAGGAAGAGGCTAAGGTTGTAAAGCCCATTTTCACGCCCCTGATGCTTGCGGCGATGAGTTGCGACGAAACCCAGGTGACCGCGCTATTGAGTCAAGGCGCGGATGTCAAAGCGGTTGATGCGCGTGGCAATGACGCGCTGACCTTTGCCTCCACGCAGCGAACCAAGGATCTGACTCTCCAGTGCCCCAATGTCGTTCTGGCTCTCACCAAGGCCGGCGCCGATCCCTGGAAGGCGAATTTCTATCAGAGCCCGGAGTTCAACCTCCACCGGCCGTCGAAGATCGCGGTCATTTACGTGGCGGATATTCGGGCGGCCAAGGACGACCGGACAAAGGGCTTCACCGAGGGCGTGGAACAGGCACTGACTCAGCACATGCCAAGATACACGCCGGTCGTTACGCCGCATTATCCGATCATGAGACTCAGTGAGACTCGCGAAAAGCTGAAAGCCGCGGGCTTTTCAGACTCGGAAACGCTGCACCCAGATCGCAAGCGGGCCTGCTCGGTGCTCGGCGTAGACGCGGTCTTCGAAGCGGTTATCAAGAGTTTCTCCCATGGGTTTTTCGTCGACAATGAGCCCTATGTCGGCACATCCGTAGGAATCAACAGCGAGGCAAGCCCTGAGTATTGGCTCACAGACTGCCGCACCGGCGAGTTGCTGTGGAGAAACAACCCAAGCAGCGTGGGGGTACAGCGTAGCCTTCTCGCGGCGGCATTCACGAACGGGTCTACAGCGCTCTGCGAGCAAGCTATCACCTTCCCGCGTTACAAGGAACCAGGAAAATAACTCGTTGCACAAGGTAGACCTTCACAATTTGCCGTGCCAGAAATCGGAGGAACCATGAACGTCCATTCTTTCTTTAGCCGCAATCTCCATTCGTCCGGCTTGCGCCTGGCTGCGATCGTGCTGCTGGCGCTGGCCTGGAGCAGCCCCGCCTTTTGCAGTCCTCTTGGAAAGGCAATCAAGAAGGGCGATCTCGCACAGGTGAAGGCGTTGATCGAGGCCGACCCCCACCTGCTTTCAAAAAATCCGCTCGCCGATGCGGCCCTGTTCTGCAAGAAGGATATAGCTGAGTATCTAATCTCCCAGCATGCTGAGATAGATCACCGTGATTTTCTGGGTCTGACTCCTTTGTTTAACGCAGCTCAAACCGATTGCGTGGCTGTGGCCCAAGTCCTGCTCGTCAACGGTGCTAACCCCAATGCCAAAAACAAAACCGGCGAATCGGTTATGTGGTGGGCCAATAACTCCAGAAGTTCACACGTTGCCGATGTGCTGCGTCTGTTCGGCGGCAAATAGGCGACGATTTGACCTCGTCGGCCACCTCGGCTCCAGATTCTCGGATAGGGCGGGCATTGTGGAGTGTTCGGTCTAATTCATTATTAACGCACCGGCACGGCGCTCGGCATCCGCGACGTCTCCAAGAAGATCCGGCTTTCCGGTGAAACAGCCGATGCCTCGGCGTAGATGTGCATAGACGCAGCTAATGATCCTTGGCTCTTAAAAAACGCGAAGGCGTAAGAAGCAGCTTAGACGCCTCAAGCAGCCTCTGAGATAGAAGGTCGGTTGTGCCATGGTGGCTTCCAAACCACGATCTTGTTTGCAAAAGGAAAAGCATAATGCCCCAGCGTTCTGCAATCCACCTATTCAGAAACCGTTGTGCTTGCGCCACCGTGAGTACTTTCCTAGCCGTTGGCGGCCTCCACGTGCGGGCGGACCAGAGCATCACGCTGCGCAGCGGCAATGGCCCTGCTCAGTCGACCAGCAACCCAACGCCTCAGGATTCGCAAATCCGCTTCCTGCACTATGCTGTCTCGCAAGATACCCCACCTGGTCCCGCCGATTTCAATGCCGTGCAGACAGCGCCGTTCGCCTACATTAATAAGCCATACACGACCTATGTGTACCCGCTGCCAACCGATCCGCTCGCCCAATGGGTCGGAACATCGCCGGCACTCGCCGATGGATCTGTCTTTACGCAATTCCGTTTACGGTCGCAGAGCGCAAACCGAAAGCGCTGTCGATCTGCTGTCCCGATTTTTTCCCGCGAATCAGGTCAACATTGTGCTGGTATCGAGAACGTACGTCTTGCTCAATTTCTCAATTCTCCAAGCGCAGCAAGTAACTCTTCGTCTGTCTCTTCGCCTGGCCAGGTGCCGAAGAAGGCGACCACACCACTCTTGCCGCCCTGGACTCGCCGCTCGACTTTTTCAGCCTTTATAAATGCTTGCGGAACGACGGAAAATGCTGCCCTACCTTCGGTCGTATCGAGTATCTCCTGAGCATCGACGCGCAACAAAGATCCTGAAGGGCGATACACTGCCTTTCCGAAGACCGTGATCTCTTTGCCAAAATACGCCCTCAGTAAATCCGGATCGCCCTCCTGGAGTACTCCCCGCACTTCCTCGCCACCGGTCAGCACTAGCCCAAAAGATCGGGTGCTATGCCGAACCATGTCCATCTTCCCAACAATGCGCACTTGGCGGGGTGATGGGGTTTGGGCACTGAGCAGCTTCGCATTCTCGACAACCTTCAAATCCAGTGTGACGAGGCCACCCCTGGTCGAAGTTGGCAGTTGCAGTTCCGTGACTTCTCGTCCCAGGAATCTCTGCCAGTGGGTAAAATGCTTCAGCAGCGACCGATCAAATTTATCGCTGGCAGTTTCCTGGCTGCGTACGCTTTGGCCGATCCGGCCAATCAACTGGATAGCCGTGTCCTCGGCTCGAGCCATTCCAGGCCACAAGGTCTACTGATCAAACAACTCAGGCACTGCATCGCCCAGCATGGGGGCTTTGACGTGCAGAATGGACCGCCCATTTCGTTCGCTAAATCCCAAAGTGCGGATGTCCGAGGCGCGTTCCAACCAAGCCGGCGGGGCACCGGCCGATGTGCTGGAACCTTCGATCGCCATCCGGACACACGGGCGCGCAGTCTCCTCCAGTCCGCGCAGCAGTGCGGAGCTGACAGCGAGCGGCACATCTGCGCCGAAGCCGGTTCTGGTGTCCAGGGCGATTTCTTGGTCAACGTAATTCAGTGGATTTCCTCCGAAACAGTATCTTGGCACAACTGCAGGCCCCTCGCCACCCCTGAGCGAAATCCAGGCGGTGGAATTAGATAGGGCATTCTCACGCCAACCCTGCCGCTCCGCCCTGGCAATTCGGGCATTTGCGCTGAAAGATGTCGCTGCCGTTGGCGCCGCAGGAATAGCTGCAGTGCGAGCACTGCAGTTCGTAGACCATTTGTCCGTGGTCGGTGCCGGGCAGACCAGTGTGGCGGATCACCACCTGGCCGTTGCGGTTCACGTAGCCGGGTTGGGTTGTAGGGGCGTCAGGCACTTGCAACCTCCATGAACCCTGTCACTGGCGCCGGCTATTGATGCGCACAACCTTCGGCTTGCGGGATGCCGTCTTCTTTTGAACTGCGTCTTTCGCGACCTGCTCGATGAGCCAGACCAGAGCTTCCGGGAACTCCATCCAGGCCAAAGCCAGGTTATCGAGGCACAGCATCGCCTCCTCGTCGCTGCCGGGCGAGTACATATTCGGCAGGAACTCCGGCAATTCCTTCTGGCCGCTCAAGTAGAGTTCCACAAAGCGATTCGTTTTGCGCGCCTCCTTCAGCGCTGCCTCGGCGCCCGGCAGATCGCCATCGAGGAAGCGTTCCAGCACGCGGCCCCAGGCAAAACACGCCGATGCGTCGTCCTTGTAATCGGCGAGCAGCTTGCCCGCTTCATCGATACCGCCGATCGACAGATAGAGGCCCAGCAGCTGATCGCGCACGCCCTGGTTGTCGTTCGGATTCAGCTCGAGCATCTTCTCGTATTGCTTGATCGCTTCTTTCTTGTCTCCCTCGGCCCGTAACAGGCTCGCCAGTTGCTCCAGCGTGCGCATATAGGGGCGGGTTTCGATCAGGCCCCAGAAGTGGCCTTTGTTCTTCTTGATGAAATTGGCGCCCAGAGAACGCTCGCCGGCTTCCACCGCCTTTTGCAGGCTCTTTATCATCTGCTGCGGTGAATCGGCTTCAATGCTTGCCAGCACCACCAGCGCATCCACACAATCGGGATCTTTGGCGAGTGCTTGTTTTGCCAGCTTGCGCGCCTGGGCTTTGGTTTTGGCTTCCATGGCGGCAAAGGCCAGATCCTGTGCCTCGTCCTTGAGCGTATCGGCCTCCAGATCGGCCTGCGATGGCTTCATCACCTGGCCCATCAGGCCCTGCATGAATTCCTGCAGTTCCCCGACGTTGGCGAAGTCCCGCTTGCCCAGTTCCTTCTGCAAATCCTGCAGCAACTGTTGGCCAATGGGCGGCCCGGCGAGATTTGGCGTCTTTGATTTTGAAAGCTTGGCGGTTTTCGTGCCCTTCGTCGTTGTCATTTGGCTCCTCGCAGGCTGGCGTTGCTGGACGTCCTCATCCTAGAACCGCCCGAACGTCGGCCAATGTCACCATCAAGGTCATCGGCTCGCTGGGGCCGGGGTCGAAGCCGAGGGCCAGATAGAAGCTCTTCGCCTGCTCCGAGATGGCGTGCACCACGATGCCGCGAATTCCAATCGCGTCGGCGGCCTGCGCAACGCGGCTTGCGGCATCGCGAAACAAGGCGCGCCCAAAGCCTCTTCCATGCCAATCCAGATCCACCGCCAATCTGGCCAGCACGGCTACCGGAATGGGGTTGGGCATATTCCGCCGGAACCTGCCCGGAGCGTTTTCCACCGCGACGACGCCAGAGGCCAGCGCATAGTAGCCAATCACGCGGCTGCCGTCGCTGACAACGTAGGTGCGCGAAGCGCCGCTGACCTGATTGGCGCGGGCACGACGCGTCAGCCAGTCATCCAGAGAGGATTCTCCCGAACAGAATCCATCGAGTACATGGTGGTCCGCCAGGGGTTCGGGCGGTGTCAGCCGGCTTACTTCTCCCATGGCGCGGGCGTCTCCAGAGCGCGGCGCAGCCGGGCGCTGGGCTGGGGCGGAGCATCCAGGCGCGCCAGGAACACGGCATAGGATTTGGCATCGACCGCAAAGACGGTGCGATCCATCAGCGCCTCCTCAGCGGCGTGGCGGGCGGCATTCAGCACAAAGTCCGTGCGATTTCTGCCCGTCAACTCCGCGGCCCGGTCGATCAGGCCGCGCAACTCGGGCTTGATGCGCAGGTTCAGCGTGTCGCGCTTGCTCTTTTCCTGCTGCGGCATGGCCATTGCGATCCCTCCTGGGAAATACCAGCATAGCATGACGTAATGACCGCGTCATTACAATTTCGAACGCCGCCTCGGATTGCGCGCAGGCTTGCTCCCGCTTTGGCTGGCCCGCTCGGCGCGGACAGCACGGTGACAAGGTCATGCTAAGCAACTGGAGAAGCCCTCCTCGTCCCGTTGAGAAATCGGCGGAGCAGGAAGCCGTATACCGTGCACAGCTAGTCCGGTCTGAATTTCGTGCGGTCGGTTGAGAAACCCAAGGCTACGCCGATCAACGCTGTCATCATCGCAGCTATGTAGAATATCCATTTGCAGCTGGTAAATGCCGATGCCACCGACGCCAGCATGGGAACATGCAACGGGTAACTAAGAAGCAGGATGGAGACGCTGATGTTCTCCGCGTAGTCGAGGCTCGCAGCGGCCATAGCAAGCCACCTCCATTTACGAAGAGAGGTCTTGCTTATCCCAAGCCAGAGGGTGATGCAAAACAGTGCCGGAAACACCAAGTCAAGCGTCCAATAGAAACGTAGGTAGATTGCGCGTCCAACCGGGCCCAATGAATTGAAAAGTTGAAATATTTCCCGCTCGTTATAGTGAAAGCGCATATCAAGCAGGGGCAGGCCCCCAGAAAGCCTCATGAGCTGCGCTGCGCTGGCCGCAAAGTCTATCGTGTTGACGGAAAACATTGCAACCAGGCAGAGCACCACCAGGAAGAAGAGCAGGGTCGGACTGTCGATCCAGTTGGATGAGCGGGGCGACGAGTGCGTCCCCGGCCGGTAGCCAAGTTGATCGAGGGTGGGCGGGAGACCTTCGTTGAAGGTCTTGTAGTTGAATTCGAACCGTGCATCATCGAGCGTCGTCGTCTCTGCGGTGATGTCCCTGGTGAGCGTTTCACAAAGGATTCTGCCTGCGAATAGCCGCGCCAGCCATAAAGGCGTTGCCGGTGGAGGCGGAACACCCATAAGCGCAGCGGACTTCTCAAAGAACTGCTTCATCGTCGCCGCGCTTCTGTCGGCGATCAGAATGGATCGCCCAGCCAGTTGCGCCTTCGGCAGTCCGGCCAGAAAAATCAGGGCTCGGGCCGCATCCTCAACATGCACGATCGGCATGCGGTTGTTGCCAGTCCCAGGCATGCGGAATTTCCCGGTCGCCATCATCGGAAATACGCTCCCCGCAAATGCTTTTCCTGGGCCATACACAGTTGCCAGATAGAGAAATGCGGAAGCGTTTCCACTTGCTTCGATTAGCCTCCGCACTGGGACTCCAATATAGGAAAAGCCGCAAGGAACTTCCCTCAGCCGGGACGACTCCGAAACCTGACCTTTGGAGTCCGGCACCAGATCGTCAAGTCCGCTGACCGAGAACAGGATGGGGCGCAAATGCACAGGAATCTTATCGATTGCATTCAGGATTCGCTTCGTATTAGCAAGTCGTTCGGCCGCGGCACTCCCAATTTGCACCACTCCGATTCGCTCCGGGAGCTTTGGCTGAATCAGATCGATCATCACATCGGTCCCAGCCACTTCCTGAATCCATTCGGCCGGTCGAGCCGCGTCTCCCTGGATTGTGCGAAATCCTTGAGCGGCGAGTTGCTTGATCTTCTTTGGATTGCGAACCACCGCGACCACTTTCCATCCCTGCCGCAGAGCTTCCTCGGCAACGTAGCTTCCGATGAATCCACCTGCTCCCAAAAGGAATAACGTTTTGTTCTCTTGTGCCATTTCATCCTCACTTCTCAACTTGAACCATCGGAATCCTTGTTATTGGGTAGTGAGCCCGCGCAGGATTTTCACGATCTCCGGCGCATAGCCGATCACCGGTTTCTTGAACTCTCCGAAGTATGCAAGGCGAGCAAACTGCGCCAGAGTACCGATGACCGCGACTCCAAGAAGATCGAGATCGGAATCTTGCCCGACTGCGCCTTCCGCTCTGCCAGCCTCTAGCGTCTTCCGGATCAACGCAACAATTGAGTGGGCACGGACCTTCCGCGACACACGCGGCCACAACTCGCGCAGATGCTCCTGAACAAACAGAATGGATGCCGGGTCTTCGTCGAGTTGGTTTAGAAACACTTCAACGATCCCTCGCAGTCGCTTGGCAAACTGCAGTGTTTGCGGTGCGCCCGATTCCAGCTTGCGGCAGAGATCGGCGTAGCAGTGTTCGAACAGAAACAAGACAAGCGAATCCTTGCTGTCAAAGTATTTAAAGAGCGCCGGATTGGTATATCCGGCGTCTTTGGCAATATCGCGCACGGTCACCGCGTGGATGCCTCGCTCCGCGAACAGGCGGAGCGCAGTCTGAAGGATCATGCGCTTTGACAGCGGGTCGTCTTCGTTCAGATAAACCAGCGATTCGTGTCGTCGGGCGGAAACAGTCGGCATTGTGAGCACCTGCTAACCTAGGTTAGCAAGTGCTCACTGGATTGTCAACTCAGCGTAATGCAGTCGCGTCGGGTTCGAGAGAATACGAGAGATAGTTCGGACTATGCGTTCGCGCCTGTGATCCGTCAGAGACTGGTCGGGTGGCAAGTCGTGAAAGCTCGCCGATTTTTTGAAACAGCTTTTTCCCAGCGATTGTGTTGCTGCTAGATCTGTCCCCGAACGCCGTAGGGTTCTTCAGGAGGATTCAAGTTCTGCGCCCCTGAATTCGGGAACGCGGAAAGCTGCAGCTCAACAGGCAAGGGCACGATCAGCACTCGAACCGGATCACCGTCACCGCCCGCCAATCTCACGTCCTCACGCGTTTCGCGAACGCTATTGATGATCAACCCACTATTTGGCCGAGTGTAGGCGAAGCCGAGAACTGCCTTCCGATCGATTACTGCGAGAATCTCTTCAGCCATCGCATCTGCAGAACTGTGGCTGCCCAATCTGAAACATCGGTCCTTCGGCCGGGCACGTTCTTCACATGCTGCGCGTTGACGAGGCAAACTTCGAGGCCACGTGCTTCCAGGATCTGGTAAACGGGAATCCAATAAACGCTTGTAGACTCCATTGCCACAGAGCGAATCCAGCACTGCGCTAGCCAGTCGGCTAGCACCTGCAGATCGCGTGTGAAAGTGGGGAAGCTGCGGACGGATTGTAAATCTCGATAAGCGCCGACCGCGACGTATAGCTCGCCGGAACCAACATCAATGCCAGCAGCGTCGGGGTGCAAAACTGGATGTGTGTCGCATCTTCTGTTTCCCTTTTTGGCCATATGCTCCTCCGACAGTGCCGGTCGGATGCCCGGGGCGCGGACACAGAGCAAACTCCGAATCGAGATCGTCGCCGGAAGCCGACAGACGTCATCACACGTCTGTACGCAACCCCAGACCCACGCTTTCGGCCGGGCTTCTTACCGAGCACCAGTGTTGCCGCCGGCTGTAGCTGTCATCCGACCGGCTTCGACCATCATCGCTCGACTCGTATTCCTATGCACCCTGTCTGGCCAAACGTGGCCAGTTGCAAGCTTTCGAGGATCTCTCCGTCCTCTATGTTCGACCCTCAAATAGCGATGGCAATGGGCAACACAAAATGCATCTACGCGCGCAACGGGACGAGTTGGACTCAACTACAAGTGGAGGAATCTGTCTGCGCCATAGACAAGACCCAACGTGAGCAGCGCGATAAAGACCTCGCCGATGGCTCCCACAGCGAAAGGCCGCCAGCCCTGCCTTCCGAGATCTCGCAGGTTGGTGCGGAGACCGACACCGGCAAAAGTCAGCAGGAAGGCCCAGCGCGAAAGATTCGCCAGACTTGCGAGTTGCGGCTTGGCAAAAAAGCCAACCGTGGCCAACAGCGAGATCAGCAGAAACCCTAAAACGAACTTGGGGAATTTGCGCCACAAAAATGCTGCCTTGTTGCCGACTGCCTGGGCCTGGCCGCGCGACGACCAGTAGAGAGCATAGCCCAGCACAACGAAGCCGATGAGCGCATTGCGTGTAGTTTTGGCCAGTACGGCGACTTTGCCTGCGGCGTCTGAGTAGAGCGCGCCGGCGGCAGTGGCCTCGGCGGTGTTATCCACGGCCAAGCCGGCCCAAAGACCATAGGCCTTGTCACTCAGGTGCAGAGAGTGACCGATCAGTGGAAATGTGAAGAGCGAGATCGCGCCAAGGGCCAGAATGGCAGCAATGGCGTAGGACGCGTCTTCATCGTCCGCGTCTATGGCAGGTTTAGCAGCGATGATAGCCGATACGCCGCAAATCGACGAACCAACAGCCAACAGCGATGTGAGCTTTCGATTGAGTTTGAATGCGCGGCCAAGAAGGTGCATGAAGGTAAGTGAAAGGGTAATCGCGATTGCAACCAGCTGAAGTGAGATGCCGCCGAGGTGGAAGACATCTCCGAGCAGGAAGCGGGAACCCAGAAGAACTATTCCTGCTTTAAGCCAGAACTCGTACGTTGCAACACCAGCCTGGAAGACACGCGGAAGGCCAACTGTGTTCGCGATGATCAGGCCGATAACAATGGCCCAAAGGACATATTCAATGTTTGGAAAGGCAACGTGGCGGGCCTTGGTGTATGTGGCGATTGACTGCTCGATGAGTTTCCCTGCGTAGCCCACGGCGGCCAACAGAAGAAGACCGGGGATGAGCGCGACAGCGCGGTAGACAAAGCCAGTCTGTTTCACCACGCTGTATGATTTCGCTTCGACGTTAGCAGTTGCCATTTAGATCTCCTCGACATGATTCCTTCCGGCATACGAAACCGTTGCCCAGTCTTCAAGAGAACAGAGCATGGGGAATGTAAGTAACTCTTCGACATCGCATGCATCGCGATATCGACGCAGCACGATCCCACCAGTCGACAGTCCTCACCACTTGATGGACGGGATCAGGTTGAGACGAACGAGCAATGTCAAAACAAGCGCGAGAGCAACGGCGTAGACGTCGAGCGACAGCCTGCGCGAAGATGGAGGGTCCTCATTCGGCATGTTCATCCTCCTTGGGATTCGACCTATGTTTGAGGCTAAAACTGGAGCGCCGAGCGGGATTTGAACCCGCGAATACAGGTTTTGCAGACCTGCGCGTTAGCCGCTTCGCCATCGGCGCCTTTAAAGCGATTGAATCTGACTGGCATGAATCGAGGGCAGCCGACCATGCCCGCAAACTAAAAAACCCACCTCGCCTACTGGCGGGTGGGTCATCGGGGTCCGAGATTCCGGTTCGGAATTTAGCCCAGTGAACACGCCCGCGCAGAGCAGCTATGACAGCTGCACATACACATCGCGGGAGTGAAGAAGTGGGCCATTGGGTATTTTGATTGTCGAGCGCCAACGCACTTGCAACTCGAGAATTGTTCGTAGGTTAAGGCCAACGGGGAAACATGTCAAGTCTCCGCGCAGCTTTTTCTCCCGTTCAGCAGCGAGCTCCTGTGAGGTCGAGACCGGAGCGCGTGGCCTCAACGACATTAAGCGATTGAACGGACCCAGACTGACAGATGGATCGAAGTATTGCGTCTCCACACTTGATGGCAGACCAAAATTTGCCTCTTTTTTTCCGCGTACCCAACAATTTTCTCTGGACGAATTCTCTAATTGTGGTATTAATAGAATCATCATGAACGTGGCGTCCTCTATACAATCCGCCTTCCGCTTCATCTGTTGTTGTTGTCGATAACCTGCGCCCTCTACGCGGGAATAATCCCATTCCATCCAATTGAATAGCCGCTGACGAGCTGATCGCTCGCCTTGAGCCGTTGCGTGCAGAGTCTTCTTTGCATTCGCAGGCATGAGGTGGTGCATCTCGATCGTTAGACGAGGTGCATCCATGAAAAAACTCCTTGCCCTTTTGCTCCTATTTGTCCCGACACTCTTTGCGCAAACTCCGACCGCATCGCTCACCGGTTACGTGCAGGATCCATCCGGCGCGGCACTGAGAAGCG
>Ga0181516_10001375_pt1 | contig 18740 bp, 15 predicted proteins | sample PEATcosm2014_Bin_25_FD_121104 | JGI IMG/M metagenome (GOLD analysis project Ga0181516, IMG submission 121104) | Peatland microbial communities from MTU Mesocosm Facility, Houghton, MI, USA - PEATcosm2014_Bin01_10_metaG | ecosystem: Environmental > Terrestrial > Soil > Wetlands > Peat | place... | reverse complement strand
CGCGCAGATTGTCTGATGAGTCGCGCCAGACTTTGCCTGTCTGATCGCAGTTGTGCTGATTCGTCGGGTCAAGTTCGCCCGACAGTCCGAACTGCTGAAAGACCAGCGCGTCGGAGATGAAGTTCTCGACGCTGGAGTAGACGTAGCTTCCCGTCTGGTTGCGCAGCAGAGAGGTCGCGTCAAAGTTGTGGCTGAGGTCGAAGCCAGCCTTCACCAGCAGCTTGTCGCGGACCCAGTCGACAGACTCCTGCGCTTGATAGAGATGCTCGTCGGGATAGCTGCCCTGCCCGAAGCGCGAAGGATTGCCGATGGTAAAACCGTACCGGGAATCGACGACAATCTGGGGCAACTGTCCATAGACGTTCTGGCTGAGTGTCTCTTCAAATGCGGAAGGTGTGGAAGGCGGAGCGCCGAGAATACTGCGGCCCGCCGAGCCCTGCGTGACGGCCAGAAGATTAGGAGTAATGAATGCCTCCCACCGGCCGAGCAGCCATTCCTCGCTGGCCTTGCTCGATCCAAAACTGTGGTTGCCGTAGGATTCCGAGACGCGGGTCAGGCCGCCTCCGGGCGAGTTCCAATCTGCCCCCACGCCCTCGAACGTGAATCGGTGGCGTTCTGCAGCTTCCCAGTCCAACCGCGCAAAGCCGACCCATTGCGAAGCAGTGCGCGGCGTCGGGCCAACCAGATTGTCGAGAGTCTCCAGCATGCCTGAGTAAGCAGCTACGCCCTGAACCACAGGATTCGCGCTGCTTAGACCGAGCCGCGAGGCCAGCACCTGCATCTCATCGTCGCTGGGCTGGGCGAAGAACCCCGTTTCTTCTGAACATTGGCCGCTCGCATTGGTTGCCGCACAAAGGAATGGATGCTTCACTGTAGCCAGGCCGGGATTGTTACGTTGGTAGCTGTCAAGGGCGGCAAACCAGAAAAGCTTGTCGCGACGGAGGTAGCTGCCCACGCCGACTCCCCAGGTGCTTTCGTGATCAGGTGGTGTGAACGGCTCAGGAGTGAACACTGGGATAGCGGAGCCGGCAGCCGGCGCTGTTTCCTGCACCCACTGCGTAAATGGATTCCGCGCGCCCCATGTGTTCTGGCGATCGTAAATGAATCCCTGGCCATGGAAGCCGTTTCCGCCCCGCTGCGTCTCCACGTTCATGCTCCCTCCCGCGGCTCGGCTTGCCTGGGCTTCCACGTTCCCAGCGGTCGTTTGCACTTCGCGGATTGCAGCTTCGCTGATTACGAGACCGCGCCCGCCAGCCCAGGCCGGGACCATGGCTGATTGCGAAGAGCCGTTTGCAGACTCGCCCTGTTCGCCTGCCCCGCCCCGCGCAGATCCTGACCCGCCAAATGCCAGCCCAGTGCTTGCACCGTCAATGGCGGTTTCGGAGGCTTCCTGGCCGGCCCCGCGGAGCGAAGTCTGAGATGCGCCGCCGGACTTGGTTGAAGCGGTGGGTGTGTCGAGCGCAAACTCCTGCCAGCGGCGGCCGGCCACAGGCAGCACCTGCAACTGTGCGGCTGAGAGCGTGGTGGTGACCACTGGCGTGACCGGCTCAACACCTCCTGAGGCAGCCTCGATCCGATTGGGAACTCGTCTGCTTGAATAGACAGTTGCCTCCAGGCTTTGTTGAACAGCCCTGCTCAAGGCCAATGCGCCGGACGCCGCTGACATACCTACGCCAAACTGCGCCGATATGCGGGGGACCGAGGCGCTTAACACTCCGGAAGCGAAGGGAGCGGACAGTGCCACAGCGGCCATTTCGCTTTGCGACGGAGGCAGGGGAGTATCGCGCACAGCCAATGGGAGTGAATGCAACAGTTCGGCCGGTATGGATTCGGCAAGTACGAGAGTCTCTGTTGGTGGCGGCTCAGAACGAACGACGGCGACCATCCGGCTTGAGAGCGGGATTGAACGCAATGGTAGGGCGACAAGACTGGACGAGATCGCTGGAGTTTCCGTCGCGAGCAATTCTGTGGTTGGCTTCGTCGCTGGGCGGCCTGCAAGTGGGAGTGGATGCAGGTCCAAAGCGGGCAGGCCCGACGCAAGCGCAAGAGCCTCACCAGCAGGCGGCCCGGACTTGGGAGCAGGCGAAGACGGCCCTGGAATGGAGCGCCAGCGGAGAGATTCGGACGGTTGTGTTGCAACAAAAACGGCGGCGGGAGTGGAGCCTTCGTGCACGATGACAGCCTGTTGAGCCTTCGAGGGAGATTGGTCAAACTTCATCGCCATCTGGATACGGGATTCGCGTCCGGAAGCGACGTGGATGCCCGTGAGCGACCCGAGGCCCAGTTGCGGTGCCTCCGCTTCGACCGTATATGTGCCGGGGTCCAGACCCCGGATCGTGTAGATGCCGTTGTGAGCCGATAAGACGCGAATCTCCGCGCCCGTGGCCTCATTGCGGACGATAATGATGGCGAAATCTATGGACTTCGAATAGAGATCGGTGAGCTTTCCGGTGATCGATCCCGGCTCGATATGGTTGTCGCGTTCTGAATTGGCGACGCCAGGGTTGAAGGATACAGATTGAGCGCACAAAGCCACGCTCACGCTGCTCCACGCGATCAGGATCATCGATGTTAACGCCAGCCCATGGGCCAGCTTTCGGCCCATATTGCGCCGTCTCATTCTCCCCATCGGGACGCCTGTCCACGACAGACGGGGTCAAGCTCTGCCGCATATGCATCCGCCCCGCTCTGATGGCAGGTTCGGACTCAAATTCGTATATCCTGCTTCGGGCTACCCCGAATTCGGCAACTACCTGTGTATCGAGATGAATTTGCGAGCGATTCTATGCCGGTGAGGCGAGATCGAAAAGTATTCTCCATCACATGCGATCGCGAGCAGGGATAGCGGGAGGCCAGTAGGGCAATCGCACTTGGATTTCGAATTGCCGGGAAGAATAGCTTTGAAAGGGCACAGCTTCACAGGCCGCGAAAAACCTATTAGGAAGCGGCTTTGTAACAAGGGCACGACTTCAGTCGTGCCGAAAAATGCCAACAAAGACGAGGGCTTTAGCCTCTGAGGGATGGCTTTCTATCCCCGCGCCCATTCCAAGCAGAATTATCCAGCAATCTCAAATGCATCTGCCCTGGATCGCCCAGCCAGGCGGAAATAGCCATCAGGTGGGTCCGGTAGACTGAAGAGACGGCCAGCGTGCCCGGGCGACGCCATTGAGGGAAGCGCCTGGCTCCCTGACCCCTGATCCTTGTTTCCTGGTTTGAACATGTTTATCGATGAAGCAAAAATTCGGGTGAAGGCCGGGGACGGCGGAAATGGCTGCATGGCCTTTCGGCGGGAGAAGTTCGTTCCCCGCGGCGGGCCTTCCGGTGGGGATGGCGGACGCGGCGGCGACGTCATCATGGAGTCGTCGCAGCGGCATAACACCCTGATCCACTTCCGCTACAACCCGGAGCACAAGGCGCAGCGGGGCGAGCATGGGCTGGGCTCAAATTGCACCGGGTTGGATGGCAAGTCAATTACGCTCCAGGTGCCTGTGGGCACAGCTCTATACGACTCAGAAACCGGCGAGCTGGTGCATGATTTCCAGGAGCCGGACGAGCGGGTGGTGATTGCCAAGGGCGGGCGGGGCGGACGAGGCAACCAGCACTTCGCAACGCCTACGCATCAGGCTCCACGAGAGCACGAACTGGGGCGCACGGGCGAGGAACGCGCCTATCGGCTGGAATTGAAGCTGCTGGCAGACGTAGGGTTAGTGGGCTACCCAAACGCCGGCAAGTCGACGCTGATCTCGCGCATATCGGCGGCCAAGCCGAAGATTGCCGACTACCCCTTTACCACACTGGAACCGAATTTGGGTGTGGTGACGGTGGGCGAGGAGCCAGACCAGGAGTCTTATGTCGTGGCGGATATGCCGGGGCTGATTGAAGGTGCGCACCTGGGCTCGGGGCTGGGAGTGCAGTTTCTGCGGCACATTGAGAGAACGCGGCTTCTGGTGCACTTGGTAGATGTGTCGGACGCTTCAGGAAGGCCGGATCCAGTGGAGGATTTCAAGGCGATCAACAAGGAGCTGGCCAGCTTTGGCAATGGGCTCGCCGAGAAGCCGATGGTCGTGGTGGCGACCAAGATCGATGCGGCCAATCCGGAGAAGCTTAAGAAGTTATCGGCACATGCGAAGCGGCGGAAGCTCGAATTCCATGCCATCTCAGCGGTTACAGGCGAGGGGATCGAGCAGCTGAAATGGGCGCTGGCGCGGCGGCTTCGCCCAGCGAAATAGGCGCGACGACAGGGCAGAATTTCCTTTCGGGCAATTCTTACATCTAACAGATTGGGAAGTTTTTACTCGTCGCGGCACGCGCGGTGTGAAACCCATTTGCATTCAATCGGCTTGCCTTTGGCACGGCGCTTGCAGGTGAACCGGTGATCGCCAACTTCCCCCAGGAGGCATCACCTATGCAGTTCTACAAGAGCGGACTCTTCCGCGATTTTTGCTTTGGCTTTGCCCTGAGCGTGTTCATTTTCATCATCGTCCTCGGTTGGGGTCATGCAGCGATCTCAGCCTCGGAAAGAAGCACGGTTGCGCACGCACTGGGACAGCAGCAATCGGATCGGCAAAAATCTCAGTCCTTTACCGGCACCATCGTTCGGGACGGCGAGCTTTATCTGCTGAAAGATGCCTCAGGGCAGATGTACAAGCTGGACAACTCCCAGCAGGCCAAGTCCTTTGAGGGCAAGCCGGTGAAGGTGCAAGGGCAACTTGTCGCCGATGCGAAGCTGATCCATGTGCAGAGCATCGTGGGCACAGATGCCTGAAGACGATGCCTGAGAACCAGGAGAGGTCTCCCACTCAGGCTCCCCGGCGGTCCGCGCGGCCTGGCGCCTCGATGAGAGGGACCCGCTGCGCGGGCTTGCCTGGGAGGTGACTGGCGGCAAGAAATCCAGGAATGCAGGAAATTCAATTCTGTAAATCTGTCCTGCTGAGTTCGCTATACCAATACCGCGATCTCGATGCCACGAAGAATGAAGGCCTGTTCGCGGGGACTCCGAGAGGCCTGGACCGCCCGGCGGCCGACCTTGTCCGAGGACCCGCTCGTCGCGATAGGGCCGAGCTGAACGGGGCACAGCTCCGGATTCCAGGATGAGTGGGCTCACTGCCATGGGGAGCCACGAGCCTTGTGCGAGCGAGCAGCGAGCGGCTGCTGCATGCAATGCTATTCTTCCTCCTCTTCTACTGGGCGTTTGGCGTTGGCGAGGATTTTTTCTGCTACTAACTGCGGGACGATGTCGTAGTGGTCCATCTCCATGCGGTAGCTGCCTTTGCCCTGCGTCATCGACGTTAACAGCGTGCCGTAAGTGAGCATCTCCGCCATGGGGACCTGGGCGTTGATGACCGTGGTGCGGCCCTTGGAGTCCATGCCCTGCACGCGGCCACGGCGGCTGTTCAGGTCGCCCATAAGGTTGCCGGCGAACTCCTCGGGAGCTTCAATTTCTACCTTCATGATGGGCTCGAGGAGGCAGGGCTTGCAGAGCTCCATGGCTTTCTTGAAGGCGAGGCGTCCGGCGGTCTTGAAGGAAAGCTCGTTGGAGTCGACGTCGTGGTAGCTGCCGTCGAAGACGGTGGCTTTGAAGTCGACTACGGGGTAGCCGGCAAGGTAGCCGCGGGCGGCGGTCTCAACGATGCCTTTTTCGATGGCCGGGATGAAGTTGCGGGGGATTGCGCCGCCGAAGACTTCATTGCCGAATTCGAAACCACCGCCGCGGGGCAGAGGCTCCATGCGGATTTTGCAGTCTCCGAACTGGCCGTGGCCGCCTGACTGCTTTTTGTGGCGTCCGTGGGCTTCAGCCTTGCCGCGAATGGTTTCGAGGTAGGGAACCTTGGGGGCCTTGAGGTGGACTTCAGCGTGGTAGCGCTTTTTGAGTCGGCTGACAATGGCTTCAATGTGGGGCTGGCCCGCGCCGGCGATGAGGAACTCGTTCGTTTGCGGGTCGCGGAAGAAGCGGATGAGCAGGTCCTCCTCCATGAGCTTGTGAATCGCGGGCGCGAGCTTGTCTTCGTCGGCGCGGGACTTGGGCTCGATGGCGTAGGTCATGGCCGGTACCGGGAGCGGGGCGAGGGCGACCTGGATGTCTGCGCCCTTTGCGCCGAGGGTGTCGCCGGTGAGGGTATCGCGGAGCTTGCCGACTGCGCCGATGTCACCGGCATGTAATTCAGGGACTTCAACGGGCTTGCGGCCCTGCATGATGGAGAGATGGGAGAGTTTCTCCTGGGTGCGGCGGGTAAAGTTCTCGAATGTGGCGTCGTTTTTGACTACGCCGCTGATGACTTTGAAGAAAGTGATGCGGCCGGCGAAGGGATCGGTCATGGTCTTGAAGACGACCATGTCGGTTGGCTCGGAGTCGGCGACTTTGCGCTGGGCGATGGTGGGGTCTGCGCCGTTGTTTGAAGGGATCTGGACTTCAAATGGCGCTCGCTCGACAGGCGAGGGGCAGTAAACCTTGATGAAGTCGAGAAGATGGTCGGTGGCCATGTTGGCCAGGCCGCTGGTGAAGAGTAGGGGGAAGATGCGGTCTTCGCGGATGGCTTCATGAAGGGCGGAGATGAGGTGTTCTTCAGGGATGGTGCCCTTCTCAAAGTACTCTTCCATGAGCTCGTCTTTGCCTTCGGCGACGAGTTCGACGAGAGCTTCATGGCGCGCCTTGGCGTCGGCGGCCAGAGAGGCGGGGATCTCAGCGGTGACTTTGCCGCGGCCGTCGCCGCCGGGGGTGTAGTGGAAGGCTTCCATGGTGATGAGGTCGACGACTCCGTGAAAGCCGCTGGAGTCGGAGATGGGAAGCTGGACGGGCACGCACTGGCGTCCCCAGCGCCCGGCGATGTCGTCAATGAGCGCGCTGAGGCCCGAGCCGCCGCCCGCTTTGGGGTGGTCCATCTGGTTGACGACAACGACGCGGGGAATGGCGGCTTCTTCAGCGAATTTCCAGACGCGCTCGGTGACGGCCTCGACGCCATTCTGGGCGTTGACAAGGACCAGGGCAGCTTCAACGGGGAGCAGCGCGGCGCGAGCTTCGTGGGTGAACATGTGGAAGCCGGGGGTATCAACGAAGTTGATTTTTGTGCCTTGCCACTCGGCAAAGGCAACGGCGTTTTGCATGGTGACGCCGCGGGCTACTTCTTCTTCGTCGTAGGCGGTGACGGCGGAGCCATCGTTGACGCGGCCCTGGGTGGGTGTCATTTTCGCGGCATGCAGCAGCGCGGCGATGAGGGTGGTCTTGCCGCTTTGCGCATGCCCCACTACAGCTACGTTGCGGATCTCACTTCCCTGGTACGTTTTCATGGTTCTGTCTCCTTAAATGTGGAAGGTCTTGATGGCGTCTGATGAGACGCGGATTCCCACATCTCAGAATCGAGACATGGGGCACCCGGTACGGGAGGAACGTTGCGGCTGGGAGCAGGGAGCGCGTTGGGGCGTCCATGAGGGCGTCGAGGTGGCCGGATTGGAGGGCCACGTGTCCCGGTCTGCCGTCTTCCTCAGGCATCTGGAGGTCTCGGACGGACGCCGGGCGGGATGGATGTACGTCCGCGCGGCGTCATTCACTTAGAAACGGGATGCTATCACATGGAGAGTGTGAACGTCGTGTGACTGGAAATACAGGGATCAGGGATCAGGGGTCTGGAACTAGAGGCTAGAGGCTAGAGGCTAGGGGCTAGAGGCTAGGGACTGAGGGACTGGAGATTCTTCTACCACTGGATGAGCGGGAGGAGGGCGCTGTAGTCGTCGGTCCAGAGACGGAGGTTGGGCCTCTGCTCGGGCTGGGAGGGTGCGGCGTCGACGATTTTAGGGTTCGAGAAAAAGGTGGGGCTGTCAGTGACCAGGACCCAGGAGGCGGTGTATTCGCCGAGTTTGGGGTTGAGCGGGGTGGTGAGGCTTCGGGCGGTCATGCCGGCATTGGCGGCGAGGAGGGCGATGGCTGGCTCGAGATCGACATGCTGGTTGGAGATGTGAAAGGCGAGGATTCCGTCGGGTGCGAGGTGACGGCGATAGAGAGCCAGAGCCTGGGTGGTGAGCAGGTGGAGGGGAATGGCGTCGCCGGAGAAGGCGTCGATCGCGAGGACGTCGAAATGCTGTGGCGGCTCGCTGGTAAGGGAGGTGCGCGCGTCGCCGTCAATAATGTCGACTTGCGCGCCGGACTCGCGGATGTAGGTGAAGAGGTTGCGGGCGATGGGCTCGACGGCGGGATTGATCTCATAAAAGCGGATGTGGTCGCCGAGGCGGCCGTAGGCGGCGAGGGTTCCGGCACCGAGGCCGATCACGCCGATGTTGCGGGGGCGGGGCACTTCGGGTCCGTATTTAGCGTCTGGGCAGCAGAAACGAAGCGCGAGGCCGACGCCGGAGTCTTCGGCGTAGTAGGTGGTGGGAGTGTGGCGCATTTTGTCAGACGCGAAGATCTGGTTGCCGTGCTCGATGCTGCCGTTGGAGAGGGTGCGGACGGCTGCCCCCTGGTAGCTGAGGTTTTGCCTTACGCGGAGGGTGCCGTAGAAGTTGCGGATGGAAACCAGGGTGTTCCGTTGTAAGGCGGTGTGGATCATGACCAGCAGAACGATGAGGAGAATGCTGGCGGTGGACCAGAGGAGACGCTGCGCCCAGCCGGAGTTCCAGGTGGCGGCGAAGGCCAGCAGAGCGGTGACGAAGAAGGCGATGGCGATGTCGTAGTTGTAGGTGAAGATGAGCGGCGCGGCGATGCCGACGAAGAAGGAGCCGAGCGCGCCGCCGGCTGCAAAGAGGAGATAGAAGAGGGTGGCCTGAGAGGGGCGAACGGGGCGCAGCGCGTAGGCCTCGGAGTGGCAAAAGAGACAGGAAACGAAGAGTTCAACGAGAAAGAAGAGGATGGACCAGCGCATGGGGATGGTGGTGTCGACGTGAGAGAGGAGGTAGCCGAGGCTGGCCAGCATGACGACCATGAGACGGATGACGATGCCGCGAGACCATTTGCTCTCAAAGACGGCGGGGAACTGGAAGGCGAGAATGATGGTGATGAGATAGACCGCGAGCGGAAGTATCCAGAGGAGCGGAATGGCGGCGACATTTTGAGTGAGATAGGCGGTGACGGCGCTTAACTGCATGGCTGCGCCCATGGGAAGCAGCAGCCACAGCACCTGCGCCACCTGCGGTGGGGCCAACTGCGGCTCCGCCGCCTTCAGCACCTGCGCCAGCTGCGGTGGGGGCACCCGCCCTTCGGGCTCTTGCGGTGTTGGCGGGGATGCAGAGCGAGATTTCCAGGTTAACCATGCAGCAAGCAAGGCAAAGGCGGCGAAGCCGCAGGACCAGAGGACGCGTTGGGTGCGAAGGGTGAGGTTTGGTTCGATGACAGAGGGGTAGAGTCCCAGGGCGAGAAGAGATGCGAGGTTGGAGAGGGCGAAGAGGCGGTAAGGGACGGGGCCGGACTCAATGCGCGCGAGCCAGACCTGAAGAAGCGGGCTGGTTGCGCCGAGCATGAGGAAAGGAAGGCCGATCGAGATGGAAAGGGCAGTGAAGATGGTGCTGACGGGGTGCGTCGCGCCGGTCTCGCTTTGTGCGTGGTTCAAGGCCCATAAACCGGCAGATGCGGCGGCGAGCATGAGCAGAAGGAAGTGGAGAATCCAGATATACCGGCGCGCGCCATCTGGACGAGAGTTGAGTTGGCTGGAGGCAGTCGTGCGAGATAACCAGTGAGCGTAAAGGTAGGCGCAGAGGAGCGCGGTCTGGAAAAACACAAGGCAGGTGATCCATACGGCGGCGGATCCTCCGAGGATGGGCAGGAGCTGCTTGGCGGCAATCGGCTCGACAAGGAAGAGGAGAAACGAGGCGAGGAAGACCGCTGTTCCGAAGAGAAACCGCAAACGCGTCATGCACTACTCCGTTAAAAGGCGGATGCTAACACAGAAAGGTGGCTGTCTGGGGACTCGGGTCTGGGGGCTAGGAGCTAGGAGCTTGGGACTGAGGGCTTCGTGAGACGCAGTTCTCATGCGCTAAGATTCGGGGAGGAGATTGGCTTGCGATGAGAGCTCAGAACCATTCGACGGGGCGGTTCTACCGGCCGGAGCTGGATGTGGTCCGCTTTCTCGCATTCTTCTGCGTTTTTCTTCACCACGTGGTGCCGGACGACGGCGATCCGCATGTCGTGAAGCTGCTGGGACATTACGCGCCGATTCTCTTCGCTTCGCGGGAGGCTTTTCGGTTCGGGCTGAATCTCTTCTTCACGCTGAGCGCCTTTCTTATTTGTGAATTGCTGCTGCGCGAACGGCAGGCCACGGGCGCGGTTGCGGTGAAGGAGTTCTATATTCGCCGCATTCTGCGGATCTGGCCGCTCTACTATCTTGGTCTGGCGTTGGGCGCGCTGGTTGCCTACTTGCCCGGGGGCTTTCACACGGACATGGCCGAGATCGGGTGGTTTTCGATCTTCATGAGCCCGTGGTGCCTTGCCCATCAAGGCTGGCACGGCAATCCGGTTTTCCCCATGTGGAGCATCTCGGTGGAGGAGCAGTTCTATGTTTTCTCGCCGTGGATTGTGAAGTATCTCAACCGCAAAATGCTTTATGGGTTCTGCGCGCTGCTGATTCTGGTCGCCAATGCCTGGCTTTATTGGTTGACGTCGACGGGACACACGAGCCACCAGAGCACGTTCAATTCACTGGTGCAGTTCGAATGTTTTGCCGCGGGGATTTTACTGTGCCTTGCGCTGAAAGGACAGACGCCCCGGATGGCGTCGTGGCAGAGACCCATTCTCCTGGTGTGCGCGTGGCTTTGCTGGTTTCTTGCCACCTATCCGATGCAAACGCGGTTCGATACAAATCGGAATCCCGGTTTCTGGCCGCTGATGAGCGGATATGCGCTGGCTTCGCTGGGCTCGGTCCTGATTCTGATTGCGTTTCTGGGCATGGATTCGAAGTGGCTGCCGGGATGGGCGATATACCTGGGCCGAATCTCGTTTGGGCTCTATGTCTATCATGAGTTCGTTATCTATGCGATGCACAGATTGCTGGTGGGACGGCTAGCGCCGCTTGGTTCGATCCTGCCGGTGAAGTTTGCGCTCGATCTCGGGACGACGATCCTGGTGGCGGCGCTTTCTTACCGATATTTTGAGACGCCGTTTCTCAAGATGAAAAAACGGCACTCGGTCATCGAGAGCCAGCCTATTTCGGGAACCCGATGATTCCCATTCCGGGTTGCCGAGCTAACCCAAACAGAGGAGAGAAAGAACATGCCGGGGCGTGATAGACTCGGTTTCTTTGGAGAGCCACCTGTGCGCCGGGAGTGACATGCCTGGTGGGGTTCGCTCTCCAGTTTGTATATCCTGGAGAGATTCTTCATGAGAAAGACCATGTCTCTTACGCTTCGCCTTGGATTGAGCTTTGTTCTTCTGGGGTTGCTGCTCATGCCGATTGGGAAGGCTACAGGCCAGGCTCCGGCTGCGACGCCTGCGCAAGCGCCGGCCGCGATGGCGATGCCCGCGGCGCATGTAAACGCGCCGCTTGGCGAGATCCGGCGCATGCCGGGGGATGGCGACGGGGCTTACAGGACGCATAAATACAGAGATCTGTTCGCCGAGCAGGGGCACGCGCCGGAAGAAAGCAAGGCGAAGATCGAGAAGGCTTTTCAGCAGTTGTTTCACGGCGACGGGCAGGAAGAGCGGGTCTATTTTGAAAATGGCGTCAACGAGAACGGACCGTTGGCTTACGTTACCGACTGGGCAAACAACGATGCGCGCACAGAGGGAATGAGCTACGGAATGATGATCGCGGTCCAGTTGGACAAGAAGCGCGAATTCGACGCGCTTTGGAACTGGACTAAGACATACATGCTCGTGACGGACCCCGCCAATCCCTCGGTGGGCTACTTTGCCTGGTCGATGAATACGGATGGGACGCCGCGCTCGACCGGAGCCGCACCGGATGGGGAAGAGTACTTCACCATGGCGCTTTATTTTGCGGCGCACCGGTGGGGCAATGGGAAGGGGATTTACAACTACCAGGAGGAGGCGGATAAGATTCTGCGCGGAATGCGGCACCACCCGGTAATGACGGGGACCGGGCCGTTTCGCATTCACCCAGGGGATACGCCGTTTGTGCAACCGGACCATCCCTGGCCAAGCCCGAACACCCACAGGATGGAGGAAGAAGCGAAGGCGAGCGGACGGCCGCTGCCGACGTTCCGGTTTCCGCGCGGCCCAAGAGAAGAGTCGATTGGGCCGATGGTGGATGAAGACTACTTCATGATCAAGTTTGTGCCGAATGTGCCGGGCGGAGTGACGGACGCGAGTTATCACCTTCCGGCGTTCTATGAGCTCTGGGCGCGATGGGGCCCGGTGGAGGATCGCGCGTTCTGGGCCGAGGCTGCGGATGTCAGCCGTGACTTATTCAATCGAGTTACGGGGCCTAAGACCGGACTTACACCGGAAAGAAGTAACTTTGATGGGTCAACGGTGACGGGCTATGACGGAAAGGCGACGCCGTTCCTATCGGACTCGTGGCGGAGCGTAAGCAACTGGAGCGTGGACTACTCGTGGTGGCGAAAGGACGAGCGGGAGACAGTCCTGAGCGACAGGATACAAAAGTTTCTGTACAGCCAGGGCGTTGACACGTTCGCGAACAAGTACACGCTGGATGGAGAGCCGCTTTCTACGACGCACTCGCCAGGGATGGCAGCGACGACGGCGGTGGGAAGCTTTGCGGCGACACCGGGGCCGATTGCAAAGGCGTTTGTTGAGGCGCTCTGGGCTATGCCGACGCCGTCAGGCGAGGCGAGGTACTACGACGGCATGCTCTACCTGTTGAGCCTCATGCACTGCAGCGGGAATTATCGGATCTATTGAAAAATAGGGACTGAGGGACTTAGGGTCGTCTCCGGCGATCGCTTCATTGTGGCCCAGCGGGTGACGCAGAACGCGGCCGATAAAGGCTCGCTTGAGCCGATGATCGATCGGACCGAACAGCGTTGCGGCGCAAAGCGATCGTCGAACCGGTCTGCGGAGTTCTCACACAACAACGTGGAAAACCTCAAAACACGAACGCAACTGCCATGGGGCCAACGGCCTTCTCACGCAGACACTTTATCCCCTGCGGAAGCCCTTCCACGCCAACCGCACCTCAACAAAGTCGTCTTCAACAAGTTCCGGAGTTCTTAGCTACGACTTGGCGACTTACTCCGCCGGCAGTTGCTCCAGTTTTTCCACCGGCAATTGAGTGCTCCGGGCCTTCACATGCGCCGTCGTCATCAAAAAGACCGCCACCACAATTGCGCCCATCCCCGCGAACTCAGCCGGCGCAGGATGCTCGTGGAGGAAGAGGATTCCCAGCAGCACCGCGACCATTGGATTGACATACGCATAGGATGTCACCTTGGCCACGGGTAAGTGCTCGATCAGGTAGATGAATCCCGTATATCCCAGCAGCGAGCCGCCGGTAATGAGATACGCGAGCGATCCGATTGCAGCGCCGGTAAGGTGAAACTGCGGCCACTCGCCCAGCACCGTCCCCAGCCCAGTCGCAAAGATGCCCGCCGCCATCATCTGCCAGCCGGCGGCCACAAAGCTGTTGACTTTGAGCCCCGTGCGCCGTGAAAGGATGCTGCCTACCGACCACGAGAGTGCGCCGCCGAGCAGAGCGGCAATGGCCCACAGCAGCGTATAGTTGCCGGCCAGTCCAATGCTCAAGGACGGCCACAAAAGCGCGGCCAGCCCCGCAAAACCAAGCGTGAGTCCCAGCCAGCCGCGGCTTGGCATCGGCTCGCCGCGCGGCAGCACCATCTCAATCAGCGCAACAAACAGCGGGGTCACGGCCATCAGCAGCGATGCCAACCCGCTGGGCAGTGTTCGTTCGGCATAGACCAGGCCCACATTGCCGCCGCCGAGCAGCAACAATCCCATGATTCCCAGCAGCAGCATGATCTTCCCGGGCCAGAACACGCGCATTCCGCGCCAGCCGCACCAGGCAAGCAGAATCCCGCCGGCAATAATAAAGCGCGTTCCGGAGAGCAGCAGCGCAGGCATGTCCACTGCGCCAATGCGAATGGCGGTGTAGGTCGATCCCCAGAAGAAATAGACGCAGGCGAAAGCCAGCACGATGGAGGCCGCACTGGCAGCTTTCTTGTCCGGCATAGTCGTCGTCGCGCTCATGGAACTGACTCCATGGTAGTCCAAACGGGCCCACTCGTAGAAATCTTATGTATCCCGTGCTATCCTCGACCTCAGCGGAGCTCTGATGCCAACGCGCGATTCCAAAGGGTTGTTGCTTGTACCGGCTGCCAAACGCTGGTCGCGCGCCCGTGCCCGCTGCATCTGCCCGCGCAAGCACCTCCGCGTGCTGCCCACCCGCACTCGACCTAGCCAGTTCGCTAGTGACTAGCGACGGCGAAGCGTCCTCCGAAATGGACTCGCGTTAGGTCCTGCCCATCTGGGCGAATAGAACTCGAAGGCCCCCTGCTGCGGGGTCAGCGGCCGCGCCACATCCGCCTGCCGGCACTTGGATCGGGCATGGGCGAGATGGGCCGCCGCACAAACAAATCTGCCGAGGAGATTATTTATGACCAAGCAAGAGCTGCACGCGCAATACGGACCGAAGATTATCTGTCCACTTCCAGGACCCAAAGCCAAAGCCGCCGTTGCGGCCGATACTCGCCTCATCTCGCCGAGCTATACCCGGAGTTATCCGCTGGTGGCCAGGCGCGGACGCGGCGTCCGCATTGAAGATGTAGACGGCAACGAGTTTCTCGACTTTGCCGCGGGCATCGCCGTGAACTCCACCGGCCACTGCCATCCCGAAGTGGTCGCAGCGATTCAAAAGCAGGCCGGAGAGCTGCTTCACATCTCGGGAACCGACTTTTACGAAGAGCATCTCACCGATCTTGCCGATCGCCTCTCCGCCGTTGCGCCCATGCCCGGGCCGCACAAGTTCTTCTATGGCAACTCCGGCGCGGAGGCCATCGAGTGCGCGCTCAAACTAGCTCGCTATCATACCGGCCGCCAGCAGGTGATCTCGTTCTTCGGCGCATTCCACGGCCGGACGATGGGCGCGCTCTCGTTGACCGGCTCGAAGCCGCAGCAGAAGCGCCGCTTTTCGCCGCTGGTTCCCGGCGTAACCCACGTTCGCTACCCCTACACCTATCGCGGCTGCACGGGCGGAGCGCAGGATCAGGAAGCGTTTGCCCTCGGCTGCGCGCGTTACATCGAGGAGAAGCTGTTCAAGACCATCCTTCCGCCCGAGGAAGTGGCTGCGATTTTCATTGAGCCCATCCAAGGCGAAGGCGGATTCATTCCCGCGCCTGACAACTTCATGCGCGAGTTGCGCCAGATCTGCACGCGTCACGGCATCATGTTGGTCGTCGACGAAGTACAGTGCGGCTGCGGACGCACCGGCAAATGGTGGGCCGTTGAGCACTCCGGTGTGGAACCCGACATGGTCTGCATCGCGAAAGGCATCGCCAGCGGCATGCCTCTGGGCATTTGCATGACGCGCGCCGAAGTCATGGACTGGGCGCCGGGTTCGCATGCATCCACCTTCGGCGGCAATCCTGTCTCCATCGCCGCGGCGCTCGCAACCATGGACATCATTGAGCGCGAGGGCATGTCCAACGCCGCTCGCGTGGGTGAATTGATGATGCAGCGCTTGCGTCCATGGGTTGAAACGCACCCGCTGATTGGCGATGTGCGCGGACGCGGTCTGATGATTGGCATCGAGGTGGTCAAGGACAAGGCGACGCGCGAGCCGGCCCCCGCGCTGCGCAACCGCATTGAGACGCTGGCCTTCGAACGCGGCCTCATGATGCTCGGCTGCGGCGAGACATCGCTTCGTCTGTCGCCGCCGCTCATCGTCAACGAGCATGAAGCCATGGTCGCCATCGACATCCTCGAAGAGGCGCTGACCATCGTGGAAAAGGAACACGAGCACGCCTCAGCTCTTGAGGCTGTCACTGCATAATTAAGCGTGAAGTAAAGCCAGGGCGCCCCATGTCTCGACTCTGAGACATGGGAGCCCCGAGCGAATTGCAAGCCGTCAGCCAGGAGTTCAATTCATGAGCGTCAACCAGCGGGTCCTTATCGTCGGCCATGCAGGTCAGGTTGGCGTGGAACTTCAACGGAGCTTTGCAGATTACTCGTCCGTGGTTGCAGTCGATCGCGAGTCAGTCGATCTTGCATCGGAAGATCGGACTCGCGCGCTCGTCGATCGTGTCCGGCCGGAGATTATTCTCAACGCCGCCGCGTATACAGCCGTGGATCGTGCCGAGTCGGAGCCCGATGTGGCCATGGCCATCAACGCCCACGCGCCGCGGATTCTGGCTGAAGAGGCGCTGCGCCTGAACGCTCTATTTGTCCACTACTCCACCGATTATGTCTTTGACGGCAGCAAGCGCGAGCCGTGGATTGAGACCGATAAGCCCGCGCCGCTGGGTGTCTACGGTGCGAGCAAGCTGGCCGGCGAAGAAGCCATTCAAAAGGTTGGCGGTCGGTATCTCATCTTCCGCACCAGTTGGGTATATGGCCCGCATGGAGGAAATTTTCTCCTGACGATGCTTCGCCTGGCCAGGGAACGTTCATCCATCTCCATCGTCGACGATCAGCTTGGGTCGCCGACAACATCGATCGAACTGGCCCGCGCCACGCGTAAGGTAGTTGACGGTGTGCTCGCGGGGCAATTCGGCGCAACGCAGGATTGGGCAGGCCTCTACCACACGACCTGCTCCGGATCGGTGACTTGGTTCGGCTTTGCCCAGGCCATCTTTGCGCGCGCCGCCAAACTGCTCGACGGCAAAATCCCGGAGCTCATTCCGATTGCATCTGAAGCCTATCCGACTCCAGCACGGCGGCCGCGTTACTCTGTCTTATCCAATGCCAAACTCGCGGCGCGCTTCGGCGTCAGCCTTGCACCTTGGCAAGACGCGCTGGATACAGTTGTGCAGACGCTGAGCAGCACCCCATCTGTCGTGAAATAGCGGCGCGGGCGGCAGCATTTAGTTTGTCTTCATCCGCCTGCAATCAATGTGCCAGCGAACTGAAATGGGCGCCCAGATCGTAGGGCCAAAGAAGAATCGCCAGTACGCCCTGCCAGAAGTTCAGGTGCAGAAAGCCGATGGTGAAAAGCCAGGCGGCAGGCCACGCCATCCCCACAAAGCTGTGCTGCATGATTTGAATCTTTTGCGGGTTCTTGCTCTGCGCGTTCTCGTCCATGATTCACTCCGTAGGTGCAGGAATCCCCTCATTGTCGTGCGGCCTCGCCGGCGGAAAAAACGGCTTCCGGCGCGCAGCAACCTTATACGAATGGGACATTCTGCGGAGTGATACGTTTCGGCGCCCGCGGCGGTTCCGTTTCCCGTGAAGATTCAGCCCGACCCGATAATGCTGCTCACCAGGCCAGAGGGAGGCATATTTCGGCGGACCTATGGCGATGAACATTCGCAACAGCCCGAATGATTCGGTGGGATCAGCTGGTCAAAAGAATCCGGACCCGTGGAGTGGAGCAGGCTGCCCCAGAAATGGCGGGCCCGGACTGCAGCAGTAGAGAAAGCCTATTTGCCCTTTGCCGGCTGGTTGGCAATGATCTTGCTCGCGATCTTTGCGTAAGTCGCCGCCGGGACAATGCCCTTGGTCTTCAACTGGGTCTTGTTGGCATAGGGACGGCCGGCGACGATCTTCGCCGCATACGCGTCGCCCACGCCCGGCAGCGCCTTGAGCTGAGCCAGGCTGGCAGAGTTGATGTCGACCAGGCTCGAGGCCGCAGGCGCGGACTTGGTCGCCGTCGTTTGAGCCGGTACTGTCGTTGCGGGAGCAATTCCCAACAGCGCCAGAGCCGCAAGAGTGAGAATCGCGGATGTGAAACGGGTTGCTTTCATGCTTTCCTCTCCATTTTCGTGGCTTGTCTTTCCTGATTTGTCCAGATAATTCCGAAAGATTGTTGGTTACTTGTTGCCGAACATTCCGCCCAGCGATCCCAGCATGCTGCCGAGTCCGCCCTGTTGCGCGTCCCCGCCCTGGCCGCCGAGAATCTGGCCGACGATTCCCTGAAATTGCGCCGGGACCTTCGACTCAATAATTTGCACAATGCCCTTCGCGACTTCCTGTGCCTGGTCCTGGCTCAGACCGGCCTTGTCTTGCAACAACTGAACAATCTCGTCCATGGTTTCCTCTCTTCTCAATCATTGGCAGTTCGAATGCGTAAAAGCCGGAGCGAGAGCCAGCCTCATGGGAAAGCCCTCGCAGGTAGAATGCGCCATTTGCAATTGCTTCCGGAAATCTTGTTACTTATCCTGCGCGGCCTTGTATCCGGCTGCCTTTGCGTCGGCTTCGGTCATGAACTTGCCGCTCTTTGTCGCGCCGTAATACTTGTTGCTGGACATGTGGTAGACCTTGGAACTCGTGTTCACCCAGACCAGGCCCTTTGCCTTAGCAGCGGCAATGTCGGCTGCGCTGACTGAGGTTGCCGGGGCCGTCTTCGCCTTCATGGCGGTGTTTGCCGACACATTTCCGGTTCCCGAGGCCGTGGATGTCGTTGAGGTCGTCGTGGTAGAAGTCTTGGCGGTCGCTGGCGCAGGCGTTGTGGTGGTTGTCTTTGAGGTAGTGGTCGTGGATGACGTTGGCGCAGGCCCCTTCATCGCGTTCGCAGGGGTCGCGGTTCCCGTCTTCGTCGAGGAGGTGGAAGAGGACGAGGTGGAAGAGGTCGATCCAGCCGTCGTCTTGGTGGACTTCGTCGTTGAAGTCTTTGAGGACGATGATGAAGTGGAAGTCTTTGCCGGAGTGGTAGCCGTGCCGGTGGTCTTGGTCG
>Ga0181516_10001374_pt1 | contig 18748 bp, 17 predicted proteins | sample PEATcosm2014_Bin_25_FD_121104 | JGI IMG/M metagenome (GOLD analysis project Ga0181516, IMG submission 121104) | Peatland microbial communities from MTU Mesocosm Facility, Houghton, MI, USA - PEATcosm2014_Bin01_10_metaG | ecosystem: Environmental > Terrestrial > Soil > Wetlands > Peat | place... | reverse complement strand
TACGACCCAACCAGGTCCACTCCGCCATACTGCTTCAATGTGGGATCGAAGTTGACGGATAGAAAATCCGGCAGCACCGCCTGGCCCACCATCTTCTTGAATGTCTGCCCCTCGGCCTCGCTCTTCTGCCGCTGCCCCTCGATGCGGTGCCCGAAGACTTCGTGAAAGAACACTGCCGTTGCGCGTCCCGAGAGAATCGCCGGCACGGTCTGCGGATCGACAATCGGCGCATCGCGCAGAGCTTTCAGGTCGGCAATCATCTTGTCCACGGCCTTCATCACGGTCGCGTCGTTCGGCAATCCCTCGGGCGTCAGCGCTGCGTAGCTCTCATAGCGCGGCAACTCCATCCCATCCGCGGCCTTCGAGCTGGCCTCGATAAACAGCCGGTAGTACACCGTGGATGTCTGGATGGTCGCGCCCTCGCTCGAAACGAAGTATCGCGACTCCCGCTCGGCCGTCATGGTCGCAGTCGCGTTGTAGAGGTCGCCGTAACGATGGAACGGCCCTGTGTACTTGCGCGTTTTCTCTTCCCACGCCTTCTGGTCCACGTGCAGTTCCGGAACCGGCTCGATCGCGGTCTCGGGAGTCTCCTTCGAAAAGTCCGCGGACTTGTCTTCCTGCCCAATCTGCGTCTCTTTGTTTGTCTCGACGGCTGCCAGTTGCGTCAGCGCCCGTTTATAGCGCCGGTCCGTGTCCAGCCAGAGCGCCTGCCGGATGGCCGCCGCATCGTCTTCCACCGGCAGCGTCACCACGCCGGCGGCGCCACCCAGCCGGCCCCGAACCTGGTGAGTATTGTCCAGTGAATAATCGCCCACGCGCACATCGACATGCGCCACTCGCCGCCGCCCGGAGTTTGAGTGCATCAATGCACCGAAGTTCGACGAAACCGCAACAGTTCCGCTATCGACAATCTCGTAGCTCATGAAATAGACCGGAACCGGCTGCTTCTTGAGCACCGCAAAGTTGCGATCCAGCTCCGCCTTCGCGGCCGTCAGCACCGGCGAAGCCGCTGCCCCGCCTGCGTTTTGCGCCGCGCAGTGCGCCGCAACCAGAAATCCGCCAAGAAAAAGAATGAAGGCAAATCGTGGCCAAGGATGTGTACTGAAAGAATGCGTACTGAAAGAACGTGCATTGGATGAGTGCTTCAAGACACCCTCCCACGAGGAGATTTTGGCAGGCCAATGGTACCACGCGTCTCAGCGTCGCATCGGGCTTGGCGGCCAGCTCTAGTTCGCCAGATCGGCTCGCTTAACGTGCAAAACGAGGCAGCGTGATCGCCGGTCCTTGAGAAGAACCCGCGCTCTTAAGCATTGCCCGAAGCACACTCAGCACAAAGTAACTGCGATTCTCGGTCAACCCCGACCCGAACGCGACCCGGCTCTTTCCTTCCAGCACAATGATCCGGCCTCGATTTGTCCATCCCCATTTATTCAGACGGGTATCCTCGCGCGCCGACGTAAAATCGGTCCACGTATAATTCCGTGTCCAGCCCAGCCAGCCCACTCCGGTGAAGACCGACAGACGATCTCCAAGACGAGTCACTTCAATCCGTCCAGCCACGTATAAGGCACAAGACGAGATTAAGAAGCAACTGCCGATCAGAAATGGAAGACCGAAAAGCGATTGAAATAACACAAAATGTCCTGACCTGATCTGCGTTCCGTAGATGCCATACAGCGAAACCCCGGCCCATACACATGTAAAGGGAACGTAGAAAATCGCTATCCACGAGCGAAGTGTCGCTCCAACGCGGAACCCATCAGGAGTCTGCTCAAACCACGCTCCCGATGGCGGCGCGTTCAGGTCCGCAGCCCCGGTGGCTGGCGCGTCAGCGACCTCGGAAAAGCGACAGGTTCGGCCGCAGGCGCGGCACAGAGCTATGTCGGTCGAGACATTAATATCTTCGAGCGGAATCTTCGCACCGCACGACGGGCATCTGATTTCCATGACGACGAATTATGGCACAGGTACGGCGCTTCCTCAATTTCTGGATCGGAAGGGTCTAACTACGACGCCAACTTTGCGCTGGCCAGGCGATTCAGGCTGACGCCTTGTTTGCCAAAAATATTTCCAACCAGCCTTGGGCGAGTTGATGATGGGATAGTGATGGCTCCATCGACCCCAAAATCCTTCACCGCCGTCCTCGAACCCCTCCGCAACAATCTCGGCTGGGTCATCGCCCGCATTCCCTTCGACATCGACAAAGCCTGGCCCAATCGGCTCCGCCTCCGCGTCCGCGGCGAGATCGAAGGCTTCGCCTTCCGCACCTCGCTCTTCGCCTTCTCAAACTCCGAGGGCCACTTCCTCCTCGTCAACAAAAAGATGCAGTCCGCGGCCAAAGCCGCCATTGGTTCCAAAGTCCGCATCAGCCTCCAGCCCGACCTCGAAGAGCGCGTCGCCAACATCCCGCCGGAAATGGCCCGCGCCCTTCAGGGCGAACGCCGCCTGCGCAAATACTTCGACAAATTGAGCTACTCCATGCGCAAGGACATCGAAAGGTGGGTCAGCGACCCCAAGAGCCCGGCCAGCCGCCAGAAGCGCGCCGAACAGCTCGCCGAGCGGCTGTTCTTTGCCATGGAGGGCGAGGCCGAGCTGCCGCCCATCCTCCACGCCGCCTTCCTGCGCCAGCCCCAGGCACGCATTGGCTGGGAAGCCATGACCCCCAACCAGCGCCGCAACAGCCTGATGGCCATCTTCTACTACCAGTCTCCCGACGCCGCGAACGCCGTGCCGCCAAGGTCGTCGAAGAGGCTCTCCGAATCGCCCGGAAACCGGCAAATGCATCAAAATCAGTGCAATCTTGAAGCGGCATTACTTTCAGGTGGTCCTGCGCGGCACTTCTATCGTCTAATGGAACAAGTATGGCTGCCATCTCAGTCTCGCGAGCTTTCACCAAAGGTGCTTCCACCGTCGTCGATGAACAGGTGCGCCAGGAGAGTCTGGCCGTCGCCAAGGGCCTCAAACATCAGGATGCCGGTCTCATCGACGAGTTAATCGTCCGCTACCAGCACCGGCTGATGCGCTATCTGCTCTACCTCACCGGCAACCGCGAGCTGGCTGAGGACCTCTTCCAGGAAGTCTGGATGCGGGTCCTGGTTCGCGGCGGGCAGTTCAACGGGCAGGCCCGCTTTGAGACCTGGCTCTTCACCATCGCCCGCAATCTGCTCATCGACTTCCGCCGCAAGCGCACCATGTCGTCGCTCGACGAGCTTTTTGAAGGCAACAGCGAAGACGATCGTCCCATGAGCTTCGAGGTCGCCAACGACGATCCCACCCCCTTCGACCGCATCGCCAGCCTGGAAGACCGCGAACGCATCGCCGCCGCGCTGCTTCAGGTGGATACTCTCCATCGCGAAGTCCTGATCCTCCGTTTCCACGAGGAGCTCTCGCTCGAAGAGATCGCCAAGGTCACCCGCGCGCCTCTCTCCACCGTAAAATCGAGACTTTATCGCGGATTGGCAATGATCAAGCCCAGGCTCGAAAAGCGGGAACTCGAGAGGCGTGAACTTGATCGCCGCGAGCCGCAAGGCAGGCCGCGCGCAGAGGCACAGGCGTCGGAGGCATTGTGAAAACCGCCGGCATCGTCGACGGAACACCGGGCGACCGGATTCCGCCTGCCGAGAGCGATATCCTGTCGGCCCTCTCCGGCCATCAGGCAGGCCGCGAACGAGATGTGGCCCACCGCACGCGCCGCGTGGTCCTTGCTTCGTTAGGCGTCATGCAGGATCAGCAAGCCGGACGAAAGCGCAATCGCGCCGTAGCTGTGGCTTTCACGCTCGTCGTTCTACTCGCCCTCGGTCCCTTTGCCTGGCACGTCGCAGACGATCTCTTTGAAGGCGAGCACCTTAGCGATCTTGCCACCCAGTTCAGCATCCTCTTCTGCATCTTCGCTTCCGCCGTGGTGGCTGCCGTTCTCGTGGCCGGCTGGGCGCGCCGTAATTCCTGAACACTTTCTCTTGAAAAATCCATTTAGTACCGGGAATCGGTCAACTTCCTGATTTCCCCTTGCGTCCATCTAAATAAGAGTTAAGCTAGTCCTCAACGGCCCTCGTGGGGGAGGGTATACCAATGCGCTTTCCGCAATCCATCAAGGTGAACGACGACGAACGGATGATTCCCGTCTGGTCCGTCGTGGTTGCCGCCATCTCGTTCCTCCTGGTGGAATACTACTTCTGGATTGTCGCCCCCTCGCAGCATCATCATGCGCCCCCGCCCATCGGCCTGCGTCTCTACTTCAATCTTTCCTGGGGAATGCTGGCCGCGCTTTACTTCCTGATGGTTGGTTACATCAGCAAGGACGCGCCCCGCCGCGGCATGAGCAGTCGCTTCTGGATGCTGGTCTGCTTTGTCATGCCCGGCGGCATCGGCGCTGTTCTCTACTTCCTTCTCCGTCAGCCTCAGGTCTCCGCCTGTCCCGCCTGCGGTACCCATGTACAGGGCGAATTCCACTTCTGCCCGCAATGCAACTACCAGCTCTCCGCCAGCTGCGGCAACTGTTACCGCACCGTCCGCGCCACCGACCAGTTCTGCACCCGCTGCGGGCACGAGCTGGCAGAGGACCAGATGCCCTCCCGTCTCCGCGTCCTCGAACGGTAAGGACCGCACCGATCCTCGCAAGGCAGCAACATGACGGCTGAGCCAATCCTCCCAAGGCAGCAACATGAACGCTGAGCCTATGCTCCACAGCATCAGTCATTGACCCGCCCGGCCCATCTTCCTACAATCGGACTTTCGAGATTAATCGCCGAATGTCGATCTCCGCGCTCATCATCGACGACGAACAACTGGCTCGCGACGAGCTCAACTACCTGCTCGGCCAGGTCGGCGGCGTCAACATCCTCGCTCAGGGCTCGAACGGCATTGAGGCCGTTGACCTCATCGAAGAGCACCATCCCGATCTCGTCTTTCTCGACGTACAGATGCCCGGCCTCGACGGCTTTGCAGTCATCCAGAAGCTCATCGACCGCAACCGTTCCAAAATCGCCACCGGCGCTGAAACTGAATTGGACCCGGCCCCGCTCCCGCAGTTTGTCTTTGCCACAGCCTACGACCAGTACGCTGTCCGCGCCTTCGACGTCAACGCAGTCGACTACCTGCTCAAGCCCTTCGAGCTGGCCCGCGTCCGTCAGGCCGTCGAGCGCGCCCGCAGCCGCATCGGGGGCACCTCCACGAGCGCCAACGGCGACTCGCCCATCGAATCCCAACTCGATCGGCTCCTCCGCCTGCTCAACCGTCCCCACGCCGGACCGCAGGCCGCCCAGCCCGCCAAGCTGATCGTTCAGGCGCAGAGCCGCCTGCTCCTGGTCGACCAGGCTGACATCTGTTATGCCGCGATCGATGAAGGCGTGATCCGCGTTGCCACGCAGATCTTTGAGGGCCACTCCAAGTGCAGGACACTGGAAGAATTGCTGGAGCAGCTCGACCCCGCCCGCTTCTGGCGCGCTCATCGCGGTTTCGTCGTCAACATCAACCACATCCGCGAAGTTGTCCCCTGGTTCAAATCCAGCTACCAGCTCCGCATGGACGACAAGAAGCAAACCGAGATCCCCGTAAGCCGCGCCCAAACCAAGCGCCTCAAGGAACTCTTCAATTTATAAATAGAGATCGAAATATCGGCCCGGATCTCTGGCTCAGTTATCCGATTCAATCTTTTGCCGCGCTCTTCCACACGTACAAGAATTCCGCGTCGCTCGACGTGGCCACATTGATGCCTTTCTGATGCGTGGCGCGATTCAAAGCGGAGCGAATATTCTCTTTTGTGTCCGGCAGCGCTGAGAGGGGAACTTTGAGCGCCATGTTGGGCTCCAGCTGTTCAATGTCGCTCAGCAGCCGAGTCACAATGCTCTTGTGCTTGCCGTCCCGTCCTTTCGGAACGTCAAGCTGAAGCACCGATTGAAAGTTCATTGGAGCCGCCTGCGAATCCGTGGGGGCAGAATCGGAGTTGGTCGCCATACCGTAGTTCCTTTTGATTTGATTGGGCTTTATACGATCTTGATTCGTACTTTCGAGTCAACCTATTCTTAACCTATCGCTAAAGTAGCCTAAAGTTACCCTAGTTCTGCCATAATATCCACAAGGAGAAGAATTTGCCAGCGAAAAAGCAAAGTTTTTTCGCCTCAAGAAAAACTCCCGCGCCCCTCTTCTTCGGAACCATATAACTATCAGATTAAAAAGAGTTTCCCCGTATCTTTGAAGCCTTGCTATGGTTCTTCTTAGAGGTGCCTTCCCCATGACTCCCCGAGAGAGTTTCCCAGTTGTTCCGATGATTCAAGTCCCCGCGCCCGACCCCTCCGCTCCTTATCGCCCGGGCGTACTAGTCGTTGACGACGAGTCCACCATTGCCGACACGCTCACTGAGATCCTTTCGCGCAGCGGCTATGCGGCGGTTGCCGCATACGATGGCGAGAGCGCTTTAGAGACCGCGCTCCTGATGCCGCCTGAAATGCTCATCACCGACGTCGCCCTCCCCGGCATGAGCGGCGTGGATCTCGCCATCGCAGTCAGGCGAATCTTCCCCGAATGTAAGGTGCTGCTGTTCTCAGGTCACGCCGGCAGGTTCGAGATAGTGGACGCCGCCAGCCGCAAAGGGTACCAGTTCCCATTGATCTCAAAGCCCGTACACCCAGGCGATCTTCTCGATCGCATCGCCGGCAGCCTGAAAGGGCGTGCTGAGCAGCCCGAAGCAGTGGCAAGATAAGGCTCAACTTTTATAGTGGCAGCGTTCGTGTCTCTGCGGGAGCGAAACCTGGCGCAGTTCCGGGCGTCCTTGGTTTCTCGATCGAGTGTGGGTCAACACAGACCCACACAGCTCCCTTTCAGTGCCGCCATGAATCCGGACGGTGCGCCACAAATCTCTTCAGCATCCGCCGTCCGCGAAGGGCCTAGTCGTAGCGCTCGAACACGACCTGTTTCTTGTGCCAGCCATACCCGGCGAGCTTTTCGCGCACGCTTGAAACCATAAAGTTCAGTCCACATATATAGGTGTAGATATCGAAGGTCAGATCCTTGGCCGGCGTTGCCGGATCAATCGGGGGCACGGGCAGCGTCTGCCCCAGCCTCGCCGCGCGCTCTTCCACAATCCGCGCCATATGGTCCTGCACATATCCGCGCAGTCCCGTCCAACTGTCCAGTGCCCGGCTCAGTGTAGGCAGATAGTGGAAGTTCGGAACCCGCTTTTCCAGCGCCTCGAATTCCTCCTGGTAGTAAATGTCTGTCTCGTGCCGCGTCCCGTATATCAGCCAGATCTGCTTCCCATTGCTCCGGTCCGGCCCGCCTTCAGGAAACAGCCAGTGCGTAAATCCCCGCATCGGCGCAATCCCAGTCCCAGTTGCTACCAGAATTGAGTCGGTAACCGGCTCCGTCAGCACAAAGTGTCCATGCGGTCCATGAATCTGGATCGTCGCGCCCACCGGCAAATCCGGCAAGTCCGCCAGGTGATTCGAGAAGAACCCATTCTCCACGCGGTTCACGCACAGCTCAAACTTGTTTGCGTTCGCAGCCGAAGCAATCGAATAAGCGCGCGTCTGCATCTTGCCGTTCTGGTCCGGCGCAACCGCCGATACAAACTGTCCTGCGGTAAACGGGAAGCTCTCCATCTCGTCCAGGACAAACTCAAAGTGGTAGCACTGCGCTACCTCTGAGATGCAAACCTTCTTCGCCAGTCGCGCGGTATAAGTCTCACGTGCCAAGGTTTTCCTCGCTTTTCAGGGGATTGGAAGCCGCTTCAGAACCTTGCCCCAATTATATGTCGCCGCTTGCCCGCCCGGCCTCACCCTCGTCATCGTCTGCTCTCAGAAAACCTATGACTCACCCCGGCACTCTATTTATGATTGGTGCCAAATGAAAAATTCACTGAAGCTCGTTATTGTCGTCGGCCTCGCACTTGGCGCCATTCTGGGCATGGCCGGAACCTTTGTCGCCGCACGCAATCTGCAATCCATCCTCTGGCTCATCGATGGAGTCGGAATCATCGTCGCCACCGCCCTGCTTGCAGTCAGGCATCTCCGGGCCGGCAACGATTCCGTCGCCGCCGGCTTTATCGTTTACGCCATCGGCGAAAGCGTCATGCTCATCGGCACGGCCACAACGATTGAAGCCAGCATCCCCTCCTACGCCGCAGGCATCGCCCTCTGGTCAGCCGGGCTTCTGCTCACCGGCATCCCCAGGCAATTCGCCCTCTGGGTCCGGATTCCGGCCATCATTGCCGCCATTCTTTTTGCCGTCACGTCGCTGAGAATCTTCGCAGGCGAGCAAATTCTGCCCACCGCCGCGCCGTTGCCCTCAGCTGGATACCCATTCCTGGTTCTCACCTTCGCCGGCTGGATCTGGACCGTGCTCAAAGCGGATTAGAGGTGCCCGACGAGCCGAGAACTACCTGCCTTGTAATAAGGGCACGGCTTTAGCCGGGCCGAAGACATTCGCAAAGCGACAGGGTTTTAACCCCTGGGGGGCGGTTTGTGATGGCAAAATCGCTGGATTCGATTCGTCAGACACTGCTCCAATCTCAGGAGTCTGAAATCTCTGTCACCGGAGGCAACAAAACAATGCGTCGAACAATTCTTCTCGCACTTCTTTTTTGCGTGACCGCAGCTGCTCAGCAGCCCGTGGTCACCGTTCCCGGCGAACCGGAAAATCTCGGCCGAATCAAGGAGCAGTTGAAGCACTATCAATCCTGCGCCGAGCCGGATTGTTACGTGCCCCAACTGGAGCGCCAGGCCGATCTGGCCATAGGCTTTCTCCGTCAGAGTGTGTCAACGGCAAAGCCCGGCGACAAGCTGGCCCTCGTCCTCGACATCGATGAGACCTCTCTCTCCAACTGGTCCGTCGAGATCCTTGACGATTTCGGCTACATCCCCGCCGACTCCGATCTGTGCGTCAAGCTGCGATGCGGCAAAGCGATTCCGTCTACTCTGCGCATCTTCCGCGAAGCGGAAAAGCAGAATGTTACGGTCTTCTTCATCACCGGGCGTCCCGAGGAGCAGCGCGATGACACCGAGGCGAATCTGAAAATTGAGGGCTTCGACCGTTGGGAACAGCTCTACATGCGCCCAAGCGATGGGCCCAAGGACGAGACCGCGCTGGTCTACAAATCCGGTGAACGCGCCAAGATCGTAGCCGCAGGTTACCGGATCGTTCTCAACGTCGGCGATCAGATGAGCGACCTCAACGGCGACCCTCAGGCCGACCACTCCGTGAAGCTCCCCAATCCCTTCTACTTCATCCCGTAGCTAGGGGCCGTCTCTAAATTCCATAAGAGAAAAGAGGCTGTCATTCTGAACGCACGGGGCCCCGAACGTATTTCAGGGGTCCCCAAAGAGCGATTTTTGCTCTTTGGGGCTGAGTTTGGGGGTGGTAAGTGAAGAATCTGCTTTTTACTGTTGTTTCATAAACCTGCTTTGTATCAGGGCACGACTTCAGTCGTGCCGAAGATGGCCCAAAAAACAAGGGGTTTTAACCCCTGCCTGCTGCCCCTGGTCTCGACTTTGAGACCAGGGAGACCGCAAAGCCACGCAGACACGGAACCATCCGCGCAACTCAGGCGAATTTAACAAACCGGAGCGACAGCGAATTCATGCAGTAGCGCAGGCCCGTCGGCCGGGGACCGTCGTCAAAGACGTGGCCCAGATGAGCCTCGCACAGCCGGCAGGAGACAGCAGTGCGCTGCATGTCAAGAGATAGATCGATGGTCTCGTGTACGTTCTCCTTCGCAATCGGCTGCCAGAAGCTGGGCCATCCGGTGCCGGACTCAAACTTGGTGTCGGAGCTGAAAAGCGCCGTGCCGCAACAGATGCACCGGTAGAGGCCCTTGTCGTGATTGTTCCAATACTCGCCGGAAAACGCGCGCTCCGTGGCCGCGTGACGCGTGACCTGATACGAGTCGGCAGACAGCTGTTGCTTCCACTCCGCATCGGTCTTGACCACGACCGGCAAAGTTGCGATCTCGCCGCGCTGTCCCGCATCCGAGAACTGCACAATCCTCACTTCCTTAGGCACGTTTCCTTTTGCATCGACAGCTTCAATCCCATTCCGCAATCTGAGCGCAATCGCCGCAACCGCTGCGCCTCCCGCGATCACCAAGGTTCGGCGAGTCATTCGCTGCGCATCGTTATCCAATTTCTCAACCATCATTCCTCCCACTCGTTCGCTCATCCGAACGTGAACGAAAAAGCCTGAACTCCCGGATCTTCAAATTCGATTGCGAAAATGTGATCGGCCACTGGTCCCTTCTGCCGCACCAGTTGATATAAGCGATGGTTTATCACCGTGCCATTGCCCTCGGCATCCGTATCCACGCCATGATTCTCGCCCGGCGTCTGGCCGTCAATCGTCACTCTGAAGCGGACCGGCTTCCCATCGGCGGTCGGGCCCAGCACCAGGTGCAGGTCGCGCGCATGAAAGTGAAATACGATTTTTCCCCCTGCCGATGCCAGCACCGCAACCTGTTTGTGATCGAGCCACGTTCCGGCGAGCCCCCATTGATTCAGCTTGAGCTGCGCCGGCGTCGTATAGGTTTTCTCCTTGTCACCCCGGATGCCGCCCGGTGAGGCAAAGTGTTCGGCGCGGTCGTAGCCGATATATGTCTCCGGCGATTTCACGTCGTTCATGTCGGCCGCCGCTTCAATCCCGTGGGCGTCAACGCTTGCCGTGCCCGCCGGCATAGGCTTCGCCGCTCGTTCCTGCAGCAGTTGCTGGATCCACTTTTCTGACTGGTCGTAGTTCCCCTCGCCAAAGTGCTCGAAGCGCACCTTGCCTTTCGCGTCGATGAAGTAGTGAGCCGGCCAGTATTCGTTGTGGAATGCGTTCCAGATCTTCTGATCGCTGTCCAGCGCCACTGGATATGTAATTCCAAACTTCTTTACCGCCTTCTGCACATTGGGCAGCTGTTTCTCAAAGTCGAACTCCGGCGTGTGTACGCCGATTACCACCAGTCCGCTGTCCTTGTACTTGTCCGCCCAGGCTCGCGTGTAGGGCAATGAACGCAGGCAGTTGATGCACGAATAGGTCCAGAAATCGACAACGACGACCTTGCCTTTGAGATCCTTGGCGGTCAATGGCTGTGAATTGATCCAGCCGGTCGCGCCCGACAGGCTATACAGCGGCGCGCTCCCAATGATCGTTGCGGGCAGTTCCTGGTCATGCGCGGTTATTTGTCCATTCCCAGGCATTTGGCCGCCAAGCATGCCTGAAGACAACGCGCCAACCAGCGCCAGCACCAGCAACCAGCGTCCTGGCCGATTTAGAAGGCTGGAACAGGTTGCTGAAATCCTCCTTACCGGTTGCTTTGAAAGGCTGGGAGCATGTCGAAAAACGTCGGACCCTCGCGCTTTGTAACAAGGGCACGACTTTAGTCGTGCCGATAACGCCAACAAAATCATCCGGGCTTTAGCCCCTGCGGAAGTGCGTCCACTCCAACTGCACCTGAATGAAGCTTCTTTCAAGAAGCTCCTGAAACTAGCCGCATGAATCCCGTTTTGAAAGGGCACGGCTTTAGCCGTGCCAGGAAAGGCGCATAAACTGCGGGGCTTCAGCCCCTGAGGGATGTTCTTCAGCCGGATTCGAGCATTTATGCAAAGAGCGCCAATCATTTTGTCTTGTGACCCCCATAGCGCAGTATGAGCAGGGCAAAGTCCAGCCTCGGAAGCCGCTACCCTCCCTATAGACGCACTCCAACAGCAACGAGTTACAGAACTTGAGGCGTCACGTTATTTGTCGTGAATCACCCGCACTTCGCGGCACACTGTCGAGCTACCTCCACATGCGTCAACACCGCCGCTCCTCAGCCCCTAGTCCCTAGTCCCTAGTCCCTCAGTCCCCTTTGGACCCCGTCCGCCACCCTTTGCTACCATGCTTGTGCCGCTGGATCGCTGTGATCCCTGACCCCTGATCCCTGATCCCTGTTAAGGAGCTAGCCCGCCATGAAGACCCCTCCGCTCTCATCCGTTACCCGCCGCCGCTTCATTAAGACAGCCGGAGCGGCTGCCGGCGTCGCAGCAGGCATCGCCGCAATGCCGCCCGGCCGCGCCTGGGCTCGCGGCGTCCGCGCCTCCAACCGCATCACCATGGGCGTCGTCGGCTGGGGCATGATGGGACCGGCCAACACCAGGGTCTTCCTCGATCAGCCCGATTGCCAGGTCGTCGCAGCATGCGATCTCGACACGCGCCCGCTTCAAGCCGCCGTCGATACCGTGAATGCAAAGTACGGCAACAAGGATTGCAAGGCCTATCACGACTATCGCGAGATGATGGCGCGCGACGACATCGATGCTGTCATGCTCGCCGTTCCCGACCACTGGCACGCCCTCGTGGCCACTGAAGCCGCCAACCGCAAGAAAGATATCTACGGCGAAAAGCCCCTGGCCCGCACAGTCGCCGAGCAGCAAGCCATCGTTAGAGCCGTCGAAAAGAACAACATCATTTGGCAAACCGGCTCGTGGCAGCGCTCCCAACTCCCCTTCCACAAAGCCGCGGAAATAGTACGCAACGGCCTCATCGGCCAGGTCACGCATGTTGAAGTGGGCTTGCCTCCCGGCCATCACGACTTCGCCGGCACGGAGCCCGCGCTGCTCGCCAGGCTGGCCACGCTTGGCGGCAAACCGCCCGATCCATCCACCATCGTTCCCGGAACCCCGGCGTGGAACCTGGCCGTCACCGACCCGCCCCCTCAACTCGACTGGGATCGCTGGATCGGTCCATCCACAATGGAGCCTTACATTGAAGCGCGCGTCCACAAGAACTGGCGCTGGAACTACAACACCGGCGGCGGCCAGCTTCTCGATTGGATCGGCCACCACGGCGACATCGCTCATTGGGGCCTGGGCTTCGACCTCTCCGGCCCATCGGAGATTGAAGGCCACGGAACATTTCCCGCTCCCAATGCCCTCTGGAACACCGCCACCGTCTATCGCATCGAGTGTCTCTATCGGAAAGAAGTCACTGGTTACGCAGGCGACGTGCGTCTCACGATTGCCGGCGGCCATCCCGCCATCCAGATGGGCACAAAGTGGATTGGTACCGATGGCTGGGTCTGGGTCGATCGGAGCGGATTTGACGCCTCGCAGGAAGAATGGATCAAGCCCGAATCGCTGCCCGAAAGTCTCCGCAAGATCAAGCTCTATGAGTCTGCCGAGCATCGCCGCAACTTCCTCGACTCAGTAAAATCCCGCAAACCCACCATCACACCGGTGCAGGTGGCGCATCACTCCACCCTCCCCGGCCATCTGGGATTGATCTCCATGCTGGTAGGCAGAAAGATCCACTGGGACGTGGCTAAGGAGCAGATCCAAAACGACGAAGCCGCCACGAATCTGTTGACGCGCACTTACCGCGCCCCCTGGCAACAGCCAGCCTGATATCGCAGGCTTTAGCAATCCAAAAAGTGGTGGGCCCGGAGGGATTCGAACCCCCAACCAAGGGATTATGAGTCCCCTGCTCTAACCGTTGAGCTACAGGCCCGGCTGCGCTGCAACCTATCTCAACCATTCTACTTATCGGGGGCTCACAGGCTGGCCCGCAAAGTCGAATTGAAGCTGGCGCCGGGTTGCTCTCTCAGTTTGGCACATTTGCTCAGCAATCGCCGCACCGGTATAGCCTGAAGCTGAGGTGCAGGACCGTGCGACCACCGCAGCGAAGCGTCGAACTGACACAGGTATCGGAATGGCAGGATGGCAGCATTCGTTCCGTAGAAGATCATTTGGCAGCCGAGGAGCCGCTCGAGATCCGCGTTGACGCAAAGCCGCTGACCGTGACCATGCGCACTCCGGGGCACGACCGGGAACTCGCGGCGGGATTCCTATTGACTGAAGGGATCGTTGAGTCTCCGGAGCAGATTGCATCGCTCCAACAGTCGGAGGACACCGTAGGAGCCAAAAGAAACCTGGTCGAGGTGGAGCTTCGCGATTCTTCCTTCGAGCCCGAAGACCTTCAGCGGAATTTCTTTGCTGCGTCGAGTTGCGGCATCTGCGGCAAAGCATCGATTGAGGCCGTGCGGCTCCGCGGTTTGCGTTCTCCGAGTGCCGGCTTCAATATCGATCCGGAGATACTGTGCAAGCTTCCCGATCGACTCCGAGCGGAGCAGCAGATCTTCGGACGAACCGGAGGCCTCCATGCCGCGGCGCTCTTTGATGCAAACGGTGAACTCAAGGTTCTGCGAGAAGACATTGGCCGCCACAATGCAGTTGATAAAGTTGTCGGCTGGGCGCTGCTTGAGGGCATGATTCCCCTGTCGAATTCGGTCCTGCTGGTAAGCGGCCGGGGGGGCTTCGAAATCGTTCAAAAGGCGATCGCGGCTGGGATTCCAATCGTAGCGTCGGTTTCGGCCCCATCGAGTCTCGCCGTGAAGCTTGCCAGGGAACTCGGTCTTACCCTGATTGGTTTCCTTCGAGAACGCAGATTCGTCGTCTATTCCGGGCCGTCTCGCTGCATCACGTCGAACTGAGCCCTCCGCGATTCCCCCAGCGAATGCCCCGTTCCCGTCTTGATTCGCCGCGATGGATGGCAGCCCGAAGACGCTCTTCCATTTAAGCAATGTGAAAATCTAGTCACGCACTCCCAAGGCACTTTTCCACCATTGTTACAGTGTGCTAACATCCGCTCCCAGATTGTCCCCGAGGCGTCGATTCCCCATGCCCAGCATTTTGATTGACGGAAAGAGACACACGTTTACTCCAGGCGAGCACATTCTGGAGGTTGTCAATCGATCCGGATCGGCGCTGCCTCAGGTTTGCTACCATCCCCGCCTCGGCCCCATCCAGACCTGCGACACCTGCATGGTCGAGGTCGACGGCCAGCTTGTCCGAGCCTGCGGAACGCTCGCCGCGGATGGCGCTCAGGTGCTTACATCCTCGTCGCGCGCGGGCGCAGCGCAGCGCGAAGCCTTTGACCGGATTCTGGCCAACCACCTCCTCTATTGCACCGTGTGCGATAACAGCAACGGCAATTGCACCGTTCACAACACCACCAGGCAACTGGGCATCGAGCATCAGGAGATCCCATTCCAGCCCAAGCCGTTTGAAAAGGACTTCTCCAATCCCTTCTATCGATACGATCCCAGCCAATGCATCCTCTGCGGCCGTTGCGTTGAGGCCTGCCAGAACGTTCAGGTGAATGAGACCCTGAGCATTCGCTGGGAGGACCCGCACCCTCGCGTGCTCTGGGATGGCGGCGCGCCCGTCGGCGAGTCGAGTTGCGTATCCTGCGGTCATTGCGTCACCGTCTGCCCATGTAACGCACTCATGGAAACCTCCATGCTTGGCCAGGCCGGCTACTTCACCGCTCTGCCCGACGCTGCGCTCAGCGGCATGATTGAGGTCGTCAAGGGAATTGAGCCGGAACTCGGCTACGGATCCATCATGGCGCTTTCTGAGGTCGAGGCAGCCATGCGCGAGTCCCGGATCAAGCGAACCAAGACCGTCTGCACCTACTGCGGCGTGGGTTGCAGCTTCGACATCTGGACGCAAGATCGCCACATCCTCAAGGTGGAACCCGCGGAAGGCCCGGCAAACGGAATCTCAACCTGCATTAAGGGCAAGTTCGGCTGGGATTATGTAAACAGTTCCGACCGTCTCACCACTCCGCTCATTCGCGAAGGAGATCGCTTCCGCGAAGCCTCATGGGACGAAGCGCTCACTCTGGTGGCGAGGAAATTTGCCGAGATCAAGGCGGCGTCCGGTCCAGACTCCCTCGCGTTTATCTCTTCGTCGAAGTGTACCAATGAAGAGAGCTACCTGATGCAGAAGCTGTCCCGCGCCGTGATCGGCACCAATAATATGGACAACTGCTCCCGCTATTGTCAGGCGCCCGCGACCACCGGTCTCTTCCGCACCGTCGGATACGGCGGCGATTCGGGCTCCATCGCCGACATTGAGCAAGCGGATCTGGTGATGATAGTCGGCGCGAATGCGGCCGAGAACCATCCCGTGCTTGCGACTCGCGTCAAGCGGGCGCACAAGCTGCGCGGACAAAAACTCATCGTAGCGGATCTACGCAAAAACGAGATGGCACAGCGCGCCGACGTTTTCCTCCATCCACGCCCAGGTACGGACCTGATCTGGCTTTCCGCAGTCACTCGTTACATCTTCGATAACGGCCTCGCCAAGACCGCATTTCTCAATCAATGGGTCAACGGAGTCGATGAATATATCGCAAGTCTGGCGCCCTTCACCATGCAGATGGCGAGTGCGCGCACCGGTCTGCCAATCGAGACGCTTACAAAAGTAGCGCGCATGATCGCCGAGGCCGACAGAGTCTGCATCCTCTGGGCCATGGGAGTTACCCAGCACTCCATGGGCTCCGATACTTCAACGGCCATGTCAAATCTGCTCTTGGCTACCGGCAATTACATGCGTCCCGGAACCGGAGCTTATCCTCTGCGCGGACACAACAACGTGCAGGGAGCCAGCGACCACGGCGCAATGCCCAACTTTTTCCCCGGTTATCAAAAAGTCGACGACCCCGATATTCGCGCCAAATTCGAGAAGGCATGGAATGTTTCTCTGCCTCCCAAGCCGGGCCTCAACAACCACCAGATGATCGATGCCATCCACGACGGCAAGCTTAAGTCGATGTATCTCTTCGGCGAAGAGATCACCATGGTGGATTCAAACGCAAACCATGTTGCTGACGCACTTTCCAAACTCGACTTCTTCGTCGTGCAGGACATCTTCTTCAGCGACACCTGCCGCTTTGCCGACGTGGTTCTGCCGGCCAGTCCAAGCCTTGAAAAAGAAGGCACCTTCACCAGCACGGAGCGGCGCATTCAACGTCTTTACCAGGTCTTTGAGCCCCTCGGAGAAAGCCGCCCGGACTGGAAGATCATTCAGGAAATTGCAAACCGGCTCGGCGCAGAGTGGAATTACCAGCATCCGTCAGAAATCTACAACGAGATCGCTCCGCTCACGCCCATCGTGGCAGGCGTGACGTATGAGCGCCTCGCGGGCTACAAGTCGCTCCAGTGGCCGGTTGCCGCGGACGGGAGCGATCAGCCCCTTCTTTACACAAAGCAGTTCTTCACGCCGGACGGAAAAGCAAAGCTCTTCCCGCTGCAGTGGACGGAGCCAAGTGACCAACAAAATAGCGAGTTCGATCTTCATCTGAACAACGGACGTCTGCTCGAGCACTTCCACGAAGGGAATATGACGTATCGTTCCGAGGGGATCCGCTCCAAGACTCCTTGCACATTCCTTGAGGTTTCGCCGGAATTGGCAAACCGTCGCGGAATCCAAACCGGAAGCCTCGTTGAGCTGACCTCGCGCTATGGCAAGCTGCGTGTTCAAACGCTCGTCTCCGATCGCGTAAAGGGCGACGAGCTTTACATGCCGATGAATTCGGTCGTTTCCCCCGTCAACCGCCTCACCAGCAGCTACACCGACAAAGTCACCAGCACTCCGGCATACAAGGAGACTTCAGTGCGCATGCGGGTCATCGAGGAAACCGGAGCCAACCCGCTGCCACGCACCAATTCGCGCTTCGGTCACCCCACGCCACAACAAGGCGTGGAGGTGGAGCGCAAATGGAATCGCGCCGACTACCGCGCACCAGGAAGCCAATTGGTACAGATAAAAACTCGCTTGTAGCGCGACCGTGTGGTTTTGTAATCGGGCCCATGAATCTGGGTGGCCCGGGTCCCGCTTTTGGGACCTGGGAGACCACAAATCTACACGGTCACGATTCTAGAAGCTGTTGCATCAAGAATCGTTGATGAAGGAGAAGAAAGCATGGCTCACCCAATCTCGCTTGAGCTTCCGCAGCGCGACCCGCGCAAAGAGCTTCTGGCTCGCGTTGAGCAGGCTCCCGCCGCCCATGCCGAGGCGGTGCTCGATGCCTTCGATCTGCTCCAGGAATTGCACGAACGCCGCGTCTTCGAAGTGCTGCGCGGCCTGCTGGGCGCGAGCGACAAGATAGTCGAGACCGCTGTCGGCGCGTCCGATTCTCCTGAGGCAATTCATGCGCTCCGCAACCTCATCATCATCGGCAAGACGCTTGGCTCCATCAATCCCGAGCTGATGCAGTGCATCGCTGTCGCCTCGGCAACAACCCTCGGCAGCGAAAAGAAGCCGGTGATCGAGCCGCCGGGGCTCTTCTCTTTGTTGAGCCAGTTCCGCCATCCGGAGCTGCGCCGCAGCATCGCCCTCATCAACCGCTTTTTAGAGGTTCTCGGCAATCAGCTAAAACTCCGAGGCAGCAAATCCAATAATCCCTAGTGTCCTGTCTCTAGGAGCTCGTTGAAAAACGCCGAACCCTCGCGCTTTGTAAAAAGGGCACGACTTCAGTCGGGCCGATAATGCCAACAAAACCATCCGGGCTTTACGGGCTGCGGAAAAACTCACCGGGGGGGCGGTAGGCCGGGGATTCATCCCCGGCGCAATCCACGCACTATCAACGCGGCCTTCAGGTCCTGAGGCATGCTTTTCGCGATGTCACCAGCAGAGCGGGACCGTTTCCGCAGCCTGTTCAGCCCCTGCGGAAGCCCTTCCACGCCAACTGAACCTGAACAACGCCTTCTTCAACAAGTTCCTGGAGTCCATAACAAAACAGAAGCTGTCATTCTGAACGCACGGGGCCCCAAACGTAGTCCGGGGTCCCCAACGAGCGAACTCTGCTCGTTGGGGCTGAGTTTGGGGGTGGTAAGTGAAGAATCTGCAGTTGCTTTTCCTCCGTATCCGACACAACTTCTGACTCAGCACACTAGTGTCATGTCCCTGAAATAATTGTCATAAATAAGATGACCTGCTGCATCGGATAGAGTGGGAGG
>Ga0181516_10001373_pt1 | contig 18750 bp, 9 predicted proteins | sample PEATcosm2014_Bin_25_FD_121104 | JGI IMG/M metagenome (GOLD analysis project Ga0181516, IMG submission 121104) | Peatland microbial communities from MTU Mesocosm Facility, Houghton, MI, USA - PEATcosm2014_Bin01_10_metaG | ecosystem: Environmental > Terrestrial > Soil > Wetlands > Peat | place... | reverse complement strand
TGATGCGCGAAGGATCGTAGACGACCTCAACGGATTCGGCGTGGCCGGTGGTCTCGGTCGTGACTTGATCGTAAGTCGCGGTTGGCCCAGTGCCGCCAGAGTAGCCCGCGGTGGTCTTGAGGACGCCTTTCACTCGTTCGAAGACGGATTGAACGCCCCAGAAACAGCCGCCGGCAAAGACGGCCTTTTCGCTGCCAGGATGCGTGGCCAGCGCAGCGTCGACGGTGGCGGCAGGAATGGGCGGCCGAGGCGCTGCATGCAGAGAGCAGGCGGAAAGCGAAGCAAGGAGCGCAAGAACGGGCAAAGAGAAAGGGAGACGGCGAAACATTTGTGGGGACCTCCGAGTTGCTGGCTATGAGACACGCGCAGAAGCAAAAAGGATACAGGGGATTTGGCGGGAGAGCGCGGCAAACGAGCAGGTCTCTAAGCGGGGCTTCGCATTGACGAATCGAGTCGCAGCAGAGAGAATAGAAGGGTTGCATCCGAGCAGCATGTGGGCCTGTGGCGCAGTTTGGGAGCGCGCTTCCATGGCATGGAAGAGGTCGTCGGTTCGATCCCGACCAGGTCCACCAAATCCTTAATTGCAGCTCTGGCTTAGAGGTCCTTCCCTTGCACTTCGTTTAAGATCAGGATTTCGCCTGCGGGCTCAGACGCCCGCAATGCGGCTCAAGTTCGATCCCGACCAGGTCCACCAAATCCTTAATTAGAGCTTTTGGGCTAACGGTCCTTCTCTCTCGCTTCGTTCGAGATCAGACCAGATCGTCAGAAAATCGACCTGACGCGAGCTGCATCTGGCGCGATTACGGGATGGTGCTGCTGACCGCGCCTGCACCGAACGGTCTTGACAGCCGGAGCATGGCCAACGCCGGGCTGCCCGCTTCTCGACACCTTTCGCACGCTGAATTCCGTGCCATTTACCGTAAATCGCGGCCAGAATTACGCGGCTTACCGGTAAATTCCAGGAATCGCTCTCGTGTTCCAGCGATGCGGGCCGTGTAATCTTTCGAAGCCGGAAGCTGTATTATTCTCAACCCACTCGAAGGCCCTCAAGCAGGGCCATCGTCTCGATAAAAAAGCTCTCTTCCGGGTTGTACCGATGTTTACCTGCGTTAAAAACGAGCACCTGTAAATTTATCTATTACTTACCTTTTCAAGGATTAAAGACCGCGTGTTGAATACGCTTGGTTTTTCAAAGCCCGTGCGGAATGCTTTCACTGACCAAACAAAGATGAGCGACCAAGGCCAGTGACGAGCAAAAAACAAACTTGTCCGCGCGCAAATGTGTGATTTCTTGGAGGATCGCGATGGCACTCAAAAAGTTTCTGGCTTCAGTGACGCTGGTATTCCTCTGCGCGGCCATATCCGCGTTTGCCCAGTCTGACCGCGCAGCGATTTCAGGGACAGTCAAGGATCCCTCGTCAGCTGTGCTGCCGGGTGTGCAAGTCCGGGTCACAAACCTGGGCACTGACGCGACGCAAACAACGACTACCGATACGGCAGGATTGTACCGTTTCGACAATCTGCCTGTTGGAAACTACTCCGTCAACTTCTCACTTACCGGATTCAAGACGCTCGACCGCAAAGGGATTACGCTGCTGATCAGCCAGGTCGCGGAAATCGACGTCACGCTCGAGGTTGGCTCGGCGAGCACAACGGTCGAGGTGACGACCGCCACGCCGATCTTGCAGACTGAAGACGCGACAGTCTCGACTAATCTGAACAGTCAGGCGGTGAGTGAACTGCCGCTCAATGTGCAGGGCAGCCGCAACCTATCGAATTTTATCTTCGCCTATGTGCCGGGCGCGGAAGGAACGGATTACAGCTCGCACATCGATGGTGGCATCGCGATGACCAAAGAAGTGCTGATTGACGGCACCTCGGCGGTTTCACAGCTCGGCGGCTATATCAGCGAGTCGCAGCCGCCAATGGAAGCGGTCCAGGAGTTTGAGGCGGACACAGCGGGCATCACTGCCGATGCGGGTCGCACTGGAAGCGGCGTTTTCAAGTACGAGTTAAAGTCCGGTGCAAACCAGATCCACGGGTCCCTATTTGGCTTTCTTCACTCCACCGATCTTGACGCGCTCAGTGCCTCAAACAAGCTGGCGGCCATTACCGATCCCGCAAACGCATCCTCTTATCTGAAGATCAGCGATTCGCTCTCCGACTGGGGTGGAAGCGAGGGCGGCGCAATTGTCAAGGATAAGCTGTTCTATTTCGTTGCCTTCGAGCGCTACATGCAGTCGATGTGGAGTCTCGGACCTAACTCGCGCACAGTTCCGACCGATGCGATGATGGGCCTCGATGCGAACGGAACCCCCACAGAGTATGCCGATTTGAGCCCCATGCTCACGACCAGCGTTCCGGTGCTGACCTATGGCGGCCAACCGGCCATCGATAGCTGCGGCAATCCGATCTATAAGGGAGCGATAGTCGATCCGCTGACCGCTACGGGCGGCGCCTTCGGATGCGTCTTTGTCAACAATCAGATTCCAACTAATCGAATCAGCAAGACCACTGCGCAGATTTTGCAGCTCTACCACCAGTACTACAAACCGGAGTCGACTTTGACGAGCAACGATGCGGGGCCGGCGTACAACCCCGACCCGTGGTTCCACAACACGCAAACCAGCGTGAAGATGGACTACAACATCACGTCCCGGCAGCACCTTGCCGGCTCGTTCTATTGGGATGAGTATCCGCGCATCAATGCCGACCAGGGCGGCGCATGGTCGCCGACAGCTCCCGATGGCGGCCCCATGGCCAATTCCTACTGGCACAACACCACGGCACCGGGCGCGCGCCTGAGCGATGCGATCACAATTTCGCCGACCTTGTTGAACACCGTCTATGCGACATTCAATCGGTTTCGCAATCCCAGCATAGCGGTATCGCAAGCGGGCAAATGGGACAGCAAACTTGGCTTGCTCGATGGCGCGGGCAACTTCCCGTTGATTTACTTCGACTCCGGCATGTATTTTGGCGGAGCAAATTATCAGAATGGATGGAACTTCTCGCCGATCGGCAGCCAGTATAACGACTTCTATGCGGGCAACACTTTCGTTTATAACGATGAACTCGTATGGAACCACGGCCATCATAACGTGAAGTTCGGCGTCGAGTTCCGGGCGATGCAGTTCAATTACCACACAGACGACGGCACGTTCACAGGCGGATATCCGATCATCTTCGATCCCACGTCGACGGCTCCGTCGTGGTATGACTTCAACGCCTACGACATGGTCGGCAATTCTTTTGGCAGCTTCCTGCTGGGCGATGTCTACAACGCCGAAAACAACAACCCCGACAATGAATACGGACGCCGCAAAGCGTTTTCGTGGTATGCCAGCGATGACCTCAAGGTGGGTACAAGGCTGACACTCAATCTGAGCCTGCGCTGGGACTTCAATAATCCCTACAAAGAGAAGTATGGCCGTTGGTCTAACTTCGTCCTGAACGCGCTCAATCCTGTGACCGGCGAGATGGGCGAGTATCAGTATCTGACGAGTGGAAGCCAGTCCTTTGAAAAGCGGCAGGATTACTTCAATTACTCGCCGCACATCGGCGTTGCTTACAAGATCACTCAGAAGACTGTAGCGCGCGCCAACGTAGGCGTGTTTTTCACGCCGCTCAATCTGAATACGTGGGGCGGCATTCCCTATCAGCAGGCCGGCAACGTCGGATTCCATCCGACTACGCAGGAGGCCAATTTCAATTGGGATAACGGATATCAACCGACAACAACCCAGGTGAAGACGCCCGAATACACGCAGGCCGACGTGATCAGCGTCGATCCTCGCTCGCTCACTCCAGGCAACGTGCAGCAATACAGCGTCGGGGTACAGCGCGAACTCGATAGATCGTCTGTCCTGGATGTGAACTGGATCCAGAGTCACAGTTATCACTTACAGAGTGGCGCCTTCCAAACCAATCAACCAAAGTTCTCGGATTATCAGAACTACGTGGTCACCGGAAAGTTTCCGGCCAGCTACAACGGCTACTGGGGCGGCGCAGGACCGGGCTGGGAAGGCCTGACCCCATATCCTCAGGCCGAGGCTGGGTATGGTCCTCTGCTTTCCGTGGGCGTCCCGCTCGGCAACGCAGACTACAAGAGCTTGCAGGTCAGCGTGACTCGGCGGTCGGCCAAGGGCTTTTCGGTGCAAGCCAGTTACAACTGGTCTCGCACTCACGGGGACGTCGATTCGGATTTCCAGGAACTTTGGGGAACCGGTTCGCTGCAAAATACCTACGACCTGAAAGACGAAGCCAAGGACATCTCCGACTTCGATCAAACGCACATTGTGAAGGGATACATCATCTACAACCTTCCCTTCGGCCGCGGCAAATGGCTGCTGGGGAATGACAACGCATTGGCGGAGGTCTTTGTTGGCGGCTGGAGCCTCGATGGCGACTTTCACTACAACACGGGGACGCCGATTTCGGTTCACTCGACCAACTACTACCAGGGATTCAACTCGGTCTACGCCAATCTCGTACCGGGTTGCAAACTCACTACGGGCACTCGCGAGCTCTTCAAGCCGTACCTGAATACAGCCTGCTTCCAAAATCCGTTTGCCGGCGCCTCGGGAGGCGCTCCACCTCAACTCGGCAATGGCGGCAACTACCAGGCGCAGGCGCGCAACCCCGGACTTGCTACCGAGGACCTGGGTCTGCACAAGAGCCTGCTATTCGGATCGGATAACCGCCCGTTTGACCTGACGCTGCGGCTGGAGTTCTTCAATGTGTTTAACCGCGACACGTTGGCTGGGCCGGACACCAACATGGCAGATGGCACTTTCGGTCAGATAATCAACTACGGTGGCGTTGGTGGGCGAAGGGGCCAGTTCGGCGCGCGGCTTACTTTCTAACTACAGGCGCGGGCTCCGTGCAGCGGCGTCTCATGCTGCCCGGAGTCCACCTGCGAATGGACAGTTCTTTCCACACGATTAGAGTTGAAATCGACGATAGAGCCTCAGAAGGGATCAATGATATGCCGACTGCTGCGAGCTTTCAGCTCAGATGCGCATTGGCCGCGGGCATTCTCATTATGATTGGCTGCGGCGGTGGTGGGGGCGCGGCACAAGGCGCACCACCTCCCGGTTCAACGGTCGCCTCGGCACCCGCCATCGCAACATCCGCCGCACTCAATGGCGCGGTTGTCGTGACGCTTTCTTCGCCGACGGCCGGCGCGACGATCTACTACACAGTCGATGGATCCACGCCAACCACGTCCTCGCAAATCTACGAAGCGCCGTTTCTCGTGGCATCGAACCTGACTGTCAACGCCATCGCCGCGGCGCCGGGCGACTCCAACAGCACAGTCACGACAAAAAGCTTTACTCCCAACATCGCCTCGGGAACGTTGGTTTGGAGCGACGAGTTCTCAAACTCAACCGGCGCCAACGCGCAGCCGAATTCCAACGTGTGGACGTACGACACAGGCGGGGGCGGCTGGGGCAATGGAGAACTGGAAGACTACTGCGGGTGGGGTTCGTCGGCTTCTCCTTGTGCCACTGCTGCCCCCAATGCCTACGTGGGTACCGACGGCTACCTGCACATAGTGGCGGAGCAGCCCACGGCAGGGGTCTACACATCGGCCCGCATGAAAACTGAAGGCCTGTTCAGCTTCCAGTACGGCCGCATCGAATTCAAGGCGCAGGTGCCGGAGGCACAGGGTTTCTGGCCTGCAGCATGGTTGATGGGCAACAACATTGCCACTGTGAACTGGCCCGCATGCGGAGAGATGGATGTGTTGGAGCGCGTCGATGCGGCCGGCACTCCGGACTGGAATCAGGGCTCGATTCACGGGACTGGTTTTACCGGCGGGAATCTGGGTACCACGTACGATTTTCCACCAGGCCAGACCGCTTCTAGCTGGCACACCTACGGCATGAGCTGGAGCAAAGGCAGCGTGTCGTATTACGTCGACGATCCAACCCAGCCCTATGTCACCTACACGACCTCGAGCATTGCGGGACTGAGCGGCTCAGTATGGCCTTTCGACGGAGGCCAGTCGAATTTCATCATCCTCAACCTGGCCGTGGGCGGGTCGTGGCCCGGCTCGCCGGATGGCACGACTCCATTTCCAGCGCAGATGCTGGTTGATTATGTGCGCATTTATACCAATTGAGGTTTTGAAAGGCCGGCCCCGCGCTTCGTGAACATGGGCGCAGGCGATGCGGATTTCCTATGAATTGTTTCGCACAGTAATGACCTTGGCCGCCGGAACCGATGGAAGAGAAGGAACGAGAATGATTTTCCGATTGAAGTGCTGCATTGTCGACGCGATTTTTGTGCTCGGTCTTATTGTGCCGACAGCGAGCTACGGTGCGAATCCAAAACCGCCACGGCAGGATCAAGCTGCCTCTAAATTTGGCACCCTGGTCTGGAGTGATGAGTTCAACGGCCCTAACGGAAGCAGCCCGGACCCCGCCAAATGGACCTTGGTCAAAAATGGCTCGGGCTATGGCAACCGGGAGCTGGAATACTACACCGATCGTCCGTCTAACATTAAGGAGCGGAATGGCTCGTTGGTGATTACCGCGAGGCGCGAATCTTATGCCGGGCGCGACGGAGTGACACAGCCTTATACGTCGGCGCGCATTGAATCGTTAGGACACTTTGAGCTCAAGTACGGACGCGTCGAAGCGCGCATCAAGATTCCCAAAGGACAGGGAATCTGGCCCGCATTCTGGATGCTGGGCAGCGACTACGGTCAGATTGGCTGGCCGGATTGCGGTGAGATCGACATCATGGAAAACGTGGGCTTCGAGCCGTCGAGAATCCACGGCAGCCTGCACGGACCGGGCTACTCGGGCAGCAGCCCCTTAAGCGGTCTCTATACGATGTCGAACCAGGCACGCATCAGCGACAGCTATCATGTCTTCGCCGTCGAATGGGAGCCACGTATCGTTCGCTTTTACGTGGATGACGTTCTCTATGAAACACAAACCGCAGACAGTGTGCCCGCCGGCAAGCGATGGGTTTTCGACCACCCATTCTTTATAGTTCTCAACCTTGCTGTCGGCGGTTATTGGCCTGGCAATCCCGACGGTACCACTCAGTTCCCAGCCAGCATGTTGGTTGACTACGTGCGAGTGTACCAACGCGACGACGAACGCGACGCGAAGGCCAGGCCATAGGCGGGCTAACTCCTCTTATTCATCACAAATCACGGGCTCCGTTTTAGCTGCTGTTTCGCCCGGTCTGTGCAGTGCCAACGTTACACAAGGTGCGTGCGCGCCGCGGCGGCACCCTTTCTTCGCCTTGCACGAAATGCTATGATTCGTGATCGGGAAAAGTCCGACTAGATATAATCAGACTCAGAATCATAAAAGGTCTGCGCGAACAACGCTGGATTCTCGATCGTGGCGCGTTGCTCGGTGGCGCGGTAGGCGAAAATGCAACTTGGCGCATCGTGGGAAGGTGTCGAGAACCCCGAGACGTCCGCGTCTCCGGAATCGGAATTGCGCGCACCTGCGCCAAGCGATTTCCGCGAAGAACGCGAAGAGCTTGAACGAGTTCTGCGTCACGCTGAAATCAGTCGCTCCGCCAGCCTGGTTCGCTTCCTCACGTTTGTCTGCAACAAGTACTTTGACGGCCAGAGTGAGGATATTCGAGAGTCTTCTATCGCCGTCGAGGCCCTTGGCCGGAAGGAATCCAGTTTCGATTCGCGCATCGATCCGATTGTCCGGGTAACTGCACGCTCTCTACGCAAAAAGCTGCGTGAACTCTACAAGACTGATTTTCACGACCATCCACTCCAGATTGTCCTGCCGCTGGGCCACTACGTTCCGCAGTTTGCGGTTCTTGGCGTTCAAGACGCCCCCGACGAAGCCGCGCCGGCGGTCGCCGAAAATGAGGACACGATCGTCGGGGCTGCGCCTGCCGACCTTCGGGCCACCGAACCGCCCACTGTACCGTTCAGATTTTGGGGCGTAGACCTACGCGGAATCGTCAAATTCACCTTGAGTATTTTGTTGGTGGGCGTGGTCTTCACTGCAGGATATTTCTCGGGCTCGCGCGGCAAGCGGCTGGAACGGCCCGAAGCGCAAGGGTTCAACTGGGGCGATCCAGTGTGGAGCGACGAGTTCGATGGAAATGTGCAACAGCTTGCCGATCCCTCCAAATGGACTTACGACGTTGGTACCCATGATGAGATGGGGAACCAGGGATGGGGAAACCGCGAAGAAGAGACCTATTGTTCTCCGCGTGGAGGAAATCCGTTACCCTGCGACGCGCACCGTCCCAATGCGTTTCTCGATGGCAACGGCCACCTGGTTCTTCGTGCCTTCCGCATTGGAGAGGGCAGTTGGACTTCAGCACGTATCACGACCCGCGGCCTGAAGAACTTCCAATACGGGCGCATCGAAGCGCGAATGAAATTGCCGGTTGGGACAGGTTTGTGGCCTTCCTTTTGGATGCTGGGATCGAACTATCTCACCACTGGCTGGCCCGCCTCGGGATCGGCCACTATTGCTGAAAACGTCTCGCTGACTGAGCGCACCAACGGCCTGGGCCCGACTGCCATCCGCGCCACTTTGCACGGTCCCCGCTATTATGGAGGCAACGGCCTTTGGCGGGATTACAAGTTTCCCAACGGTGGGCGCGTAGACGACGGCAACTTCCATACCTACGGCATCATCTGGTCGCCGGGCATGATGCAGTTTTATGTGGACGACCCGGCTAATGTATTTTTTGTTCAGGACGCGAACAACCTGCCCGAAGGCGGCGAGTGGGTCTTCGATCATCCCTTCGTCTTGATCATGAATCTGGCCGTCGGTGGTGATTGGCCTGGCAATCCCGACTCCACAACCCCCAGTCCCGCCGAATTGCTGGTGGACTATATTCGGGTCTACAAAATTCCAACTGTTACGGCGCCTACCATTCAATGGCAACCTGTTCAGGTGAGCGCCGGTGCGTCTGAAGCCAGCATCATCACTCTGCACGCACGGGACTATTCGGGGCGCGTTCGTCTAACTTGTTCGGTCGAGCCGGCTAGCGCCGCATGCGCACTCGCCTCCTCGATCGTCGATTTTTCAAACACGCTCTCGCAGGATGATAGCCTGACCATTTCGACTAACCAATTCACCGACAAGGGACGCGTGGTCGCGCCGCCCGGCCGCTATAAGATCACCATCACGGCGACCACAATCAGCGGCGACCATTCGCAATTGACTGTGCCCTTCGAAGTCAAGAATCCTGACTAAGCCCAGGCGATCCTGAATTTCGCACTGCACATGCTGAGTCTAAGCAGTGCTCTCGCCAATAGCTCGTAGGGGGATTCTCTGGCAGAGGGATGGCAACGCAGCTTCAAGCCCTCTGCAACGCTGTTTCGAAACTCTAGGGTTGGGGAGCCGATCCGCCAGCAACTGAGGTGACGAGCTCTGCCAGATTCGTGAGATTCTGCTTGAGGACGTATGCGGAGGCACCAGCTTCCTTTGCTGCATGACGGAGCGCTTCGTCGTCATAATCGGTAACCATTACGATTCGGGCAAACGGATGGGCGCTTACTATCAGCCTGGTCGCCGTCAAGCCATCGACCTTGGGCATGCGGATGTCCATCAGCACAACATCCGGCCTGTGTGTTTCATAGGCGGTCAGAGCCTCGGCACCGTCGCCGCACTCCCAGATGAGAAGGGCGGACTCAACGAGGGCGCGCCGTAAGAGACGCCGTACCCCCTCGTTATCCTCCACGATCAGAACTGTTATCGGATGTGTCATACATTCGCCTTGGAAAAACCTGTCCCGGCGGAGGTTTGCCGCCGGGAACAGGAACAGTGGTAATTCAAGTGATTCTTGTTTACTTCGTGATGGTGAAGGTTGCGGTTGCCTGACTGGTCGCCGCACCCGACGTGCCCGTGAAGGTAACGGTGTAGGTGCCGGGAGTCGTGTTCGCAGGGAACAGAACTCCTGACAGGGACAGCGCTGCTCTGTTGGCACTCACCCTGACTGTCTGCGGGAATTCGCCGCAGATGGAGTTCGCAGGTCCTCCCGAGCAACTGATCTTCACGCTTCCCGAGAAGCTGTTCACCGAGTTCACATCGAGCACGAACCCGGCCGTTATACCCCGCTTGATCGTCTCTGTGCCAGGGGACGCGGTGATGGTAAACCCGCCGACCGCGAAGCTCTGAGACACCGAATTGGCCGCGAGATAGTTGGCGTTGCCGGCTTGCGAGGCCTGGATGGTGCAGGTGCCGCCGGACAACATGGTCACTGTCGAGCCCGACACCGAGCAAACGGCCGGAGTGGCTGAAGTGAAGCTCACCGCCAGACCTGAGCTGGCTGTGGCATTCAGTGAGAGGGTGCCACCCTGAGTTTGCGCGGCGATCGTCTTGAACGTGATCGTCTGGCTGGCTTGATCGACCACCAGCGTTACGTCGGCAATCACCGAAGCGTAATCCACCGCGTCGGTCGGGCTAAAGGTCGCAGTCAGGGTTTGCGAACCTCCGCCGAGTACCGTTGTCGCAGCGGGCGAGTAGCTAAAGGTTCCCGGAACGTTGCTGGTCGCGTTCAACTGGGTTGCGCTCAACGCCGTGCCGTATGTGATCGCCTTAGGCGTTGCCCATGTGATCGAGGGTGTGACCTTGCCGATAACCAGCGTGCCGCTCGCCGATCCCTGGTAATTGGAATCGTTGATGGTAGCCACGATGGCATAGCTACCTGCAGCCGTCGGCGCTGTTGAACTGCCGTTGTAGGTGATGACGACAGCCAAGCCGGCCGGTGCGGTTGTGGCGGTCACCGAGTGGGCGGAGCCGTTGTAGGTCTGGCTCGTGCTACCGAGCGTGATGGTTGCCGTTGCCTTGCCGATCACCAGCGTGCCACTCTGCGAGCCCTGGTAGTTTGGATCGTTGATCGTGGCTATAACCGGATAGCTGCCCACCGCAGTCGGAATGGTCGTGCTGCCGTTGTAAGTCAGGCTCACGCTTAGGCCCGAAGGAGTGGTCGTCGCCGTCACCGCCGATGCGGCGCCCGTGTAGGTCTGGCTGGTGTTGCCGAGAGCGATGGAGGCCGTAGCCTTGCTGATCACGAGTGTGCCGGTCGCGGTTCCCTGGTAGTTTGGATCATTGATCGCGGCCGCCACGGTATAGCTGCCCACAGCTGTTGGCACGGTCGTGCTGCCGTTGTAGGTGATGCTGACGCCCAGTCCCGAGGGGCTCGTGGCAGCTGTCACGGGAGATGCAATGCCGGTGTAGATCTGGTTGGTGTTGCCGAGAGCGATGGTTGCCGTTCCAACCTGGCCGGTGCCGTTCAACTGAATCGTCTGGGTCGCCGGGTTGCCGTTCAATGCGTTGTCTGAGAGCACGGCCTGTCCGGAGATCACACCCACCGATTCAGGCGTGAAGCTAAGGCTGAGATTGCACTCAGTGCCCGGAGCAAGTGAAGCGCTCGCGGTGCAATCTTCGGGCGTACCCGAGCCATCCACCTGGGCGAAGTTGGAGGCCACGCTCAGCCCGCTCATCGTGAGCGCTGCATTGCCGATGTTCTGGATTGTCACCGACTGCGGACTGTCGCTGCTGGTGGTGTTGTACCCGGTGGCTTCAAACGTCAGAGACGGCGCTTGTGGACGCGGCACCTCGACAAGTGCGCCGTTAATGGAAGCCACGAATAAGTCACCCGCGGAATCCAATCCGACGCCGTAAGGGAAACCGATCTCCGCCAGCGTCGTCTGTGTGCCATTCGCGGCGACTTCGGTAAGAGTGCCCGCGTTGGCATCGGTGACAAAAGCGTCGCCGGCCGCGTCGACAGCAACGTAGGTAGGCGTCCGCCATCCTCCACCAACGCTTGTCTGGACACCGGCTGGGGTCACCTCGAAGACTCCGCTGAAGTACGTGGCAACGAAAACATCGCCGGCGCCATCCACAGCCAATCCCATCGGCGTGTTATAGCCCCCGCCTACAGAAGTTTGCGTACCGTTCAGAGCCACCTTGGTGACCGAGTTGTTTCCCCAATCTGAAACATACACATTGCCGGCGCCATCCACGGCGACTCCAGCAGGCTCTGACCAACCGCTGCCCACCGAAGTCTGCGAGCCGTTGGGCGCAATCTTGATGACGTCAGGGGAATTATGTAAGTTCGTGACATAAAGATTTCCGGCGCCATCGACGGCCAGCCCGTAAGGATAGCCGAATCCGCTGGCGACCGTACTCGATGTGCCGCCGGGGGTGACTTTGTACACGTTGCCAGCATCCGTAGCGGCGACGTAGACATTTCCCGCGCTATCGACGGCGACGCCGTTCGATCCGCTCAGACCACCCAAAAGCGTTGACTGCGCGCCCACGCCAAAAACTGCTTGCGGGCCATTGCCAACGCCGTAAATGTTGGTCGTCGTCACCACATTGCCGGAACCATCGAGAATCTCGACTGCACCCGTCCGAATCCCAGGGAACTTCGGCGCAAAGGTCACATTCACCATGCAGGTTGATCCCGCCGAAACCGATCCTGTGCACGAGCTTGACGCAATCGAAAAGTCCATGTTCTGCACGCCCTGCGTCACCGCCAGCGGCGTACCCAGGGTGGCATCGGCATTCACCGCGTAATTCAGAATCGCGGATTGGCTGCAGGGGCTCGGAGAGGTTTGTCCCGAGGGGCAAACGTTGGTGCTGGCAAACGGGGCGGCGCTGAAGTTGACTTCGTCCACCTGTTCGTTTGCCTCGTCAGCAAGTACGATGTTGCCATTCGGCTCCAGGGCGATCTGCGAAACGACTCCAAATCCATCAGCCACAAGGCTCGTTGTGTATGTGCCGCCTGCATAAGTCGCCTTCATAAGCCGAGAGGCGGGGGTTTGTTCGAAGTAAATATTGCCGCTTCCATCCACGACCAGGTGTTCGGGAGAATTGGCTGAGAGGATGTTGGACGGCCCGCTGTAGGACGTGCCATTCCACATGAATTCCATGATTTGGTTGTAGCCGGTATCCGCTGCATAGACGTTGCCCGCGCTATCCACAGCGACACCGAAGACCTGGCCATAGCCGCCCCCAAAGATCGTCGATTGCGTATACGTGCCGTTCGCGAGGGTCTCCTTGTAGATGTGCCCGGTGTCCACCTCGGCAACATAAAGGTTTCCGCTCGCATCGATCGCCAGGCCCTCAGGACCGTTCAGGCCGGATGCAACCACCGACTCGCTGTAGCTGCCGTTTGCAGGCGTCTCTTCAACAATCCGACCATTGCCAGCATCGGTAAAAAACACATCGCCTGCGCTGTCCACCTGCACGTTAAACGGGAAAGACAAGCCTTGATTCGCAACCACCGACTGGGTATAGCCCGTACCCGATGGTGTTTCTTTCAGTATCTGGTTGTTATATGTGTCGGCGACGTAGAACGCGCCCTTTTGATCCACGGCCACGCCCTGCGCGTTGCTGAACCCGCCGAACAGGGTATGCGCGGCAGCGGCTAACACAACGCTTTGTGCCTCAAGCGCGGCAGGCGCCATCGCCACTGCGCACAACAGGCCGGCGCCCCACGCTGCCAGCCGTTTTCTATTGCTCAAAATCCGTTTCATCTTCGTCTCCTCATTGAGTCGATATGCGCCGATGCGGCGTAATAATGGCGGTCGTCACCCGCGATAGTTCGGGAGAGCGGACTTGACCTGCATCGAGCGTAGGACAGCTCGTGAAGGAAAAATATTGGGGATGCTACACAGAGGGCCGTGCGGTGTTACACTCCCGGCCGTGTGGTGTTACACGCTGGCCGTGCGGTTCCACACAGATCGTGGTGCGATTGCACATCGCTTCGGTTGAACCGTTCTCGGGAAAAGAGGCTCCCCGCCAAGTTGCTCCGAATACGCAAGTGATCCGGTGGATATTGCTTTAGATAAGGCCCGGCAAAAGCTACGATGGAAACAGCACAAGTCTGCGATGTAGCTCGTTCCCTGTTTCGGAGACCATAAGTTGCGGAACTCCATCCGCAACCTGAGATCGGCAAGGATGAATTCAGCGCTCATAGTCCTGCCCTGGAGATTGAAACAAACTGTGGCTGGCAGACTGCAACGACTCTGCCACACGATCTGGCTGGCCTGTGTCGCATGCCTTCTGACGTTGAACTGTACTGATACGGCCCTAGCCGCGCAGTACCGCTACGATGCGTGGACCGTCGGCAACGGCCTGCCGCAAAACATCATTCGAGGCATTGCTCAGACTCCGGACGGTTATCTCTGGATCGCCACCCTGGACGGGCTGGCACGATTCGATGGGGTTCGCTTCACGACATTCAATAAAAGCAACACGCCGGGAATCGCATCGAACCGGTTCAGTTCGATGGTGGCGGACCCGGACGGAGAACTGTGGCTAAGTAATGAAAGCGGAGGGCTCACCCGCTATCATCATGGTTCGTTCCACACTTACAGCGCCGAAGACGGTATCCCCGCTAACAGCGTTCGCGGAATCACCGGAGATGGCGCGGGAAATCTCTGGTTATTGTCTGACGAGTCGATCATGCAATGGAACAAGACGACCGGAGAGCTTCTCGACGTCACTCCCGACAACCTCAGAATCCATTACGAAACCCTTCACTGGGAAAGCGCCGGCTTCTGGGGATTGGACAATTCCGGCTTGCACATCTTCACTCGGGGCCACTTTATGAGCTACCCGCTCCCAACGTGGCTACCCAGCAGCACCATATGGGGCGTGGGAGTTGACGAGAATGGTTCCGTTTGGATTGAAACAGAGGACGGGAAACAGGCCGTCGTTCTGGCCGGCAAACAGGAGGCCGAGCCGGTAGACTCTGCGCATCCACGTCCGTTTTCTTACCGCGATCCTCACGGGCATGTTTGGACGATGCACGTAGCCCAGCGCCTGACGCGGTTCCTGGATTTCGAATCTATCGGACAAGCGGCCAGCATCCCGATGGATCGGTTTCTTGAAGACCATGAGGGGAATGTCTGGATCGGCACCGAAGGGAGCGGACTCTATCGGCTACAGGAGCAGTCGGTCTACGTCTACTCCAAGGCGCAAGGCCTGCGCGACAGCAATATTTATCCGGTCTATCAGGATCGCTCCGGAGCGATCTGGGTGGGCGCGTGGCAATCGGGGCTCAGCCGCTTCAGCAACGGGAGCTTCACTAACTACGGAGTTGCTCAGGGACTGCCGAGCCCGCTTGTAACGGCATTGACCGAGGATCGTGACGGCAATCTGTGGGTAGGCACGCACGCCGGTTTGGGCATCTTTAAAGACGGCAAGTTCGGCAAGCCCTTCGGTGTCCTCCTGCCCGAGCGCGCCATACCGCAGGCCATGCTGCAAGACCGCGGCGGCACGATGTGGATCGGCACCTCCTCTGGCCTCGTCTTATACCGTGACGGGCCCACCAAGACGCTCACGGTGCAGGACGGCCTCGCCACCAACGACGTTCGCGTCATCGTCGAAAGCCGGTCGGGAGACATCTGGATCGGCGGTTACGGCGGCCTGACCCGTGTGCATGGCGGTCAATTCACGCGCTGGACCGAAAGCGACGGCCTGCCCAGCGATAACATTCGCGCAATCTATGAGGATCGGGACGGCGCGATCTGGATAGGCACCTACGACGGCGGGCTCGGGCGGCTCAAGGACGGCAAGATCACACGTTACACCGAGAAAAACGGCCTGTTCAACAACGGCGTATTCCAGATTCTTGAAGATGGCCGCGGCAATCTCTGGATGAGTTGTAACCGGGGGATCTATCGGGTGAGCAAGCAGGAGCTGAATGCCTTCGCAGACGGCAGGCTCGCCACCATTACTTCAGTCGCATACGGAAAATCCGACGGCCTGTTGAACGTGGAGTGCAACGGCGGCATGTGGCCCGCCGGCATCAAGACGCGCGACGGCAAGCTATGGTTTCCCACGCAGGATGGCATCGCCATCGTCGACCCCGGAACCATCCGCATCAATCCGCAGTCTCCGCCGGTCGTCATTGAGGCCGCATCCGTCGACGGCATTCGCGCTTCGCTCGATGGGCTACGTATCCCGCCGGGAAAAGAGAACCTCGTGATCGAATACACCGCTCTCAGCTTCGTGCATTCCGACCAGATTCGTTTTCAATACAAGCTTGAGGGCCTCGACTCAGGCTGGATCGACGCCGGCTCGCGCCGCACCGCCTACTATTCCCACCTGCCACCCGGGACCTACACGTTTCATGTGATCGCCCGCAATAGCGATGGCGTGTGGAACGATGTTGGGCAAAGCCTGACCGTCGCCGTGCTGGCGCCGTTTTATCGCACCTTGTGGTTCACTATTCTTGAAGTTCTAGTCTTCGCCGGAATAATTGGCATCGCAGTGCGCTATCGTTTGTGGCAACTCGAGCAAAAGCAAGCGATACAAAAGGCCTTTTCGCAGCAATTGATCGCGTCGCAGGAAAACGAACGGCAGCGCATTGCGGCTGAGCTGCACGATAGCCTGGGCCAGCGCCTCGTGGTCATCAGCAATCTCGCTCTGTTTTCGATGCGCTCACAGGACAAAGCCGGAACGGCAGGCGGTGAATCAGGAGCAATGAAAGAGATCAGCGCGGAAACAGCCTTGGCCATTCAGGAAACCCGCGAGATTTCCTATAACTTGCGGCCCTTCCAGTTGGACCGCCTGGGCCTGACCAAGGCAGTCGAAGGAATCCTGCGCTCGGTTGCTGCTGCGTCCGGGATTCGCATCACCTCGGAAGTGGACAATATTGACGATGCCTTTCCTGCCGATCTGCGCATTAATTTCTATAGGATCGTACAGGAATCGTTGAATAATGTGATGAAACATGCACAGGCAACAGAGACGGCGGTTCGCATCACGCGCAATAAGGAACGGATAACCTTGTCTATTCGGGACAATGGAAAGGGATTCGCTGCGGGAACGCGCCCTTCGAAAGCAGGAAAGAGCGGCTTTGGATTGGCGGGTATGGCGGAACGGGCAAACTCGCTGGGGGGCAGTTTTCGAGTGTGGTCCGCGCCTGATCAAGGCACGGCCATGACCGTCGAAATCCCGCTGGGAGGCCACGTCGGTGGATGACCGGATCCGAGTTTTGATTGCAGACGATCACCCCATCGTCCGCAAAGGCCTGCGCGCGATGATCGAAGAAGATGAAGGCCTCACGGTGGTTGCCGAAGCTGGGGATGGAGAGACAGCACTGGCCCTGATCAGGAAAATGCTTCCTGAAGTTGCCGTTCTCGACATTGATATGCCCAAGCTGGATGGGTTTGGTGTGGTCAGGGAGATTCAAAAGCTGAAGCTCAAGACGAGTGTCATTTTTCTGACGTTGCATGCCGAGGAAGATATGTTTCGCGCTGCCCTGGAGATGGGAGCGAAAGGTTATCTTCTGAAGGAAAGTGCGATGCATGAGATTGCGGTTGGGGTACGAGCTGTCGCTGCGGGGCAACTATATCTGAGTTCCGCGATGACCACAAAATTGCTCCAGCCACAGCAGCCTCCCGCCGCTGCACCGAAGAATCCCCTGACAGGCCACCTCACCCCAACCGAATCCCGCATACTGCAACTCATTGCGGACGGCAAGTCGAGCAAGGAAATCGGCGGTGAGCTCTCGATCCATTACCGGACCGTCGAGAACCATCGCACCAACATCTGCCGGAAGCTCAGTATCGACGGCGCCAACGCGCTTCTCCGCTTTGCTCTTCAAAACAAGGCGTTGTTATGAGTCTCATGGGCCCGCACGGTTATTTGAAGCATATGAACCAGTTCGCTCTTATCCAGGATTCGAGACGGAGAGGATCCGCGCATCTCGTCTTGCTTGCCTGCACTTTGCTTGCCGGCTGCCGTGCGCAAATGCCGCCGGTCAAGCCTGGGATTGAGGTAACTCAGGTGCCTGTCGCAAGCATCGGAGGGCCGGAGCAGATGGATGATATCGAAGGCCGGGTTATCCATGCCAAGCGTGGCCAGCAGATCGTCCTTTACGCGCACAGCGGCGTCTGGTGGATACAGCCGCTTATGAATCAGCCCTACACAAAGATCCAATCAGACTCGACGTGGAAGAATCTCACCCATCTGGGCACCGAGTACGCAGTACTGCTGGTCGATCCCGGATATCGCCCGGCATCGAAGCTTGTTAGCTTGCCCGCGGAGGGAGAAGGCGTGGCCGCCGTCACTATCGTCAAGGGCAGGTCCGGAGCGCCCAGTGATGCAACCGTGATCCACTTTAGCGGTTACGATTGGACCGTACGTGCCGTTGGCGGCGATCATGGCGGCGAAGCGAACGCATACGATCCGCCGAACGCCTGGACCGATGAAAAGGGCTATCTGCACCTTCGCATGGCGCAGCGCAATGGGCGATGGTCGTGCGCGGAAGTGAGTCTCAACCGCAGTCTTGGTTATGGCACCTACAGGTTCATGGTGCGTGATAGTGTGCATCTCATCCCGTCCGCGGTTCTCGGGGTTTTCACATGGGACGACACGCGCTCAGAGGGCTTTCACAACGAACTGGATATTGAACTCAGCCGCTGGGGCGATCCGAAAGGCAAAAATGCGCAATATGTCGTTCAGCCCTTTTATGTTCCTGATAATTTGACTCGCTTTACGGTGCCTGCCGGCCCGCTGACTCATACGTTTCGCTGGGAACCGGGAAAGGTGTCTTTCGAGACGCTCCGCGGTTCGTTGGCCGACGCTGGAGCGAATGTTATCGAAGAACATGTCTTTACCTCGGGTATTCCTACTCCCGCGAGCGAGACCATACATATCGACCTCTACGACTTCCATCACGCCGAGAGTTTGTCGCAACAACCTGCTGAAGTTGTGATCGAGAGGTTCGAGTATTCTCCGTGACGCGACAATCCCAGAAGGCTTGACCGTGCAC
>Ga0181516_10001371_pt1 | contig 18757 bp, 17 predicted proteins | sample PEATcosm2014_Bin_25_FD_121104 | JGI IMG/M metagenome (GOLD analysis project Ga0181516, IMG submission 121104) | Peatland microbial communities from MTU Mesocosm Facility, Houghton, MI, USA - PEATcosm2014_Bin01_10_metaG | ecosystem: Environmental > Terrestrial > Soil > Wetlands > Peat | place... | reverse complement strand
GGTCGACTATGGACTCGTGCGTGCGGACGGGTCGCTACTGTCCAATCCCGCGTGCTACCGAGACCTCCGAACAGAAACGTCAATTGCCCGTGCGAAAGAGCTCGTCGGGCTCGAGGCGATGTTCGAACGCACCGGCATCGCGCACCAACCCTTCAATACCGTGTTTCAATTGATGACCGACGTCGCCTCGGGCCACCTGCACGAAGCGAGTCGGGCCCTGTTGCTGCCGGACCTGATCAATTACTTCTTGACGGGTGAGGCGGCGACGGAGTTCACCAACGCGTCGACCACCCAGTTGATGACCACGCACGGCGAGTGGGATGCCGATCTCTTCGCGCAGCTCGGTTTGTCCGAATCGGTTTTCGCCGAGATCGTGACACCCGGTCACGTGCTCGCGCCGGTTTCCTTGGCGCTCGCGCACCGCCTCGGGGCCGAGGACCGGATTGACGTGATCAACGTGGCGAGTCACGATACGGCATCTGCCGTGGTCGCGGTTCCAGCGAGCAGCCGGAACTTTGCCTACATCTCGTGTGGGACCTGGTCCCTCGTGGGAGTGGAACTCGACGCTCCGGTTCTCAGCGAAGAGGCGCGGCGCGCGGGCTTTAGTAACGAGCGAGGCGTCGAGGGGACCTATCGTTTCTTGCACAACGTGATGGGTTTATGGACGCTCCAGGAGTCGATCCGCACGTGGGAACTTCACGCGGGGTCTCTCGACGTGGGAGAACTCGTTGCGCGCGGTGAGACCGAAGAGCCCTTGCGTTCGGTCATCGACATCAACGACGAGTCGTTTCTTCCTCCCGGCGACATGCCGGCGAGGATCGCGCGGCTGTGTCGCGCGAGTGGTGAACCCGTGCCCGAGACGCCCGAGCAATTCACGCGATGTATCTTGGACAGCCTTGCGCTGGCCTATCGTCGGGCGCTCAGCCAGGCGCAGCGACTTTCGGGACTCGACGTCGACGTGGTGCACATCGTTGGCGGCGGCGTTAATAACAAGGTCCTGTGCCAATTGACCGCCGACGCGTGTGGACTTACGGTCGTGGCGGGTCCCGTCGAGGCGGCAGCGATCGGCAACGTATTGATCCAAGCGAGCGCACTCGGGGTTGTGGACGGAGAACGCTGGGCTCTTCGCGAGTACTTGCGACGCACGGGCCACGTTGACGTGTATCGACCGAGCGCCGCGATGACCAAACGTTTCGAGGCTCGAGACAACTGAATAGTGCGCCGGTGTCGGGTCACTGATTTGCCGTGATTTCACATGAAATTCTCAATCTGCCAGGTTGTGGGCCCCCGGAGCCCCAGAGTGGGGCTGGTAGGGTTTTGGGGTCACGAAGCGCTTCTTTATAGGGCTTCCTTGGTTCGCAAAGCCCGTTGGCGACATCGATTGGAGTGGTAATGAAGGTTCTCGTACTAGGCGGCGACGGCTTTTGCGGGTGGCCCACGTCGCTCCATCTTTCGGACATTGGCCACGACGTGACCATCGTGGACAACCTGAGCCGTCGCGAGATCGACATCGAACTCGAGGTCGAATCCCTGACGCCGATTCGACCGATCGGCGAGCGGATTCGGGTCTGGAAGGAGTTGACCGGCAACGAGATTGAGTATGTCCGTCTGGACCTCGCCCACGAGTACGACCGATTGGCGGCTCTGCTGGTCGAAGTCCGGCCCGACGCGATTGTGCACTTCGGTGAACAGCGAGCCGCGCCCTATTCAATGCGCAACGAGACGGCTAAGCGCTACACGATCGACAACAACGTCCGCGGCACCCACAACGTGCTGTGCGCGATCGTCGAGAGCGGTCTTGATATAGCGCTCGTGCATCTGGGGACCATGGGCGTCTACGGGTACGGCTGGTCGGGTTCGGCGCCGATTCCCGAGGGCTACCTCACGGTGAAAGTACCCACGCCCGACGGCGACCTCGAACGAGAGATCCTGCACCCCGCCAACCCAGGTTCGGTCTACCATCTCACCAAGACCCTCGACCAGCTGATGTTCGCCTTCTACTGCGCGAACGACCAAATACGGGTGACGGACCTGCACCAGGGCATTGTCTGGGGTACCCAGACTCCCCAGACCGCACTCGACGAGCGGCTGATCAATCGTTTCGATTACGACGGTGACTACGGTACGGTGCTGAATCGGTTCTTGATGCAAGCGGCGATCGGTCACCCGCTCACCGTGCATGGCACGGGCGGTCAGACCCGCGCCTTCATCCACATCCGTGACACGGTTCGCTGCATTCAGATTGCCCTGGAGAATCCACCTGCGCGCGGTGAGAAGCCGAAGGTCTTCAACCAAGTCACGGAGACGTTCCGGGTGCGAGAGCTCGCGGAACTGATCGCCACGATCACCGGGGCTGAGATTGCAAATCTGCCCAATCCGCGTCGCGAGGCGGCCGAGAACGAACTCAACGTCAGTCGTGATCACTTCCTCGAGTTGGGCCTGCACCCGACGAAGTTGAGTGAAGGTCTTCTCGAGGAATCACGCGACGTCGCCGTCAAGTACCGCAACCGTGCCGACACCACGAAGATCATCGCCCGATCGGTGTGGCGCCAGGGCATGGAGACATCCCCGGACCTGGTCAAGCCCCAATAGTCCGGCGCGGGCGCGAGGTTCGTGCGTCGGGTTCCACTTCTCACTCTCGCCGACCTGTGAGACTTTGGGCATGTCCAAGATCTACGAATACGTCCGCCATCCCCGTTCCGAAGAGCTGCGGGCCACCAGGCCCGTAAAGTCCGCTGACCTGCGAAACGTCAATCACCAGAATCCTTTTGTCCGACTGAACGCCCGGTTCGGCCTCAAGATCACGTTGGTCGTCGGCACGATGTGGTGCGCCTACGTCTTTACGATCATCGCCCTCTTCGCTCTTCCGTCGGCGATCAAGCAGGGTACGTACTTCGTCGTGGTGTGGCTCTCGAGCAGCTTCCTCCAGTTAGTGCTGCTTCCTATCATCATCGTCGGACAGAACATTCAAGCGGCTGCCGCGGACAAGCGCGCCGAGGACACCTACAAGGACGCTGAGGCGGTCCTCAAGGAAGCCGAAGAGATCCAAAAGCATTTGCTGGCCCAGGACGAAGCAATCACCAGCATCGTCGAGCGGCTAGAGAAACTTACCGGCACCTCCTCGAAGGGCGCATAGTCGCTAGCGGCTTTGTTCCTCGGTCATTTGATCGACGCGCGCGCAAAGTTGGACCCATGTGGTGCCGACGCAGCTGAGCACCGAACGCCGGAACGGTTCGGCGAACTGGACGTAGTTGGTGCACTCCAACGAGCCCGTGGCGGTCGCCATGAACGCAACGCCGTGAGTGAGCAGGCTTAAGACCGTAATGATGTGACCAAGGAGGATCAATTCCTCGTCGGTCGCGTCGGGGATGAGTGGCGCCAAGGTCGCCAGACCGCGGTCCTGGGCCTCGTGCGCTTGATACAACAACGTGTTGTTGGCCGACGCCAGACTGAACTCGAGCAGAAAGTTTCGCCACGTCTCGTTTTCTGGGTGAGTGTAGAGGTAGAGACGCTGCGTGAGGAAACCGCTGTCGAGGAAGTGCATGAAGTAAGCAATGCGTGACCAGCGCTCGGGAAGCGTGCGACGATACGCGGCTATGACGAGTTCTTCTTTGGAGTCGTACAAGCTGTAGATCGAACCGGGCGAACAATTTGCGCGGCGAGCGATTCGCGTGATGGTCGCGTGAGCGTAACCGCTCTTTCCTACAACGTGAAACGTCGCGGCGGCGAGCACCGATTCGAGATCGCTGGACTCGACAATCGAATACGGCACGGTCGGTTCCGCGAGATCAATTTCGGGTACCGTGTCGGCGTCGGTTTGAAACGCCGTCGTCATCCACTCTTCGAGACGGTCGAAGTAGTGACCCGGCCGCTGGACGTGGCGAGAGAAGATAATCTGGACCGTCATCAGGCTGAACAGACACAGCGCTCGAGTGAAAGTGGCACTCACGTCCTGGGAGCGGCAATCCTCTCTCATCAGGTAGTTCTCGATGAACTCGTTCACTTCTTCGCCGAGTACCGGGATGCGCCGAGCGGTGAGCAAAAGGTGCACCATGGCGGCGTCTGCTTCATCGGCGTCGCGAACGAAATTGAAGACTTCGCGCATGTTCGAAGGCGTAGGTTCAGTCGAGGCGCGCTCGCAAAGTTCGAAGAGACCGATGGCTCGTTCGGCGAGTCTGGCGATCCAGAGATCCACCAACAACTCGTCGGCGTCCTCGTAACGAGCGTAGGTCGCGCCGTGGGTGAGTCCCGCTCGGGCACTTACCTCACGCAGCGACACGTGGTCCACGCCCACTCTCAGGATTTCTTCGATTCCCGCGTTCCGTATCAGTTCGTCGTTGACGATTGCCTTCTTGCTACGGCTCTTTTGCTGAGAATCCACGCGAAAGTGTAACTCGACTCACTCGCTAGTTAGTTACACTTGTTACTAAGTACTTAACAATTCGAGCCAGGCCGTCGCAAGGCACCAGCCTGAGTATCGGACCACGAAGGTTACGGCATGGTTCTGCTATCGCACGCACTCGTGCTCGCTTCAACGACGACGACCTTCGATCCGCACAAGGGAGCGCCACTTCCTGCAGCTCGCGTGATCGTCCTCGCGGTGCCAATCATTCTCCTCACTCTGGCCTACGTGCGAGTCAAGGGACTAAAGAAGTAGACGTGTCGACCTTTCCCTACGTGCCGCTCGATCAGCGTCCCTGGCGTCTGGCGATGGGCCTGCGACCACTCGAGGAGTCGAAGTGGCTCGAGGTCGATGCGCGACGAGACGAGGAACTCGCCTTGAAGCGACGACTCGTCAGTGGTGAACGAGACACTGTCGTGGCGCTGCGAGAAGAGGGCAATGCGGCGAGTGTCGAACTGCGCGACCTCGTGATCGAGAACCTGGCGACGTTCCATCCCGACATCGAGCGTGACGTCGTCGCGAGTGAACATCCGATCGTCCAGGCGAGTCTGTTGGTCCAGGAGGATCTCTGTGTCCTCGTGAACGATGGCGAATGGCGACTCGCCGCGGCCTGCGTGTGCTTCCCTTCGCGGTGGAGCCTGATAACCAAGATCGGCACGTCGCTCGACGCGATTCACGCGCCCGTCCCCGGATACGACGACGAGTTGTCACGACCCACGAATTCCTTCTTCTCGCGGTTGCAACCCGAACGATCGTTCTGGCGACTGAACTGGACCCTTCTCGATGACGCGTCGCTGTTCCAACCAGGGCTGCACCGACCAAGCGCATCCGGCGGTCCTGATCAATGGCACTTTCGTGTCGAACGTCAGACGCTGCGACTCTTGTCCACGACGCGAGCCGCGGTGTTCACGATTCACACCTACGTGGCTTCTGTGCAACAGTTGCGAGACGAACACGAGGATTTCACGGACAATCTCCTGACGGCGCTTGATTCAGCACCGCCGGCGATGAAGGCGTACAAGGGCTGGGTGGGAGTCGCGGATCAATTGCGCGAAACCCTCGGACAGTCCTAGGAGCGGGTTAGGTCCTTGGCGATGGCGACCACCTGCATCTCGTCGGTGCCCGCGTAGATGCGAAGCACGCGCGCGTCACGCAGAAGTTGTTCCACGCGGTACTCGGCCACGTAACCATTGCCACCGAGAATCTGTATCGCGTCGTCGGCCACCTGACAGGCGGCTTGCGCCGAGTACAACTTCATGGCCGACGCCTCGGCGAGGGTGGGGATTGCGCCGTGCGACGACCTCTCGATGTGCGAGAACACGAGGTTGCGTACATTGACGCGTGCGACTTCCATCTGCGCGAGCTTCAGCTGAATGAGTTGAAAGTCGGCGATCGGCGTTCCCCATAACTTGCGATTCTTGGCGTAATCGATCGAGATCTTCAGGCACTCTTCGATGATGCCAAGGGACATCGCAGCGACACCCGCGCGTTCGGTGACGAAATTGTCCTTTGCGCTTTGGCGTCCACCGCCCTTGGGCTCTTCGGTCTCGCCGAGGAGTCGATCCTTGCCCACGCGTACGTCACTCAAGAAGACGTCGCCGGTGGGTGAGCCGTGCTGACCCATCTTTCGCATGGGCGAGGATTGCTCGAGACCGACCATGCCCTTGTCCAAGATGAACGTCAGTACTTTTCGATTCCTGATGTCGTCACCGGCGCCTTCGTCGAGTTTGGCGTAGAGCACGATCGTGTCCGCGTAGGGACCGTTCGTGATCCACGTCTTCTGACCGTTCAGGATGTAGTCGTCACCGTCTCGTGTGGCCGTCGTTCGCATGCCACCGAGTGCGTCCGAACCCGAGTCCGGTTCAGTGATCGCCCACGCGCCCACTTTGTCGAGGGTCATGAGGTCCAGGGCCCATCGCTCCATTTGCGCCGGAGTGCCCAGTTTGTTGATGGTGCCCGCCGCTAAGCCGGTCGAGACGCCGAGTGACGTGACGAGACCAGGGCTCACGCGACACAGCTCGATCGTCGAGATCAACTGGGGCGCCGGGTCCGAACCCCGTCGAGCGTTCGTCGGCTCCTCGCCCGAGATCTTGCGTTCAAGCTGGCGCTTGAAGCTCTCGTGCGCCATCTCCTTCAGACCGAAGGTCGCGTACATCTTGCGCAAGATCTCGTAGGGGGGAACGCCATTGTGCTCGAGGTCGTCGAGGTGCGGTCGGATCTCCTCGTCAACGAATCGCCGCACAACGGCGATGATTGCCTGATTCTCCTCGGTCCAGTCGTACATGGCGTCAGGCCTCCCAACTCGTTCGCTTCAGGGTGTTTCGATCGGTGTGCAGGACGATTGCCGGGTGCCGCTGGTGCTCGACCACGGTGGTCTCGTCATAGGTGAACACGTCGCCGTCGATTACGACGGTGACATCGAATCGAGTGGTCTTGGCGATCTCGTCAAGGTACTTGTTGGCGAGTATTCCGTAGGTGTTCGAACCAAGAATTGCTTCGAGTTTGAAGGACGTGGCGTCGGGTTCGACGGTGCCGCCGGCGATGAGCGTGGAGGCACGAGGAATTGTAAAACAGCGCATTACCTGGTGGTGTCGCGAATCCCACATCCAGTAGCCGACCTCGGTATGAAAGGGATTGTCCTCGTCACGCTTGTAGGCGGCGGTACGGTAGTCGAGACCATAGAGGTTCTGGTCGCCATTGGCGACCGGACCAAAGGGCTTGAACGAGGTCTTCTCGCGAAACGGCGTCTCGGCGATCTTTCCTTGATCGTTGTGAAAGGCCACGTCGAGTCCGTTCCAGCCGGACTCCCAGGTTCCGACGAGTCCTCGCAGGGGTCCCCACTCCTCGTACGCCATTACTGATTTCTCCTCGACACCCTGGTCTTGTTCGTCAGAACAATCCTACGGTGTCGCGCGAACGGGCTCGCCGGGCGGACACAGTTCATCCAAGAGGGCTGCGGTCCACTGCAGTTGACCAAGGGTCACGACCACCACGCCCGCGGCGAGCCACGGAGCATTGTGCGCCTCGACGATGAACAGCGTCAGCAGCACGACGTCGGCGAACACGCGCCTACTCGCCGATCGAGCGCTCAGGCGCTCGGTGACGAGCGCTTCAACGGCGAAGATGTTGACGACGGGAACGAACGCGAGCGGCGTCCACCGTCCGACGAGCTCACGCAAGGCGAAGGCAAAGAGCACCGAGCCCACGACGAGAAGTCCGACACCCAGGTCGCTCGCCGACTCAGCGAACCACAACGGAGTGGGATGGCGGGTGCCCGGCCAGTGCGCGAGCACGCTCACGACCAGGCCGAGGCCCGAAAAGACGGCCACGATCCCAAATCGTACGAGTAGGTTCAGGGCGCTGATGAGTGGCAAGGATTCGACCAAGCGTGGTGTAGCTACCGCCTCACCGTAAGGACGTGTCAATTCGGACCAGCCCGTGCCCGTCCAGACGCGCCACTGGCGCTGACCGCTGGGATCGGGATACCAGCCGGGCGGTGGTGAGCTGGTCGACGAGATACTCACGGCGCTAGTCTGCCATCTACATCGGGGGAAGGATTCGTATGACGCAGGTACGCGGCGCGGCGGCGCCCATGTCGGGAACTCAGGATACGCACGACCTTGACGAGTTGGCGCTCGACCAGGCCGTCGCCGACGTGCAGGCGCGCTCGCTCGCGTGGGCCGCGACCTCGGCGCGTGAGCGAGCGGACCTGCTCGAACGCGTCGTCAACGACACCTTCGCCGTCGCCGAAGAGTGGACCGCGGCAGCCTGTGCCGCCAAGGGCTACGACCCTCAAAGTACCGAGGGCGGCGAGGAACTTTTCAGCGGTCTGGGAACCTTCGTGAGCATGGCGCAAGCCTTTCGCCAGTCAATGCTCGACATCGCCTCAACCGGTCGACCGCAGTACCCCGGGCCCGTACGTCACAAGCCCGGCAACCGACTCGCGATTCAGGTGGTTCCTCGGTCGGTCTTCGACAAGGTCCTCTACGGCGGCATCACCGGCGAGGTGTGGATGGAGCCGGGTGTCGACGAGGATGAAGTGAGGGCAACCCAGGCCGAGGCCTACCGGTCACCCACGAGTCACGCGGGCGTGTCCCTCGTCCTCGGTGCGGGAAACGTTGGTTCGCTCGGTCCGCGCGACGTGCTGACCAAGCTCTTCGGCGAGGGCAAGGTCGTCGTCCTGAAGGCCAATCCGGTGAACGACTACCTCGTGCCCTACTGGCAGCGTGCTCTGTCGTCGTTGATCGAGGGCGGTTTCTTGCGTATCGTGACCGGCGGAGCGCAGGCGGGCGTCTACCTGACGGGGCACGCGGGCGTTTCTGACATCCACGTGACCGGTTCGGACAAGACCCACGACGCCATCGTCTTTGGCGTCGGACCCGAAGGAGAGCGTCGCAAGGCGAACAATGAACCGCTTATCACCAAGCCCGTGAGTTGTGAACTCGGCAACGTTTCACCTGTCGTCATCGTGCCCGGCACCTGGACGAAGAAGGAGATTGATTTTCAGGCGCGACACGTGGCGACGATGATCGCTAACAACGCCGGCTTCAATTGCCTCACGCCGCGCATCATCATCACCCACGAAGGCTGGGCTCAGCGCGAGGAGTTCTTTCAGGCCCTCGAACGCGTCTTCGCTTCGATTCCCACGCGCCGGGCGTACTACCCGGGCGCCGCGTCTCGACGAGACGCGTTCTTGCAAGAGCATCCCGACGCGCACCAAATCGGTGAGTCGTCCGAGGACACGATCCCTTGGACGATCGTTCGCAACGTCGACCCCGCTCAAACCAACGACATCTGCTTGAACGTCGAAGCTTTCTGCGCGCTCACCGCTGAAACCGCACTGGCGGCCGACTCGCCAGCCGACTTCGTTCGGCGCGCCACCGAATTCTGCAACGACGTCGTCTGGGGCACGCTCTCGATGACGTTGTTGGCGGACCCCCGGTCGATGAAGGATCCCGCTATCGGGGCCGCCATCGAGCAGGCGATCGCCGATCTGCGCTACGGCTCGATTGGCGTCAATCTCTGGCACGCGTTGAGCTTTGCGTTTTCGACCACGGCGTGGGGTGCGTACCCGGGGCACCCCATCACCGATATCCAGTCCGGCACTGGCTTCGTCGGTAACGCGTTCCTTTTTGCCCGCCCCCAGAAGTCCGTGGTGCGCGGACCGTTCGTGGTGACGCCCGCTCCGGCGTGGTTCGCGACGAGCAAGAACGGAGGCGCCGTGATGCGCAAGTTGCTCGCATTCGAAGTCAAACCGTCGTGGTTGAAGATCCCGGGACTACTGGCGGCGGCACTGCGGGGCTAAGGGCGATACGCGACCACCGTGCTGACGCCGATCGCGGCGCACACCTTCGTGGCGCAGCCCACACTGAGCAGCGGTGAGGGGACGTACTTGAGGTCGGCGACGTCGAGTTGACCACGGACGTAAGTGGCGAACCACGGCCCTGCGGCCGCGGTTTCGCCCACGACGACGCAACTCGTGATCATCGTGCACGCCAAGGAATTCGCCGTAGCGGGAAGCTTCACCGCCCGCCAATGACGCCCGAATGTGGACGACGTCACAATCAGGGACTCGGTCGCGGTGTTCGCTACGGCGACACAGTTTCGTTTCGAGCACTGCAGTGAGGTCAGATCCGTCCACGCGGAATTAGTTGTGCGTTGTCGCCAGGTCGCGCCGCCATCGAAGGTGACTTCGAGCACGAGCGAATTTGAACTACTCGTTGCACTCACCAAGCAGGTGAGTGAATCGGCGCACACCAGATCGGTTACGGCATCGCTCGAGGACCAGGGCAGCGGAAGCTGGCTGGACCACGTTGCGCCGTCGTCAGAAGAAGTGGCGATCTTGGACTCAGTGTTCACACCATCGGTCACTATTGCGGCGCACGATGATACGCCGAAGCAACTGAGTGAGCGTACGCCTTGACCACTCCTGAGTGAACCCAGCGCGACGACCGATTGCGAGGAAGCGTTGTAGTTCCACAGAAGGTTGCCCGATGCTTGAAAGCCTCCGATGAGGCACTGGGTCGCGAGACAGGAGACCGAACTGATGAGTGCGGATGGAGCGCTCGGAACGGCGAGGGTTGACCACGTGCCGTCGGACTCTCGATACTCGCCCACACTCGTGGGGAGCGTGTCTGATCCCGTCGTGCCCAGCGCAATGCAAGATCCGGAGTGCGTGCAGGCGCTGACGTGGAGCGGCACCGAGATACCAATCGAGGGAAGACCAGTCACGTGCACTGACGGCGGAGTTGCGCAGCTCGCCAGGGCGAGGGCGCCCACGCCGAGCACGACGCCCAGTCGCCACGTGCGAGACGTTCGTGCTAGCAGTCGGCCCATGGCGTACACCCTTGTGTGAGAGTTCTAGACGATGCTACCGAGGTGGCCGACGCTGTCAGATCCTGCCGGCACCTACCCTAGGGTCTATGAACTGGGTTGATCTGGTCATCATCGCCCTGGTCGTCCTTGCGGCCCTCAACGGTCGCCGGATCGGTGCCTTGCGACAAGTGGCCGGTTACTTGGGCCTCGGAGTGGGCTTCGTTATCGGGACGCTCATCGCCCCTTCTCTTTCAACGGCACTGACACACGCGAGGTGGCGGCCACTGGTCGCGCTGGCGGTGGTGCTCGTCGCCACCATGATCGGCGGTCGATTGGGTCGACTCGTCGGCGGTGTGGCAGCGAAATCCATGCACGCCCTGCACCTGGGGGTCGTTGACGCAATAGGCGGCGTGATCGTCGGTGTGCTGGGGACCTTGGTGGGATGCTGGCTGGTGGCGGGTCTGCTGGCGTCGACGGCGTGGGGTTCGCTCGCCGGTGAGATCCAGAACTCGACGGTGCTCGACGCTATAAATAAGGTCATGCCACCGGTACCGGCTTTCGAGGCCAAGGTGCAGTCCCTCTTTCGAACGGCGGACTTTCCGAGCATTTTCGCGTCGATCGTAGCCCCGACGTTGCCCGCCACGGTCTCGCCGAGGAAACTTGGGCCCGTCGTGACCTCGTTGCGAGCGCCGACTGGCGTCGTGAAGGTCATTGCAAGCGGTGCGTGCTCGAGGGTCCAGGAGGGCAGCGCCTTTTTCGTCTCGGACCATGTCGCCGTGACCAACGCTCACGTGGTCGCTGGCGAATCGGTGATCACCGTCGACGGTTCGCCCGCCGTGGTCGTGCTCTTCGACCCCGGTAATGACATTGCGGTCTTGCGAGTCGACTCAGTCTCCCACTCGCCGCTCTCGTTCCTCGCGGGCGCCGTCAGTGCGGGCACACGAGTGCGGGTCATTGGCTTTCCTCTGGACGCTACGCGTAGCGCCGCGCCGGGCTACCTCGAGGGTTCGATCACGGCTGAGGGTCGTGACATTTACGATCAGCGCCTACTCACGAGGACCTACGAGGTGATCGAAGCGAACGTGCAGCCTGGCAGCTCGGGCAGTCCGGTCGTGGTGGGTCAAGATGTGGCGGGTGTGGTCGAATCGAAATCACTCAGTGAGTCGAGTACGGCCTATGCCATCCCCGACAGTGTCGTCGAAGCGGATCTCGCGCACGTGGATCCGCACGCTGTCTCGACGTCGAGTTGCCTGCCCTAACCGGCGGCGCGAACGGCGGCGGCGAGCACGTCAAGACCGTCGGCGAGTTGTTCGTCGGTGATCACCAGTGGTGGTAGTAACCGTATGACGTTGCCGTAGGTCCCACAAGCGAGTGCGATCACACCGTGCTGGTTGCAGTAGGCGACGATGGACTTCGCCGCCGTCGCGTTGGGGTCCTTGGTGCCTGGCTGGACCAACTCGATTGCGATCATGGCGCCGCGTCCACGAACGTCGCCGATTATCGCGACGTCTTGTTGCAGGGAGCGCAGACTGGTTAGTATCACCGCTTCGAGTTCTCGCGCGCGTGACGCGAGATTGCGATCGCGCAGCGTCTTGATGGTCGCAAGCGCTGCGGCGGCGGCAACTGGATTTCCCCCATAGGTGCCACCCAGGCCACCCTCGTGGACTTGATTCATGACCTCGGCCCGTCCGGTGACCGCGGCGAGCGGCATGCCACCCGCGAGGCCTTTTGCGGTGGTGACCAGGTCGGGGACAACTCCCTCGTGATCAACGGCGAACCAGTCGCCCGTGCGACAAAAGCCGCTCTGGATCTCGTCGGCGATGAAGAGCACGCCGTTTGCGCTCGTCCACTTCGATAGCGCGGGTAGGAACCCTTCGCCAGGCACGATGAAGCCGCCTTCGCCCTGTATGGGCTCAATCAAGATAGCCGCAACGTTGTGCGTGCCCACCTGGGTCTCAATGGCGTTGATCGCGCGCGCGGCCGCCTCGGCGCCGGAGAGTCCGTCGTGGAACGGGTAGCTCATGGGTACGCGGTAGATCTCAGGGGCGAAGGGGCCGAAACGGTCCTTGTAGGGCATGTTCTTGGCGGTCAGGGCCATCGTCAGGTTGGTGCGACCGTGGTAGGCGTGGTCAAAGACGACGATTGCTTGACGACCGGTGGCGAGACGTGCAATCTTGACCGCGTTTTCCACCGCTTCGGAGCCGGAGTTGAACAGCGCGGAGGTCTTGGCGTGCGTGCCCGGCGTGATCGCAGCGAGCTCTTCGCAGACCTCCACGTAGCTCTCGTAGGGAGTCACCATAAAGCACGTGTGCGTGAACGCCGCGACCTGGGCGCTCACCGCGTCGACGAGTTCAGGCACGGCGTGACCAATGGTGGTCACCGCGATGCCCGAGCCGAGGTCCAAGATTCGGTTCCCGTCCACGTCGACCAGGATCGCCCCTTCGGCGCGCTCAATGTAGATGGGAAAACCATTGGTCAGCCCAGCGCTCACGACCGCCTGGCGACGTGCGTGGAGTGCTCGCGACTTGGGCCCGGGCAGTTCGGTTACTACCTTGCGGGCGGTGCCCACCGAGGACTCAACTGATGAAACCATGGCGTTCTCCTCGAAGAAGACTGACGTCTGTCAGGTACTTCCATCGTAGTTCCAGGTCCGCGCGCAGTCCCGAGTGCGAGAGACGGGTGACTCGCGTCACCCGTCTCTCGATGGCGGAGGAGGTGGGATTTGAACCCACGGTGCCCGTAGACACAGCAGTTTTCGAGACTGCCCGATTCGGCCGCTCTCGCACCCCTCCGGGAGCGAGTCTACCGTGCGAGCGCCTCGTCACCTTTTGAAGGTGTTCAGCGGTGAACAAGAGTGATCACGAGCCACCAGCCCCTACGCTTTCGGAGATGGTGCCCGATGCCGAGTCAATCACTCGTGACGAGGAATTCATGCGCGTGGCATTGGCCAAGGCTCGTGACGCCTCGTCCCACGACGACGTGCCCGTGGGCTGTGTCGTCGTGGTCGAGGGTGCGGTCGTCGGCGTGGGCGAAAATCGACGTGAGGCCGACGGTGATCCAACGGCGCACGCGGAGATGATCGCGCTGCGCGAGGCCGCGACCGCACGGAGCGGATGGCGACTAGACGACGCAACCGTCTACGTGACCCTTGAACCGTGCGTGATGTGCGCGGGCGCCCTTCTCAATGCCCGAGTGAGCCGGGTGGTCATTGGGACGATGGATGAGAAGGCGGGCGCCGTCGGTTCTCGGTACAACGTCCTCGCGGATCCCCGTCTACTCCACGAGTCTCGAGTCACCTACGACGTGCTAGCCGACGAGTCACGTTCGCTGTTGCGCGACTTCTTCGAGCGCCGTCGCGGCTGAGCCAGCGTCAGCCTCGGGCCGGGAACTGATCCAGAAGGTTCGTGCGTTCGACGCGTTCGCGTCACGAGGGCGACAGTTTGCCGTCGTACAGTCACTCGGCGTGGACGAGTCGCAAGGGCGTGAGCTGGCGGGAAGCCGTATCGTTGTCGTGGGCGGAGGTGTAATCGGCACCTTGCACGCCTACTCTGCACTGGCTCGTGGTGCGACGGTCGTGCATCTCGAACGAGACCCCACGCCTCAGGGGGCGACCGTACGGAATTTTGGTCTCGTCTGGGTGAGCGGACGTGCGCCAGGTCGCGAGCTTGAACTCGCCTTGCGCGCGCGAGAGTTATGGCGTGGCATCGGCAGCGACGTCGCGTCGGTAGGTTTCCGGGCCAATGGTTCGCTGACTCTAGCCACTCGGCCCGACGAGATGGAGGTCATGACGTGCGTGGCGGCTCGAGCGGATTCGCCGCGGCGAGGTTTTGAACTGTTGGACCAGGACGAAGTGCGGCGTCGGAACCCCGCGCTGCAAGGGACTTTCCTCGGCGGCCTCTACTGCGCGCTGGACGCCGCGGTGGAATCGAGACGCGCCCTCGGTGCCCTGCGTGATGCAATGGGATCGACCAAGCGGTACGACTACCTCGCCGGTCGCGAAATCGTTGGGATGGGCGACTCGGAGGTCATTGACCACCTCGGCGCTCGGCATCGCGGTGACCAGGTCTTCCTGTGTCTCGGCGCCACCGTGAGTGGATTCGGGGCCGAACTGTTCGAAGGCGAACTCTTGCGCACGGTTCGACTGCAAATGGCCGAGACTGAGCCGTTCGGTTCGGTATTGACGACCTCGGTTGCTAACGGGGACTCGTTGCGTTACTACCCCGCCTATCAGGAGTTTGTCGACCGGCTCGAGGCCCAGGACGAACGGGCTGCGCACTACGCCGTCCAGTTGCTGTGCCAGCAGCGGCTTCACGGGGGACTTACCATTGGCGACACGCACGAGAGCGACGAGTCAGACCACTTTGAGACTCGCGACGAACCGCTGAGCCTGATCGCGGCCATGGCCCAGCAGTTGATCGGCGACGCGATGCCACGAATCGAACGGCGATGGAGTGGCACCTACCATCAGCTCATCGATCCAGGTCCTGACGACGTCTACTTTCGAAAGCGTGTCGCCAACGGCGTCACCGCGATTACCGGTGTCGGGGGGCGCGGCATGACGTTGGCTCCCGCCATCGCGGAGGAAAGCTTCCGATGAACAGACTCCAAGTGGTGTGTTTCGATATGGCCGGCACGACGATGATCGACAGCGGTCTGGTCCTCGAGGCGTTTCGCCGGACCATCGAAGAACTCGGTGTCTCGGGAGTTGAGGCCGCCGAAGCCGAGCACTACGTGGTTGCCACGATGGGCCAATCGAAGATCGAGGTCTTTACCGCTCTCTTCGACTCGAGGGGGGCGATGGCCAATGAGTCGTTCGAACGTCATTTCGTGCAAGCCGCCCAAGAATACGGTGTCCGTGAGATTCCTGGAGTTCGAAGGGTCGTCACCGAACTTCGGCGACTCGGTTACGACGTAGCACTGACCACGGGATTCTCGATCTCCACGCGCGAGACCCTCGTGCATGAACTCGGTTGGACGGACTTGTTCCGAGTTCGTGTTTCGCCCGAAGATGCCGGCCGAGGGCGCCCAGCCCCCGACATGCTCCTGGAGTGCCTGATCCGTCTGGAGGGATACGCCACGAATTCCCTCGTGGTGGTCGGTGACACGGCATCGGACATGCAGGCGGGTACGCGGGCCGGAGCCGGACTCTGCGTGGGCGTCCTCACGGGCACTGACGACTCGGATCGCCTGGTTGAGCACGGGGCCGACGAAGTCATCGATTCAGTGGCTGATCTCACGCGGATCGATGCACTCGCCAATGTAGGCAAAGCGTGAACGAAGCGCGCATAAGTTCCGAGAAATTGTCACGCCGCCTCGCACTTGATGTCACCCTCGCCTAACTCGTCACTCGTACTGTGCTCTCGGACCACCACCTTGGTGTGTTCACTTTTAGGAGGCAGTACACGTGATTGCGAACAAACTGAGAGTGTCAGTAGCCACCGGCCTGCTGGGCGCAACCCTGGTCGGGGTTTCGTTATCAGGTGGCTCGGCATCGGCGACAACGAGCTGCGACACCGCGACGTCGGCCGCGGCTTGTGGTGGCATGACCGCCTTGGTGGCAGCGGCGAAGAAGGAAGGTGTACTGAATGTCATCACACTTCCCGCCAACTGGGCCAACTACGGCACCATTATTTCTGACTTCTCCAAGAAGTACGGCATCAAGATCGTCTCGGAGAACCCTGATGGTTCGAGCCAGGACGAAATCAACGCCGTGGAACAGGACAAGGGACGTTCATCGGCGCCCGACGTCCTCGACGTCGGCACGAGTTACGCAACGAGCAACCTCAATCTCCTGGCGCCCTACAAGGTCGCCACGTGGAGTGACATTCCTGCGGCTCTAAAGGACCCCAACGGTCGCTGGTTCGATGATTACGGCGGGTACGTTTCGATCGGCTGCAACACCAAGATCGTCACGACGTGTCCGACGTCGTTCGCCCAGTTGACCAACCCGGCGTACAAGAACGAGGTTGGCATCAACGGCGACCCCACGCAGGCGTCAGCGGCGTTCTCGGCGGTCTTCGCGGCCGCCTTGGCGAACGGTGGCTCGTTCAATAACATTGAACCGGGCATCCAGTTCTTTGCCACGCTCAACAAGGACGGCAACTACGTACCCGGGGGGAGTGCCGCGACCGCGGAGTCGGGCACCACGCCGATTCTCATCTGGTGGGACTATCTCCAGGATTCGATCAAGCAGGCGCTTCCGTCGTGGACCGTCACCATCCCCACCGACGCCAGTTACGCCGCGTACTACAGCCAGGCCATCAGCGCCACGGCGCCACACCCCGCGGCAGCTCGGCTCTGGGAGGAGTACCTGTACTCGACCGTGGGCCAGAACCTGTGGTTAGAGGGCAACGCTCGTCCCGTCGAGTTGCCCGCGCTGATCAAGGCCGGCACCGTCAACAAGAAGTGGTTGGCTGAACTGCCCGCGGCACCTGCGGGAACCGTGACGTACCCCACCCTCGCGCAGTTGGCCGCCGCGAAGAACACGGTCGCCGCCAACTGGGCGTCAGCGATCTCGGGTAGTTAACCGAGTCAAACAGTGAAGATCCCTGCCCCCCTGTCAGTCGACACCTCCACTCCCTCGGGTGTCGGCGACAAGGATCGAGGTGGTCGCCACTACACGGGGACACTGGTGCGCTCGCTGCGCACCAGTGTCCCCGTGCTCCCTTTCCTTCTGTACATCACGCTCGGACTCTTAGTGCCAACGTTGGTGATCATCAATCTCGCATTTCGCTCCGACAGCGGGGCGCTCACGTTGGCGAACGTGCGCACCGTAATCCACGGAGGTCAGTACCTCACCGGATTCGAGAACAGCATCAAGCTCGCTTTGGCGACGTCGATCATTCCCGCGATCCTCGGTACGATGCTCGCCTACGCCATCGCGGAATCAAGATTCGAAATTGTGAAGCGGCTCGTCGCGACGGCTTCGGGTGTGCTCGCAAATTTCGGTGGCGTGAATCTCGCTTTCATGTTCGTGGCCACGTTTGGGGCGAACGCCATCGTGACGTCGTGGCTGACTCACTTGGGTTTCAATCCTTGGTCGCACGGCTTCGACTTGTACAAACTGTGGGGCGTTGCGTTCGTGTACTTCTATTTTCAAGTTCCCTTGATGGTGCTCATCATCACTCCCGCGCTCAACGGGTTACGCCCAGCATGGCGAGAAGCTGCGGAAAACCTCGGCGCTTCGAAGTGGCGCTACTGGCGCCACGTCGGCATTCCAGTACTGCTGCCCTCGGTGCTCGGCAGCACCTTTCTGCTCTTTGGCAGTGGACTCTCCGCGTACGCCACTACTGAAGCACTCACCGGAGGCACGGTGGCCATTACGCCCATCCAGATTGGCGCGTACCTGCAAGGCAACGTCATCTCAGGTGAGGAGCACATTGGCTACGCGCTCGGATTTGGGATGATCGTGCTGCTTCTCATTTCGATTCTTGGTTACGTGCTGTTGCGAGCGAGGGCCTCAAAATGGCTTCAGTAGTGACCGATAACATCGTGGACTTCGAGCTACCCATGGTGCCACTCGACCTTGCAAAACGTCGACGGGTTCGTTGGGGCCGTGGTCTCATTCTCTGGCTCGCCGCCGCGTACTTCATAATTCCCATCTACGCCGCGTTGAAGTTCTCGTTGCAGAACATCAACGGAAAGTTCTCCCTGTCGCCCATCACGGCCATACCAAGTCAACCCGGATTGGGCGCCGCGTTCTTTCTCTCGATGAGACTCGCCTTCGTCACGCTGGCGATCGTGCTCTTCCTCATGGTTCCCACGATGATCTACGTGCACATGAAGATGCCACGTTTCCGCCGGTTCATGGAAGTGGTCACGATTCTTCCCATCGTCATCCCGCCCATCGTGCTCATTCTTGGCGTCCTCGAGGCCGCCCCGCTCTGGCTCAAGTCGTCGCCGTACCTTTTGTCGTTGGTGTACGTCGTACTCGCAATGCCCTTCGTCTAGCGATCGCTCGACTCCGGTTTGGGCGCACTGGATGTGAAGACTTTGGTCGAAGCGGCGCGGTCACTTGGTTCGGGTTGGATCTCCACGATT
>Ga0181516_10001370_pt1 | contig 18762 bp, 16 predicted proteins | sample PEATcosm2014_Bin_25_FD_121104 | JGI IMG/M metagenome (GOLD analysis project Ga0181516, IMG submission 121104) | Peatland microbial communities from MTU Mesocosm Facility, Houghton, MI, USA - PEATcosm2014_Bin01_10_metaG | ecosystem: Environmental > Terrestrial > Soil > Wetlands > Peat | place... | reverse complement strand
CGGCTCAAAAACCACCGGCGGACCGAGCTGGAGCAGTTGCTGGAGGTGTTCGACCAGGGCCTGGCATCCCGTTCGGATCCGCACCTGCTGGACATCCTGGAAGAGAATTTCCCGGAGCGCCACCGAGAAGTGCTGCGCCGGCTGATGCGGGCAGGGGCCGAAAAGGAGGTCCGGGACAGAATGGACGTGGAGGACGATATGCTGACCGCGTTCCAGGACCAGGCCCGGGAGTCTGCAGATCTGCGTCAGGCCCTGGTCGAGAAGGACCAGGTGATCGAGGAGAAGGATCGCCTGATAGCCGATCTGAAAAAGCGTCTATCCCGCGCCTGACAGACGGGTGAATCTGGGTAATAGGCAGGGCTAACGCTACCCATGAGCCTGTTCGAATGCGCGCCTCTTCAAGCAAACGAACCGGGCGCAGGTCCGGGACCCGGACCATCACGCGGAGGGGGGCTGCGCTTCAGCAGGAGGTAGACCGGGGCGCCCAGGGCCACCAGGAACAGGCCGGGCCAGGTGAAGGAGGGGCGGTAGACCAGGAGGGCCGCCATGATGGCCAGGGCGCCCAGCACGTAGAGAGCCGGGAGAAACGGGTAGGCGAGCACTTTGACCGGACGCTCCAGTTCCGGGCGGCGCACCCGCAGGACGAAGATGCCGGAGACGGTGAGGGCGTAGAACAGCAGGGCGGCGAAGATGGTGAATTCCAGGAGCTGGCCGTAGTTGCCGGTGAGGGTCAGCAGGCTGGCCCATACGGCCTGGACGGCCAGGGCGAAGCCCGGCACGCGGAAACGGTTCAGCCGGGCGGCCTGCCTGAAGAACACGCCGTCCATGGCCATGGCCCGGTAGAGCCGGGAGCCGGACATGATCATGCCGTTGGCGCAGCCGAAGGTGCTCACCAGGATGGCCAGGGCCATGATCTGGTCGCCCCGGGGGCCGAGCAGGGCATGGAGGGCCGCGCTGCCCACCCGGTCGCCGGCCGCCGTGGCGATGCCGGTGGGCCCGAGCACCCGCAGGTAGGCGGCGTTGCCCAGGAGGTAGAGGCCCATGACCATGAGCGGGGCCACCAGGAGGGCCAGGGGGATGGTCCGGCTGGGCGCCTTCACTTCGCCGGCGATGAAAGTCACCGAGTTCCAGGAGTCCGAGGAGAACAGGGCGCCGGTCTGGACCACCAGGAGCGCGGCCAGGAACGGCATGGCGGCGTCGCTGCCCCGGGGGACCCAGGGGGCCGGCGCCAGGGGCGCTGGCCCCGCCAGCAGGAGCCCGGCCAGGATCAGGGCGGCCAGGCTGCCCAGCTTGGCCACGGTGAAGGTGTTCTGGATCCAGACCCCCAGCCTGGAACCGAAGCTGTTGAACAGGGTCAGGGTGAGGATGACGGCGATGGCGCAGAGCCGGGCCGGGGTGAGGCCCAGGTGGTAGGGGCCCACGGTGATCCGGGAGGTCACCGCCCAGGCGGGGCAATGGAAGGGACCGACCAGGTAGCGATTTTCGCTCACGGATGGCGCCAGGGTGCCCAGGAACTTGCCGAACGCCATGGCCACGGCGGCGATGGAGCCGCACTCGATGATGCAGAACACCGACCAGCCGTAGAGGAAGGCGGGGAGGGGGCCGTAGCATTCCTTCAGGTAGATGTACTGCCCGCCCGCCCGGGGGAACATCCCGGCCAGCTCGCCGTAGGCATGGGCGCCCATGAGGGTGAGCACTGCGGTGAGCAGCCAGGCCAGGACCAGGAAGGTCCCGGTGCCGCCGGTGCGGATCATTTCGGCCGGAACGATGAAGATGCCGCTGCCGACCATGGACCCGGCGATGAGCATGGTGGCGGAGAAGAGGCCGACCGTACGCGGGTAGTCGGGTGAATTTTCGGTTACTTTCATAATAAATTAAATATACATTGTGCGGTCCACCCTGGCCATGGCGATCCAACTTTCTTTGGCGAACGCCGAACAACGGTTACCCTTTATCAATGGCGCGTTCCCAGACCTCCCTCCGCCTTCTCCTGGCCACGGCCGTTCTCAGTCTCATCCCCCTGTCGGGGCTGTGGTTGTGGAAACGCCCGGGCCCCCTGGGCTTCCAGGCGGACCTGGTGGTGCCCCGGGGCGCCACCGTGGACGCCCTGGCCGACCAGCTGGAGCAGGAGGGCATCATCAGCTCCGCCGCCCTGTTCAAGCTCTGGGCCCGGGCCCGCAGGCTGCAGCTGATCCGCGGCGAGTACACCTTCAATCCCCGGGCCAGCCTGTCGGAGGTGGCCAACAAGCTCAAGCGGGGGGACATCCACTACACCGCCATCGTCGTGCCGCCGGGCATCCACGCCTGGGGGCTGCAGCACCGGTTCAAGGACTTCATTCCGGAGCCGGTGTTCTGGGCCTTGTGGAAGAGTCCGCGCTTGGCCGGCGTCGCCGGCTTCCCCGAGGCCCCGGACCTGGAGGGCCTCATCGCCCCCGCCACCTACAAGGTGAACCACGCCCAGGAGCCCGAGGAGATCTTCCTCATGCTGGCGGAGACGTTCCGGAGCCGGGTCCGGCCCACCCTGGACGGGGGTGTGCTGCCGCCGTACCGGACCCTGATCCTGGCCAGCCTGGTGGAGAAGGAGACCGCCATCCCCGCGGAGCTGCCGCGGGTGGCCGGGGTCTACGCCCAGCGCCTGCGCATCGGCATGCGGCTGCAGTGCGACCCCACCTCGCTCTACGCCCGCTGGCGGAGCGGCGACCTGCGCTTCACCGGGCCCACCGAGGAGGATCTCCGCCGGAACAGCCCCTTCAACACCTACGCGGTCGCCGGGCTGCCCCCCACCCCCATCGGCATTCCCGGGCCGGCGGCCATCGCCGCGGCCAAGGCCCCGGACCTGGCGCCGGACCTCTACTTCGTGGCCACCGGCCAGGGCGGGCATTCCTTCGCCCCCACCCTGGCCCAGCACAACCACAACGTGAGCCTCTACCGGCGCGAAGAGCGCCGGCGCAAGGCCCAGACCCGTGGCTAAGGTCCGCATCGACCTGCTCCTGGTGCAGCGGGGCCTGTGCCCCAGCCGGGCCCAGGCCCAGGCCCGGATCATGGCCGGGGACGTGCTGGTGGCGGACCGGCCGGTGACCAAGGCCGGGGCCCTGGTGCCCGAGGCGGCGGCCCTGCGCCTGCGCGGCGAGGCCATGCGCTTCGTCAGCCGGGGCGGGCTCAAGCTGGACCACGCGCTCACCGTGTTCGGGCTGGATCCCGCGGGCTGGGTCTGCTTCGACGCCGGGGCCAGCACCGGGGGCTTCACCGACTGCCTGCTGCAGCGGGGGGCGGCCCGGGTCTACGCCGCGGACGTGGGCACCAACCAGCTGCACTGGAACCTGCGCCGCGATCCCCGGGTGGTGTCCATGGAGCAGGTGAACCTGCGCTACTGGGATCCGGCCAAGGTTCCGGAACGGAGCCGGCTGCTGGTGGCGGACCTGAGCTTCATCTCGCTGCGCCTGGTCATCCCTCCGCTCATCCCCTCCCTGGTGGCCGGCGCCGACGCGGTGCTGCTGGTGAAGCCCCAGTTCGAGGCGGGCCGGGACGAGGTGGGCTCCGGCGGCATCGTCCGGGATCCGGCCACCCACGAACGGGTGCAGCGGGAGATCTGGGACTTCTTCGCCCGGACCCCGCTCAAGCCCCTGGCCGTGTGCGAAAGCCCCATCCTGGGCGGGGAGGGCAACAAAGAGTTCCTCATGCACCTGCGCCTTCCGGGATGAGGACTATCCTGGAAGCCTCCGGAGCGCCCCCCATGGAACTGCAGGAAGCCCTCAGCGTCGCCATCGAGTACGAGCACAAGGTGCGGGACCACTACGCCCAGTGCGCCCGCAGGACCGCGGATCCCAAGGGCCAGCGGGTGTTCGCCACCATGGCCCGGGAGGAGCAGGGCCACGTGGAGTACCTGCAGGCCCGGCTGGAGGAGCTGCGCAGCACCGGGGTGATCACCGCCCTGGAACTGCCGACGGTGCTGCCCGCCGTCGCCTGGATCGAGTCGGCGGCCCGGAAGGCCGCCAACCAAGGGCCGGGCCCCATCGGCCAGGGGCTGCCGGAGCTGGAGTACCTCAAGCAGGCCCTGGAGCTGGAGCACAGGACCAGCGCCTTCTACCGGGACATGGTCAGCCTGCTGGATCCCGGGCACCGGGGCCTGTTCGCCCGGTTCCTGGAGATCGAGGACGGCCACGTCGCCATCGTCCAGGCCGAGATCGACGCCCTGGCGGGGCACGGGCACTGGTTCGACTTCATGGAGTTCAATCTCGAAGGGCAGTGATCGTCCCAAAAGAGTGGCAACCTGTCCAAATGGGACTATAGTGTGCGAGGAGGGGTGTCATGCTGGCTGCCGTGACTGCCCATGTGGATGATGAAAGAATCAATGCCGCTTTCAAGGCGGTCGCGACCGTCGCGGATGCCCTCGGCCTGACCTGGCAGGAACGGTGCGCCCTGCTGGATATACCCAGAAGCACTTACCACCGCTGGCTCCTGCATGGGGTCAAGGCCGATCAGGACAAGCAGGACCGGATCGCCTACATCCTGGGGATCTACCACCTGGCGGGAACCGCTTTCCCCGGGGCTGGCGGGGCCAAGGGGTGGCTCACCCGGCCCAATCCCCACCCCGCCTTCAAGGGCTCCCGGCCCTTGGAGCGGATGCTGGCGGGGCGGATGGAGGATCTCATCGAGGTTTTCCGGATCCTCAGGGGCGTCGAGGCGATATGGTCGTGACGCCCAACCTGAGGACCCTGCTCGGGCTTGAACGGGCGCACTGCTGGCGGCTGGCGCGGATCGAATCCCCGCCCCTGGGCGAGGTGGTCCCCTCAGCGGACCTGGCCCTGGTGATGGCTTTCCTGGAAGAGAAGCTTGGCCTCGTGGACGAACCGGAGTGGGCGGACGGTCCGTTCCTGGCCGGGAACTGGGGCGGGTCGCGATTCTCCGACGGCAGCTTCGGCGTGTACTACGCCGGCATGGATCCGGAAACCTGTCTGGATGAGGTGGCCCACCACCAGACTCGGTACCTCCAGGAACATGGGGCCCCCGGCATGCGGATCCATCTCATGTCCATCCGGTCCACGGTCTCGGGGGATTTCGTCGATGTCCGTAAGGGCCATCCGGCCCTCCACCGTTCTTCCCACACCGTTTCCCGGACCTTCGGGGTCCGCGCCTGGCGGGCCGGAGCCGACGGGATCGCCTACCGGAGCGTCCGCCACCCGGGAGGCGAATGCCTCGCCGTGTTCAAGCGGGCCTGCATCCTGGCCTGCTCCCGGGCCGGACTGGTGGCCTTCCAGTGGAGCGGCTCCAGCCTCGCCCTCCTGTGACCAGGTTTTGGCCTCAGGCCTGCGCCCTGCGGATGTCCGCCACCTCCAGCCTGCCCAGGGCCGACCCGTTCCGGGCGATGCGGATCATGGCCCGTCCCAGTTCCTCGGTGGTGAGGATGAGGCCGGGCAGGAACCGCCTCAGGAGCGGGACGAGGACGGGCCCCGCCAGCATGTAGAGGATCCGGTAGGCCCGGGTCCGGGAGCGGATGCCGTGCAGCGGCTGGATGAAGCCCGGGCGCAGCATGTGCGCGGAACGGAAGGGCAGGGCCAGCAGGGCGTTCTCGGTCTGGCCCTTCACCCGGGCCCACATGATGCGGCCCTTGCCGGTGCTGTCGGTGCCGGCACCCGAGACGTACAAGAAACGCATGCCGGGATTGAGCCGGGCCAGCACCTGGGCCGCGGCCAGGGTGAAGTCGTAGGTCACGCGGCGGTAGTCGGCCTCCTTCATGCCGGCGGAGGAGACCCCCAGGCAGAAGAAGCAGGCGTCGTAGCCCGACAGCTCCGCCTCCACGCCCGAGTAGTCCAGGAACGAATCGACCCGCAGTTCCCGCAGCTTGGAGTGGCGGGCCGCCAGGGGACTGCGCCCCACCGCCAGCACCTGCGTGACCTCTGGATCGGCCAGGCACTCCCGCAGGGCCCCTTGCCCCACCATGCCGGTGGCTCCGAACAGGATGACTTTCAAGGTGGATCTCCTTCTCAGATGGGATAGACGACGCCGGTCAACTGCTCGGATTCCTGCCATAGCCGGCGCTGGACGGCCTCGTCCCGGGAACGGGCGTTGGACTGCACCAGGACCGGCGCGCCCTTCAGTTCGCCGCAGCCGGAGGGGCCGTAGAAGTGGGATCCGGATGCCTCGGGATCCACCGCGGCCCGGAGCAGGGGCAGCGCCCCGTGGGCCGCGTCCTGGGACAGGAAGGCGCCCAGGGCGGCCATGCCCAGGCGGGTCAGGGGGTGGCGGACCGCGTGGCGCGCGAGGTCGGTGCGGGCGAAGCCGGGGTGGGCCGCCACCGCCAGGGTGGCGCTCCCGGCCCGTCCCAGCCGCCGCTGCAGCTCGAAGGTGAACATCAGGTTGGCGATCTTGGACTGGCCGTAGGCCCCCCAGGCATGGTAGCCGCGCTCCCACTGCAGGTCCTCGAAATGGATCCGGCCGAACTTGTGGGCGGTGCTGCTCATGGTCACCACCCGGGACCCGGGGGTGGCCAGGAGCAGGGGCAGCAGCAGCCCGGTGAGGGCGAAGTGGCCCAGGTGGTTGGTGCCGAGCTGCAGCTCGAAGCCGTCGGCGGTCTTCCCGTAGGGCGGGATCATCACCCCCGCGTTGTTGACCAGCAGGTCCAGGCGGGTGTGCCGCTCCTGCACCGCCTGGGCGGCCTTGCGCACCGAGGCGAGCTCCCCCAGGTCGAGGGTGACCCGCTCCACGCTGGCTCCGGGCACCTCGGCCCGGATGCGCTGCTCCGCGGCCATGGCCTTGTCCACCTGGCGGCAGGCGAGGATCACGTGCGCCCCCCGGCGGGCCAGGGCCTTGGCGGCGGCGAAGCCGGTGCCGGTGTTGGCGCCGGTGACCAGCGCCACGCGCCCGCCCTGGTCGGGGATATCCTGCTCGGTCCAGGGGCTGGGGTTTCCGCTGCACGTCATGGGTGCTCCTTGGCTGACATTGTGACGGTAAATGTCACTCCGACCATCATTGACATTCTGTCGAAAATTGTCAATCATTTGCCATGGGCAAAGAGAAAGATGTTCAGATCATCGAATCCGCCACCGCCGTGTTCCTGCGCTACGGCTTCCGCCGCACCACCATGGGGGACCTGGCCGAGGCGGCCGGGGTCTCCCGGCCCGCCCTGTATCTGCGCTTCTGCAACAAGGAGAAGATCTTCGAGGCGGTGCTGAAGGATTTCGCCGCCCGGACCCTGGAGGAGATCCGCAACGGGCTGCCGGACCGGGCGACCCCCCTTGAGCAGCTGCGCTTCGCCTTCGAGTGCTGGGCGGTGCGGCCCTTCGGCCTGATGCAGGGCTCGCCGGACGCCCGGGACCTGGCCAGCTGCAGCCTCCCCTTCGCCGAGCCGGTGAAATCCGAGAGCCACGCGGCCTTCGAGGCGCTGCTGGTGCCCATCCTGCGGCGGTTCCCCGCCATGGAGGCCCAGGGCTCCTCCCTGGCCCAGGTGGCCCACGTGCTCGCGGTCTCGGTGCACGGGTGCAAGACCGAAGCCCGGGACGCCGGGGAGCTCGGGGCCATGATCGACACCCTGCTCCGGCTGGCGGTGGCGGGCTAGTCCCGGGCCAGTTCCCGGGCGAGCCAGGCATTGGTGAGCGCCAGGACTTCCTCGGTCACTTCATGGCCGATGGGCAGCTCCCGGTAGTCCACGCTGCGCAGCCCGAGGGCCTGCAGCCGGTCCCGGCTGGCCTGGCCGTGGTGCACCGGAAGCGTCCGGTCGTGGCGGCCATGGATCACCAGGGCATCCCGCTGGCGCAACGCCGCCGCCGCCTGGTCGCCGGGGCTGACCTCGGCCAGGATCCGGCCGCTCCAGGCCACGGCGCCAGCCACCAGGTCCGGCCGGGTCAGGAGCAGGCTCATGGCCATGATCGCTCCCTGGCTGAAGCCCAGGACATAGACCCGCCGGGGATCCGCCCCGTGCTCCCGCACCGCCCCGGGGATCCAGTCCGCCAGCATCTTTCGGCTGGCTTCGGCTTCCGCCGCATTGTGCACGGGGCCGGAAGGGGTGAACTCAACGTGGAACCACCCGTAGGCGTCGGGTCCGAAGCCCAGGGGCCCGCGCAGCACCAGCCGCAGGAAGCGCGGGTCCAGGGCCCGGGCCAGCCCCAGCATGCTGGTCTCGCTGCCGCCGACCCCGTGGAGCAGGATCAGCAGGGGGGCCGGTCCCGGCCCGGCCTCCGCCGGCGGGAGCATGAGGGAAAAGCACTGCGGTGCAGGTGCCATGGGGTGGCCTCCAGGAACGGCACTGGCGAGCCTGCTCACCAGGCCGGGCAGGGAATCGATCAATGCGTGTTTAAACATGTATTGATGTAATGAAAATGCCTTGGCAAGAGTTTAGCCTTCCGGGGCCGGAGAAGCCACTGGAAGAATACGGCCCGGGACGAAGGTTTGGAATCCTGTCGTCAGGAGGGCATGGGTTCCGCCTTCAGCGAGGGCTTTCAGTTCCCTCCAGCCGTTCGATCTTTCGCTCCTGGATGCGGTCGCAGGCCAGCTTGGCCGGGCCATGCCGGCAGCAGGCGCGCTCCGAAGTAGCCTTTCACGGCCGGCGCGCCGGCCCCGTCCAGGACCAGTTTCAAGTGGCTGATGCGGCGCTCGAACCCGCAGACGCCCAGGCCTTGGGCGAGGGCCTGGGCTCCGGCCCCCGGATCCCATGGGCCGCCGCTCCCCGTAAGGGCCTGGCCCCAGGCCAGCAGTCCTTCGGCCTTGCGCTCCAGGCAGAGCCCCCTGGCGGTGAAGTCGTCCAGGAGCTTCCGCCAGCGCGGCAGGACCGGCCGTCCCGGGGAGCGCCAGAACGAGAGCTGGATTCCGGCCTTGGGCAGCAGCTCCGTTCCGATGTCCAGGTGCAGACAGAGCTCGGCGCCATGGGGTTCCAGGGCTTCCAGCCAGGCGCGCGCCTCGCTCCGGGATCCTGGCCAGCCCAGGTCGGCCAGGCACTTCACCAGGCCCTTCGCGTCCATGCCCCCGAGTTCCATGCGCACCGCTGGCACCCCCCGGGGCAGCAGCAGGCCCACGTGATCCACCCACGCCTCGGCCGGAAGGGCATCCAGGAACGCTTGCGCCCTCCGGCGCACCTCCGGGAAGCCTCCCCCCTGGCCCGGCAGGGCGCGGTGGAGAATGGCAAGGATCACCGAGGGCGGCACCGGGCGGCCGGACCTGGTGCCGCTGCCGTCCGACCCGAAGCCCAGGAAGTAGCCGGGCGCCGGCCGGGCTACCCCGGCGCAGACCCGGTCGAATTCCAGCCAGACGGAATGGACGCGCCGGTGCAGCGGCGTCCCCGGGCAGCTCCAGTCCCGGGCCAGGGAGGCCAGGGAACGCCACGTGGGATCGTCCCCGAACAGTCCGGCCAGAGGGTTGGCCGGCCCGGGCTCGCCCAGGGGCGCGATCCCCGCATCCGCCGCCGCCGCCCCCGCCGCCAGGTCGACCTCCGGTGGCTCCTCTCCGAGCCGGCTCTCGAACCCGAAGATCCCCGCGAAGGGAGCGGGGATCAGCTCCGCGATCGCCAGCATGGCCCGCAGGCACGTCTCCCCCACCAGCGCCTCCGGCAGCCGCGGGGACACCAGGGCCAGGCTGCGGGCAAACACCGCCGAAGGCGGCCGGGGTTCCCCGGAGCGGGGCGCGGAGGCCGGCTTCCCGCTCACGCCACCTGCCTCCGGGCCAGTTCCCGGAACAGCCCCTCCCGGCCCGAGAGTTCCCCGTAGCTCCCCTCCTGGGCCACCCGCCCCTGGTCCAGGACGTAGATCCGGTCGGCATTCTGGATGGTGCTCAGGCGGTGGGCGATGACGATCCGGGTGGCGCTGGTGAGCTCCAGGCTGCGGCTGACCAGGGCCTGGGTGCGGTTGTCCAGGGCGCTGGTGGCTTCGTCGAACAGGATGATCCTGGGCTTGCGCACCAGCGCCCGGGCGATGAGGATGCGCTGGCGCTGGCCGCCGGAGAGGGTGCCGCCGCCCTCGCTGACGACGGTCTGCATGCCCATGGGCAGGTCCCGGATGTCGTCGGCCAGGCCCGCCGCCTCCGCCGCGGCCCAGGCGTCGTCCAGGCCCAGGTTGGCGGCGCCGACGATGTTCTGCCAGACGCTCCCGCCCACCAGCCGGCTGCTCTGCAGCACCACGCCGATCTGGCTGCGCAGGCTGGCGATGTCCACCGTGCGCAGGTCCTGCCGGTCGTAGTAGACCGCCCCGGCTTCCGGCTGCTCGAACCCCAGGAGCAGGCGCAGGGCGGTGGACTTGCCGGAGCCGGAGGCGCCCACCAGGGCCACGAACTCGCCGGGCGCCGCGTGGAAGGACACGTCCTGCAGCGCCAGGGGGCCGTCGGCGCGGTAGCGGAAGCACAGGCGGGCGGCTTCCAGGTCCCCCCGCAGGCACCCCGGGTCCGGCTTGGCCTGGTCCTCCTCGGTCTGGAGCTCGAGGATCGGCCGGGCCTGGTCCAGGATGGGCTTGGCCTGCTGCAGCCCGGTCAGGGTGCTGCCGATGGAGACCGCGGCGGCGAAGAAGGTGCCGAAGGCCGAGCTGAACGCCAGGAAGGCGGCCGGCTGGAGGCCGGTGTCGGCCCCCTGGCGCCAGAAGTCCACCGCCGCGTAGATGGCCAGCAGGGCGCCGACGGGCAGGAAGGCGCCGAAGGCCTCCATCGCCTCCTGGTACCGGTTGTCGCGCAGGGCCAGCCGCTGGTCGGCCCAGAGCCGTTCGCACCACACGGCGAAGGCCCGGCCCTCGGCGGCCGCGACCCGCAGCTTGGCGATGCCGCCCAGCAGCTGGAACACCAGGGCCGAGCGGGCCCGGATCGCCTCCCGGCGCGCGGTCTCCAGGCGCCGGCGCAAGGTGATCACGGCCGCGTAGAAGGCCGTCGTCCCCGCGGCCAGGGCCATGGCCACCCAGGCCAGGCGGCTGTCGTAGTAGAACAGCAGGGCCAAGCTGAGGGCCGAGAACAGGGCGCTGAGCAGGCCGGTGGCCGCCGCTCCGGAGATGACGGCGTGCGCCTGTTCCACCGCGGTGGCCCGCAGCATCAGGTCGCCCACCGCGAACCGGCGGAAGAACCCCGCCGGCAGGGCCAGGAGCCGGTCCACCATGGCCGCCTGGAGCACCGCCGCGGTGCGGCCCTCCACCCGCAGGAGCGCCAGGCCCCGGCTCAGGCCGAACAGGCCGCCGCCCAGGTTCAGGCACACCAGGGCGAGGAACAGCACCCCCACCGCGCCCAGGTCGGCCTGGGGGATCGCCTGGCTCATCATCAGCCCCAGGGCCACCGGCAGGGCCAGGCCCACCAGGCCTCCGCACAGGGCCATGCCCAGCGCCCAGCCCGCGTCGGCGCGCACCGCGGACCAGGTCAGGCTGAACAGGTCCCGGGCCTTCATGGGACCCGAGGGGGCCGGGCGGTAGAAGGCGTAGGCGAAAGGCTCGAGCCGGCTGGCCGTGTCCGGTTCCAGGGGTTCCGGCGGGTCCTGGAGGCGGGCCTGGAGCAGGTAGCCGCCGCCGCGCTCCCGGGGGATCAGCGCCACTGGTGTCCGCTCCTCGCCCAGGAAGCCCAGCAGGGCACCCACATCCTGCCGCCACCACGGGCCGCGCAGGGCCACCCGGCGCAGGCGGACCCGGGAGGCCCGGCAGATGGCCGCCAGGGGGTCCCGGGAACGGTCCTCCTGCACCCACCGGGGTGGCGCCTGGAAGGTGATGCCTTGGTGGCGCCCGGCCATCCGGCAGGCGTCCAGGATCGCCCCGGCCTGGGGCGGAGGCGGTTCCTGGGGCGGCCTGGGGGCGGTCAAGGCGGCGAGGGTGGACAGGGACCGGCGACGCAGCTCCCCTTCGGCCTCCGCCTGGAGCCGCATCCGGTCCAGGCGCTCCTGGTCCTCCGCCTCGTAGCGGCGGGCCTCCCGGGCCATCAGGCAGGGGACGAAGCGCTCCAGCGCAAGGTCCCACCCGGCGTGTTCGGGCCAATCCTCCTCCCCCGCCGGCAGGCACGCCACCGAAGCGCCCGCGTCCCCGGCCTGGAGCCAAAGCCCGCGCACCAGGGGGAACGGCCCGGCCTCCGGTTCCAGGGCGCTGGCGGGATCCCCCAGCAGCAGGACCCGCCCTCGGCGGACCTGCATCCAGGCCAGGTCCAGGGGCGCCGCGGCCCGTTCCCCGGCCTTGAGCCCGGCGTCCTGCCCGGGGCGCAGCAGCGCGGCCAGGGCCGGCTGGCCCTCGGCGATCACGTGCCGCGCCAGGCCGCACAGGAACGCCCAGGCGAAGGACGCCTTGAGCAGGCCGCCCAGGTCCGCCTCGGCCGATCCCGGCCGGCGGCCCAGCTCCCCCGCCAGCAGGCGGCCCCCCGCCGAGCCCACGGCGACGGCCTTCAGGTGCGGGAACCCGGGCGGCAGCGCCGGCTCCCGGATCACGTCCCCGGCCTGGAACCCGAGCAGGTGCTGCCGGTAGCCTTCGGGCTCGCCCGTGCGCAGGGACTGCAGGAACACTTCCACCCGGCCTTCCGCCACCACCCAGAAGGCCTCCCGCCCCTGCAGCTCCCAGGGCTCCGCCGGCATGGCCATGGACGGCACCGGAAGGTTCTGCAACTGGCGTAGCTGGGCTTCGGTCAGGCGGAACACGGCACCTCCCCGGCCAGGAGCGCATACAGCCCGTCCGCCGCCATCAGCTGGGCATGGGTCCCCCGCTGGACCACCTTGCCCTTCTCCAGCACGATGATTTCGTCCGCGTCCCGGATGGTGCTGAGCCGGTGGGCGATGATGATGCAGGTGCAGCCCCGGCGGCGCAGGTTCTGGTCGATGCGGTGCTCGGTGGCGGAGTCCACGGCGCTGGTGGCCTCGTCCAGCACCAGGACCCGGGGATCCCGCACCAGCGCCCGGGCGATCTCCATTCGCTGGCGCTGGCCGCCGCTGAAGTTGCGGCCTCCTTCCTCCACCCGGCAGTCGTAGCCGCCCTGGCGGGCGGAGATGTCCTCGTGGATGCACGCGTCCTGGCAGGCCCGCAGGATGGCCGCTTCGGGCACCGTGGGGTCCCACAGGGTCAGGTTCTCCCGGATGGTGCCGTCGAACAGGCTCACGTCCTGGTCCACCATGGCCACCGAATAGGCCAGCGCCGCCCGGGGCCAGGCGCCCAGGGGCCTGCCGTCCAGGCGGATCTCGCCCGCCCAGGGGGCGTACAGCCCGGTCACCAGCTTGGCGATGGTGGACTTGCCGCAGCCGGTCGGCCCGACGATGGCCACCCGGGCGCCGGGCTTCAAGGCCAGGCGGAAATCCTGGATCAGCGGCTTTTCCAGCACCGAATAGCCGAAGTCCAGGCCCCGCAGCTCCAGGTGGCCGGCCAGGGCCGGCGGGTCCCCGTCCGGAGCCGGATCGCCGGCCGCCCGCGGGTCCACGGCGTTGCCGGACACGTCGTCCAGGCGTTCCATGATGCCGTGCATCTCCTGGATCTCGCCGGCCATGGCGGCCAGGCTGTTCACCGGCGCCAGGAAGCTGGCCATCAGGGCCTGGAACGCCACCAGCTGGCCCACGGTCAAGGCTCCATGGATCACCCGGGCGGCGCCCAGGGCCAGCACCGCGGCGTTGGCCAGGGCTGTGACCAGGGGCGGCAGGGCGAGGAAGGCCATGGTCACCTGGCTGGTCTGCTGGCGGGCGTTGAGGTACTTGGCCTGGTGCCCGGCCCAGTGGGAGAACAGGTCCGATTCGCCGCCGGAAGCCTTGAGGGTCTCGATGTTGGCCAGCCCGCTCATGAGCACGCCGCCGGCCTTGCCCTGGTCCTGGAGCAGCCGCCGGCTGCCGTCGGCCCGGTGGCGGTTCACCAGCACCGCTCCGCCCGCCAGCAGGAGCGCCGCCGCTATCGCCACCAGCGCCAGGCCCGGATCGTAGCTGGCCATGACCAGCAGGAACAGCGCGGCCAGCAGGGCGTTGAGCGCGGTGCCGGCCAGGCGCGAGCACAGCATATCAGCCACCCGCGCGTTGTTGCCCACCCGGGCGCTGATCTCGCCGCTGTAGCGCTGGGTGTAGAAGGAAACCGGCAGGCGCAGCAGGTGCCAGAAGAATGTGCTGGAGGTGGTGACGGTCAGCTTGAGCTTCAGCCGGTTCAGCAGCCGGGTCTGGACCAGGGCCAGCCCGCCGCGCAGGAGGGCGGTGACGGCCATGCCCACCAGCAGCGGCCGCAGCCAGCCCTCCAGCCGGCCCACCACCACCTTGTCGATGAACACCTGGGTGAAGGTCGGGACCACCATGCCCGGCAGCACCAGGGCCAGGGAGGCCAGGAGCAGGAACGCCACCGCCTCCCTGGAACCGCCCAGGCGCCGGAGCAGGGCCCGCAGCAGCCCGGGGCGCGAACCGCCCGGCCGGAATTCCGCGGTGGGCTGGAAGGCCAGCGCCACCCCGGTGTACGCCTGGTCGAAGTCCTCCCAGGACACCGTGCGGGGTCCCTCCGCCGGGTCGTTGAGATACACCTTCCGCGGCCCGAACCCCTCCAGCACCAGGAAGTGGTTGAAATTCCAGAACAGGATGGCCGGCAGCCGGAGCTCCCCCATCTTTTCCACATCCAGGCGGTAGCCCTTGGCTTCCAGCCCGTAGGCGCGGGCGGCGCGCAGCAGGTTGGTGGCCTTGGACCCGTCCCGGCTCACCCCGCAGGCCTGGCGCAGCTCCTCCAGCGGGACGATGCGCCGGTGGTGCGCCAGGATGATGGCCAGGGCGGCGGCGCCGCACTCCACCGCCTCCATCTGCAGCACGGTGGGGGTGCGCACACGCCTGCGCGGCCGGACCGGAGGGGCGGCGGAGGCAGCCACGGCCTAGCCCCGGAACCATTTCTTGAGGGCGGGCAGCACCAGGGTGATGGGTGCCTGCTTGCGCACCTGGATCATCCCGGTGAGCAGGACGCCGCTGGTGAAGCGCTGGGGCGGTCCCTGGCGGCTGGTCCAGCGGAAGCCCGAGGGCGTGGCCGGATCGGTTTCCGGCTCCACTTCCACCAGGAAGGTGTCGCCCTTGCCCGCCAGGGACCCTGCCAGCTGCCGGTTGTGCACCAGCCCGTCGATGCTCTCAAGGCTGAGCGGGGCGGGGGACACGCTGCGCACCCGGCCGATCATCAGCCCGTATTCTTCCCGGTGGATCCCTTCGGGCTCCATCTGCACCCCCATGCCGGGGCGCACGCCGGCGGCGCCGGAGGCGACCAGGAGGTAGCACACCGCCGGCCTGGCGCGCAGCTCGAGCTTCATGAGCGGGGCGCCCTCGGCCACCTCCTCTCCGGGATCGTTGAACACCTCGAGCACTTCACCGTCGAACTCGCTCACCACCTTGCTTTCGGACTCGTACTGGGCCCGCAGCCGGATCAGCCGGTCGCGCACCTCCCGCAACTGCAGGTCCAGGGAGAAGCGCTTCTCCGCCATCTTGTCCTCCTCCATGGCCTCCCGGCTGGCCAGTTCCTGGGCGCCGCTCTCGGTGCCCGCGAACCTGGCCTGGACTTCGATGAGCTCCTGGCGGGTGTTCTGCACCACGTCCGGGGTGACCAGGCCCTTCCCCAGGGCGGTCTGCAGGTTCTCCAGGCGGCGGCTCAGGTAGGCCATGCGTTCCTTGGCGGCCCGGGCGGTGTCCCGCAGCTCGCTGCCCTTGCCCTCGATGGAAGCCGCCTCGGCCTTCTGCTCCCGGGCCAGGAGCGGCAGCAGCTCGTCCCGCTGCCGGGCCAGGGCGGCCTCCAGGGCCTCCGCCGCCCGGATCTCCCGCTGCAGCGGCTCGCGCCGGATGACGGCCAGCACCTGTCCGGGCACGACCTGGTCGCGCGGATGGACCAGCACCTGGTCCAGGGTGCCGCTGGCCCCGGCGTTCACGTGGTAGTACCCCCCTTCCCGGGCCAGGATCCCCTCGCCCCCCACTTCGTCCGCGATCCCGCCCAGGAAGCCCCAGGCCAGCGCCGCCAGGAGCACCAGCCCCCCCGCCGCCAAGGCGATCCAGGCCTTGAGGTTGACCACCTCCATGAGACTGTCCAGGCGCTCCGGGCTGGACAGGCGCTCCAGTGCGGCCTTGCGGAAGAGGTTGGGTTTCATGGCGGCCCGTGGGAACTTGTCGACAATTATAATTGTCATATATTAAATGTAAATAGGGATGCCGCATGTTCCCAGGCTGTTTTTTGAACCCCACGCGTAGTTCCATCCTTGCCGCCCTCCTGGCGTGGCCAGGACTGGCCGCCGCAGGCCCTGCTCCCGGGCTGGACGACCTGGTCCGCACCGCCCTGGCCCAGAACCTGGACCTCCAGAGCGCCAGCCTGGAAGCCGAACGGGCCCAGGGTGGCCTGCAGGCGGCTTCCGGCCTGTTCGACCCGCAACTGGGCTCCCAGCTGGAATGGAACCAGCTGGACCAGAACCTGGTCAACAGCGCCGGCCAGCCGGTGACCGGAACCGACGGCTACCGCAAGCTGGGCTTGACCCTGAGCGGCTACACCCCCTGGAGCACCCAGTACAGCGTTGCCGCCGACTCCATCCGGCGGAACGAGTCCCGGGACCTGGTCCTTGGCGATCCCTACGACTACCAGCAGTTCCAGAATTTCCCCGTGGAATGGGACAACCTGGTCAAGGTGGGGATCACCCAGCCCCTGCTCAAGGGCTGGGGCTCCAGGGTGGCTTCGGCCCCCGTGGCCAAGGCCCGCCTGCAGGTGTCCGCGGCCCAGGACCGGATCCGCCAGCAGGCCGACAGGCTGGTGGCGGATGTGGAGCAGTCCTATGCCGCCCTGGAACTGGCCGCCTGGCAGGAGCGGTCGGGCCAGGCTTCCCTGGACCGGGCCCAGCGGCTGGCCCGGCGGGACCAGGAGCGGCAGGCCCTGGAGCTGGCTACCCGGCTGGACGCCCTCGCATCCGAACAGGCGGTGGAAAAGCGCAAGGCCAGCCTGGCCCAGGCAGCCCAGGCCCGCGAGGATGCGCAGACCCGGCTGCTGCGCCTGGTGTACGGCTCCGGCGCCGGCACCGCCATGGGCCAGGTGCACGTGGTCCTGCCCGAGGCGGCCGGGGCCGTCCCGGGGGTGCCCGACCTGGGCGACGAGGCGGCCTGCGCCGAACGGGCGGTGCAGCAGCGCCGCAACCTCCGGGCCGGCCAGGAGGACCTGGAGGCCATGCGCCAGGACCTGGAGGTGGCCCGGGACAACCTGCGGCCCACCCTCTCGTTCAGGGCCGGCTACACCCTCCAGGCCAACCGCAACGAGAGCAGCCGCCTGACCATCGGCAACCGCCCCTTCGACCAGGCGGGCCAGGGTTGGACGGTAGGCCTGGTGCTGGGCGTGCCCCTGTTCAACCGTGCCGCCCGGGGCGCCGTGACCCAGGTCCAGGTGGACGTGCGGCGCCAGGAACTCTCCCTCCAGGCCCTGGAGCAGGACGTCCGGGCGGGGGTGCGCCTGGCCCTGGGTGCCATCCAGGCGGCCCGGGACAGCCTGGGCTTCGCCCTCCGGGCCCAGGACCTGGCCAGACTCCACTACGAAGGGGAAGTGGAGCGCATGGAACTGGGCCTGACCGATTCGTTCCGGGTCACCCAGGTGGAGGAGGAACTGGCCAACGCCGAACTGGCCACCGCCCAGGCCCGGTATGATCTGGCCAAAGCCCTGAGCGTGTTCCGCTTCACCATGGGCGAGAGTGCCCAGCCTTATCTATGAAGGGCTATGCCGGCGCGCCGATCCTGCCGAGGGCTTCCAGGCAATAGGCCGTGGTCAGGACCTCGGAACCCCACCAGGTGAAGGGCGTTTCCCGGGTGGGCCGCCCTTTCCAGGCGGGGCCGGCCGGCCAGGAACCGTCGGGCCGCTGAGCCTCCAGGAGTTCCTGGGCCAGCGCCGCCGCCAGGCCAAGGTCCCCCGCTCCCGCATTGTGGAGGGTGCACAGGGCCATGGCCGTGAGCAGAGGCGCGCCAAGCCCGCCGCCTTGCCGGTGCCGCAGGCGGATCCGCCCGCCCATGACGCCGCCCAGGGGGCGCCAGGCCTCCACGCCGCTCCAGACGGCCCGGGAGACCGTGTAGGTGAGGGCCAGCCAATCCTCGTAGTTCTCCCCGAAGGATCCCGCTTCCCGGCCCTGGCGGAACAGGTCCTCCACCCACGCCAGGACCGGGGCGGTGTGGCGGTTGGCGCCCAGGTACCAGACGATGTTGGCGTTCACGACGCTGTCCACATCGTTCGGTCCGGTCCGGAACCAGGTCTTGAACAACCCGCGCTCATCCCGGTGGGCCAGCAGCAGGGGCAGGCTCCGGCGGAAGAACAGCCAGGGGTGGCGGTTCTGGAGGCAGGCCGCGGCGCAGGCGGTGTCGTCCAGATCGGCGGGAAAGGGCGGGGGCCAGAAGCCCCAGATCCCCGGCGGCTGCATCCGGCGCAGGATGAAGGCGCCAGCCTGTTCGCGGATCCGGCGGGCTTCGGGCTGGGGGAGGAACGACAGCGCATGCAGGGCCTGGACCGTCCCGAACAGGTTCCCGTCCGGTCTGGCGTTCAGCAACTCGGGGTTGCGGGACTGGTTCGCGGGGAGTTCCCCGTCATCCTTCTGATGACTGCCCAGGAAGCCAAGCCCGGCTTGCAGGCGCTGGGGAATACCCTTCAGGGCAAAATGCATGAATTCATTCAGGAATGTTTTACGTATTCATTAATGCCATTCCTGGAAGCTTCATCAGTGAAATTACCTTTCGTGACGAAGGTGTCGTGGGCTCCGTTGGGAATGGTCTCGGTGAAGAAGTCTCCCATGTCGTCATACCACGCGCCGCCGGCCACCTGATCCAGATCCGCATCGCTGAGTTCCAGGATCCCCCCTTCCGGGTCCGGGCGGTACAGAGCAACCCGGTCCTCCCCGGCCACTCCG
>Ga0181516_10001368_pt1 | contig 18783 bp, 14 predicted proteins | sample PEATcosm2014_Bin_25_FD_121104 | JGI IMG/M metagenome (GOLD analysis project Ga0181516, IMG submission 121104) | Peatland microbial communities from MTU Mesocosm Facility, Houghton, MI, USA - PEATcosm2014_Bin01_10_metaG | ecosystem: Environmental > Terrestrial > Soil > Wetlands > Peat | place... | reverse complement strand
GGGAGGGATTGATCTCCACAAACTGCAACTGGCCGGCGATGCGGTTGAGCCGGGCCTTGATCGTCGGATAGCTCACGCCAAAGACCTGCTCCATCTCCTTGATCGACCCGTGGGAGCGCAGGAAGGCGGCGATAAAGACCTGGTCCTCGAAGCCGAGCCGTGCAAGCTCCGGCAACACAAATTCGCCTTCGATGGATATGCCTTTTTCGGGCAGGCGCACACGCTCGACCACCAGCGAGGAGGCATCGGCCATGCGCAACAGGTCCTGCCAGTCGGCGGCGTGTTTTTCAGTTGGAGTCATGAGGTTTCCACCCGTTTCCTGATTACAAGGAATAATGTAATTAATAAAATTAAGAAATGCAATAGCAAATATCAATAAATGTAATAAATGACATCTACGCCCAGCGTGCCTGACCTGGAAGGATATAAGCCAGCCTCTTCCCGGATGCTGTCGTCCCGTGTCGCCGGAGAACCGCAAGGGCGAGGAGAGCCAAGAGATTCAGAGTGTTCCTCGCTAGGAGATGAAAGAGCAACCGCAGATCCCTCACTGCGTTCGGGATGACAACCGTCTTTGGGCGCTCGGAGCCAGTTACTGCCGACTCTTCAGTTCCTCCCTGATCAACACCCACCACTGGCCCGGGATCGTCTCTCGCCGCTTTTCAGACTGGCAGCCTCGGCCCTGCAATCGAGTCGGTCGGCGAATCCGATGAATCGGCCATTCCCGCCATCCACTCCGCGCCTCGGCTCGCCAGACCTTTCCAACCCCCGCGCCGCTTGCCGATGATTTCCCACGCTTCCAGCACAATGGAATCGGAAGACCTGAGACAAGCCCTCGGGCGGGAAAACCAACCATGGCCATCGTTCCTCAGCCCCCTGATCCCTTGGTCCAGCTACTCGCGAACGGGGAGATGATTCCCGTGCAGCGAAGCGCGGCCGATCAGGCGCTCGATCCGTTTTTCAAGGGGCGGATGGGTCGAAAACAGGCTGGCGAATGTCTGGCCGGAAAGCAGCGGCGCGATGATGAACAGGTGTGCCGAGTTGGGAGAAGCCATTAGCGGAACGCGACGGCTCACGGCGGCAATCTTCTCCAGGGCGCTGGCCAGCGCGTAGGGATTGCCGGTGAGGTGCGCTCCGGAGGCGTCCGCCTCATACTCGCGCGTCCGCGAGACCCACAACTGGATCAGCATGGCGGCAAGGGGCGCCAGCAGCAGCATGAAGATTGCGCCCAATCCGCCGCCTTCGCGATCTCGGCGGTCGCCGCCGCCCATGCCGCCAATTGCGCCAAACCAGAAGGCCATCCGCGCCAGGATGGTGATCGCCCCGGCGAGCGTGGCGGCAATGGAACTGGTGAGGATGTCGCGGTTGCGCACGTGGCCCAACTCGTGCGCCAGCACGCCTTCCAACTCGTCGTCGGTGAGCAGTCCCAGGATCCCGTGGGTTACGGCGACCGATGCGTGCTGCGGATTGCGCCCCGTGGCAAAGGCATTGGGGGATTCGGTGGGAATCACGTAAATCTTGGGCATGGGAATGTTGGCCTTGGCCGCCAGCCGTTCGACCACCGAGTAAACGCGTGGCAATTCTTCACGTGTGACGGGCTGGGCGCGGTACATTGCGAGGGCCATCTTGTCGGAATAGAAATAGCTGACGAAGTTCATTGCGGCGGCAATCACAAAAGCGACGATCGCGCCATTGCTGCCGCCGAAGTATTCCCCGGCCAGCACCAGCATCATGGTCAGGACTGTAAGTAGAACCGTAGTTTTCAGGCCGTTCATTTTCGCTCCCTGCTGCTCGCTCATCTCGCGTGCGGCGCGGCCAAACCGTGCCGTACCTGCCTGCTTGATTAGACTCGGCCGCGCTCAAGATAGATTCAGCGCGGGCCTCGCAGAAGCCGGCTGAGGTTCGTGGATTCCCAGGTCTGAGAATCCAGACCTGGGGCACCCTCGGTTGCTGGTTGTCGAGGATTGGGCAATGCGGAAGTTGTGGTCTCCCAGGTCTGAGAATCCAGACCTGGGGCACCCTCGGTTGCTGGCTGTCGAGGATGGGGCAACGGGGGAGTATTGGTTTCCCAGGTCTGAGAATCCAGACCTGGGGCACCCTCGGTTGCTGGCTGTCGAGGATTGGGCAATGCGGAAGTTGTGGTCTCCCAGGTCTGAGAATCCAGACCTGGGGCACCCTCGGTTGCTGGTTGTCGAGGATTGGGCAATGCGGAAGTTGTGGTCTCCCAGGTCTGAGAATCCAGGCCAGAGGCGTCCCGCGGAGTTTTTGAATCCAGGCAGAGGGCAGCGTGGACCCGGAGGTCCACGCTACAGGCGGCAGGCCGGCGCTACTCGACGATGTGCCCGGGTTAGTTGTTGCGCTTCAATGCTCGCTTCAGCAGCGCCTCAAGCCCAGTCTTCACCTCGGCGTACTCGGTTGCGGAGATGGCGCCGGAAAGGCGATCGCTTTCCAGGGCAAAGAGCTCGTCCTTGAGGATGCTCATCAGGGGCAGGTTTCCGACTGGTGCGGCCGGAACGGGCGCAGCTACCGCAGTTGTCACCGGCCTGGCCGCGGGCACAAACGCCGATGCCTGCGGCCTGCTTTCAAATGCCGCATCGGGCGCGGGTACAGGCGCTCCGGCCGTCAGCGCCGACTGCTTGCGCAGCAGGAACGCTGCGGCGGCAGCCAGGAGCAGTGCGAATGCCGCCAGGATCCACCACTTGTACTTGGTCAGCGGGTCCGGCGTTCCGATGGGATTGCCGATGCCGCCGCCGGGCCGGCCGCCGTTGCCGTCTGCTGCGGAAGCGTCACCGGCGCCCATGCCGCCGCTGTCCGCTCCCTGTCCGGGCGGCGAATTCTGCGCTTCGCGGGGCATTTGCCCTTCGCCGGAGATGGAATAGGACACGGTTTGGCCCGGATGCAGGTTCTTGGCGACGTAAGTCTGCACCCGCGGGTCTTCCTGCACGCTCTGGAAGGTCGTGCCTTGGCCGGCGCTGAACGCCATGCCCTTGGGCAGATACACCACCAGGTTGTCGGTCTGCATCTGCGGCTGCGGGGTGAAGGTAAATTTGCCGCTGTACGGAATGTGGTATTCGATTTCGAAGAGAGTTTCCTTCTCACCCTGATTCGGCTGAATCGGCAGGTTGAAGGTGTAGTGCTGCTTCTTTGCAAGCGGAACAGGCCGCGTGTTGGTGGCCATGCCGCCGGGCCGCGTGGCGGAGGCGCCGTCCAGCACTGCCTCGGCAGGCAGCACAATTTCGAAGGTGTTGCTGCTCAACTGCGCGCGCGGCGGCAGGCTGTTGTTGCGCACCAGGTAGCGCTCCTGGATGCGCAGGGTGCCCGAGGCAGCCTCAGCCAGCAGCATATCTGCGTCGATTCCGATGCCGTCCACCTTGGCTGCTACGTCGTAAACCGAAATGTCGCCCGAGCCGCCCGCCTGTGGGGCGGCGATAAAGTAGGTTCCGCCCTGGTGGGTTGCGCGAATGAGGTAAGGGCCGGGACCGGGCGCAGTCAGCGTGTAGTGGCCCTTGGCGTCGGTGGTGGCGGTGGCCGCTTCCGACATGCCCGCGCCAACGTCCACCAGGACCACGGTGTCGCCCGCCGACGGCTTGTCATTCGATTTGTTGGTAACGGTCCCGGTGATGGGGGCAGCCTGCGCCAACATGCCCGCGAGCAGGAGGGGAACGGTTGCTGAGAGCAAGAAGATCCGATTCAATCTCATATGCGTAAGAGAGTCCTGTCGATTGAGTTGCGGTTGGGTGGACGAAGGGGGGAACGGTAAGCTAGCGTGTCCTTCGATCTTGGTTCTGGCAAACTGCATGGTTCCACGGCAACAAGTTCAGTTGAGATGCAGGACGACCGAGGCCGCAGATCTGCAGCCTCGCGGCGATTCTCTAGGCCTGCTGCAGATGTTCGATCTCAGCCATCAAGAGCGTGGCCTCGTTTTCAAGCTGGGCGCGCTGGGCAACGAAATCCTCTTCAGGATATTTGCCCGCGCGATACTCGAAGTTCAAGTCGCGGAGGTTCTCATAGAGCTGGTCTTTGCGTTCGAGCAGGAAATCGAGGCGTGTTTTTTCACGCTGGCTGGCAAAGACGTTCTCCGGCCAAAAGGTATAGACAAGCAACGCCAGCGCCAACAGCGCTCCGGCAATCAAACCCAGGGATTCCGACATGGCTTAGTATCCTCCGTCCGCGCCGGTCTCCCGGCGAATCTGTTCGCGCAACGCATCGGTGGCGGGATCGGAGGGCAGTTTCACCGCATCGGTTTTTCCGACCGACCAGCGCCGCACCAGCAGGATGGTGCCGAGCAGCGCGGCGGCAAAGACCGCAAACGGAGCGATCCATGCCACCAGGTCAAAGCCTTGCGTGGTTGGCGCGGCCAGCACCGTGGCGCCGTACTTGGCGACAAACGACGCCAGTATCTCCTTGTCGCTCGTTCCGGCGGCAATGCCCGCGCGCAACTCATCGAGTTCCCCCGCCGAGTTGGGGCAGCCCACGTGATTGCATTCTCCCAGCACCTGGGCGCAGCCGCAGGTACACATCAGGCGGTGGTTCAGGTCGGTGTAGCGGGAACTGGCATCGGTGGCGCCCATTGAAAAGCAAACCACCACGGCGAGCGCAACTGCCTGCGCTGCCTTTATCCAGGAATTCAAGTGCCGAAGGGGCTTCATTGCAGCCCTCCCTTGAATGCCGGCTCCACGGGAGCCGTTCGGGCAGGTACCCGCAGCGCCGCCGTGGCCGGACTCAAACTCGGTACCAGTGCGACAACGGTGCCGAACACAATCAATACAACGCCGGCCCAAATCCAACTGACCAGCGGATTCAGGAACGCCTTGATGATCGGCTGGCCTGTCTGCGGGTTGGTGCCTTCGTAGACTACGTACAGATCCCAGCCTGGCACCGAGTGGATGGCAACCATGGTCTGCGGCTGTTCGCTGGCTAGATAGATGCGTTTTTCGGGCGTCATCTGGAAGACCTTCTTGCCGCCCTTGTAGACGTCCAGCATCGCGTATTCCGAGTTGAAGTTCAGATTGGAGTCCTGGGTGAAGCCGACGCACTCCAGAGTGTAAGGCCCGATCGCCATCCGGTCGTGCAGCGCCATCTCGCGCTCTTGGTTGCGATTGAAGGCCGCACCGGCCAAGCCGATGACGATGACGACGACGCCGATGTGGATGACGTAGCCGCCGTAACGGCGGGTATTGCGCCGGGTGAGCAGGTAAACGGACGAGATGAGGTTGCGGCCCGTTTGCTTTGAAATCACAGCCGCGCCGCGGATAAACTCCGACGCCACCGCGCTGAAGACCGCTGTAGACAGTGCAAAAGCCACCAGGGCATAGAAATTGCCGGTGTCGAAGGCGCCGTCTTTCCATGGCCGGACGCCGACCGCCAGGCAAACAAACACCGTGACCCAGAGCACGATGACGGGCAAGATGAAGTTGCGCTTGATGCTCTTCATCGAAGTGGCGCGCCAGGGCAATAGCGGGCCGACCCCCGTAAGAAACAGCAGGAACAAACCAATGGGCACGGCAACGCGGTTATACCAGGGCGCGCCGACCGTGACCTTGTTGCCGACCACGTATTCCGAGAGGATGGGGAAGAGGGTCCCCCAGAGAATGACGAAGCAGGCCACCAGCAGGACGAGGTTATTGAACAGGAAGCTCGATTCGCGGCTGACCAGCGACTCCAGCCGGTGTTCGCTCTTGAGGTGGCTGCGCTGCAGAACGTACGTGAAGATACAGACGGCCAGCACGATAATCATGAAGGTTACGAACCACGTGCCGATCGACGACTGCGCGAAGGCGTGGACGGAACTGACAAGGCCGGCGCGTGTGAGCAGTGTGCCCAGCATGGTCAGCAGGAAGGTGGAGAAGATGAGCCAGACGTTCCAGCTCTTCATCATGCCCTTCTTCTCCTGCATCATGACGGAATGCAGGAAGGCCGTGCCGGTGAGCCATGGCATGAAGCTGGCGTTTTCAACCGGGTCCCAGCCCCAGTAGCCGCCCCAGCCCAGCACGGCGTAGGCCCAATGCATGCCGAGGAAGATGCCTGTGGTCAGGAACATCCAGGTCACCATGGTCCAGACGCGGGTGATGCGGATCCACTTCTCTCCGGGATAGCGCATCATCAGCGCACCCAGGGCAAAGCAGAAGGGAACCGAGAATCCCACGTAGCCGAGGTAAAGCATGGGCGGGTGGATGACCATCTCGGGGTACTGCAGCAGGGGGTTGAGGCCGTTGCCGTCGGCGGGGATTTCTCCCTGGAGCAGCGCAAACGGCGGCGCGGCGAAGTTGAGCACGGAGAGGAAGAAGACCTGGATGGCAGCCAGGATCGCCCCGGCGTAGGCGTAGAGTGTTACATCCGTCTTGTGGGTGAGGCGGAGGACAAAGCCGTAGGTGGCGAGCAGCCAAGCCCATAGGAGCAGGGAGCCTTCCTGCCCGCTCCACAAGGCGGAGAATTTGTAAGCTCCGGGAAGGGCGCGGTTGGAGTGCTCCATGATGTAGGCGATGGAGAAGTCGTTGGTGAAGACCGACCAGATGAGGGCGAAGGCCGCTGCCGTGACCGCGAAGAAGCCGGCGATTCCAGCGCGGCGCGCGGTGTCGGCCAGCCGCTCGGGCGAAATACCGCCGAGGCTGAAGCCTCTGGGGCGGCCGGAAGCGGAAGTGCCGGCGGTGGCCAACATGCGGAGGGCGAGTGTGCCCGCCAGCAGATTGTAAGCGGCTAGCGCTAACGCTATGAGAAGAGAGAGACTTCCAAAGGCTGCCATGATGACTCCATCACGATTCTCGCACGCGGGTGGGGGGAAGAGTGTTCGCGCGCAATGGTGCGATTCATTCAATCATAAATTGTGCGTGCGTGATCTGGCTCACCGGGAATGCTGAAGTTGAGACGCAGGGCGCCGGGGAAGGATAGCTCGGCTGATGGCGGCGAATGAGCGGGCTGCGGAAAAAGCCCGGATTGCCGGAAAAATACGGGGACTTATGCGTTGAATGCCGCGACAGCCTGCAAGAAAGGCGGGATTTCCGCGGCCTCTAAGGGCCGCCAATTTTTGAGCTTATCGGCAGGAGGGGGGCCCGGCCTTGATACAAGGGTCGATTTCCGGTGGTGCTAAGCAGCGCTGCGGGCTCTTTGCTCTTCGACCAGCATTTGCCGGGCGTGAGCGACCATCAGGCGGTTGGTAAAGGGGTTGGAAAGGAAGTGCACACGATTCCGTTCGTAGTCCGTTGCGCAATCCGTCCCGCTGTCGAGCACGAGTACGCGGAGTTCGGGGAGGCGCAGGTGCAACTCCGCTACGAACTCCGGTCCGCCGATCCCGCCAATGTGTTGCCCCGAGATGACTAATGCCAGATCGGCGGTAAACTCCGGCTGTTCCACCAGGCACAGCGCTTCGGCGGCATCGCTGGCGCGGTAGACGTCGCAGAGTTCGCTCTCCAGTGAAGACTTTCGCAGGAGTGCCTGGAGTGGGTCGCTTTCTACTAGCAGGATTGTTGGCATTGGCCCGTTTCAGGCCGGGGCTCTTACCAACGCGCACGCCCGGCCAAGCATATGAACTCGTCAGCTAGATGGCTGGCGTATTGATTTGGTTGCTCAGCGGGCGGAATTGGACGCGATCAGCCGAACAAAAACTCCTTCTCGCGCAGTTCCTTGATCGAGTCGCGAAGCTTGGCGGCTTTCTCAAATTCAAATTTCTTGGCCGCGGCGCGCATTTCTGTTTCGAGGGTGGCGATGTAGGCATCGAGGTCGGCCTGCGATTTGAGTTCGGGCAGGCCTGCCGCTGCTTCCTCAGCAATGTCGCCGTATTCGGCCTTTAGGATTTGCGCCAGTCCCATGTCCATTTTGTTGACGATCGATTGCGGCGTGATGCCGTGCTCCTCGTTGTAGGCCCGCTGAATCACGCGCCGACGGCTGGTCTCGTCCATCGCGCGGCGCATCGAGTCTGTGATGCGATCTGCATAGAGGATCGCCCGGCCCTCGAGATGCCGCGCCGCCCGTCCCATGGTCTGGATCAGCGAGCCGGCAGAACGCAGAAAGCCTTCTTTGTCGGCGTCGAGGATCGCCACCAGGGACACCTCGGGCAAGTCCAGGCCTTCGCGCAGGAGATTGATGCCGATCAGGGCGTCGTACTCGCCCCGGCGCAGGCCGGCCAGCAGCTTGACGCGCTCAAGCGTCTCGATTTCACTGTGCATGTAGCGGCAATGGACGCCGACCTCAGTATAGTAGCCGGCCAGATCCTCGGACATGCGCTTGGTCAGGGTGGTCACCAATACGCGCTCGTTGCGCTTGGCGCGATCGCGAATCTCGGCCAGCAGGTCGTCGATCTGGCCCTTGACGGGACGGATTTCCACCTCCGGATCGATCAACCCGGTCGGCCGGATGACCTGCTCGACGACCACGCCGGCCGATCGAGTGAGTTCATACGGGCCAGGCGTCGCCGAGACGTAGATGGTCTGGTGGATCCGGTTCTCGAATTCCTCGAATTTGAGCGGGCGATTGTCCATGGCCGAGGGTAGGCGGAAGCCGTAGTCCACCAGGTTCTGCTTGCGGCTGCGATCGCCGAACCACATGCCGTGAACCTGTGGAATGGTGGCGTGGCTCTCGTCGATGAAGAGCAGGAAGTCGCGCGGGAAGTAGTCGAGCAAGGTGGGCGGCGCCTCGCCCGGCAGCCGGCCGGAGAAGTGGCGCGAGTAGTTCTCGATGCCGTGGCAGTAGCCCATGCTCTTGATCATCTCGAGGTCGAACCGCGTGCGCTGGTTGACGCGCTGCGCCTCGACCATTCGCCCCTGCGCTTCGAGCTCAGGAACCCAGGAGTTGAGCTCGGAGACAATCGAGTCGACAGCTTCCGCGCGCCTCTCCGGCTGCACAACATAGTGGCTCTTGGGGTAGATGGGCAGGCGGGCGTACTTTTGCTTGACGGTTCCGAAGAGCGGGTCGATCTGGGAGAGCGATTCGATCTCGTCTCCAAAGAGCTCGATGCGGTAGGCAGTCTCGTCGTAGGTGGGAAAGACCTCGATGACGTCGCCGCGCACACGGAATGTGCCGCGGCGAAAATCCGCGTCGTTGCGCTCGTAGAGGATCTCGACCAGGCGCCGCGTGATGTCTTTGCGGCCGATCTTCTGGCCCTTCTCGAGCAGCAACAACATGCCGTAGTAGGCCTCCGGCGATCCCAGGCCATAGATGCAACTGACCGAACTGACAATGATGGAGTCGCGGCGCTCGAAGAGGGAGCGAGTGGCGGAAAGACGGAGCTTGTCCAGCTCCTCGTTGATGGTGGCTTCCTTCTCGATATATAAGTCCCCGGCGGGGATGTAGGCCTCCGGCTGGTAGTAGTCGTAATAGCTGACGAAATACTCGACGGCATTGCCGGGGAAGAACTGCTTGAACTCGTGGTAGAGCTGAGCGGCGAGGGTCTTGTTGTGGGCCAGGATCAGGGCCGGTCGGTTGGACTGCTCGATGACCTTGGCCATGGTAAAGGTCTTGCCGGACCCGGTGACGCCGAGCAGCACCTGGTGCCTTTCGCCGGCGGCCAGACCTTCAACAAGCTCTTCGATGGCGCGGGGCTGATCGCCGCGCGGTTTGTACGTGGTGACGAGCTGAAAGTCCATGGCGTCGATTATATCCCAGAAGCGAAAATGAGGCGAAGGTTGTCGGTCATTTGCGAGTCCGTCGCCGTCCAGGCCGGCCGCGGCGGTTGCGCCTATCGGTATGGACATGGCCGACAACCTCTGAGTGAACTAAGAGCAGTTCCTATGATGCCAACCCGGTCTCAAAGGGGTAAACGGGGCTAAATCGGCGCTATTGCAGGCGACGGGCGTCAAAGCGTATCTTGTACCTAAGTTTTGGAGCCACAATCGATGCGCCCGTCTGATTCCCCGGAACAGGCTGCAACGACGTCGGCTGGGCAAGGTCGGGCCGAATTCGCACACTCTGCGTTGGAGAACCTTTTCGAGGTTTCTCCAGACGCCATATTTGTCACCGACACCGAAGGGATCATTCGGGGCGCGAACCCGCGTGCGGCCGAACTTTTTGGTCACACGCAGGTCGAGTTCTTCGGAATGGCCATCGAGGACCTGGTTCCCGAGCGGTTCCGCAGGCGGCATCCTGGGCATCGGGAAAACTATAACGCGCATCCGCGGGCGCGGCAGATGGGCGCGGCCCTCAACCTCTTCGGCCTGCGCAAGGACGGCACGGAATTCCCGGTCGACATCATGCTGAAACCGATGGAGACCCCATCCGGACCGATCGTGCTGAGCTTTGTGCGCGACGCCAGCGAGCAGCGCATCGCGCTCGAGGCTCAGCGCCGTGCCGACCTGCAGCTTCGTTCCGTTGTGGACAGCATCCGGGATTACGCCATCTATCTGCTGGATCGGGATGGGTGCATTACAACGTGGAGCCCCGGCGCAGAGCGGATCAAGGGGTACACGGCCGATGAGATCCTGGGGCTGCACTTTTCCCGGTTCTTTACGCAGGAAGACATTGACCGCGGGCGTCCTCGGGAACTGCTCGACCTGGCCGAGGCCCGGGGCAGGATCGAAGAAGAAGGCTGGCGGATGCGCAAGGACGGCACGCGCTTCTGGGCCGACGTAATCATCACGGCGATCCACGACGACAGCGGTGCGCTCACGGGTTTCGCCAAAGTGACGCGCGACTTTACCGACCGCAAACGGGCCGAAGAAGCGGTAATGCTGCAGTTGAGCCAGGCGCTGCTTGCCAATATGGACGTGCGCAAGCTGCTGGGCGCCATCTCGGCGAGCATTCGCGAGGTGATTCCGCACGACGCTGCCACCCTGGGGCTCTACGACTCCGTTTCGAAGAGCCTGCTGGTGCAATTTTTGGGCGCCGAGGATGGCGAGGGGCGGCGGGGCGATGTGCGTTTGCCGGTGGAAGGGTCTCCGTCGGGCGAGGCATTTCGCACGCGCGAACCGGTGGTACTTGAGCGCATGGCAGGATCGCGCTTCAATCCGAATACAATGCGCCACCTGACCGAGCTCGGCATGCAGTCGGGCTGCTGGGCGGCGCTGGTGTATCGTGGCGAGGCCATCGGCACCCTGGCGGTGGCGAGCCGGCTGGAAGTGGCCTTCACACAGCGGGAAGCGGGGATGCTGAAGGAAGTGGCGGACCAGGTTGCGATGGCAGTGAGCAACGCAATGGCGTTTCGCCAGATTGCCGAATTGCGCGACCGCCTGAGGCAGGAGAAGCAATATCTCGAAGAAGAAATCAACCTCGAGAACCGCTTTGAGGACATTGTGGGCGAGAGCACGGGCCTGCGCCATGTTTTGAAAGAGATTGAGACCGTGGCGCCGACCAATGCCACCGTGCTCATTCAAGGCGAAACCGGCACCGGCAAGGAACTGCTGGCCCGCGCAATCCATCGCTTGAGTCCGCGGCGCGATCGGACTTTCGTCAAGGTGAACTGCGCCGCCATCCCCGCAGGACTGCTGGAGAGCGAACTGTTCGGGCACGAGAAGGGCGCGTTCACCGGGGCCATTGCGCGCAAGATGGGCCGCCTGGAACTGGCCCACGAGGGGACGCTGTTCCTTGATGAAGTGGGTGAATTGCCCTTGGACTTGCAGCCCAAGCTGCTGCGCGCCTTGCAGGAGCGCGAGATTGAGCGGCTGGGTGGAACTCGGCCCATTGCCGTGGATGTTCGGCTCATCGCTGCCAGCAATCGCGACCTGGCGAAGATGGTCGCCGACAAGGAATTTCGCAGCGATCTTTTCTACCGGCTCAAGGTGTTTCCCATTTTCTCTCCGCCATTGCGCGATCGTGCCAGCGACATTCCGGTCCTGGTGCGTCATTTTGTGTCTGCACACAGCAGGCGAATGGGCAAGACGATCGAGAGGATTCCGGACGAGACAATGGAGGCGCTTACCCGCTGGCCCTGGCCGGGTAATATTCGCGAACTCGAGAACTTTCTGGAGCGCGCCGTTATTCTGACACGCGGGTCGGTTCTCTATGTACCGCTGGCGGAGTTGCAGACCGAGCGCGAATCGGTCGCCACCGCCGTCTCTGAGAATCCCACGCTGGAAACCGCGGAACGGGAACACATTCTGCGCGTCCTGCGCGAAGTGAAAGGGCAGATTGGCGGCGAGGGCGGCGCGGCGGACCGCCTGGGCCTGAAGCGCACCACTCTTAATTCCAAGCTGAAGAAGCTCGGCATCGAGCGCAGCGACTATATGTAGTCGCGGTGACGAGATTTCGTCATCGTCACTTCGTCGCGTTGCCGGGCCCGCTCCCTATTACTGCAACTCTTCCTTTTGCCTAAATCCTGAATTATCAAGCAACTCCGCAGCGGGGTTTTTCTTCCGCGGAGTTTGGCACGCGCATTGCATTCATCAGGGCATGGCGATGGAAGGGCCAGAAGTTGCTAAAGATCACAATCCACGAAACCCCCGATGCAGTGGTGATTCAACCGGAAGGAAGAATCGCTGGACTCTGGGCGGCTGAGTTGAGCAAGACCTGGCTTGAGACTGCGCCCCGCCTGGCTGCCAGAAAGCTTTCCTTCGACTTACGCAACGTCACTTATGCCGACGTCGACGGCAAGAAAGTTCTTCAAGACATCTACTCGCTGACGGGTGCGGAACTCGTCACCGGCACGCCATGGACACAATACCTCGCCCAGGAAATCACGGGTCAACTTCGCAATCGAATGAACAAGGAGCTCTAACATGGCAACGATCAATCAAGTACTCGGCGGCTGCAATGGTCAGGCAAAACGGATGTGCGCAAGCTTCGATAAATTGTCCCGCGAGGCGGCGGACGATCTGGCCTCGTTGATGCACCCCTCGTCGTATCCTGCCAAGATGGTTCTCTTCTCAGAGAACGAGCCGTCGAATTACATCTACGTTGTCCTCGAGGGCGAAGTCAAGCTCTCGATGAATTCGAGCGAAGGCAAGAGGCTTATTCTCCGTATTGCGCGGAAGGGCGAAATCGTGGGCCTGAGTTCGTTGTTCACCGGCAACCCCTACGAGTTGACCGCGGAAACACTGTATCCATGCGTGCTTGCCTGCATTGAGCGGCGCGAGTACCTCAACTACCTGATGCGGCATCCGGAAGTCTACCAAACGTTGATCGAGGAACTCGGCCGCCAGCTTACACAGGCCTGCGAGCAGTTGCGCACGCTCGCCCTGTCGGCATCGGCGCCGGAGAAACTGGCCCGCCTGCTGCTGGACTGGAGCAAGAACGGCCAAACCAACGAGAGCGGCGACAGATTCCGCTTCTCGCTGACGCACGAAGAAGTCGGCGAGTTCATCGGCACCTCGCGCGAGACGGTAACCCGTACGCTCAAGGTCTTCAAGAACCTGCGGCTCGTTACCTTCCACGGATCGACGCTCAGCATCCCCAACAGGACGGCACTGGAAAGTTATGCGGCTTGCTGAAGGGAAGATACGCGCATAACGAGTGAAGCAGATCGACCAGAGAATTACACTTCGCAAGCGACTTGATACTCATTCATCGAATTTGTTTCATCATCGGGAAGGCGAACGCCCAATCGTAACGCAAGACATCTTTCCCGCACTGGCCATAGAGGCGCCGGCGGCCATCAAGAGGTAGAGGCGCCGGCGGCCTCTCAACAATTTGATCCGGGGGGACAGAGGCCCGTGTTCTTCGCCAACAAGCGACGAACACGGGCCATTTTTTGTCTGGATGGATCCCAAGTTGCTGTCACTTACCAGGGCAGAGGCTTGCCTTGGTGGAAGTAGCCTCCGGTGGGGCCGTCGTCAGGCAGCGTGGCCAGCGCGGCGCTTGTCTTGCCGCCTTCGCTCACCTCCATCGTGGCCTGCGCGCCCCCCATATCGGTCTTGACCCAGCCGGGGTGGGCGGAGTTGACCTTGATTTTGGTGTCGCGCAGTTCCCAGGCCAGGTGGATGGTGAAAGCGTTGAGCGCGGTCTTGGACGCGTCATATGCGAAGGACTTCGAATTGTAGAGGAAGGAATTCGGGTCGGCGTGCAGGGTCTGCGAGCCGAGAATGCTGGACAGGTTCACGATTCTGCCGGCCGGGCTCTTTTTGAGCAGAGGCAGCAGCGCCTGGGTCAGTGCTACCTGGGCAAAGAAATTTGTCTCAAAGACCTTGTGCAGCGTCTCCATGGGGACTGCGCCCACCGTGTGCTCGGGGCCGGTCCCGGGGAAGGCGCCGGCGGCGATTCCAGCGTTGTTCACGAGAATGTCGAGCCGGCCATATTTTGAATTGAAATAGTCATAGGCAGCTTGGTAGTCGGCGGGCTTGGTGATGTCGAATTGCAGTACGTCGGCATCGACGCCGGCAGCGCGCAGTTTTTCTACGGCGGCCTGGCCCTGGGCCGCATCGCGGGATCCGATCACGATCTTGCGGTCGGCGTCCTTGAGGTCAAGAGCGGTCTGAAATCCCAGACCGCGATTGCCGCCGGTAATGAATGCGATTTGCTTTGCCATGGTGGTAGCTTCTCCTGTCCCAAGCTTGGATTCACTACGTCGCACGCAGGGTGCAGAGATTTCCACGGGATCGGGCAAACTGAAGCCTCGCCGCCATCTCTCATGCCGGTGATTGGTGCAGAGGCGAGGCCTATGATGGATGCAACGGAGAACCTTCATGTCGAGCTTGCCGCTTAGAAATTTGCTACTTGTGTTCCTGTCGCTTTGCCTGGCGCCGGTGCTTACCGCCGCTGCGGAGCCGATGGCCCCTTCAGAGGATGGCTTGGTGTACGGCGTGGCGGACGGCCAGACGCTGACCATGGATTACTATGCCGCCCAGGGCAAGGGAACTCATCCCATTGTCGTGCTCATTCATGGCGGCGGTTATCACGGCGGCAACAGCAAGGGCGAAAGCGAGCGGTATGTGGCGGATTTCCTCGCCCCGGCCGGCTATGCGGTCTTCTCGGTGAACTATCGTGTCGCGCCCGCCTATCCCTACCCCTACATGGTCTACGATGTGCAGCGAGCGGTTCGCTATATCCGGCACAACGCCAAGAAGTGGAACGCGGACCCCAAAAAGATTGCGCTTGTTGGCGGCTCGGCGGGCGGCTTTCTGAGCAACATGGTGGGCCTGCTCGATGGAGCCGGAGATCAGAAGGCCGCCGATCCTGTTGACCGCGAGAGCGCAAAGTCGCAGGCGGTGGTGAGCCTTTATGCGCAGAGCAGCTTTGAGTTTGTTCCGCTCAATGCCGACGTGCACCGGTTCCTCGATCCGCTGATTGCGAAGAAAGGCGAGAAGGAAGCCATTCGCGAGGCATCGCCCATCACTTACGTTTCGAAAGACGATCCGCCGTTCCTGCAGATCATTGGGGATCAGGACGAGTACATTCCGGTCTCCGAAACCGTGAATCTCTGTGCCGCCCTGCAGAAGGTTGGAGTAGGCTGCGAAACCATTGTCATCAAAGGCGGCAAGCACGGCACCGGCGGCTGGAACAAGATCCCCGGCGTGCCCGACTGGGAGCGCCAGATGACCGCGTGGCTCAACCAGAAACTTCAGCACAACGGGCCCATTGGCGAAGGGATCAAGGCCCGGGAATGACGGGCCGTTTTTCCGCAGGTCTCGGGCTGCGCCGTGTGCACTGTAGAATGACCGCAACCGTCTCACTGGAGGTTTCATGCGCCGGATTGTTCTTGTTGTGTTTTTGGGTGTGCTTTCCTTGTCTCTTGGCCTGCCGCTGATGGCCCAGGGCGCTCCACCGCAGGGCGGGGCCGACCAGCCCTACACCGCGGAGTATTACTACAAGTGTCAATGGGGGCATCAGGCCGAGTTCCTGCAGCTTTTTCTCAAGAACCACTTTCCGCTGCTGCAGAAGGTGCAGTCGACCGGGCGCATTCTCTCGCTCAAGATCGAGACGCCAGCCTTCCACACGACTGAGGACGGCCGCTGGGACTATCGCGTGACCATTCGCTACAAGAATGCGACCGTGGCCAACACTGCGAACCCGGACGAAGAAGCCTTCAAGAAAGAGTTGTGGCCCGACCAGGCGACCTATACCAAGGAAGAGCAGCGCCGGTTTGAGATCCTGATAGCGCACTGGGATTTGCCAGTTACCGATATAACTCCGAAGAAGTAGTTTTCGGCCAGAGTTAATCGTCCCGATGCCGCCACTGCCGCACCAGGTCTTCGGCGGCTTCGGGCCACTCCGGAAAGTCAAATTGAAAGCCGGCGTCGAGCAGGCGGCCGGGAACTACGCAGCGGCTCTTGAGCACCAGTTCGGATTCGGTCCGCAGAAGGAGCGCGGCCAGTTCAAGTGCGGGCGTGGGGGCAGGGAAGCCATTGGGCACGCCCCAGGCTTCGCGCAGCGCCGCCATGAAATCGCGGTTGGGCAGCGGATTGGGCGCGGCGAGGTTGACGGGGCCTTCGAGATCTTCGCGCCGGATGAGAAACTCGACGGCGCGAGCGAAGTCCTGCTCGTGAATCCACGAGACAAATTGCCGCCCGCTGCCTTGTCGCCCGCCGAGGCCGAGCCGGACCAGGTTCGACAGGATGGCGAAGGCTGTGCCGGCCATAGGGCTGAAGACGATGGCGGAACGCATGGCCACCTTGCGCGTGCGGGGCGTTTCGGCGGAAAAGAACGCGGCTTCCCAAGCCTTGGCGACGCCTACCGAAAACTCCCAGGTGCGCGGAGCGCGGCGCCATTTTGAGATTGCCTCTCCTCCGCCAAGTTCGCCTGTGGCTTCGTCCATCTCACGATCGAGCGCGTGACGGTAGATGGTGGCGGTGGAGGCGTTGAGCCAGACTTTGGGCGGGTCGGCCAGGCCGGCAATTACGCGGCCCAGCAGGCGGGTGGTGTGGATGCGGGATGCGTAGATCTGCTGGCGGTTGCCGGCGTCGTAGCGGCAGTTCACGCTGCGGCCGGCCAGGTTGATGCAGACGTCGGCGCCTTCAAGGTACTCGGTCCAGGGACCGATATTCTCACCGTCCCAGTGAACTGTCTGCCATGGAGCCGCGTAGGGCAAGCGCGTCAATACGGAGACATGGTGGCCGCGCTCCTGAAAGTACCGCGCCAACACCTGGCCGACCTGTCCGCTGCCGCCAGGCAAAATTACGCGCAACGCGGGCGTGCTTCGCGCAACATCCATATCCATGCATTCAGGGTACCGTGCCGGGGCGAACGAACGGACCATATGCACATGCTGCTTTCGATTCCGCCCAAGTATGCCAGTTGCGGATGTGGGAGTAGCCGTCGAAGAGGCGGCCCGAAAAACTTGGGGGCCGCGTTAGCGACCCCGCTTAGCGGGAAACCAGAGTGACTGTGGCCTATTGAGTTTTTTGCAAGGCCGCCGCTCCCTGATGGTCGCGTCGACTTGAGAACCGCGGTTTCGGGATACATCGACGCTGGTTCCGCTATAAGCCGCTTGGAGCGGCTCAGATCGTAAAGCTCCTGCCTCTGCCTGGATCTTTGCAAGAGCCATTTTGGGCGTTGCCGGAAGCAGCGTGTGCATGGAGAACTGCCTCTAGAAGTGGAAACGGTAGCGGAGTTCCGCAGAGATGGTGCGCGGATCGTTGGAATGGAAGCCACCGATGGTGAGGGAACTGTCGGTGAGGACGCGGTGGTTGGTCACGTTCATCACGTTGACGGCGAGCTTCCAGCCTTCGCCGAGGGCAGCCCCGCCGGCCACGTCGAAGGTGGTGTGAGCAGGCAGATAAGCGCCCTGGTAGGGGCTGATGAGGTTGCCGTTGGCGTCGACCTGGCCGGCTGTGCCGTTGGAAAAGCCGGAGCCGTAGTAGACATTCGAGGAAAACCAGCTTCGCTTGGGCAGCGTGGCCGTGAATCCCGTGTTGAGCGTGTGGCGCTGATCGTGATCGACGGGCGAATAGTCAAAGCTGGTATCGCAGGCGGTGACGCAGATGAGCCCGCCGTTGATGGCGCCGCGCTGCTCGGCAATCTGGTTGGAATAAGCAAGATGAAACTGGCCGCGACGCCAGAGAGTGGGGCTGCGCAGAGTGGCTTCCCAGGCGCGGACGAGGGCACCATCGACCGTGACCGGGATGAAGACGTTGGACTCGCCGATGTTGGAGTGGTCGAGGAAGTTGTTGACGCGGGTCTTGAAGGTGTCGACGTCGAGGGCCCAGCCGTGGAACGGGGCCTGGAGGCTGAATTCGTGCTCCTCGTCGCGTTCGCCGCGCAAGGGGGCAAAGGCGGTGTTGTTGGCGGTGGCGTACTGGAGCAGCGGGCCGGCGAGGCTGGCCAACGGCGGCGGCTGGTAATAGCGCCCATAGAATCCGCGCAGAACCCAGTGGAGACGCGGCACGGTGAGAGCAGCGCCCAGGCGCGGATCGGCTTGGGTTTCGCCGATGGAGCCCTGGAAGTGCGAGAAGCGGATACCGGAGATCAAGGTGAGCCAGTCGGTGAGGCGGAGATTGTCCGAGAGGGACGCTTCGACAATGCCGCCGGCGGCGGTGTCGGTTTCCCGAATGGGCGCGTCGCCTGAGTTGTCGTTGAATTTGACGGCGAAGAGCGAACCGTCGTGTTCGTAAAAGGTGTAGATGGTGGCGGCCAGATTGTTGCGCGGGACCTGGGCGCGGAAACTGGCCTGAAGGCCGGCATAGTTCGAGGTTCGGTCCCAGGTTGTGGCCGTGGGGGCGTCGCTGGGCTTGCTGTCGTAGTTGGCGAGATTCCAGTGGTAGAAGGGGGCTACTTCCACAAGGGCGCGGGGGGAGACGGTGTGTACCCAGTCGGCGATGAGAAAGCTGTCGCGTTCGAGTTGGCCGTCGCGGAGTTGGCTGGAGTTGTAGATCTGGTTGAGCCAGTCGGCCTGATTCGGGTCGTAGGGCACCTGAAAGAAGTCCTGGCGCAACTGACCATTGAAGCGGAATTGGTTGGCGGCGTTGGGGTTGACGAGCAGCGAGGCAAAGC
>Ga0181516_10001366_pt1 | contig 18795 bp, 17 predicted proteins | sample PEATcosm2014_Bin_25_FD_121104 | JGI IMG/M metagenome (GOLD analysis project Ga0181516, IMG submission 121104) | Peatland microbial communities from MTU Mesocosm Facility, Houghton, MI, USA - PEATcosm2014_Bin01_10_metaG | ecosystem: Environmental > Terrestrial > Soil > Wetlands > Peat | place... | reverse complement strand
TACTTCTGCGAACCGAAACCTTCTACTGGGAAACGACCAACGAGGAACTTAAGCTCAAAATGGCCCGGGCGAAGGTCGCTTGAATGAAAAAACGGATCGGGAGCTTGACGCAACTCATAGGAGGAACGGAGGAACGAAGGAAGACAAGAGGGAAGATCGGAAGGTGGCCTTGGGGCTGTCCTTCCCTCCCAGAGTTCCTCTGCTTTTCTTCGTTCCCTCCGTTGCGCAGAGCGCCCGTGGTTCAAAAAACGTGTTTCAGTCCGTGTTGTCGCCTCAATGGTCCCTGCGGGGTTTTCTTGTGCCACCCCTCCCTTTTCGGCTACACTAACCCTCCGAGGAACGCCCTATGACCGACAAACTTGAAGCCCGCGAACGCCGTTACCAGGAGCTCGAGAAACTGCTCTCCGACCCCGGGGTGACCAGCGATCAGAAACGCTACCGCGACCTGAGCCGGGAGTTCGCCGAGCTGAGCGAGGTTGTCAACGCGTGGCACGCGGTCCGCAAGGTGCGCGAGGAGCGCGACCAGGCCCGGGCGATGGCCGAGGCCGAGACCGACCCCGAGCTCAAGGCCATGGCCAGGGACGAAGTGAAGAGCCTCGACGAGGTGCTCGCCCGGGACGAGGGTGCGCTCAAGACCCTCCTGATGCCCCGGGACCCCCTCGACGCCAAGAACGCCATCATGGAAATCCGAGCGGGCACCGGCGGTGAGGAAGCCGCACTGTTTGCAGGCGACCTGTACCGCATGTACACACGCTTCGCCGAGGTCAAGCGCTGGAAGATCGAGGTCATCGAAAGCACCGCCAGCGAGCTCGGCGGGTTCAAGGAAGTCATCTTCAGCCTCAGCGGCAAAGACGTGTACGGCGAGCTTCGCCGGGAGTCGGGCGGCCACCGGGTGCAGAGGGTGCCGGTTACCGAGGCCAATGGACGCATCCAGACCTCGGCCGCCACCGTCGCCGTCCTCCCTGAAGCCGAGGAAACCGACGTGGTCATCAACGACAAGGACCTCAAGATCGACGTGTTCCGCTCGTCGGGGCCCGGGGGCCAGTCGGTCAACACCACCGACTCCGCCGTGCGCATTACCCACCTCCCCTCGGGCACGGTGGTCACCTGCCAGGACGAGAAGTCCCAGCTCAAGAACAAGCAGAAGGCCATGAAGGTGCTTCGCTCGCGTATTCTCGAGCACGAAGAGGCGAAGAAAGCTGCCGCCGAGGCCGCCGAGCGCAAGACCCAGGTGGGCAGCGGCGACCGCTCCGACAGGGTGCGCACCTACAACTTCCCCCAGAACCGCCTCACCGACCACAGGGTCAACCTCACCCTGTACAACCTTGACCGCGTGATGGAGGGTGACCTCGCCGAAATCGTCGAGGCGCTCAAGCTCGACGCCCAGAAGGTGAGGATGGGGGACGAGGAGTGACGTTCCGGCAGAACGTGCTGGCGGTGGTCTGGGACTTCGACAAGACCCTGATCAGCCACTACATGCAGGACCCCTTGTTTGCGGCCTACGGTGTCGACGGCCCGGCGTTCTGGGCCGAGGTGAACGCCCTGCCAGCCCTCTACCGGGAGCGCGGCGTGCCCGTGAACCCCGAGACCATCTACCTAAACCACCTGCTGGCCTACGTGCGCGCCGGCCGGTTTCCAGGCCTCACCAACGCCAAACTGCGCGAACTGGGCCAGAGCCTCCGATTCTTCCCCGGCATCCCCGAGCTGTTTCAGGCCACCCGCGACTTGCTCGAGGCCGAGCCGTACCGCACCTTCGACCTCAAGGTCGAGCATTCCATCGTGAGCACGGGCCTGGCCGAGGTCATCCGCGGCAGCCTCGTCGCGCCTTGGATCGAGACCATCTGGGGGTGCGAGCTTCTGGAGTCCACCTTCGTCCCTGGGGCCCAGGGACTGCTCGAAGTCCCGTCGCCCGGCCACGTGACCGAGGTCGCCGCCGCCATCGACAACACCACCAAGACGCGGGCGCTGTTTGAGATCAGCAAGGGCGCGAACAAGCACCCCGAGATCGACGTCAACCAGAGGATGCCCGAGTCCGAGCGGCGGGTCCCGCTGTCGCATATGATCTACGTGGCCGACGGGCCCAGCGACGTTCCTGCGTTTTCCGTCGTGAAGAAGGGGGGAGGGAAGACGCTGGCGGTCTACCGGGCCCACGACACCGACAGCTTCAACCAGGCCCGGCACCTTCAGGAGGACCAGAGGGTCGACCACTTCGCCGAGGCCGACTACCGCGAGGGCTCCAACGCGGCCCTGTGGATCCTTTCCAACCTGAAGGACATGGCCGACGGCGTCGTCGAGGCCCACCGCCGGAGTCTGGCCGAGGGCCAGCGCTCGGTCCCCCGGCACCTTTCGTGACCTTCCGCCAGGCCTTCGTCGCGGCGAGCGCCCGCCTGGCCGCCGCGGGCGTCACCGAATCCCCCGACCTCGACGCCCGGGTCCTCCTGGGCCACGCCGCGGGCCTGAGCCACGCCTCGCTCCTGGCGCGGTGGCCCGACTCGGTGCCCGCAGAAGCGGCCGCCGCCTTCGAAGCGGCTCTTCAGCGCCGTCTGGACGGAGAGCCCGTCGCGTGGATAACGGGCTTCAAGGAGTTTGCGGGGATGGACTTCGAGGTGGGACCCGGTCTTCTCGTCCCCCGGGCCGACACCGAGACCCTGGTCGAGGCCGCCCTCGAGGTGGCCGCAGGGCCCCGGGTCGCCGACGTGTGCACGGGAACCGGGTGCGTGGCGGTCTCGCTGGCAGCCGCCTCGCCAACGCCGCTTGAAGTGTGGGCCGGGGACCTTTCGCCGCTGGCCGTCGAGACCGCCCGGCGCAACGCCGCGCGACTGCTGTCTCCCCCGCGCTCCGTCACGGTCGTCCTTTCGGATCTGCTTGCGGGCCTGCCCGGTCCCTGGTCCCTTATCGTCTCGAACCCGCCGTACCTGACCCCGCAAGAAACCTTGGATCGCGTGGGGCAAGGCTGGCGGGAGCCCGCGCTGGCCCTCGACGGCAAGGGCGCCGATGGCCTGGACCTGATCCGCGCCCTGGTGGCGCAGGCCGCCGCGGCGCTGGCACCGGGCGGGTGGGTCCTGGTCGAGGCCGCTGACGCCCAGATGGAGGCCATCGAGGCGCTCTACCTCAACGCAGGGTTGGGGGAGGTGCGAGTGTGGAAAGATCTGGCGGGCCATCGCCGGGTGGCCGGCGCCCGCAAGCTTTCTAGCGGTTGATCCTGTACAGCTCGAGGTTGTTGTCGAGGTAGTCTGTAAACGCCAGGTAGCGCCCGTCGGCCGAGAGTGCGAGTCCCGTGGGCTGGTTGCGCCCCCAAACCGACGAGACGACGGCGCCCTTGGCGTCGAACAGCGTGACCTTGCCGTACTCGGGCCCGGGCTGCTGGTAGTCGGCAGGGTTGTTGCGCCCCCGGCTAGCCACCGCAACCAGGTCCTTCGAGGCTGTCATCTGGTGAGGGTTCGACGGCACCGCCGCAGAACCCAGCAGCTTGCCCGTCGAAGCGTCAAGGATAAGCACCTGGGCGCTCCCCATGTCGCCGACAAACAACTGTTTCCCCAGGAATGCTACGGGCCGGGGCGCCCTGCCGGCCGCCCAGCTCGCCTTCACCTTCCAGCTCGCCCCGTCGATCACCGCGACCTGGCCGCGGTCGAACAATGTGGCGAACCCTGTGCCCTGCCCGAAGGCGAAGCCCCTGAGGCTGGCCGTGGTGGAGAGAGTGGCCAGGGGCTTGCGCGTGGAGACGTCCACCGAGACCATCTGCCCGTTGTCCCAGTTCACCACAGCGACCTTGCCGCCACCCTGGTCGGTGAGGAAGGCGTTGCCGCCCCCTGTCAGGTCCTTGCTGTCTTTGTAGGCCAAGGTGGTGGCGTCGAACACGTGGATCCGCCCGTCATTCTGCACGGCCCACAGCTCATTGCCCAGGGTGAGCACGTCGGTGAAGCCGCTTTGGGTCCCCTCGGGCGCCACCAATCGCTTCACCTTCTTGAGGCCGGGCACCGTGTAGACGTCGACGCCAGGCTCGCCCAGCAGGGCGACAAACACGCTCTTGCCGTCGGGAGAGAAAGTCACGCTGCGCGGCGCCTTGCCCGTCGCCGCTTCGCCGGCCAGGGTGAGCGGACCAATCCGGGTCTCCAGCTTGGCCTGGACTGCCGCCATCCCCTGCTTTACGTCGAGGTTGAGGCCGAGGGGCGCCGATCCGCCGGCGATCAGGGTGACCCGGACGGCGCCCGTGGGGAGCGAGTAGACGCGCAGGCCGTCACCGCGGAGGTTGTAGGACTGGCGGTCGCCCCGGAGCATAAGCTCGTATTCGGGGGGAAAGGCCTTGAAGGTGACCGGTACTAGGTCTTGGGCCGAAAGCAAAGCCGTGCCGAGGAAGCCGAACAGAAGGAGAAGGGCGCGTGTCATGGGGCCACCATATCATCGGGAGAGGTTTTTTTCCATCGGGCCACGTCGCTGAAGCAGCTGGTGCCGCACGTCGAGGGCCTGAGTGTCGTCGGGAACCAGGTCGAGGGCCGCGTCGCAGTCGTCGAGCGCCTCGTCCCACCGGCCCAGCTGACCCAGGCACCTGGCCCTCCCCAAGAGCGGGTCGAACTGGTATGGGACCAGGGTCAGGCTCTGGGTGAAGTCCGTCACGGCCGACTCGGGGTCCCCCAGGGCGTCGCGGACCGTGCCGCGGTAGAAGAACGCCTTGGAGTTTCGCGGGTCGCAGGTGATCGCCTTGTCGAAGTCGTCGAGGGCGTTCTCGTACAGCGACTCCGAGAAGTACGCCATGCCTCGGTGCGACAGGACGAGGGACTGGACGAAGGCCTGGGGGCCCTGGCGCAGGATGGCCGAATACAGGTTGATGGCCGTCTTGTACTTCTTGCGGTTGTGGGCGGTGAGCGCCTCGAGCAGCGCCTGGTCGAGGTTTTCGACTACGGGGTGAAGCTCTTCCTTCTCGCCCTCGGCCCCGTTCGTGCCGGAGCCCTTCAAGCTGTCAAGGAACTGATGACGCCGTTTTTCAAGCTCGAGATTCAGTTGGCGCTGGTACTCGCGGATCTCCTGGAAGATGATGTCCGACAGGGTGAGGTTGGCGTTCAGCGCCGCCATCTTGCGTTTGAGAGGCTGGTCGAAGGGCAGGAACTTCGACTTGTAGATCAGCTCGTGCTCCACCTCGGCCCACGCGTCCTGAAGGATGGTCCTCACCTGAATTTCGCAAGGGGGAGGTTCCTGGAGCGCCAACGAGCCGACCAAGTCGTCGGGCAGCGCCACGAGGAAGTGGGTGGAATCGTACCCGAACTCCTTGAACGACTGCGGCGCGCCCTTCTTCTCCTCCTCAAGCACTGTGAAGTGTGAGTGGATCAGCTCCTCGATCTTCCGGACGTCTTCAAGGAAGGGAGAGACGATGCGCAGGCCCAGCACGTCGTGGATCTGCACCTGGTCGGGAGCCACGCCGTGGCGGATTTTGCGGAGGACCTTCTCGAACCAGCTCTGGAAACTCTTGACCCTGACCTTCATGCCGGGATGCAGGTCAACCTCGTCGAACCAGACGCGGAATCGCTGCACCAGCTCGGCGAGGACCAGTTCATGGATGCGGCGGTCGGCTTCGTACTGGGCTTCAAGGACTTTGCGGTTGGGCAGGCTCATGCGAACCCGAGCTCCCGAAGCGCCGCGATGCTCGCCTCGGCCGACGTGTGGAGCAAGAACTTTCCCCCCGCATCCTCCCAGGCTGCCTGGACCTTGAGGCGGTCGTCGACCAGCACCATGATTTCACCGGGCTCCAGGGCCTCGGCGGCTCGGCGGCCCTTCTCACGGCTGAGGCAGCAGATCACCGGAACGTCGGCCCCCAGCTCCCGGGCGCACCACGCCCGCTTCTGCGGTTCGGCCCACTTTCCCAGGGGGACTCCTGTGACGATGACGGGACGGTGGGCCCGGGAAAACTCCCAGAGGGCGCGCCCGTCGGGCATCCAAGGTAGGTATTCGTAGAACCCCGGCGTCCTGGCCAGCACCGGCCACATCTGCCTGTCGTTCATCTCGTGGGGTCGTTTTCCCATCGCCTTTTGGACGCCCTCGTCGAAATCGGCCAGCACACCGTCGAGGTCGAGGAAAAGCCGGTAGGTTTGCTTCATGAACGTATTGTAACCCCCGGGGCCGGGGTTGCCAAGGACTCCCGCGTTTGGTAGATTGGCAACGTTCAGCGCCGGGGAATTAGCTCAGTTGGTAGAGCGATTGGTTCGCAATCAATAGGTCAGGGGTTCGAATCCCCTATTCTCCATCGGACCCTCTTCGGAGGGCCTTTTTCTTTTGGTCCTGTTGGGCGCGCTTCTCCTCGACAACGAGATCCGAGCATACCCGGCATTCTACAATCCTCAATTGCCTTGACTCGACAACGACGCCATGCTGAGATGGCCCTAATGTCCGCCGCCGCCCTTGACCCGCCGGTTCCGAGTCCTCAGTACCCGCCTCTGCCGCCGCCCTGGGAGTTCAGTGCAGTCGCCAATAGGGTCTGTGACACCCCCTTTGGGGGTCAAACCCCGTGAAAGCAACTCAAGATGTCAAGATGTACTTCTTCGTCGATGAGTCCGGCGACCCGACGATCGTGGGTCGCAAGGGCCGGAACCTTCTTGACGCTGCCCTCGTCAGCAAGACCTTCGTGGTCGGCTATGTCGAGACCGCAAATCCGTCCGCCATCTCTGCCAGCCTTGAGAAACTGCGTGCTGACATCGCTGCCGACGACTACCTCAAAGACATCCCGTCGCTAGCGCAGTCACTTCAGGCGTTCCACGCCAATGCGGACAGTTGGGAGGTTAAAGAGCGCGTGTTCCGGCTGCTTAAGGAGTCGGATTTCAAGGCCTATATGGTGGTCGCTCGCAAGAGTGAAGACCTGTTCCGCCGCAAGTTCAACTTGGATTCAGGCAAGTTGTACGAGTACCTCGTCGCCAAAGTCTTTGAGAACCGGCTTCACCTGTACAGCCACATCGACATCTATTTCTCAGCCATGGGTAACACGGTCCGGGTGAGGACTATGCGGGCCGCGATCCAGGAAGCTGTAGAGACCTTCCGAAAGAAATGGGATTCTAGACACGAAACCCGTATCCGGGTTTTCGTTCAACAGGCCAGCCAAATCCCCATGCTGCAGGTGGTTGACTACGCACTTTGGACAGTCAGCCGGGCCTACGAGAAGAACGACTACCGATTTTACGGGTTCCTGAAAGACAAGATTTCCCTGGTGCAGGACATCTTCGACGCGGCCAAATACCCGAAGACGTACTACACACCAGCAAATCCACTCGATGCCAAAAAAATAAGTCCTTTAGGAGGCTAGGTTTCTTACGAAACGCAAGGCATGAAGCCTGCTTTCACCCCCCAAGGACTTGAGGCTATTATACTATTGGTACAAGCATTCAGCAAGGGCGGGTACTCCCTAGGGTGGACTTGGAGTACGGAAGTAACGTTCGTGACCTCACCTAGGGGGGGTCGCTCCGAAATCCTACGATGAGGTGAAGCCATCAACTGCCCCTAACCCGGGCTGTTGGAAGAGGCGCCGCTCATGTCATGAGTTCTTCCAAGGAGGCAGGTGATGAAAGCATCCCCGGTTTGTCTTGTTGCCTTTCTGGGCTTGTCGATTTTCGGATGTGCGCCGATGTGGGAGCGATGGGTTTGGTAAATGCGTCCTGCGGGGTCGCCCGCGCCAAATGCTTGGATGCGGTCGAGACCAACCTCAATGACTCTTGAGCCAAGATCGACCAGAATCAGGGCAACGCGCAAGGAATCGCCGCAGTTGAATAACCGGTGAGGTTGCCCGTGGGCGGGTCGACCAACTGCCCGGCGAGACCCTTCGCAAACGTGCGGCGATCCTAGAGCAGGCTGAGCGCCGGTGACTCGGTGGCGCAGCTCAAGAGGGCCGCCGTTCGATGGCCGACTGGTAGGCGACCGCTCTTCGACCACCGTCAGGGTCTCCGCTCTCCCCACGCCGGGCAGGTAGGGTTCCAGCAGAATGCCCTCCGGGTCCGTCACGCGGTCGAGTTCGGCGAGGGCAGATTCTACTGTCGGTACCGGTAAGTGGTGACCGAGGGTGTCAAACATAGCCTATAGGGCCTCTGGGAGCATCGTACCCAGTTGCACAATCAGGATGCGAAGGCTTGTGGACGACTCTACTGTTCTCCGCTGGCAACGCCCCCGACACCGGAATCCTGGTGACGGCTGACCGTTGCCTTGGGGGAGTCTATACTGTACCCAAGGAGTGCCGCTGTGGACGCAACGTTGAACGCCCTCGCCAAGATCATCCAGACTTCCTGGGCCTCTCTCAGCCCCGCCGAGGACGATGGTTCTTCGCCCGATTTCGCCAACATGCTTCTTCAATCCCTGGAACAGGAGTTCCCTCAGGCCCAGGCGCCTGCGCTGCCGCAAGGCCCCCGGCTCAGCTCGCTCTCGCCAACCGCACTGCTCGGGACGCCTCCTTCAGTCGCGGCCTTGGCCCAGGAGGCAGCCCAGAAGTACGGCGTCGACCCCAAGCTTGTCCAGTCGGTGATCAGGGCCGAGTCAGGGTTCAATCCCAACGCCGTCTCGCCTGCTGGAGCGAAGGGACTGATGCAGCTTATGCCCTCGACGGCCGCGTCCCTGGGCGTCAAGGACGCCCTCGACCCCGCACAGAACATCGACGGGGGAGTGCGGTACCTCAGCAAGATGCTCTACCGCTACCACGACAACGTGCCGCTCGCCGTCGCGGCGTACAACGCGGGCCCCGGCGCCGTGGACCACGCGGGCGGCATTCCCGACTTTGCCGAAACCCGCGCCTACGTGAAGAAGGTGCTCGAGGGCGGGGTCGATACGCTCGCCTGACAGGCAGTCCGCCCACAGCATTTCTCGTTGACACCTTGGCGTTTCCATACAAAAGTAATCAGCAATAGGGGGTGACCCAATGCCAGAATCGTTGCTTGCCGACGTGGACCGCCGAAACACCTGCAAGGCCTGCGCCTTGGGGATGGGGGGGCAGAAGGGCGGCAGGACGAACGAACTGGGCCAGTTCCCCTCGATCTGCCGCAAGAGCATTCAGGCCAACGGCAGCGATCTTCAGGCCCCGATCCCAGCCGAGGTCTTTGACCACACGCTTGCCGAACTGGCCCAGCTTTCGGGCCGGGAACTGGAACATCTGGGGCGGCTCAACGCTGTCCTGTACAAGTCGACGGCGGGTGCCGGGTACCGTCCCCTGCCCTGGGACGAGGCCCTGGCCCTCGTGGCCTCGCGGTTCCGGGCCACGGCGCCCGAGCGGACCTTCTTCTACACCTCGGGCCGCTCGTCCAACGAGGCTGGCTTCGTCCTCCAGCTTCTGGCCAGGCTTTACGGAACCAACAACGTGAACAACTGCTCGTACTACTGCCACCAGGCCACCAGCGTCGGTCTTCAGAGCACCGTCGGCACGGGGACCGCCACCGTCGACTTGGAACAGTTGACGAAAAGCGACTGCATTTTCGTTCTTGGGGCCAATCCAGCGTCGAACCACCCCAGGTTCATCACCCTGCTCAAGGACTGCCGGGACCGGGGCGGCCAGGTCATCATCATCAATCCGGCCAAGGAGCCGGGGCTTGTCAACTTCTCGAAGGGAGTGGGCCCTTCCGACTACGTTCAGCCCAAGATTGGCAGCGATCTGTGGCTGCTCAAAGGAATCGCCAAAGCCCTCATCGAGGGGTCGGCCACAGACAAGGCGTTCGTTTCCGACCACACCGAAGGCTTTGGCGCCTTCCTCGCCGATTTGGAGCACCTGGCCTGGCCCGACATTGCCGAACACACGGGCGTGACCGAGGACAGGGTTCGTGCGTTGGCGGCGGCCTACCGCCAGGCCGAGCACGTGGTGTTCGCCTGGGGGATGGGGATTACCCACCACCTTCACGGGTCGTCCAACGTCGAGGCCATCGCCAATCTGGCTATGCTTCGGGGCATGGTAGGCCGACCGGCCGCAGGGCTTCTGCCGTTGCGGGGGCACAGCAACATCCAAGGCATGGGGACGACCGGGGTCAAACCGACCTTGGCCACGGAGGTGCTGTCCCACCTCGAAAAGGCCTACAACGTTCGGTTGCCCCAGACCAAGGGACTGGACACCCTGGCGTGTCTGGAGGCCGCAGCCGCAGGGCGAATGGATGCCGCCCTGATGCTCGGCGGCAACCTGTTCGCCGCCACTCCGAACTCGGTGTGGGCGCAGGGGGCCCTGGACCGCATCGGGTTCAAGGTGTTCCTCACGACTACCCTCAACCGGGGGCACGTGGTGGGGATGGAGCGCAGCGAGGCCCTCATCCTCCCGGTCTGCGCCCGGGACGAAGAAAGGCAGAGCACCACCCAGGAGTCGATGTTCAACTACATCCGCCTCAGCGACGGCGGGCCCGTGCGCCTTGACAACGTGCGCTCCGAAGTCGAGATCCTTTGCGGCCTTGGCGAGGCGCTCCTGCCCCATGGACCCGTGGACTTTGGCCTGTTTCGGAACCACACGCACATCCAACAGGCCATCGCGGCGGCCATTCCAGGCATGGAGGCACTTGCCGACATCGACCAAACGAAAAAGGAGTTCACAGTGGCGGGTAGGCTTCTCACCCGGCCGCAGTTTGCCACACCCAGCGGCAAGGCCGTGTTTGTCGTCAGGCAAGCGCCCGCCTCGCCCGCAACGGCCGAGCACCCGTTCGTGCTGGCCAGCGTCCGCAGCGAGGGCCAGTTCAACTCCATCATCTACGACGAAGCCGACAAGTTCCGAAAGACGGGCACGCGGTGGTGCGTCCTGATGAACCGGCAAGACCTCGAGACTCTGGGCGTGCCCCCGGGTGGTCTCGTCGATCTTGCGTCACCGGTGGGACGAATGGAGGGCCTCACTGCCCACGAGTACGACGTCCCCCGGGGCAACGCCCTGGCCTACTACCCTGAGGCCAACGTCTTGATTGGCACGGCCCACGATTCGCGGAGCATGACCCCCGCCTTCAAGTCGACGGCGGTGTCCATTCGCCCCTCTGGCGCAAACAACTTCACCGGCTGACCCGCGGGTCTCGCTGCTTGGCAACGCTCTCCCGGACCGCTCGGGAAGTACTGTCGGCAACCCGTAGCCCCGACGGTTGTATTGGGTTCGCTTGAACTAACACCGTGCAAATTCGGCGCTAATGCACCATCCTTAGGTAAGGATCCCCTAAGGAGGCCGCCATGTTCAAGAACATCCTGATTCCCATCGATGGCTCGGAAAACGGACAGCTCGCCCTGGCCGAGGGACTCCACCTTGCCGAGGGCTTTCAACCCGGCGTGCGGATCACCGTCCTTTTCGTCATCCGGCCGGTGCCAGTCAACGAGTTTTCCATTGCCCTGGGGCCCGACCAGTCGGGGCGCGAGGAAGGCGAGGCCGTCCTCAAGAAGGCGTCAGCCTTCCTGGCCGGCGGTACGGTTGCCCACGAACTTTTGGCCGTCAACGGCGACCCCGCCGCCGAAATTTGCAACAGGGCGGCCACGGCGCACCACGACCTCATCGTCATGGGCAACCGGGGGCGGTCCCTTGTCCAGGAACTCCTGTTGGGAAGCGTGTCCCACAGCGTCTTGCAAAAGGCGCCGTGCGCGGTTCTCATCGTGCGCCACTGACAGAACCATCGCACGGAACCGCAATTCGCTGGCGTTTATGGCCGGGGTCGTTCAAACTATGCGGGGTAGGGAGGCCGAAGCATGAAGAGCGTTGCCATGATCCTGGCTGGAGGTGCCGGGACGCGACTTGATATTCTGGCGGAACACCGCGCGAAGCCCGCCGTCCCCTTCGCCGGAAAGTACAGGATCATCGACTTCACGCTCAGCAACTGCGTCAATTCGGGCATCAGCTACGTGGCCGTCCTCACACAGTACCTTCCCCGGTCGCTCAGCGACCACATCGGAATCGGCCGCCCCTGGGATTTTGACAGGAAGTTCGGCGGCATCACGATTCTGCCGCCCTACCACGGCAAGGCCGGCGAATGGTACAACGGGACGGCCCAGGCCGTCTTTCAGAACCTCGACTTCATCGCCGACAAGCAGGCCGACCAAGTCATCATCCTCTGCGGCGACCACATCTACAAGATGGACTACAGACTGCTGCTCAGGGAGCACGAGGCCCGGGGCGCCGACCTGACCATCGCCACGTCGCCGGTGGACCTCGAGACGGCAAGCAAGTACGGCATCCTGACCACGGACTCAGGCCAGCGCATCGTCGATTTCGAAGAGAAGCCGCAGGAGCCCCGGTCCAACCTTGCCTCGATGGGAATCTACGTCTTCAAGGCCTCGTTCCTGCAGCAGACCCTGGCGCGGTTCTGCCACGAAAAGAGGTCCGTGGACTTTGGCAAGGACGTCATCCCCGGCCTTATCGGAACCAGCCGTGTGTACGCGTACCGGTTTAACGATTACTGGCGCGACGTGGGCACCCTTGAGGACTACTGGAGCGCCAACATGGAGCAGACCCTCGACAGGCCGCCGTTTGACCTCTACACCAGGGACGAGCACGACATTTACACAAAGAACTGGGAGATTCCCCCCGCCAAGTTCGGCCACACGGCCACGGTCGCGCGCAGCCTGGTCTCCGGGGGTTGCATCATCCACGGGAACATCGAGGATTCCGTCTTGTCGTCCAACGTCGTGGTCGAAGAGGGCGCCTCGGTCAAGAACTCGATCATCTTCGACAGGACCATCGTTCGCAAGGGCAGCGTCATCGACAGGACCATCATCGACAAAGACGTGGTGATCGGCGAGAACTGCCATATTGGCGTGGGCAGCGACATGCGCGAAAACGCCGAGGTGCCCCAGATCGTCCACAGCGGCCTGAACCTGATCGGCAAGCACGCGACCATCCCCCCGGGAACCGTCATTGGACGCAACTGCCGGGTGCTTTCAAACACCACCGCGGCGGACTTTACAAGCGGCACAATCGGCAGCGGTGAAACGGTGGCGCCGCCTCAATAGTTCCCGAAACCCGCCCCGCCGTGCATTATACTGAGGTCTCGGCCCCACGCGGGCAGGAGGTCCAGGCATGGCGGATACACATCCCCTTTCGGCGTACGGTACGGCGCGCTCGACGGTCAAAGGCAGCCCTTTGGGCGCCGCCGAGCTGAGCCAGTTGCACGGCTTCTGGCAGGCGGCGTGTTACCTTGCGGCCGGTATGATCTACCTTCATGACAACCCCCTGCTGGCCCAACCCCTCAAGGAAGAGCACGTGAAGGCGAGGCTGCTGGGCCACTGGGGTTCCAGCCCGGGGCAGGCGTTCCTGTGGACGCACCTGAGCCGCATCATCCGTAAGAACGATCTGGACATGATCTACCTGTCAGGACCCGGCCACGGCGCCCCCGGCGTTTTGGGGCCGCTTTACCTGGAGGGCACCTACTCCGAGGTGTACGGCGGCATCGGAGAGGACACCGACGGCCTGATCAAGTTCTTCCGGCAGTTCTCGTTCCCCGGCGGCATCGGCAGCCACTGCACCCCCGAGACTCCCGGGTCCATCCACGAGGGCGGCGAGCTGGGGTACAGCTTGTCCCACGGTTTCGGCGCGGTGCTCGACAATCCCAGCCTGATCGCCGCCGTGGTTGTCGGAGACGGCGAGGCCGAAACCGGCCCCCTCGCCACGGCCTGGCACTCCAACAAGTTCCTCAACCCGGCCCGGGACGGCGTTGTGCTGCCCATCCTCCATCTCAACGGCTACAAGATCAACAACCCGACCGTCCTGGCCCGGCTCGCCCACGACGACTTGGTCAGCCTGTTCCGCGGGTACGGCTACACCCCGTACTTTGTCGAGGGCAGCGACCCCGAGTCCATGCACCAGGCCATGGCGGCGACCCTCGACCGGTGCGTTAAGGACATTCGCAAGATCAAGAGCGCCGCCGCCGGGAACGCTGCCCTGCCTAGGTACCCCATGGTCATCCTGCGCAGCCCCAAGGGCTGGTCGGGCCCCGAAGAGGTCGACGGCCATCGCGTCGAAGGCTCGTGGCGCGCCCACCAGGTGCCGCTGGCCGGCATCCACGGCAACCCCGAGCACCTCAAGCTCCTTGAAAAGTGGCTGCGGAGCTACCAGCCCGAAAAGAGGTTTGGCCCGGGCGGCAAGCTGCTGGCCGAGTTCCGCGCCGTGGCGCCCCAGGGAAACCGCCGGCTCGGCGCAAACCCCCACGCCAACGGCGGACTGCTGCGCCGAGACCTCCACCTCCCCGACTTCCGCACCTACGGGCTGGCCTTCGACAAACCCGGCACCATCGAGGCCGAGAACACCAAGCCCCTGGGAGTGTTCCTCCGCGACGTGATGAAGATGAACCCCGACAACTTCCGCGTCTTCGGGCCCGACGAAACCACCTCGAACAAGCTGCAGGCCATCTACGAGGCCAGCAAGAAGTTCTGGATCGCCGAATCGTTCCCCGAGGACAAGGACGGCGGCGAGCTTTCGGCCACGGGCCGCGTGATGGAGATGCTGAGCGAGCACACGCTCGAGGGCTGGCTCGAAGGCTACCTGCTCACCGGCCGCCACGGCTTCTTGTCGACCTACGAGTCGTTCGTGCACGTCATCGACTCGATGTTCAACCAGCACGCCAAGTGGCTCGAGATCTGCAACCAGATCGCCTGGCGCGCCGACGTGGCCTCGCTCAACTGGCTGATCACCTCGACGGTGTGGCGCCAGGACCACAACGGCTTCACGCACCAGGACCCGGGCTTCCTCGACCTTGCCCTGAACAAGAGCCCCGAAGTCGTGAGGATCTACCTGCCGCCGGACGTGAACTCCTTGCTGTCGGTGGCCGACCACTGTCTGCGGAGCAAGAATTACGTGAACATCGTGGTGTCGGACAAGCAGTTCCACCACCAGTTCCTCACCATGGACGAGGCCATCGTCCATTGCACCAAGGGCCTGGGCATCTGGGACTGGGCCAGCAACGACCACGGGTGCGAACCCGACGTGGTTCTTGCCACTGCGGGCGACGTGCCCACCGTCGAGGCGCTGGCGGCCAACGTCCTCCTGCGGCAGGAGTTCCCCGACATCAAGATCCGGTTCGTGAACGTGGTCGACCTGTTCAAGCTCCAACCCGACACCGAGCACCCCCACGGCCTGAGCGACCGGGAGTTCGACAGCGTGTTCACCACCGACAAACCCGTGATCTTCAACTTCCACGCCTACCCGTGGATGATCCACCGGATGACCTACAGGCGCACCAACCACGCGAACATCCACGTGAGGGGCTACAAAGAAAAGGGGAGCATCAACACGCCGCTTGAGCTGGCCATCCTCAACCAGATCGACAGGTTCAGCATCGCCATGGACGTGATCGACCGCGTGCCCCGGCTTCGGGTCAGCGGGTCGCATTCGCGCGAGAAGCTGCGCAACGAGCAGATCTCGTGCCTGAACTACGCCCGTGAGTTCGGCGTCGACAGACCCGACACCCAAGACTGGAAGTGGCCCTGGTAGCGCTTTAGCCGAGGTTCCCGAGGACCGCTTTGAGGTCCTCGGGTTCCAGGCGGAACACTCCGCCCTTGCCCTGCAGGAAATGGTGTTCTTGCAGGAGGTGGAGGCTCAGGTCGCTGTAGAGGAGCTGCGGGCCTTCGGGAGTGCCGTCGGGTCCCAGCCGGCGCACGGTGGCGCTGCGTTTCAGGAAGAACCCGTCTTCCCACGGGCAGGCGAACCGCCCCCTGGTCTCGGCCACCTGGACGAGGTAAGCGCCCTCGACGGTGACCGGTTCGCCCAGGCCGCGCGAGCCTTCGTGGATCAGGGCGTCGAGGCGCGCCGCCACCTTGTCCCAGTCAAGTCCCAGCTGCTCAAAGGCAACGGCGTCGTCGCGCAGGATTCGTCCCAGGGACCGGGTGTCGCGGCCCAGAAAACCGTCGGCGGTGAGCACGCCGGGCTCCAGGTTGGCGGCGGCCTTTTGGAAGATGCCGGCCTGGGTGAACGCCCTGGCGTCCCGCTTTTCGCGGATGCGGTCGATCCACCGCGAAAACCAGCCCATTGTCTAGTCGGTGTCCTCGGCGTCGGCCTCGGGATCATACACGCTCGTGCGGTTTCGTCCCTGACGCTTGGCTACATACAGCGCCTGGTCCGCCCAGTCGATCAGCGTTGCCGAATCGGGGGCCAGGCGTTCGGTGGCCGTATGCGCCACGCCTATGCTCACCGTCACCGACACCTGGTGTCCCGCGTAGACGACGACCTTATTCTCGATGGCCTGGCGGATACGCTCCCCGATGAGGAAGCCGTTGTCGGGGTCACACTGGACAAGCAGCACCGAAAACTCCTCGCCGCCGAAGCGGGCCGCGACGTCTTCGAGCCTGATGCTCTCGCGGATGCCCTGAGCCACTTCCTTGAGGACGCGGTCGCCGGTGAGGTGCCCGTAGTTGTCGTTGAACTTCTTGAAGTGGTCCACGTCGAGCATGAGGAGGGTGGTCCGCGACTTGTACCGGCGCATCCTGGCCAACTCCTCCTCGAGCCGTTTCATGAAGAAGGAGTGATTGTACAGCTCGGTCTTCTGGTCGAAGGTGGCGCGCTTGAAGTGAAGGCTGTTCTGCAGGCTGATCGACACGAAATTGATCAACCGCTCCAGGTAGAGGATTTCCTGGGTAGTATAGGCCTCGCCCAGGATCTTCGTGCCCACGATGATGAAGCCGTAGACGCCGTCGAGCCCCCGCAGCGGGATCAGTTTCGAGGGGTTGAGCACCAGGAACGGGTCGGTCAGGTCGGCGCGGCCCACCATGTACTCGAAAATCTTGAAGTCCACCGCCTCGGGCGAAAGCGAGAAGAAGTGCTGGTAGGGTTCCAGCCTCGGGATCTCAATGGGAGAGGCGACGGGGCGCATGTTGTGGAAGCAGATGACCCGGGGCTCCGGAGAACCGAGTTCGGACTCAAGGACGAAGGTCAGGTAAGACGGGACGAAACGGCTCAGAAGCTTCTCGGCCACGTAGTCGGTGATCTGCTGGGCGTCGCGAAGGTGGAACAGACTGGTGGCATCGTTGAGCAGGCTCTCATAGTCGTTCAGGCGCGCCTGCATCTCGTTCACCTGCGCCAAGACGCCCATGCCCTTCAAGAGGCCGAAGTCGGACGGGAGGTCAGTACCTGGGGGCGGCGGGTCCGAAGCCATGAGGACAACCTACAGTACCTGCTGGAGGATTGAAAGCCCCTGCTAGTTGGAACACGCCCCTTTTCTGTGCCAGAATACGGCCATGTTCAAGCTCCACAACCCCCTCGTGGTTCTCGACCTGGAGGCCACCGCGGGCCAGGACGACAGGGGCCGCCAAACCAACAACTGCATCATCGACTTGGGCGCCGTCTACCTCGACGAGAAGCTCGAAATCAAGGGGACTTTCCAGTCGTTGGTCAAACCCGACGAGCCGATTACGCCTTTCATAACCAAATTGACGGGGATCACCCAGGAAATGGTGGAGGGGCAGCCCGGTTTCGGCGCCGTGGGGCCGGCCTTCGCCCGGTGGGTGGAGGGTCTGGCCGGCAACGTGAAGAGGGTGAGGCTGGCCGCCTGGGGCAACTACTTCGACATCCCCCTGCTCCGAAAGAACTACTACGACGCCGGGCTGGACTTTCCCTTTCCCGGGACTGCGATCGACGTGAAGACGGTGGCCTTCCTGTGGCTGTCGCACAGCGGACGACGCACAGACAAGGTCGGCCTCGAGTTTTTCGCCGACCATTTTGGCGTGAAGGTCGAAGGCACCTGGCACCGGGCCCTCACTGACGCCCAGGTGACGGCGGCCACGCTGGTGGCGATCTGGCGCGACCTCGAGGGCATCTTCGTCCCCGTCAGGGAGGGGGAGCCGCATCGGCTGGTCCGATGGACCACGGAGTGAGGGCCTCGTCAATGAGGGCCAGAGTCGGCGCGTCGCCCCCTGCCACCGCGTAGTCGCGGACGCTCCTGCCAACGTAATCTTGATCTTCGGGAACCGCTCCCCAGTCCAGCAAGGTCCGGACCTGTGATGCGGCCCCCGCCTGGCAGGCAACCATGAGGGGGGTGACGCCCAGATCGGTCCGCCGGTCGGCACCCAGTCCCCGAGCCAGCAGAGCGCTCAGCATTTCGGGGTGGGGCGCCGCCGCAGCAGCGTGAACGAGGGTCCTTCCCTGAGTGTCGACCTGGTCAAGGCGGGCCCCGGCCGCCGCGATGGTATCAAACAGGTCGAGGCGGCCCAGGGCGGCCGCACCGAAGAGCAGATTGCGGCCCTGGGGGTCGACCTGATCGAGTTTCACACCCCTCCACGCCAGGGCCTCGATGGCCTCGGCGTTGCCGCGCTCCACGGCCCACGCAGGGGCGCTCAGGCCATTCTCGTCGAGGACCTCGGGCGCGTCGGGGGCCAGGTTCCACACCTCCAAGGCGTCGTTGTTGGCCAGGGCCCAGTACAGCGGCGACTGGGCAAAGGCCGAGGTGGCGAACAGGAAGGCTGCGGCAGCTAGAAATACCCTCATGGTAACCTTATCGGACACTGCGCCCCTCCAACCCCCGACGATTTCGCATTTCTGGTGTTGACGTTGGGTACCAGAGTCTGCTATGGTCTACCTCGTCGCCAAGACAGGGGTCTAACCCGGTCGAGTGCGGCGGTCGATCTGGATAAGAAAATTGCGAAAGCCGCAAAATCCGGTTGACAAAAAAGTGGAAGAGACTGTACAATCTTTTTCACGCTCAAGGCAAACCAGCGAGGTTTGCCGGTTCAAATGAAAGTTTGAACGGGTTCTTTGACAGTAATTAAGACTTAGGAAGAGAGAGAGAAAAGGCGAGGGAGACTGGATTGCTCTGATTATAGAGCTCTGGCGCAAGCCAGAGTATATATGATGGAGAGTTTGATCCTGGCTCAGAACGAACGCTGGCGGCACGTTTTAAGCATGCAAGTCGGACG
>Ga0181516_10001364_pt1 | contig 18797 bp, 23 predicted proteins | sample PEATcosm2014_Bin_25_FD_121104 | JGI IMG/M metagenome (GOLD analysis project Ga0181516, IMG submission 121104) | Peatland microbial communities from MTU Mesocosm Facility, Houghton, MI, USA - PEATcosm2014_Bin01_10_metaG | ecosystem: Environmental > Terrestrial > Soil > Wetlands > Peat | place... | reverse complement strand
CTGCGGGGTTCGCGGCAGCGGCGGCGGACGCCGCCGCCAGCAACATCGGTGCGCTCTGCCAGGGCTCGAGGCACAGCGGCTCGGCGGCCCGCGTCGCGAGCGGCAGTGCGCAGCACAGTGCCGCGCCCCACAGCGCGCGCAGAAGCGGGGAAGAACTCATGTGGGTCTCATTATAATGACGGCGCATGAGCAGCAGCGACGCGCGCCTCGATCAACTCCAACATTGGCTGCGCGATGAGCTGCACTGGCCGCTCGCGCGCATCGCGCCGGCGTCCGCCGACGCCAGTTTTCGGCGCTATTTCCGTATCTGGCGTGCTGATGGCCAGTCACGCGTGGTCATGGATGCGCCGCCGGACAGGGAGGACGTCGGCCCCTATCTGCAGGTATCCGGCCTGCTCGAGCGCTGCCATGTCCATGTGCCGCGGGTGGAGGCCAGCGATGTGCGCGCGGGCTTCGTGTTGCTCGAGGACCTGGGGACGGCTTCCTATCTGTCGCGCCTGCGGGACGGTGCCGATCCCGATGCACTGTACGGTGACGCGCTCGAGGCGCTGCTGCGGATACAGCTCGAGGGCCACGATGCCGCGCGGGAGCTGCCGCCGTACGACCGCGCGGTGCTGGCGCGTGAGATGGCACTGTTGCCTGAATGGTTCTGCGCGCGCCACCTCGGACTCGAGCTGGGCGAGGACGAGCGCGGGCTGATCGACTCGACCTTCGAGTTCCTGATCGCGGCGGCGCTGGCGCAGCCGGTTGTATTCGTGCATCGCGACTATCACTCACGCAATCTCATGGCGCTGGAACACGACAATCCGGGCATCATCGATTTCCAGGATGCGCTGGCCGGACCCGGTGGCTACGATCTGGTGTCACTGCTGAAGGACTGCTACATCGACTGGCCGCGCGCGCGCGTGGAGGGCTGGGTAGGCGACTTCCGGTCACGGCTGGTGGCGCGCGGGGGCGACGGTGGCAGCGACGGCGCAGAGTTCTTGCGCTGGTTCGATCTCATCGGTCTGCAACGCCACCTCAAGGTGCTCGGGATCTTCGCGCGCCTGTGGTACCGGGACGGGAAGAGCGGTTATCTCAACGATCTGCCGCGCACGCTGCGGTATGTGGAGGAGGTCGCGCGGCGCTATCCGGAATTGCGGGCATTCTCGAACTGGGTCGAGCGCCGGCTGGTGCCGGGCCTGGCACCGGCGAATGCGCGCGCGCTCGCCGGGACCATCGCTTGAGCGCGCGCCGCGCCATGCTGCTGGCGGCCGGCCGCGGCGAGCGCATGCGACCCTTGACCGATCAGACGCCCAAGCCCCTGCTGACGGTGCGCGGCAAGCCGCTGATCGTTTATCACCTCGAACGTCTGGCGCGCTGCGGCGTGCGCGAGGTGGTGATCAATCTGGCGTGGCTTGGAGAGCGTATCCGCAGCGCGCTCGGGGATGGCAGTGCGTTCGGGCTCTCGATCCTATACAGCGAGGAGGGGGCGCAGGCGCTCGAAACCGGAGGCGGCATTTTCCAGGCGCTGCCGTTGCTCGGCGATGCGCCCTTCCTGGTGATCAATGCCGATGTGTTCACCGATTTCGACTTTGCCAGCCTCGGGATTGCCGACGACGCGTGGGCGCAACTGGTGCTGGTCCCCAATCCGCCGCAGCATCCGGATGGCGATTTTGCATTGGAGCAGGACCGCATCAGCGAGCAGGGTCTGCCACGCTGGACCTATTCGGGTATCGGTATGTACCGTGCCGCGCTATTTCACGGCTGCGAACCCGGTCGCTTCCCGTTGCGGCCGCTGCTGCAACGGGCGATGGCTGGGCAGCGGCTGCGCGGCCAGATCTATCGAGGCGCGTGGAACGACGTCGGTACCGTGCAACGACTGGCGGCGCTGCAGTGAGCCCACGATGAGCTTCGCGCGGCGCCGATGGGGCCGTTCCGCTAAAATGGACCGGCCCGCGGCGGCAGCCCATGAGCACACCCAAGACATCTCCCGTGCGCAGCGGCGAGAAATACCAGACGCAGCAAGGCGTTACCGCCATCAAGGATGGCATCAAGCCGAGCGGTGATTCCAATCGCACCGGCCTCTCCGGCAAGCCGCGCTGGCTGCGGGCGCCGATCGCCATGGGGGAAGGTTACGACTTCGTCCGGCGTACGGTGCGCGCACACCGGTTGGCGACGGTCTGCGAAGAGGCCAAATGTCCGAACATCGGCGAGTGCTGGAATGCCGGTACCGCCACGATCATGCTGATGGGTGCCGTCTGTACGCGCGCCTGCCGCTTCTGTGCTGTGGACACCGGAAATCCGCACGGCTGGCTCGATGCCGAGGAACCGGACAATCTCGCCGCCAGTGTCGCCCTGATGCGTTTGAAGTACGTGGTGTTGACCAGCGTGAATCGCGACGATCTCGCGGATGGCGGCGCCGCGCACTACGCGGCCTGTATCCGCATCATCAAGCAACGCGACCCCACCGTGGCGGTGGAGGCGCTGACCCCCGATTTCCAGGGCGTGCTGCGACACGTCGAGGTGGTGCTCGACGCGGCTCCGGATGTGTTTGCGCAGAACATCGAGACCGTGCGGCGGTTGACCCACCCGGTGCGCGACCCGCGCGCCGGCTATGAGCAAACGCTCGCCGTGCTGGCGTATGCCAAGCGCCACCGGCCGCAGGTGCTGACCAAGACCAGTGTGATGCTGGGGCTGGGCGAAACCGATGAGGAGATCGCCGAGTGCATGTCCGATCTGCGCCGCGCGCAGGTCGACGTGCTGACGCTCGGGCAGTACCTGCGACCGACGCCCAATCATCTGGCGGTCGAGCGGTTCGTTTCACCCGAGCAGTTCGAGCGCTATCGCGCTCAGGGTCTGTCACACGGCTTTCGTGAGTGCGTCGCCGGTCCGCTGGTGCGATCGAGTTATCGCGCCGAACGGGTGCTGGCGGGCAATAACGTGGGGCTGGCAGCGAGAGTGGGGCAGTGAGATGAGCGTCGCCTGTGCAGCAGTGGTGCAGGCCCCGATCGAAGTGCAGTGGCTCGGTCGAGTGCCGTATGAGCCCACCTGGCGCGCGATGCAACGCTATACAGACGAACGCACCGCCGATTCAACCGACCGGATCTGGCTGCTGGAGCACGATCCGGTATTTACGCTCGGCATGAATGCCGATGCGTCGCACCTGCTGGCGCCCGGCGATATTCCGGTGGTGCGGATCGATCGCGGCGGTCAGGTTACCTACCACGGCCCCGGACAGTTGGTGGTCTATCCGCTGATCGATATGCGGCGTGCGGGCTTGAGCGTGCGCGATCTGCTGAGCGCGCTCGAACGCAGCGTGATCGACTATGCCGCACGCTTTGGCATCGTGGCCGAATGTCGCGCCGGCGCGCCAGGGGTCTATGTCGCGGCACGCAAGCTCGCGAGCGTCGGCCTGCGCATCCGACGCCACGCCAGCTACCACGGTCTGGCGCTCAACGTCGGCATGGCACTGGAGCCGTTCCGGCGCATCAACCCGTGCGGTTATGCAGGTCTGGAGATGACGCAGTTGGCCGAGCTCGGGGCGCCGGACGAAGTCAGCATCGTAGCGCCGGCGATCGCAGACCTGCTGCTGTCGCGGTTGGAGCGCCCGGGAGCCTGATCGGCGTCATGACCGCGCTGCCGCCCATTCGGTTGGCCTCGATCCAGGATGCGGTGATGATCGCGGAGATGTCGCGCGACCACATCGAACACGGTCTCGGCTGGAGCTGGACCCCGACACGTGTGCGGGCGGCGCTGCGCGACCGCGCCACCAATATTGCGGTCGCGGGTGCCGCCAGGGGGATCGATGGCTTCGGCATCATGCACTACGGTGATGACACGGCTCACCTGTCACTGCTGGCCGTGCGACCCGATCGGCGGCACCGGGGCTTGGGCGGACAGCTGCTCGAGTGGCTGGAAAAACCGGCGCTGGTGGCCGGCATCGCCTGCGTGCGGCTCGAGGCGCGCGCCGATAACCCGGCTGCGGTCGGCTTTTATCGCCGGCACGGCTACCGCGAGACCGGGCGAGTCGGCGGCTACTATCGCGGGACGGTGGATGCGGTGCGGCTCGAAAAGGTATTGGTTGCCGGCTCAGGGTCACTGGCGCGTTGAAGCAGCTCGTGCTGCGGCGTAGCATCGGGGCGCATGAGTCGGCTGCTGGTACACCTGATCGTCACCGCACTCCTGCTGCTGGTCGTCGGCCAGCTGGTAAACGGCATTCACGTCAACGGCCTGCCCGCGGCCCTGCTCGCGGCGCTGGTACTGGGTGTGGTGAATTTCCTGGTTCGACCGATCCTGATTCTGGTGACACTGCCGGTCACCATAGTGACACTCGGACTGTTTCTGATCGTGATCAACGCGCTGATGCTGATGCTCACCAGCGCGCTGGTGCCAGGCTTCGTGGTGACGGGCTTTGTGGCGGCCCTGCTGGGCGCCGTGCTGCTGGGTGTTTTCAACCTCATCGTCAGCGCGCTGATGCATCGCAAATGAGCGGCTCATGAATGCGGCCGCGATCATGGCGTCGGCTGCGGGACTCGAGGATTACCTGCACCAGGCCATTCCGCTGTCCCGTTCGATGCACGTGACAGTGGTCGAGGTCACGGAGGAGCGTGCTGTCCTCAGCGCGCCGCTCGCACCCAATGTCAATCATCTCGGCATCGTCTTTGGCGGCAGTGCCTGCACCCTGGCGACGCTGTCGGCCTGGTCGTTGCTGCACTGCCGCCTGCAGTCGCTGCTGCCCGCCGTGAGCCTGGTGCTTCAGGGCAGCTCGATGCAGTACCTGCGTCCGATCAGCAGCAGTTTCAGCGCGCAGGCTCAGCTGGCGCCGGATGCGAACTGGGAGCTGTTCCTGCGCACGCTGCGACGTCGCGGCCGGGCACGTATCTCGGCCACCGCCCAGCTGCTCGCCGGCGAGCAGCTGGCCGGTCATTTCGCAGGTGAATTCGTTGCGCTGGCAGCAGCGCCGAAACAGGCCCGCTGACCAGTAGACTGATTCTAAATCACCAGCAGCACCTGCGGACACAGCTTGAGGGCGCCGAACAGCGCCGCGATCTGGGCCTCGCTGGTGGCATGGATGACGTAGGTGATGCCGATGAAGCGATTCTGGGCGGAGCTGCGCTCGGTGACACTCTCCGGGTTCACCGGCCCGGCATGCTGCTGCACGATCCGGTCGACCTCAGCCCGCACCCCGGATTCGGCCCGAACCATGACTTTGATCGGGTAGTCGCACGGGAAGGTCAGGCGCGGGCGGGTGTCGTCGTTCATGGGCAACGGCAGTGTATTATGACCCTTGCCGATAGCTGTAGGATCAATCCGACAGCTCCTGCGGCCGCGCTGCTTGAAATTCAGGCATTTGTGCTAAACTCACCGATGATCGTCGACCGTCCGTGTTTCGTTTGTCGAGGAGCCGAACCGCCTGCGATCATGGTGACAGGATCTACGCTTCGACGGCTCGTGAGACGCTCTCTCCCTGACCTGTAGTGGTTGTCCTGCCGTGTTATCCGATCTTCAAGATCGAACTGTTCCGGAGAGTGTGATTTTTATGGCGAAGATTTATGTAGGTAACCTACCGTTCACGGCCAGCGAGGCCGATGTGCGAACTTTGTTCGCGCAACACGGCACCGTGGAAGCCGTGTCGCTGCCAACCGATCGTGAGACCGGTCGTCCGCGTGGTTTTGGATTCGTCGAGATGAGCCAGGCCGACGCTGCTCGCGCAATCCAAAGCTTGAATGGCTATTCGATGAATGGCCGTCCGCTGCGAGTCAACGAAGCCCAGGACAAGCCGCGCACTGGCGGCGGTCGTCCGGGGGGCGGCGGTGGCTTTCGCGGCAACGGCGGCGGTGGTGGCGGCGGGCGCTGGTAAGCGCGCCGCAGTTCGCTGAACGCCAACAAAGGCCCGGGGAAACCCGGGCCTTTTTCACATGGGGGCTTACTGGGCTGGCTTTCGCTGCTGGAACACGAAGCGATAGGGCCCGGGATCATCATAGTGCCCATCGTCATCGATGGTGCCCTCAACCTGTGATGAGATCATGTCGCTGCCATGACGGCCGTAACTGAGCTGCTGAAATTCCCGCACCGCATCGGACTGGGTACCTGGAAGATGGGTGCGGCGCGCGCTGAACGCGCGCGCGAGATCGCGGCCGTGGCGCATGCACTGGCGTGCGGCTATCGGCTGCTCGATACCGCTGAAATGTACGCCGATGGGGGAGCGGAGCGTGTCATTGGCAGCGCCTTGAAGGATCTTGGCGCCGCGCGTCGCCAGGAGTTATTCGTCGTCAGCAAGGTGCTGCCGCAGAACGCATCGCGTGCCGGCACAGTCAGTGCCTGCGAAGCCTCGATCGCGCGGATGGGCTGTGAATACCTCGACCTCTATCTGCTGCACTGGCGCGGTTCGCACCCGTTCAGCGAAACCCTGCGCGGGTTCATCGCGCTGCGCGAGCGAGGACTGATCCGCCACTTCGGCGTCAGCAATCTCGACCTGGACGATCTGGCCGAGTGGCTCGAGGCCGAGCAATCGCTGCGGGTGGCCCCGGGTGTCCGCTGCAATCAGCTCTACTACTGCCTCGAAGCGCGTGCGATCGAATTCGAGCAGCTGTCGTGGCAGCGCCGGCATGGCATCGTGACCATGGCGTACTCGCCGCTCGGGCAGGGCGGGCTCGCGGACCACCCGGTGCTGCGACAGATCGCGCACGCGCGCGGCGTGAGTGCCGCGCAGATCGCACTGGCGTGGTCGATCCGGGAAGCCGATGTGGTCGCAATTCCAAAGTCGGTGACGCCGCAGCGTCTCGATGAGAACTTCGCCGCGGCGCAGATCCGGCTGACCGCCGCCGAACTGGCACAGCTCGATCGCAGCTTTCCGGCGCCGCGCTCACGGCAACCGCTGCCGACGACCTGACGGGCCCGCCGTGAAGGTCTTTCATTGCAGCCACTGCCGCCATATCGTGTTCTTCGAGAACACGCAGTGCGTGAATTGCGGCTTCACGCTCGCGTTCGTCCCGGACCTGGCGGTCGTGGTCGCGCTGGCAGCGCTCTCGAAAGGCCTGTGGCGCACCGAACTGCGCGGCGCCGCGCGCCGACGGTTTCGGCTGTGCCGCAACTACAGTCAGGAAAACATCTGCAACTGGGCCGTGCCGGCCGAAGACCCGCAGCCGCTGTGCGAGTCCTGCCGGCTGACGCAGGTCATACCGAATCTCACCCTCGAGGGCAAGCGCGAAGCCTGGTTCAGGCTCGAGGCGGCCAAGCGACGCCTGATCTACTCGCTCCGGCAGCTGCACTGTCCGATTGCAAGTCGACTCGACGATCCCGAGCACGGCCTGGCGTACGAATTCCTCAGCGATGTCGATTCCAGGAAACCGGTTCTGACCGGATATGCGCACGGGGTGATCACCGTCAATGTCGTCGAAGCCAACGACGCCGAGCGCGAGCGGCGGCGGCTGGAGATGGGCGAACCTTACCGCACGCTGCTAGGTCATTTCCGGCACGAGATCGGGCACTACTACTGGGGGCGGCTCATCAAGCACAGCAGCCGCATCGACCCATTCCGCGCGCTGTTCGGCGATGAGCGCGCCGACTACGCAGCGGCGCTCAAGGCGCACTACGAGCACGGTCCGCCGGCCGACTGGGCGACACGCTTCGTGAGCGCCTATGCCACCGCGCACCCTTGGGAGGACTGGGCGGAAAGCTGGGCGCATTACCTGCACATGACCGACATGCTGGAGACCGCCGCTGACTGCGGGCTGTCACTGACACCGAAACGTCGTGACGAGCCGACGCTGCTGCGCGTGCGCAGCGGCACCGAGGCGCCGTTCGAGCGCCTGATCGCGGATTGGTTTTCGCTCTCCTACCTGCTCAATAACCTCAACCGCAGCATGGGCCTGCCCGACGGCTATCCGTTCGTGCTGACGACGCCGGCGATCGCGAAGCTGCGGTTCGTGCATGAGACCATCGTTGGCGCTTCGTAGCGCGCGCAGCGGCTGCGCGCTGCTGCTCCTGCTGCTGCTGCTGGCGGCATCACCCGCGGCACCCGCATCACCCCCGGCACCTGCAGCACCGGCCGCGACGGCAGCGGCGTGCGCGCACCTGGCAGCTGCGATGGCGCGGCAAGCGGGACCCGCGGTGCTGCTGCCGAGCTATCCGAGCGCCCCGCCGGGACCGCTCAAGCAGGTGGCGTTCCTCTACGACAATGCTGCCGCTGCGATCGCGCTGGTCGGTTGCGGCCAGCCCGCACAGGCGCGGCGCATCGGCGATGCCTTGCTGCTGGCGCTGGATCACGATCGTTTTTGGCACGATGGTCGGCTGCGCAATGGTTATGCCGCCGGCACGGTCTCTGAGGCTCCGCTCAAGCTCGCGGGATGGTGGGACAGCAAGGCGCAGCGCTGGCTCGAAGATGACTATCAGGCCGGCAGCGACAGCGGCAATCTCGCCTGGACGATACTGGCGCTGTTGACGCTGGATGACACTGGCAAGCGTTACGCGCGCGGCGCGACGCGCATCGCCGGTTGGCTGCAGGCGCAGCTCGATCGGCGCGGGGCCGGCGGCTTCACCGGCGGCAGCTTCGGCTCCGAGGCTGCGCCGCGGCCGCTGCAGTGGAAGTCGACCGAGCACAATGTCGATCTGGCCGCGGCCTTCGCTCGACTTGCGGCTGCGAGCGGCGATGGGCATTGGCTGCCGCTGGCGCACTCGGCCACGGCTTTTGTCGCCGCGATGTGGGATCCGGCGCGCGGCGCGTTTGCTGCCGGCACGAGCGAGGATGGTGTGACGCGTAATCCGCGACTGGCATTGGATGCGCAGGTCTGGCCGCTGCTCGCATTGCCCGGCGCCGCCGCGCGCTATGGCGAGGTGTTGACGCAAGGCATGCCCAGGCTGCGCGCCGGGCGCGGCGGCGCGGAAGGTTTTGCCTATAGTGATGCGGGTGGTGGAGTGTGGACCGAGGGTACGGCGCAGGTGGCGTTGTTCGATCGCCTCAGCGGGCAGGGCGGCCTCGGCGCGCTGCTGGCCGTGCTCGAGCAGGCGCGCGCGGGCGATGCTGGCTACTTCGCGACGACCGCCGCAGCGCTGCCCACCGGCTTCATGCTCGATACCGATCCCGCGCAGCCGCGCGTCTACCTGCATCTGGCGCACCTCGGGGCACTGGCATGGGTGGCGCTGGCCCAGCAGGGTTTCAACCCGTTCACCGGCACGCGACAGCTGCCGCAGCAGGAGTGACCGTGCAGTCCCTCGTCAGCACCGATTGGCTTGCTTCCCAGCTTGGCGCCGCTGATCTGCGGATCTTCGATGCGAGCTGGTATCTGCCGGCCGAGCAACGCGACGCGCAGGCGATTTACCTCACCGCGCATCTGCCGAGCGCGCGCTTCTTCGACATCGATCTGATCGCCGACACGGATTCGGCGCTGCCGCATATGGTGCCGACCGCCGCCCGATTCGAGCGGCTGGTCCGGGCGCTCGGCGTGTCGAATGAGTACCGGGTGGTGTTCTACGATCAGAAGGGCATTTTTTCAGCCGCGCGCGGCTGGTGGCTGATGCGGTTGTTCGGTCATGAGCACAGCGCAGTGCTCGATGGCGGTTTGCCGAAATGGCGGCGCGAGGGGCGCGCCGTCGCTTCCGGGATCGAACCGGCCGCTGCGCAGGGCGCCTTTCGCGCAGCGTACAACGGCCGTCATCTGCGCGGATTGGGCGATGTCCGGGCGAATCTCGAGTCGCAGCGTGAGCTGCTGCTGGATGCGCGCTCGGCGGACCGGTTTGGGGCGCGTGTGCCTGAGCCACGCGCGGGGCTGCGCAGCGGTCATATTCCCGGCAGCCGCAATCTGCCATACAACGAGCTGCTCCAGAACGGCGAGACATTGCTGGCACCGCCGGCACTGCGGGCACGCTTCGCCGCTGCGGGCGTAGGCCCCGAAACCGCCGCGATCACCAGCTGTGGATCCGGCCTCACCGCCGCCGTGCTCAGTCTCGGTCTCGACGTGGCGGGGTTGCGCCCCGGCGCACTCTATGACGGATCGTGGGCCGAATGGGGCGCACGCGAGGACCTTCCGATCGAGCGCTGAGGGGTATTCCTACACTCGAATCAGCCCGCTCGCACTTCGCCGCCGGCAGTCTTACGCCGTAGGATCTGGCGTCGAGGGCACGTCACTCGAGGGGAATCGCGATGTCGCTACGCACGATCCTGGTCGTTGTTCTGGTGCTGCTGCTGATCGGCGCGTTCCCGATCTGGCCCTACAGCAGCGCCTGGGGTTACTACCCGAGCAGTGGCCTGGGCACCCTGCTGATCATCCTGCTGATTCTCGTTTTCATGGGCGTCCTATAGCACGCTCCTAGCACAGGATGCGTCGCCCGACCATCCTCGGGCGCGCGTGGCGCCGCGCGCTCCGATCGCTGACAATCGCGGGCTATGTCGTCCATTCCAGCAACCCATACCCCGCCGATCGACGGCCGTCGGGTCATCGCGATATTCAAGTTCCTGAAGGCGTTTCTGCTGATCCTGACCAGCTACGGCGTGCACAAGCTGCTCGATCCGGACCTGGTCGAGAAGATCCGTCTCTGGTCGGCCACGGTCACGGATCGGGTCGACCAGCGGCTGATTCTACGGGCGCTGAGCTGGATCGAAGGGCTTGGCGCCGACAAGCTGCACCTGGTGATCGCCGTGACGGTCTGCTACACGGCCGTGGTGCTGGTCGAAGGGACCGGACTGTGGCTGCGGCGACGCTGGGCCGAGTGGGTCACACTGATTGCGACCTGCTCGCTGATCCCATTCGAGTTGTGGGAGCTGATTCATCGGCCGGCGGGTCATCGCTGGACCGTGTTCGCCACACTGGCGGTGAATGTGCTGATCGCAGGCTATCTGGCGCTACTGCTGCGCTCGGCACGGCGGGCGCACGCGGCGCCTGTGACTTGAAGGCGGGCAGCGGCGCGGGGCGCGTTCAGACGAGCTTCAGATCGATCGGGTCCACCTGCGGGAATACCCGCTCGCACTGCTCGTTCGAAAGCCCCCAGAGCGTCCGGAACAGTCCGCCGAGCACGGCGCGGTAATCGTTGAGCACGGGGTAGTCCCGATCCTGGAACAGCGTGTGGCGCTCGAGCCGTTGCTGCTCGCCGACGATCCGGCCGCCGCTGATCGACCCGCCGAGCAGCCAGTAGACCGTGCCATGGCCGTGGTCGGTACCGCGGTCCCCGTTCTCACGAAAGGTGCGCCCGAATTCCGACAGCACCACGACCACCGTGTTGCGCCACTCGCTGCCGAGGCTTTGCGCGAAAGTCTGTAGTGCGCTGCTGAGGCTCGCGAGATTGGTGGCGAGCGTGCCCTGGGCAGCGCCTTCGCCGACATGCGTATCCCAGCCGCCCACGTCGATGAATCCGATCCGATAATTGTCGCGCATCAGGTGGCCCATGCGCGCCGCTTCGAGCTCGAGACCCTTGGTGTTGATGGCATCGCGATTGGCCGCCAGCATTTCATCGGCCATCTGCTGCGCCACTATCTGACGCAACTCGAGCCCGCTGTCGACCGCCGCCTGCAGCGGCTGGCCGCTGTACATGCCGCTCAGGATGCGCGCCTGGCGCTGGTCGAATGGTGGCTTGCCGACGGTCTTGAGCGACAGATTGGGCACCGCGATGCCGCCCTGGAACGCGAGCGGCAGCGCTTCGGTGAAGGATATGGGCGCGACGCCGGCCGCCGTGTGCGCCAGCGTGTCGGTCAGTCGGCCGAGAAAGCCCGATCGATAGTTACGGGATGCGCTGGTCGGCTGACCGAGTTCGATACTGTCCTGGGTCTCGAAGTGACTGCGCGACAGATCGTCAGTGCCGGCAAACGGAATGAAGGCCAGCTGGCGCTGCTGGTACAGCGGACCGAGGGTATCGCGCACCGCCGGGGCCAGCGCCCAGTTGTCGTCCAGCGCCAGCGCACCGGCGCCCGATCCGTTGACCGGACGCGCGATCGCGATCGAGGGCCTCGACTCGTAGTAGAACCCGCTCGAGTAGGGCACCAGGAAGTTGGCCGAATCATAGCCGCCGCGCAGGAATACCAGCAGCAGCCGTGGCCCGCTGGTCGGCGCGGCGAACAGGCGGCCGCCGAACCCCAGGCCGGCGAGTGCCGCGGCGCCCTGTTGCACCAGTTCGCGTCGATTCATCGGTTTCTCCGGACTGCTATTCGAAATTGAATTCCGGCGACGCCAGCAGAAATGTGTTCCATTCCTGCTGCGTGCTGGCGTGATCGAGTGCGTCGCGCGTGGCCGCCGCCAGGAACGGTTCGACGCTCTCGAAATACAGGCGGCTCGAGAGCTGTGGGAAACCCGTGCTGACTGCCGCGCTGCCGTCCTCGGGATCGAACAGGCCCGCGTTGCCCGAGCCGATTGCGCGTGCGATCTCGAAGCGACGGCTGATCTGACCGGAGCTGGCCCAGCTCGCCTCGGTGAGTGGGTAGCCGTCGGGGGTCGGGCGGTTGTAGGGCGCTTCGCCGAGCCCGTTGAGCCAGTTGAGCAACGGCCGCGAGTTGGCGATCGGCCGGCCGTCGTAGGCAAAGCGCACCGCGGAGACCACGTAGCGCATCGGGTCCTTGAACTTCGCGCCGAGCGCGGCCTGGAACTCGCGCGACAGCAGCATCGTTCGCAACACCGCGGCGATATCGCCGTCGCTGCGGGTGAAGGTCTGCGCCATCTGGGTCACCAGCGACGGCGGCGGCTCATCGGCGACAAAGTAGATCGCAATCTGGTGCGAGATGAAGTGAGCGCAGGCGCCGGTGCGAACGATCTGCCGGACCGCGTGTTCCACCTCCGCCATGCCGCTGCCGGCCACCGGCACGCCGAGCAGGACCTTGCTGCCGAAGTCGTGACGTGCCGGGTTGAACTCGAACGCGCCGTCGCGTCGATACAGCGGCTGCCATTCGGGTTTCAGGTGCGGCGCATCCCCGAAGTTGATGCCGACCCCGGTCAGCACCCGCGCCAGCTGTTCGACATCGTACTGGCTGTAACCGCCGTCCACACCCAGCGTGTGCAGCTCCATCAGCTCGCGCGCATAGTTCTCGTTCAGGTGGCCGACGGCATTCTGATTATTGTCCAGATACTGCAGCATCGCCGGGTGCTCCAGCGTCGCCAGCACCAGATCATAGAAGTGCCCGAGCGCATGCGGACGGATCGCGCGCTGCTCGTAGTCGCCGATCAGCCAGCGCACGTTGGCCTTGTACTGGTGCACGCTGAAATGATTCAGCCAGAACCAGACCATCTGTTCCTGCAGCTGCGACGGGGAATACAGCGCGCGCAGCAGCTCGCGCCGCTGAGCCTCGTAGGCAAGCTTGTTGCCGCGATCATTGAGACTCTTGCGCGCCTGCTCCTTGTCGGCGCCATCCGGCATGGCATTGATGCTCTTGTACTGCGCGTTGACCTCCGCCAGAGCACGCGCCGGGTCGGCGTGCGCGATATCGAGCGCCGCGATCTGCGCAGCGATGGGGGGCGGCAATTGCTGATCCTGAGCCGCGAGCTGGGCGTCGAGAAAGCGTTCGCGCCCGAGCCGGCGATACTGCGCGACGCTGACGCTGTCGAGCCCAAAGCCGATGCGCTGCAGCCACAGCGCATCCTCCCGTCGCAACGGTGCCAGGACGGCGTCGGCCGGCGCGTCCGCGCGCGGGGTGGACGCGCTGCAAGCCAGCAGTAATGCCGCGCTTACGGTAGCCAACAAGAGCAGCAGCAGTCGGGTCAAGGCTGGTTCCTTAGCGCCTTACCCGCCTAACGGCGCTCGCAAGGGCACGTTGACAGGGTACGATTGCGCTCGCAATGCTGGCGCGGCTGTGCTTCTCGCTTTAGGCTTCTGCTATGAGCGTCATGGTTCGACACAGCGGCGGATGCCATTGCGGCAAGGTGCGCTTCGAAGTGTTCGCGCCCGCGGCCATTGAAGTCCTGGATTGCAATTGCTCGATCTGCGCCAAGTGCGGCTATCTGCACCTGATCGTGCCGCGCGATCGCTTTCGCCTGCTCTGCGGAGCCGAACAGCTGCATGACTATCGTTTCAACACCGGCACGGCGCAGCACCTGTTCTGCACGGACTGCGGCATCAAGTCATTCTACGTGCCGCGTTCGCATCCGGACGGCTATAGCGTCAACGCACGCTGCCTGGATCCCGGCACCGTGACCTCGATGCGCGTGACGCCTTTCGATGGCCAGCAATGGGAGCAACAACGGCTCGCATGAGGGACTACAGTCCCTGTCGCAGCCGGTCCAGTTCGGCGCGCAGTGCGCGCACCTCCTGCTCCAGCCACTCGAGCCGCGCCGCCATGCTGCTCGCGGCATCCGCTGCCAGCTCAGTCGCGGCAGCGGCCGGAGCGGCCGGACTGACGGTCGCGGCCGGCCCTGCCGCCACCGCTGCGGTGGCGAGTGCCGCGGGTTGCGGGTCGGCGCCGAACAGGTGGGCATAGCGCACCTCGCGCTTGCCCGGCTCGCGGCTCAGGCGCACGACGCAGGCGCCGCTCTCGAGCTGAGCCAGGTGCTCGAGCGCCGCCTCGACCTGCGCGAGCTCATTGATTTCGGCCATGCGCGCGGCACGGGTGCGTAGCTCGCCGGCGGTCTGCGGACCGCGCAGCAGCAGCTCGCAGATGATCGCCCGCTCCTGCGGCGTGAACTGCAACCTGCTGAATTCGGTGTTGCAGAATCGCTGTTGATACTTGGCGACGCGGCTGCCGAAACCGGACTTCTCGAGCACCAGGTGCTTGCGCATCAGGCCGTCGATCACCTCCTGCAGGTCGCGGTCGGTGAGTTCCAGCACCGGGTCGCGATTGCTCTTCTGGTTGCACGCCAGAAGCAAGGCGTTCAGTGACAGCGGATACTGCTCGGGCGTCGTGACCTGCTTTTCGATCAGGCTGCCGATGACGCGCGCCTCGAGGGGCGAGAGTTGTGGAATCATGGAGCATTATAGGCGGTGCCATGGAGAAGCCGACCCCGGGGGATGAAGAACTTGCGCGCGTCGCGCGCGGGACGCTCGCTTACTACGAGCAGAGCGCGGAGCAGTTTCGCGCCGGCACGCTGGACCACGACGTCAGCCAGAACATCGCGGCCCTGCTGCGTCATATCGTCGGGCAGCCGCCGTTCACGATCCTGGACTTCGGCTGTGGACCGGGGCGGGACCTGCGCGCGTTCAGGGCGCTCGGCCACACCGCGATCGGCCTCGAGGGCGCAGCGCCGTTCGTCGCCATGGCACGCGAGAGCGGCTGCGAAGTCTGGCAGCAGGACTTCCTGCAACCGGAGCTGCCGGCGGCTTATTTCGACGGCATCTTTGCCAACGCCTCGCTGTTTCACGTGCCATCCTCGGTCTTGCCGCAGGTGCTGCGGCGCCTGCACGCTGCGCTGCGCCCCGAAGGCGTGCTGTTCAGCTCAAATCCGCGCGGCAACAACGAGGAGGGCTGGAATCGGGGGCGCTACGGCAGCTATCACGATCAGGACGACTGGCGGCGCTTCCTGCTGGCCGCCGGTTTTGCCGAGCTCGAGCACTATTACCGGCCCGCTGGACTGCCCCGGGAGCAGCAACCCTGGCTCGCGAGCGTCTGGCGCCGGCGCGAGTGCTGAAGGAATTCAATCGGCGCAGTTCAATCGGCCCAGTACGCTTCGATCAATGCGCGCATGCGCTGCCACACCGGTCCGGGGCGGCCATCGCCGATGGCCTGGCCATCCAGACGGGTCACCGGAATGACCCCGCGTGTCGCTGCGCTCAGCCAGACTTCATCGGCACCGCGCAGCTGCGCCTCGCTGATCGCAATGCTGCGCACGACGATCCCGTTTGCCTCGGCCAGCTCTTCGAGCAGGCTGCGTGTCGTCCCGGGCAGCAGACGGTTGGAATTCGGCGGCGCGCGCACCTGGCCGTCGACCACCACATAAACGGTCGACGAGCTGGCATCGGTGAGCCAGCCGTCGCGCAGCAGGATGGTCTCGGCTGCGCCGGCATCGACGCTTTGCTGCCGCAGCAACACGTTCGCGAGCAGCGATACCGACTTGATATCGCAACGCGCCCAGCGCGTGTCCTCGGCCGTGATGCAGGCCACCCCGCGCTCGAGGGTCTCGGCCGTGGTCGGCGGTAACGGCGAACAGAAGGCAAACACCGTGGGTTCGACCTCGGGCAGCGGCGCGTGGTTGCGTCCGAACTCGGCGCCGCGCGAGACCTGCAGATAGACATACAGATCGCCGCTGCCATTGGCAGCGATCAGCTGCTCGACCAGTGTCCGCCACTGTTGCTGGTCGTGGGGATTGCGGATTCGGATGGCACCGAGACTGCGCTGCAGGCGCGCCAGATGTGACGGCAGGCGCCGCGGCCGACCGCGCCGCGCCGCGATCACCTCGTAGACGCCGTCGCCGAACAGAAAACTGCGATCCAGTGGTGAGATGCGCGCCTGGTGCAGCGGCATCAGCTCGCCGTTGAGGTGGCAGACCGGCAGCGGCTCAACCATGCCCGCTCACTTCTGGAACCTCACTTCTGGAACCACAACAGCACGGTGTCGCTGAGCCGGGTCCAGATGCCGCCGGTCGGAACATTGGCAGTCGGAAACAGCGGCACGGTCGTCATCAGCTTGCCGTCGACCATGACCTGCAGTTCGCCGACCGACGTCGTGGTGCTGAGCGGTGCGACCAATGGATGCTGGACGCTGGCGTTGGTCTGGATGCTGCCGGCCTGGCCGCGCGGTATCACCAGGGTGATGTCGGTCGCGGGCCCGACCGGAACGTATTCGTCTGCCGCCTTGAAGACGCGCGGTTTGAGCACCACGGTGCCGCGCTGCTTGACGGTGACGGTCTCGTAGAAAGTGTAGCCATAGTTGATCAGCGCCGCGCTCGCGTCCTCGCGCCCCTTGATGCTGTGCGCGCCCATCACCACCGCGATCAGCCGCATGTTCTGGCGGTTGGCCGAGGTCACCAGGCAGTAGCCGGCACTGTCGGTGTGACCGGTCTTCATGCCATCGACGCTCGGATCACGTTCCAGCAGACCGTTGCGGTTCTCCTGCTTGATGTTGTTCCAGATGAATTCGCGGATCGAAAACCAGGCGTAATACTCTGGATACTCGCGCACCAGCGCGGCACCCAGCCGGGACAGGTCGCGCGCGGTGCTGTAATGCGTCGCCGAGGGCAGACCGCTGCTGTCATCGAAGTGCGTGTTGGTCATGCCCAGACGTCGGGCGTACTCATTCATCAGCTGCACGAAGGCCGGTTCGGTGCCGCCGACGCGCTCGGCCAACGCGATGGTGGCATCGTTGCCGGATTGCACGATCATGCCCTTGATCAGCGTCTCGGCCGGTACCTGGCTGCCGACCTGCACGAAGGTGCGCGAGCCCTCGGCCCGCCAGGCGTGCTCGCTGATCGTCACCGGTTCGTCGAGTTTCAGCGTTCCGGCCTTGAGGGCGTGGAACACCGCGTAGCAGGTCATCAGCTTGGTGAGGCTGGCGGGTTCGACGCGCTTGTCGGCGTCTCGCTCCGCGAGCACCTTGCCGCTGGCGTAGTCGATCAGCACATACGCGGTTGCATCGACATCCGGTGGATTGGGGATACTCGATCCGGGCGCCACCGTTGCCGGTGTGGCGGCCGGCGCGGGCGCCGGCGTGGTTGCGGGCGGTGTCGTGGCTTTCTGCTTGTGGGTTGCAGCAAGCGCCGCGGCGCCGCCACCCAAGGCCTGCAGCAGGGAAACGGCCAAAGCCAGCACCAAGGCGCGCGATTTCATGCGATTTGCAATCTCCGAAGGTCAAGAGCCGAAGTTTAACGGTACTGTTCAGTCCTGCGCGAGCCGTGCGGATGGAAAGCCAAGCGCCGACAGCCGCGCGACCAGCCGATCGAACTCCTGCACGCTGGCAATCGGACCGATGCGCACGCGCTGCAATGGCTGATCGGGTGCTGAGCCGAGCGTGATCACATGCGCGATACCGGCATCGCGGAGTGTTTGTGCCGCCCGGCGCGCATTGTCGACCTGCGCGTAGGCGCCGACCTGAATGTAGAAGCGACTCATCATGGCTACCGACCCGCTCGACGGCCCGCTCGACGGCGCGGTCGCTGCGGATGACGCAGGCGGCTCGAGCGATGCGGTCACCGGGGGCACATTGCTGACACCCGCAGCCGCGGCCGAAGCGGCGGCGGTGGTCACCGGTAGTTCGGTGGGCGGACCGGCATCGGCCGGCGTCAACGTCTCGACGTCGACGAATGCGGTGCCGTTGCGGATCATGTCGAGCCGGCTGGCCGCCGTATACGATAGATCGATGATGCGGTTGGCGACGAACGGGCCGCGATCATTGATCCGCACCACGATGCTGCGGCCGTTGGAGAGATTGGTGACCCGGGCGTAGCAGGGGATCGGCAGCGTCTTGTGCGCGGCGGTCATCGCGAACATGTCGTAGCGCTCGCCGGTCGCCGTGCGCAGGCCATGAAAGTCCGCTCCATACCAGGAGGCGACACCGCGTTCGCGGTAGCCGGCGGCACTGGCGAGCACGATGTAGCGATGGCCGCCAACTTGATAGAACGGTGGATTGCCCGAGGCGCTGCGCGGCTCTGCCCGTGGCACGAGCTCGGCCTGACCCTCACCCGTGGGCGGTGTCACGGCCGGGGGCGGTGGGGAAGGCGCGGGACGGGGGGGCGCGTGCGCGCAGGCCGCCAGCAGCAGGATCGCGGCCGGCAGCGTGCGGCGGTGCAGGTTCCTCAAAGCGCCGACTCCTGCTCGATCTGCTGCTTGATGGCGGCGGCCAGGTCGTATACCGCCATCGCGTACAGCGGACTGGTGTTGTAGCGCGTGATCACGTAGAAATTCTGAAAGCCGACCCGGTAGCCGCGCGCATCCGGCTGCGGCGCGTACAGCAGCAGCGCCGGGGTCGAGTCAGG